>ERZ507529.1-NODE-1-length-350965-cov-14.2873_pt1 | contig 350965 bp, 400 predicted proteins | sample MGYA00248688_ERZ507529 | MGnify/ENA primary metagenome ERZ507529 (study PRJEB26165, sample SAMN02676127) | human gut metagenome | isolation source: stool | host: Homo sapiens | place: USA | study: EMG produced TPA metagenomics assembly of the C.diff FMT (human gut...
TTGTATGTCTCGGGATTTTGGCATATTCATGCCAAAACACCTCGCGGGATAGTGGTGTGTGAACATTAACCGATAATCTCCATATTATAAAAAATATAATTAATTCTACATTTTATGTTGAAAAAGAACATATACTGGAGTATAATAAAAATCAGTTAAAAACAGTGAATATCCTGAAATGTACGAGGCCCCTTCTTTTTTTGAACCTACATCGACTTTAACGGGAACCCAACATCGCAGGCCGGATGTCAGGCCGTCATTATGCAGCGGAAGACAGAAGGTCTGTTGAGGATACCCACCTAGCTGCGGCTAGGCGTCAATGGGAAGGGAACGGCATTTCGGGAACTGTAAAAATGAGCCGTAGAAAGGCTCTTTTTTATTATCTTTTGGATTTAATATTATTTTATGATACGGGAGGTTGGAAACAATGAGTGTTTCTGAAAGAAAGTTCGGTGTATTACAAACTGGGGAAACAGTAAAAATTTTTCATCTGGAAAACAAATCCGGAGCATATGCGGAAGTGACAGATTTTGGAGCAATCCTGGTTAAGGTCTGCGTACCTGATAAAGATGGTACTTTAACAGACGTAGTACTTGGATATGATGATCTGGCATCTTATGAAGTAAATGGATGCTTTTTCGGTTCAACCATCGGCAGAAACGGAAACCGCATCGGCGGTGCGAAATTCTCTGTCAATGGCAAAGAAGTAGTTCTTGCTCAGAATGAGAATGACAATAATCTTCACAGCGGTCCTGACGGATTTGAAAAAAAGCTCTGGAAAGTGGCTGAGATTTCCGATGATAAAAACAGTGTTATATTTAACCGTATAAGTCCGGATGGCGAGAATGGTTTCCCGGGAGAATTTGATGTGTCTGTAAAATATGAGTTTACGGAAGACAACGAACTGAGGATCCATTATCAGGGAATCTGCGATGAGCCGACAGTTGCCAATATGACAAATCATTCTTATTTCAATCTGAATGGTGAGGGAAGCGGAACCGCCATGGATCAGTATCTTACAATCCATGCAAAATATTATACACCTGTAGCCGACAGTCATTCCATTCCTACAGGAGTGTATGAGGAAGTTGCAGGGACTCCCATGGATTTCAGAACTGCCAAACAGATCGGGCAGGATATTGAAGCAGAATTTGACCAGCTGAAATTCACAGGCGGATATGACCACAATTATGTGACAGACAATTATGCAAAAGGAAACAGAAGACTGATCGCAACCGCATACAGTGATAAAACCGAAATTGCCATGGATGTCACTTCCGACTGTCCATGTGTACAGTTTTACGCAGCAAATTTTGTCGAAAATGAACATGGTAAAAATGGTCATACTTACAATAAGCGGGATGCTTTCTGTCTGGAAACGCAGGTTGAACCGAATGCGGTCAATGTTGAAGATTTCCACTCCCCGATTCTTAATGCAGGTGAACAGTATGATTCTGTGACTGCTTATCATTTCTACATCAGAAAGTAAAAATCTGACCATAAAACTAATTACATATTGATCCGGTTTTTTTCATATCTACAGCGTTCCAGCATGAAAAGAACCGGATTTTATTATCCATAATTCATGTTTGTCATAACGGCAGTTTCATGGTATGATAGTAAACAGAGATATTCGAAACAGTTATCTTTATAATTACAGCAATCACCATAAATGCATTATCAGAAATGACTGCTGTAAAATAACAGAATGGAGACATATATGAAAAAGAAAAATAAAACCCGGTCTGTTACAGGGCTTTTATTCGGGTTTATGGAACGTGTATCCGGAGATCACGTAGGAGCTTATGCGACACAGGCAGCGTATTTTCTGATCATGTCTTTTATTCCCTGTATTCTGTTTCTGACTACACTGGTACGGTATACACCTCTGACCTATAATGTAGTCAGGGATGCGATCGTTGCTTTTATTCCGGAGAATCTGCAGAGTTTTGTTCTGGGGATCGTGGTAGATGTATACAAAAGAAGTACTGCAATTGTCCCTTTGTCAGCAATTGTGGCACTGTGGTCTGCCGGAAAAGGAATGCAGTCTATCATCAATGGATTAAATACCATTTATCATGTAAAAGAAACCCGTAACTGGCTGTTAACCAGAATTTATGCAGTATTCTATACTTTATCACTGGTGATTGCGGTAATCGTGTCTCTGCTTATGCTTGTACTCGGAAACGAAATACAGAAAGTTGTATCAAGATATATTCCTTTTCTTGGAAGAGTTCTGGGAAAAATACTGGGGGCAAGAGCACTGTTGGTATTTGGTGTGTTATTTCTGGTTTTTCTTATGTTGTATAAGGTTCTTCCGAACAGAAAAGCCACATTCAAAAGCCAGATTCCCGGAGCCTTGATCATAGCAGTTGCATGGTCGATATTTTCATACGGATTCTCTTTTTATTTTGAGATTTTTCCGGGGTTCAGTAATATGTACGGAAACCTTGCGACGATCATCATGGTCATGGTATGGTTGTATATCTGTATGAATCTTCTGTTATACGGTGCAGAGATCAATGCTTATTTTGAAAAAGAATTCCGGATTGCACATAAATCGGTACAGGAACTGCTGGCACATGAAAAAGAAAAAAAGCAGCAGGAAAATGAATGAATTCTGGCTGTTACTATTCACTGGTAATATCCCGCGAGGTGTTTTTTGTGAGCGAAGGTCACAGAAAACCCGAGACATACTGCGCGAATTTATGCGATTAGCATAAATTCTGTGCATCGCGAAGCGTGTTGCTGGGAACGGAGTGAACAGTAACTTTTGGCTACGTTGTGAACATGACAGTCAGGGGGCTTTTTATTGTAAAGCCTTTCTGAGTGTGCTATAATAAACCATAATTTTGGAGAAACAAAAAGGAATCAGTTCTATGATCGTTGTATATTTGATATTTTTGGCTGTCATTCAGGCTGTGACGGAATTTCTTCCTGTCAGCAGCCTGGGACATTTATGCATATTGGAACAATATATGGGAATCGGCCACGAAACCGGATTGCTGTCAGAAACGATGCTCCATCTTGGAAGTGCGGCAGCAATTATATTTTTGTTCCGCAAAGATTTAAAAAAAATCGGACTGGGACTTCTGGGGATGTTTATGGATATGATCGGTAATCTGAATCTATATATCCATAACAAGAAGACAGGGGAAAGTTTGGGTTATGCCAGAATAGTCACTGGAACATATCGGAAAACAGGTGCTCTTCTTGTGATTTCCATGATTCCAACAGCACTTCTGGGACTTACAGGAAAACGGCTGGCTCTTCTGGCCGCAGACTCTCAGATTGTTCCGGGAATCGGATTTTTACTTACAGGCGTATTTCTTCTGGTAACAGATCTGAATAAATCCGGTGGAAAAAAGGGACCGAGAGAGGCCTCTTATGACAGCGCCATGTGGATTGGAATTTGTCAGGGGATTGCTGTCTTTCCGGGGATTTCCAGAATGGGATTTACGTTATGTGCTGCACTGTTATGCGGATATAACCGCAAATTTGCGGTTCGTTTTTCTGTTTTTATGAGTCTGCCTGCTATCATAGGTGCTTTTTTTACGGAAATCGGAAATTTTGGTGCTTCTGAAATGACGGCAGGACTTGGGTTTACCTATGTATTTGCAATGATCATCGCCGGTTTTGCGGGATGTCTTGTTATCCGAAATACAATAGCCATGACTCAGAATGTAAAATTACGCTATTTTGCATATTATTCATTTATAGTCGGTATTATTACACTGGCATTAAATTTTGCCCTGTAAAGGGAAGATATTTACGAGAAGATCAAGGAGGGGAGCCTTAGAATGGCAGCATCAAAGAGTAAGAATACCGGGCATTCGGGAAGAAATACAAAAAAGAAGACAGCAATGGAACAGGAAGTCGGCAGATTTCAGACAGAAATCATATTATTTGTGATTTTGGCCGCATGTGTAATCCTGATGGCAAGCAATTTTGGAGCAGGTGGTTTTGTGGGAGATGCGATCAGTAATTTCTGTTTCGGACTGATGGGACTGATGGCATATCTGTTTCCAATCGTATTTTTCCTTGAATCAGCATTTATTCTGATCAATAAAACAAACCGGCTGGCATATAAGAAACTTGCAGCGGCGTTTGTGATGTTTCTGTTTCTGTGTGGGGCAGCGCAGCTTCTCACAGACGGATATATGCAGAGTACAACTTTGCTGGATTATTATGCTTTAAGCGCAGATTATAAAACAGGCGGTGGTCTGATCGGAGGAGCGATCTGTATTTCTGTCACATCTGCTTTTGGAACTATCGGCGGATATGTGATCATTATACTGGCATTTGTTGTATGTATGATCATTATTACACAGCGCTCTCTGCTCGATTTTGTAACGCGGCTGGTTATAAAGGTGTGTGATTTTGTAAAAGACAGACATATGCGCTATATGCAGGGGCAGCCTGAACGTGAGCGATATAGAGAAAAACGTGCCAGAGAACGTCAGCTTATAAGAGAACAGCGGTGTGAAGAAAGAGTCCGCAGACTGGAGGAAGAAATTGGCGATGATGAATTTTCAGATGATGACTTTCTCATGGATCCTTCGGAAGCAAAAAAAATGAAAAAAGGCGGCTTTCTGGAAGGAACCAAGCTGGCAGGCTATTCTGAACAGAAGCCAAAGAAAAAGGGGAAACTTCTGAAAAAAGCAGCAGATACAGATAAAGCAGCAGCAGAAACAGCCGAAGCTGCGGAGAATACCGAGAACACAGGGATTAAATCCTCTGATGATGCGGATAATAAACCATACATCGATGCTCCGATGAATTTTGAGATTCACAGAGCGGATACATCCCCGGATACATACGAGGCAGATAATGAATCACAACAGCAGGAAGACCTTCCATTTGAAGATGCTGTCACTGACCGGAAGAAATCTGTGGTTTCAGAACCGGAGGAAGATCTGCCCCCTTTTCAGGATGAGAAGGCAGTGCGGCCGCCTTCGAAAAACCCCAAATCTTCTGAAAAGGAGATACAGAGCGGAATTGTAAACATTCAGCATGAGATCACCCGACAGGAAGCAGCCGTAAAAAAAGAATATAAATTTCCAGCCTTAAATCTGCTGAAGAAAGGAAGCAGCAAAGCTCAGGGGGATTCTGATGCCTATCTGCGTAAGACTGCAAAAAAACTCCAGGAAGTACTTCACAATTTCGGCGTGAACGTGACTGTCACTAATGTGAGCTGCGGACCAACAGTTACCCGTTATGAACTTCAGCCCGAGATGGGAGTGAAGGTCAGCAAAATTGTAGGTCTTGCAGATGACATCAAACTGAATCTTGCCACTCCTGATATCCGTATTGAAGCACCGATCCCCGGCAAAGCAGCAGTGGGCATTGAGGTTCCCAATAAAGAGAACAGTACGGTTATGCTCAGAGATCTGCTCCAGTCAGAAGAATTTCAGAAGGCAAAATCCAAACTTTCTTTTGCAGTAGGAAAGGATATTGCAGGTAAGACTGTAGTTGCGGATATTGCCAAAATGCCACACCTTCTCATCGCAGGTGCAACCGGTTCAGGTAAATCAGTATGTATCAATACACTGATCATCAGTATCCTGTACAAGGCAAATCCGGATGAAGTAAAGCTTATCATGATCGATCCTAAAGTAGTAGAGCTCAGTGTGTATAACGGAATTCCACATTTGTTTATTCCGGTTGTGACAGATCCGAAGAAAGCAGCAGGCGCATTAAACTGGGCAGTACAGGAGATGACAAACCGTTACAATACATTTGCGGAGTACGGTGTCCGTAATCTGGATGAATATAATAAAAAAGCAGAGCAGATCAAGGCGGCGGAACCTGAAGAAGAACCTGTGAAAATGCCGCAGATCGTGATCATCGTGGATGAGCTTGCCGACCTTATGATGGTTGCTCCCGGAGAGGTGGAGGATGCTATCTGTCGTCTGGCCCAGCTTGCACGTGCGGCAGGTATCCATCTGATCATTGCCACACAGAGACCGTCTGTAAATGTTATCACCGGTCTGATCAAGGCGAATATGCCTTCCAGAATTGCTTTCTCTGTATCTTCCGGTGTGGATTCCAGGACAATTCTGGATATGAACGGAGCCGAGAAGCTTCTTGGAAAAGGTGATATGCTCTTTTATCCTCAGGGATATCAGAAGCCTGCAAGACTTCAGGGTGCATTTGTATCTGATGATGAGGTAAGTGCTGTGGTTGAATTTCTTGCAGATAAAAATCCGGGTGTCCAGTATAACCAACAGATCGAGCAGCAGGTAAATTCTCCTGTAACAACAGGTATGTCCGGAGATGAAAGGGACATCCATTTTGAAGAAGCAGGTAAGTTTATCATAGAGAAAGAGAAAGCTTCTATTGGTATGCTGCAGAGAATGTTTAAGATTGGTTTCAACAGAGCGGCAAGAATCATGGATCAGCTCTGCGACGCAGGTGTAGTGGGACCGGAAGAGGGAACAAAACCGAGAAAAGTTCTTATGTCTATGGAGGAGTTTCAGAATTATCTGGAAAATCAGTAAGTGAGGACTGTCTATGAAATGTCCTAAATGTCATAAAGAGGTGGAAAAAGGCTCTCTGTACTGCCCCTACTGCCTTGCGGAGATACCCTGGGTAAGAGAATTCAGCACAGTGGAAACTCTGATGAAAAAGGAGCAGCAGAACCGCCCATCCGAAAAAAAACAGAAAACAGAAATTATAAAATATTTCAAACATTCAAAAAGAAGAAAGCTGAAATTCAGCAGGAAACAGCTTCTATGTCTGCTTCTGTGTGCGGCGACACTGCTGGGGTTCTTTTGTTATCGGCAATTAAATACTTTTTCTGCCTTATATTCCAGGGCAAAAAAACAATATGCACAGCAAAACTATGAAGAAGCACAGCGGATTGCAGAAAATGCTCTGGATAAAAATCCCAAAAATGAAGCCGCCAATCTTCTTCTGGCCAAAAGTATGGAGAAATCAGGCGATAAACGATCTGCACTTCTTGTTTTGCGCCCGTTTATCCAGAACAAAACTGCGGGAACAGGAATATATAAAGAGTATGTGAATCTTCTTACACAGGAGGGAAAGACCAACGAAGTCAGACTGATCCTGAAATCTGCTGACAGAGAGGTGCAGAATGCCTGCGCAGAATATATCTGCGAAGCACCTGTATCAAATCCTGCACCCGGAACCTATACTACAATGCAGACTCTGAAACTGGAAGGTAACTGCCAAAAGATTTATTACACATTAGATGGAAGCACACCTACCAGAAAGAGTAAAGTATATACAGAACCTATTATTCTGAGGGAAGGCACAACTGAATTAAAAGCCTTTGGTGTAAATGATAAAAACATCGAAAGTGATGTGATCAGCAGAAAGTATGTGATTGTTTTAAATGCACCGAAAGCCCCTAAGGTAACACCTAAATCAGGGGATTACAATAAAAAAACAGAGATTAAGATCACCGTTCCGGATGGATGTAAGGCATATTATGCATTTGATTCTGAACCGGATCTTAACAGTACTGTTTATGAACAGCCAATCTCCATGCCTGTGGGTTACCATAGGCTGAATGTTATTCTTGTTGCAGCAAATGGCAAGACCAGTAAAATGACTGCTATGGAATATTATCTGCAGTACTAAAAATACTGTGATTTTATCGCTGATTTTATTAAAATAGAAGGAAGAAGATCATGGAAATCCGTATTGTTACAGTTGGAAAGATCAAAGAAAAATATCTGTGTGTCGGAATCGCAGAATATGCCAAACGGCTGAGCAGATACTGCAAGCTGACTTTCTGTCAGGTAGCAGATGAAAAAACACCGGATAAAGCGTCAGAAGCACTGAACACACAGATTAAAAATACAGAAGGCGAACGTCTGATGAAACATATACGCGAACAGGATTATGTCATCGCACTGGCAATTGACGGAAAAACGCCGGATTCTGTAGAGCTCTCTCAAAAAATTGAGAAACTGGGAGTTTCCGGTATCAGTTCCATTGCATTTGTGATCGGAGGTTCCTTAGGACTGAGTGAGAGTGTTCTGAAACGTGCAGATTATAAGCTCAGCTTTTCCAGAATGACTTTTCCGCATCAGCTGATGCAGATGATCCTTTTGGAACAGATATACAGAAGCTACCGCATTATGAATCACGAACCCTATCATAAATAAACGAATGTACCAACAAGTCCAAAAGAAAGAAGAAAACTATGAACACAGAAAAATTTGAAGAATTTATTTCACAGTACCCGATTTTTGAATACCGCATACTGGACACAAAAGATATTACAATTCAGGAACGCGTGCGCACGATCTGCCAAGAAGAATGCGAACGTTATGATTCTACCTGGGCCTGTCCCCCCGCAGTAGGAACCCTGCAGGAATGTGAAAAAAAAATAAAAAGTTATCCTCAGGCTGTTTTCTTTTCCAGTGTAGCGGAAGTTTCGGATATCATGAACATGGAAGAAATGCTTTCTACAAGACGGGCACACGAGGACCTGACTACAGAGGTGGGAAAATATCTGAATAAAGAAGGGTATGAAACTTATATCCTGTCTACAGAATCCTGTGATATCTGTGAAAAATGTGCCTATAAAGAGGGAAAGCCATGCAGATATCCTGACCGGATGCATCCATGTCTGGAAAGTCATGGTGTAGTAGTAAATGAGATTGTAGAGCGTGAATCTATGGAATATAATCTGGGTGGAAATACAATTCTGTGGTTTTCTATGGTTTTGTTTCGATGATTGCTGCTGAAACGTGTTTTAAAGAAAGTTCTTCCGGCATAGACTGATAGTAAAAGCCGGGGGAGCTTTTTTTATGAAAAAAGCAGGACAATGGAAAAACCGGATGGTGCTGGCATTAGAACTTCCGCCTGATCTGGCATATAATGAAACGATCGTCACACTGACCGGTCAGACGGAAGCTGTTATCGAAAATTATAAATCTGTTTTTAAATATACACCTTCTGAAATTGTGATACAGTCTTTTTGCGGAAAAGTGACCATATCCGGGAAAAATCTTGAAATCCGCTGGTACAATTCCAGTGCAATGAAAGTGACGGGAAGTATTTATGATATAAAAGCGGGTGACAGCGAATGTTGAAATTTTTGAAATTAATATATGGTTATGTGATCATCCTTGTAAGAGGAGAAAATCTGGAACGCTTTCTGAATCTCTGCAAAAGCAGAAAAGTTTATATGGAAAAGATCCGGTACAGAGAGGATGGCCAGCTTATGGCACAAATGCAGGCCGCTGATTTCTTTCGCCTGAGACCTCTCCGGAATAAAACAGGTGTACATATTCAGATCATACAGAGACGGGGAATGCCCTTCTTTTTTTTAAGGAATAAAAAAAGAAAGGCTTTTTTTACAGGCATGATTCTGGGAGGTATCCTGATATTTTTTTTGACAGGGAGAATCTGGAATATCCATATTGAAGGAAATATCAGAAACAGTACCGGAGAAATCCTCGATTTTCTGGGTAAGCAGGATATAAACCATGGGATGTCCAAAAAAAAGATCAACTGTTCAGAAGTTGCAGCAGCTGTACGGAAAAATTTTCCGGAGATTACCTGGGTATCTGCCAGAATAGAAGGAACCCGTCTGATTCTTAATATCCAGGAAGGAATTATCCCCCCAAAAATCAACAGTAATACCTCACCCTGTAATCTGCTCGCAGACAAGGACGGAGTGATCACAGATATGATCGTCCGAAGGGGCATACCGGTAAAAAAGCCCGGGGATTCCTGCAAAAAAGGGGAACTTCTGGTATCCGGGGAACTTCATATCATGAATGACAGTCAGGAAGTCCTGCGAAAGGAATACGTTCATGCAGATGCGGATATTTTTATTTCCAGACAAATTTCCTATTATCAGGAATTTCCATTAAAATACCGTACAGAAATCCCTGCCGGCAAAAAGAAAAAAGAAATGTATTTCCGGTTTGGGCACTGGTATCTGGGATTGTATCCGGCATTACATACAGGTCAGAAACGTATCACAGAGGAAATACCTATGCGTATCACAGAAAATTTTATACTTCCTGTATGGATCGGATGGACCGAAACTACTGATTATACAGTAAAAGAAGAAACCTATACCAGAAAAGAAGCCGAGAAGGAAGCTGTGCGAAGATTTCATCAATATGAAAAGAAGCTGCTTCAAAATGGCATTAAGATCAGTGAAAATCATATTACTACCAGGCTGACAGAATCTCTGTGCATTACCGGAGGAACCCTGCTTATCATCGAACAGACAGGCGAAAAAAGCCGGATAACATAAAATTCCATAAAAATTTGTATTTAAAAAGTTGCAGGGAGGTGTTACAATGGATGCATCTGGTTTTAACCGGACTTTGATTATCGTCCATAAACGAGGCAATAATCCATTATTAACTTATCAACAGGAAAGGACATCACAGGATGGCTGGCAATATTATTGAATTACACACAGAAGTCCCCGCAGAACTGGAAGCAAATGTATTTGGCCAGTTTGATGAGCATCTTAAGCTGATTGAGAGAACACTGAATGTGACAGTGATCTCCAGAGACGGAATCCTTAAGATACTTGGTAATGAACAGAATGCGGCTTCTGCGAAGAAACTGATAGAAGAACTGACAGTACTTGCAAAAAGAGGCAATACGATCACGAAACAGAATGTCAATTATGCTCTTTCTCTGGCAATGGAGCAGAGAAACGAAGTTCTCACGGAAATAGACAAAGATTTTATCTGTAACACCATACAGGGCAGACCTATCAAGCCCAAAACACTGGGGCAGAAAGATTATGTAGAACAGATACGCAAAAAAATGATCGTGTTCGGTGTAGGTCCTGCCGGTACCGGCAAAACCTATCTGGCGATGGCAATGGCTGTCACAGCCTTCCGAAATGAGGAGGTCAGCAGGATCATCCTGACACGTCCTGCTATTGAGGCCGGTGAGAAGCTGGGATTTCTTCCGGGAGATCTGCAGAGCAAAGTAGATCCTTATCTGAGACCACTCTATGATGCACTGTACCAGATCATGGGAGCGGACAGCTTTGCGAAAAATATGGAGCGCGGCCTGATCGAGGTTGCACCGCTTGCATATATGCGCGGACGTACACTGGATAATGCATTTATCATTCTCGATGAAGCACAGAATACTACTCCGGCACAGATGAAGATGTTCCTGACACGTATCGGATTTGGTTCCAAGGTTATCATCACCGGAGATGCCTCACAGAAAGATCTTCCAAGAGATGCCACATCCGGACTTGACGTGGCAATGAAAGTACTGAAAAAAATAGATGACATTGGCTTCTGCCAGCTTACCAGCAAGGATGTTGTCCGTCATCCTCTGGTACAGCAGATCGTACAGGCTTATGATGCCTATGAGAAGAAACAAAAACCTGAAAGACCGGCAAGACGCAGAAACGGGGTAAATGAACGATGAACATGCAGATTGATTATGAGACAGAGCGTGAACTGGGGATTGACTATGAGACACTGGCAGTAAAGGTAGCTGACAAGGTTCTTGAAATGGAAAAATGTCCCTATGATGCACAGGTGAATCTTGTACTTACAGATAACGAAGAGATTGAGAGAGTTAATACTGAGTTTCGCGATATCGCAAGACCTACGGATGTTTTATCCTTCCCTATGATTCCTTTTGAGACACCGGCAGGATATGATATTGTGGAGGAAGATGAATCTTACTTTGATCTGGATACAGACGAACTTCTTCTTGGAGATATCATGATCTCAGTTGACAAGGTATTTGCGCAGGCAGAGGAATACGGACACAGTGTGACAAGAGAATTCTGTTTTCTGGTTGCACACAGTATGCTGCATCTGCTGGGATATGACCATATGACTCCCGGGGAAGCGGCAGTCATGGAGGCAAAACAGGCGAAAGCCCTGGAGGAGCTTGGGATTACACGCTGATCTTCAAATTCTGTTATTGCAGGCAATTTCTGATGGATTTTGTCTCGTAACTGTAAAGACACTGAACAGTTACAAAAAATATATTTATATGGAGTAACAAAAAGATGAATTACCGGGAACGACTTAAAGATAAAAAACGTATTGTAATTAAGATCGGTTCTTCTTCCCTGACTCATTCGGAAACAGGAAGACTGAACCTTCGCAAACTGGAAGTGCTGGCAAGAGAGCTCAGTGACCTTCGCAATCAGGGAAAAGATGTCATACTGGTTTCTTCAGGAGCTATAGCAACAGGTGTGGCAGCTCTTGGAATGCATGAGAAACCCACAGAACTGAAAGGAAAACAGGCATGTGCAGCAGTAGGACAGGCCAGACTGATGATGATTTATCAGAAACTTTTTTCTGAATATAATCAGCTTTCCGCTCAGATCCTTATGACTAAAAATACTATGGTTAATAATATTAACCGAAAGAATGCTCAGAATACTTTCGATGAACTGCTCAGTCTGGGAGTGATTCCCATTGTAAACGAGAATGACTCCATTTCCACCTATGAGCTTCAGAATCTGGAGAAATTCGGAGATAATGATACATTGTCTGCAATGGTTGCCGCACTTGTACGGGCAGATCTGCTGATCCTGTTATCAGATATTGATGGTCTTTTTACAGATGATCCCAATACTAATCCTGATGCAAAATTCATTGATGTGGTAGAAAATCTGGATGATAATCTGCTTAACATGGGAAAAGGTACTTCCGGAAGTAAGGTAGGAACCGGCGGAATGGCTACTAAGCTGACAGCAGCACAGATCGCTTCTGCAGCAGGCGTAGATATGGTGATCGCAAACGGAGCCGATTTCCATATTATCCATAAGATCACAGAGGGACGCAGGTACGGTACGCTGTTTGTAAGCCAGTCCAAAGAAGAAGTTTATCTGATCGATATTATTGACAGACTGTTATAATACCGGAAATTTACCGGTGCCAAATGACATTCACAGAGTAAATGGCAGTGTTTACAGACAGACTGCCGCAGACAAAAAACAGGAGGAAGAACTATGGAAGTTGAGAAAATCGACCGCATTAATGCACTTGCGCATAAAGCCAAAAGTGTGGGGCTTACTGAAGAAGAGAAAAAAGAAAGAGAACTGCTGCGCAAGGAATATATTGCATCTGTCCGCATGAACCTTCGCGCTCAGCTGGACAATGTGGATGTTCAGCAGGAAGACGGAACAATCATTAATCTGGGTGAAAAATATGGAATCAAAAAAAGACATTAGAAAGAAGATTTTCGCAGAAAGAAAGCTGCACACAGATGAACAGATAGAGGCAATGAGCCGCACGATCACTGACAAAGTGACCGCACTTCCTGCATTTAAGAATGCGGACCGCATTCTGGTATATGCAGATTACAACCATGAAGTTGTCACAGAGTATCTTATAAAAGAAGCATGGAAGGCCGGCAAGGAGGTTGCAGTTCCCAAGGTTGTGGGAAAGGATATGGTATTTTATAAGCTGACAGACTTTGCCCGGCTGGAACCCGGATATTTTGGGATTCCTGAGCCTGTATCGGGGGAGATCGTCAACTGGTCAAAGGCTCTTATGATCATGCCGGGAGTGGCTTTTGACAGAGCAAACCACAGAGTCGGATACGGCGGTGGCTTCTATGACCGTTATCTTGAGAAACATCCGCAGCTTGAAAGAGTTGCCATTGCATTTTCTTTTCAGATGTTGCCGGAGGTTCCCACAGAACCTACTGATATCTGTCCGCAGATCATAGTAACAGAAGAGGAGATATGCTATCTTACTGACTGAAAGGGGACCTGAACATGAATGAAATGCTGAACCGCCTTGGCATGAATGCGAAGGCAACTGAAACAGAAATGAGAAATCTTTCTACAAACAAAAAGAATGAAGTACTTCTTGCAGTAGCAGACAAACTGGTAAAGGATGCACAGACTCTGATCAATGCCAACAGGCTGGATGTGGAAACCGGAAAAAGGAATCATATGCCTGAGGGGCTGATCGACAGGCTTCTTCTCACAGAGAGCAGGATTGAAGGAATGGCAGAGGGCCTGCGCCAGGTAGCAGCCCTGGATGATCCTGTCGGGGAAGTAACCGGGATGAAAAAACGCCCAAACGGACTGCTGATCGGGCAGAAGAGAGTACCTCTTGGCGTGATCGGAATTATCTATGAAGCAAGACCGAATGTAACTGCGGATGCATTTGCACTCTGCTTTAAGACCGGTAATGTAGTAATCCTGAAGGGTGGAAGTGATGCGATCCATTCCAACGAAGCAATTGTAAACTGTATCAGGGAAACTCTGAACGAACAGGGCGTGACAGAGGATGCGATCCAGCTGATTTCTGATACATCCAGAGAGACAGCAGCAGAATTCATGAAGATGAACCAGTATGTGGATGTACTCATCCCGCGAGGCGGCAGAGGCCTGATCAAAGCCGTAGTGGAGCAGAGCACCATCCCTGTGATTGAGACCGGTACCGGAAACTGCCATATTTATGTGGATGAAACCGCAGACCTTGAGATGGCAGCAGACATTATCATGAATGCCAAGACTCAGAGAGTAGGCGTCTGCAATGCCTGCGAATCTGTTCTTGTACATAAAGATGTAAAGGATGCCCTGCTTCCAGTCCTTGCAAAGCGTCTGCAGGAGAAACATGTGGAGATCCGCGCAGATGAAGCGGCTTATGCGTTGATCCCGGGAGCTGTACACGCAACAGAAGAAGACTGGGGCAAAGAATATCTGGATTATATTCTTTCTATTAAAGTGGTTTCTTCTGTGGAAGAGGCGATCGCTCACATCAATAAATATAATACAAAACATTCAGAGGCAATTATTACCAATAATTATGAACATGCACAGAAGTTTCTGGATGAAGTGGATGCTGCGGCAGTTTATGTCAATGCCTCCACACGTTTTACAGATGGATTTGAATTCGGTTTCGGGGCAGAAATCGGTATCAGCACACAGAAGCTTCATGCGAGGGGACCTATGGGACTTCTGGCTCTGACCACAACGAAATATATCATCTATGGAAACGGACAGGTACGCCCATAGACAGCACATTGATTTTTTCTGAGAGATGTGCTATACTTCAATTCAGATTTGGGATTACTGACTGCTTCGTGGGGAATAAGAAATCGGATGGTGTCAGTAGTGATTTTAACTAAAACTCATCTATGGGAGGACATACAATGAGAAAAAAACAACTTTTTGCATTATTAATGGCAGGTGCCCTGTCTGTAGGAATGGCACCGACAGCTACATTTGCAGCAGATGCTGCTGCTGAGACATCAGCCGAAGGCGAACTGGAAGGTGAACTTGACTCTGCAGATACAGAAGAACCTTCTGAAGATCCGGCTGAAACTCCTGAGGAACCAGCCGAAGATCCAGCCGAGACACCGGAAGATCCGGCTGAAACTCCTGCCGAAACAACAGCTGATCCTACAGAGGCACCGGCTGCTGAAGAAACTGATGAGCAGGCTGCTGAGGCAGGATCTGCTATTATAGTTAATGGACATTCTTATTCAACACTTGCTGAAGCATTTGAGGCAGTACCTGAAAGTGCAGATATGACCGATGAGACAAAGTACGTCAAAGTAAAAGGTGATATTGAAATCAGTGCTACGGTTGATGTTCCTTCTAATAAAAATATTATGCTGGTTGCAGCAGAAGATGCGACTATTAAACGTGCGGCAGGATTTATCGGAAGCATGTTTACTGTAAATGGTGGTAATCTTCAGATGGCAGGTTCGGCAGAAGATGCGGCAACAGGCGCTGTTGACAGTACTTTAATTGTTGATGGAACTGGTGAAGGGGTTACTGGTTCTATTGTTGAAGTGATAAGTGGTAACTATGCTTTATCTGATGGAGCAACTCTGACAGGTAATACTACAACAGGAGATGGCAGTGCAATCAACAACAGTGCGAATGCATATCTTTTAGGAGGTACAATCACAGCAAACAGCACGACAGGAAATGGTGGTGCGATTAATAATGCTGCCGGTGCAAACGTATATCTTCAGAATGGCACGATTACAGCCAACTCCGCTGCAGCAGGTGGTGCAATTTACAGTGAAGGAACTGTAAATATTCAGGGAACCTTAAGTGTTACAGGAAATACCGTTACAAATTCTTTTGAAGCTGCAAGTAACCTTGTGCTTGCCAAAGACGGTGTAATCAATGTAAGCGGTGCTGTTACAGGTTCTGCCATTGGTGTTGCTGTTCAGGAGGCTAACGCCGGAAGAACAGTCGTAAAGCTGGGTGACGCTGTTACTGATGTGAAACTGGCGGATGTTCTTTCTCAGATTACATATGAGGGAGATTCTAGCCTTAAAATCGGAGAAGACGGAACTTTAGTCAGTACAACAGAACCGTCCCCTACCCCAACTCCTGCAGAAGAAAAACTGAAAGTAACAGGAAAAGAATGCAAATGGTCCGGAAGTGGTACTGTTAAAATTAAGTTCCAGTCAAATGTAAAAGGTACCTATTATATTGACTGGGTAAAACGTGGTGAGAAAGCACCGACAATCGATACTTCCAGAGTAGGTGCTCCTATTGAGGCTGATACAAATGTAACAGCAAAAGTTACTGATCTTCCTGACTATGATGTTGATATTTATGTATGTGTGATCAGTGATAAGGATAAGAGTAATTATGGCTCTGTAATGTTCCAGCCTGATTCAAAAGAACGTCCTGTTACACCTACACCATCTCATACTCCGGTAGTACCCGATGTAAAAGAGAGTGTTGTACAGGGATTTGAGAAAGCACTTGTGTTCTATCCGAATACTTTCTATGACTTCAAGGTAATCGGTGCAGGTACACAGAACAATAATCCGGGAGAAGGTGATGTCAGATGGGTACCTGTAGGATGGAGTATGTCTTCTAACCCGTCAACCTGGAACACATCCTGGAAAATTGGTGCCAAGAGCGGTATTTATACAGATGCCGAAAAAGCATATACTATTTACATTAAATATGCAAAACAGGTATACAGTGGAAATGACTGGCAGGAAACAGATGCTTCCGAAGTTCTGCCCTATCAGTTCAAGGCAGCTCCTCTGACACAGGCCACTACCACACCAGGTGCAAACGGAACAAACGGAGACGGAACCGGATCCGGCGACGGAACTACAGATGGAGGAACTACAGATGTAACTCCGACAACCTATGCAGACGGAACAAACGGAACAGCGAAATCAGCAGTATCCACAGGTGATGAATCACCGGTCGGAACTATGCTGGCTCTTGCTGCAGCTTCTGTTCTTGCAGGTGGTTACGTACTGATAAGAAGACGTAAAAAAGAAATGTAAATATAATCCAATTATTTTTAAGAGACAGGTCTTATGGCCTGTCTCTTTTCATATATATAATAATAAGGCAGCCATTCAGCCGTCCATACAGGTCAGAATCCGGAATCTGATCCAGGCTGCTGAACATTTGCCAAAAAGGAGGAGAGAATGTATGTCAACAGAACAGATGGGAACTTATGAAAAAATATACTTCGCATTGTGGGAACTCGGACAGAGATATGGAAATTTTGTCCAGTTCAGAGTGATCGGAAGAAGTCATGATGACAGAATGATCCCCATGCTTGAGATTGGAAAGGGTGATACCTGCATTATCTGTCTGAGCGGAGTGGAAAGCGGAGACAGAAATCTCCCGGAATATCTTTTGTCCATTGCAAAAGATTACTGCAGATCCTATGAAAGCAACTGGACTATCGGAGAAAGTTATGAAGTTCGTAAACTTCTGGATAAGGTTCGTATCTGTATGATCCCCATGCTGAATCCTGACAGCTATGAGATATGTGAATACGGATATGGTGCCATACATAATCCCATCCACAGACAGATGCTGAAAATGCAGGACAGGCCTGTGGAAGAGTATGAATGTAATGCCAGGGGAATTGATCTGCGCAGAAATTTTCCGACTAATTATTATCAGCGGAAAAGAGTGAATCAGGAGCCTGCCAGTGAGAATGAGACTCGTGCCCTGATCAGCATTTTTCAGGAATATTCAAGCCTTGGCCTGCTTACATTCAGTTATTCCAGAGGGAAGATCGTTTACTGCAGACAGGAGAAAGGCTTTGCCTACAATCAGAAAAATTACAGACTGGCAAGGCATTTACAGAAATGTTCCGGCTATCGTCTGGAAAAAGGGATTGCAGGTGGTGCGAGAGTCAAAAAAGCCGGAGCAAAACCTGAGATGGGATCTCCGGAACAGTTTTATGCGGAAGTGATCCGTCAGCCCTCTCTGGCAATTGAGATTCCGGAATACCGCAAGGACGATATGGAAGAACTGCGTCTGATTCCACTTGAATATCTTTATTCTCTAAACAGCGGCATATTGGCAAACGCATAAATCCGTCACATAGTCAAAGAAAAACTGTATCCGAAAATAAAAAGTAATAAAAACAGAGATTAGCGTTTGACATAAAGCCATAGATTCTGTATGATAAAAAGAGTGCCCCGAAATGTTGTAAACAGAAAGATGAGGAATCAATAGTGAATAATAATACACAGGAAAGTAAAATACAGTTAGAATATATCAATAAATGTACAGAGCTTGTGAAGGAAAAATATGAAAATGCGCCAGCTTTCTTTATCCAGAATGCAGGCTGCCAGATGAATTCCCTGCAGACGGATACAGTGGCCGGTATCGTGAAACGTATGGGCTATACAGAAGTATCCAGAGAAGAAGATGCAGATGTTGTCATCTATAACACCTGCACAGTCCGGGAGAATGCAAACCTGAAGATTTACGGTCATCTTGGCCATCTGAAAAGTATTAAGAAAAAGAATCCTGAACTGAAGATTATATTGTTTGGCTGCATGATGCAGGAGCCGGAAGTAATTGAGAAGATCCACAAAGAATATTCTTTTGTTGATCTGGTTTTCGGTACCCATAACTTCCATAAGTTTCCGGAGCTTTTCTACAGAAGCTTAAATACGGAGGGACAGATCATTGATGTCTGGAAGGAATCTGATGAAATCGTGGAGGGTATGCCTTCTGACCGTAAATATTCCTTTAAAACGGGTGTCAATATTATGTTTGGCTGCAATAATTTCTGCAGTTACTGTATTGTACCATATGTAAGAGGAAGAGAGAAGAGTCGCGAACCGGAGGCGATCATAGAAGAGATCAAGGGTCTGGTGGCTGACGGTGTAACGGAAGTTATGCTTCTGGGACAGAACGTTAATTCCTATGGAAAGACACTGGAACATCCGGTTACTTTTGCACAGCTTCTGAAACAGGTGGAAGCAATTGAAGGATTAAAGAGAATCCGTTTCATGACTTCCCATCCGAAGGATCTGTCTGATGAACTGATCCGGACAATGGCAGAGAGCAAAAAAGTGTGCCATCACCTCCACCTTCCCATGCAGTCCGGAAGCAGCCGAATCTTAAAGATTATGAACCGCCGTTATGACAAAGAAAAGTATCTGGAGCTTGTAGCCAAGATCCGTAATGCCGTACCGGATATTTCCCTTACTACAGATATCATTGTAGGTTTTCCGGGAGAAACGGAAGAGGATTTCCAGGATACTCTGGACGTTGTGGAAAAATGTGATTTTGATTCTGCGTTTACCTTTATTTATTCCAAAAGAAGCGGCACACCTGCTGCCAAAATGGAGAATCAGGTACCTGAGGATGTAGTAAAAGACCGTTTTGACCGTCTTCTGGCTCTGGTTCAGGAAAAAGGCCGAAAGGCTTCTTCCCGTTTCGAGGGAACTGTTCAGGAGATCCTTGTAGAGGAAGAAAGCAGAGAAAAAGGTATCTTTACAGGAAGAACAGAATATAACCTTCTGGTCCATTTCCCGGGATGTCAGGATCTGATCGGTAAATATGTAAAAGTAAAACTGGATACCTGCAGGGGATTCTATTATTTCGGAAGCCTTGCAGAATAAAAACATTGAAAAATACTAACTGTTTACGAACAGTAATATAAAGGACTTCTACAGAAGCCCATATCAATTTGGATATAGAGGGTGGAAGATAAAAGTGAAACAAAATAAATACGAAATAGATATGTGTAACGGAACCATCATGGACAAGCTGATTTCCTTTTCACTGCCGCTGATGCTGTCCGGAATCCTGCAGCTGATGTTTAATGCTGTGGATATCATAGTGGTGGGAAGATTTAGCGGAAGTCAGGCACTTGCAGCCGTAGGCTCAACCACAGCACTGATCAATGTGTTTACCAATCTGTTTATTGGTATCTCACTTGGTGCGAATGTACTTGCTGCCCGGTTCTATGCGGCAGGAAAAGACCGGGAAATGTCAGATACCGTTCATACGGCTGTAACTCTTGCACTGGTAAGCGGTATCGTCATGGCATTTGTGGGACTGATTTTTTCCAGATGGGCTCTGGAACTGATGGGTACCCCGGATGATGTGATCGGACAGTCTGCACTGTATATGAAAATCTATTTTCTGGGTATGCCGTTTTTTATGCTTTATAATTATGGAGCTGCGATTCTGCGGGCTGTAGGAGATACGAAACGTCCACTGATCTTTCTGGTTATTTCCGGTGTTGTAAATGCAGTACTGAATCTGATCCTCGTGATCATGTTTCATATGGATGTGGCGGGCGTAGCCATTGCTACTGTGATCTCCCAGTTAATTTCCTGTATTCTGGTACTCAGATGTCTGCGTACATCGAAAACCAGCTACCAGCTTCATTTTGGAAAATTAAGGATCAATACTGTCTATTTAAAACAGATTTTCCAGGTTGGGATTCCGGCCGGGATCCAGAGCACAGTCATTAATCTGTCAAATGCTCTGCTTCAGTCCTCGGTTAACTCCTTTGGATCGACCGCCATGGCAGGGTATACGGCGGCCAATAATATTTTCGGTTTTCTGTATGTGGCGGTGAACTCTGTCACACAGGCATGTATGAGCTTTACCAGTCAGAACTATGGTGTGCATAAATTTAAACGTATGGATAAGGTTCTGGTCGACTGTCTTATTATTTCCGTAGTTACCTCCTTTTCCCTTGGATGCGGTGCATATTTCTTCGGTTCTGAGATTCTTAAGATTTATACTGCCGATCCGGAAGTGATCCGCTGCGGACTGGAAATCCTGTCTTACACTACCGTACCTTATTTTCTCTGCGGGATTATGGATCTGTTTCCGGGTGCCCTGCGTGGAATGGGACATTCCGGCGTTCCAATGATCCTGTCAGTGATCGGAACAGTAGGAACCAGGATCGTATGGATATTTGGAATATTCCCGCATCACAGATCACTGGCTGTTCTGTTTATTTCCTATCCTGCATCCTGGATGCTGACGATCATTATGCAGGTCACCTGTTTTTATTTTGTCAGAAGAAAAGTGCATAGAGTATAGGTCTTTGAGCTTTTGCGAAAAATAATTACCGGCAGAATATTACCGGCGGTTATTTTCTGTGAGAGCTCTTTTTTGTATTACTGCTGCTTACTCTGTTCACGGTAATCTTTTTGTTTCCGATATGAAAAAACAGTATTGACAAATACCCCATAAGGGTATATAGTGACTACTATAAAGATACCCCGTAAGGGTATTTTGAAATCGTTATATGTTTCAGAAATTTATATAAAACAGAGCTTATTTATAAAAATGTACTCTCGGAGTCTTTATTGCACTTGCTTTTATGGCTGATTTTTCGCCAGATGCACCCGAATTTTATCAACGTACGCACCGCGTACGCCTCAAAAATTCGGGCACATCTGACAAAAAATCTTCTCATAAAATCAAGTACAAAAAGATTCCGAGAGTACATAAAAATCAGAAGGAGGATTTCCCATATGGCAGATACACAGGAGAAAAAAGTCTGTCCCTGTTGCACAAAACACACAATGCGTTCTGAGGAGGAGAGAAAGAAGCTGATCAATCGTCTTAAACGTGTGGAAGGACAAATCCGAGGGATTATCGGTATGCTGGAGAATGATGCGTACTGTAACGATATACTGATCCAGTCCGCAGCAGTCAACGCAGCAGTGAACGCATTTAACAAAGAACTGCTTGCCAGCCATATCCGCAACTGTGTGGCAAGAGATATCCGCGAGGGCAAAGATGAGACGATCGATGAGCTGGTGTCTACTTTGCAGAAACTGATGAAGTGAAAGCTGTGTGTTCAGACTGTTATAGCATCAGAGTACAGCAGAACAAAGATCTGGGAACTGCAAAGCAACAGAGCAGTGGATATCAGGTAAAGGATAACAAGTCGTAAGGAGGAATAGAAATGGAACAATACAATGTAACCGGAATGAGCTGTGCGGCCTGCAGCAGCAGAGTGGAGAAGGCCGTATCCAGGGTTCCGGGTGTGACATCCTGTTCGGTCAGTCTGCTGACCAACTCCATGGGAGTAGAGGGAACTGCCGGTGCAGGTGCGATCATCAAGGCAGTACAGGATGCAGGTTATGGAGCATCCTTAAAGGGAGCATCCGGAGAACAGATATCTGCTTCTGCGGCAGAGGAGGCACTGGAAGACCATGAAACACCGGCACTGAAACGAAGGCTGATCGCATCTGTAGGCTTTCTGCTTGTGCTGATGTATTTTTCCATGGGACATATGATGTGGGGCTGGCCTCTTCCGGCATGGTTTAATGATAATCATATTGCCATGGGACTGGTGCAGCTTCTTCTCGCCGGAATCATAATGGTCATTAACCAGAAATTTTTTATCAGCGGCTTTAAGAGTTTGTGGCATCGTGCACCAAATATGGATACCCTTGTGGCACTTGGTTCCATGGCATCCTTTTTGTGGAGTGTTTATGTACTTTTTGCAATGACAAGGGCACAGGTGGACGGAGATTCTGCAGCAGTTATGAATTACATGATGGAGTTCTATTTTGAATCTGCCGCCATGATCCTTACCCTGATCACAGTTGGAAAAATGCTGGAAGCCCGATCTAAGGGAAGGACAACGGATGCGCTGAAAGGTCTGATGAAGCTGGCACCTAAGACAGCAGTTGTTGTCCGGAACGGACAAGAGGCTACGGTGCCCATCGAACAGGTCCGAAAAGGTGATGTTTTTGTGGTACGTCCCGGTGAGAACATTCCGGTGGACGGAGTGGTCCTTGAGGGAAACAGTGCTGTCAATGAGGCGGCACTTACAGGGGAGAGTATTCCTGTTGACAAGAATCCGGGAGATGCAGTCTCTGCTGCAACCGTAAACCAGTCCGGATTTATCAGATGCGAAGCTACCCGGGTAGGCGAGGACACTACTCTTTCCCAGATTATTAAGATGGTCAGTGATGCGGCTGCAACAAAAGCACCTATTGCCAAAATCGCAGACAGGGTTTCCGGAGTTTTTGTTCCGGCAGTTATCAGTATTGCGGTTATCACCACCATTGTCTGGCTGCTGACAGGAAAAGAATTCGGATATGCACTTGCCAGAGGTATTTCTGTTCTGGTCATCAGCTGTCCCTGTGCCCTTGGGCTTGCCACACCGGTTGCCATTATGGTAGGAAACGGAATGGGGGCCAAAAACGGAATCCTGTTTAAAACAGCAGTATCCCTGGAGGAAGCAGGTAAGATCCAGATCGTTGCATTAGATAAGACAGGAACTATCACAAAGGGTGAACCGCAGGTGACAGATATGGTTCCTGCAAAGGGAATCTCAGAGGAAGAGCTTTTAGGCTATGCCTATGCACTTGAGAAGAAGAGTGAACATCCTCTTGCAAAAGCCATTATTGCCAGAGCAGAAGAGAAAAAGATTGTTTTGCAGAAGATTTCTGATTTTCAGGCTCTTCCTGGAAACGGTCTTCGTGCAGCATTAAACAGTGATGTGCTTACAGGCGGAAATATGAAATTTATCAGCAATGAAACCTCTGTATCACCGGAACTGATGAAGCAGGCAGAAAAACTTGCAGGAGAAGGAAAAACACCACTTCTTTTTGCAAAAGGCGGGAAGCTTCTCGGCATGATCGCAGTGGCAGATGTTATAAAAGAGGACAGTCCTCAGGCAATAAAAGAACTGCAGAACATGGGAATCCGGGTAGTAATGCTTACCGGTGATAATGAACGCACAGCAAAAGCGATCGGAGCACAGGCAGGAGTGGACGATGTAATTGCAGGTGTTCTTCCGGATGGCAAGGAAAGTGTGATCCGTTCTCTGAAGGAACAGGGAAAGGTTGCCATGGTAGGAGACGGAATCAATGATGCCCCTGCACTTACCAGGGCAGACATCGGTATTGCGATCGGTGCAGGAACAGATGTTGCCATTGATGCCGCAGATGTGGTATTAATGAAGAGCCGGCTCAGTGATGTACCTGCTGCCATACGTTTAAGCCGGGCGACACTGAGAAATATCCATGAGAATCTTTTCTGGGCATTCTTCTACAATGTGATCGGTATTCCACTGGCAGCCGGTGTATGGATTCCGATTTTCGGATGGACACTGAACCCCATGTTTGGTGCAGCTGCCATGAGCCTTTCCAGTTTCTGTGTGGTAACCAATGCACTGAGACTGAATCTCTTTAAGGTACATGATGCTTCAAGAGACAAAAAAATAAAACAGAATGTGGAAGAAATCCATTATATTTCAGCTAATGCAGAAATGAAAAACGTAACAGAAAACAAAAGTCTAAAGGCAGAGAATCCAGACTTTTGCAACAGTGAAATTCATGATCCAAAAGATCAGGAAAATATAAAAGAAAACAAGGAGAACAAAGAAATGACAACAATCACAGTAAACGTAACAGGAATGATGTGTGGACATTGTGAAGCACATGTGACAAAGGCAGTAAAAGAGGCATTTGGAGTGGAAGATGTAGTTTCCTCCCATGAAAAAGGAACCACGGTGATCCATGCTCCGGAGAAACTGGACGAGGATAAGATCCGCGAAGTGATCAAAGAAGCCGGCTATGAAGTAACCGGTATCACACAGGAATAAAAAACAAAAAGGGGATTTTATGGAAAACCAGAACCAAACACCACATAAAAGACGTGTCCGTTATAAAGGAAAATATCCGAAGAAATTCGAAGAGAAATACAAGGAATTACAGCCTGAGAAATATAAAGATACCATTGAACACGTGATTCAGAAAGGAAATACCCCGGCGGGAATGCATATCTCCATTATGGTTAAGGAAATCCTTGATTTTCTTAATATCCAGCCGGGCGAAACCGGATTTGATGCCACATTGGGCTATGGCGGCCATACGAAAGCGATGCTTCAGTGTCTGAATGGCAAGGGCCATATTTATGCAACAGATGTAGACCCTGAGGAATCCGCCAAAACAAAGAAACGTCTGGCAGAGCAGGGATTCGGGGAAGAACTGCTGACAGTAAAGCTTCAGAACTTCTGCACCATTGATGAGATTGCCAAAGAGGTTGGAGGATTTGACTTTATTCTGGCAGATCTCGGTGTTTCATCCATGCAGATTGATAACCCCAAAAGAGGTTTCTCTTTTAAAACAGACGGACCTCTGGATCTGCGCCTGAATCAGGAAACCGGCATCAGTGCAGCCCAGCGTCTGGATACCATTTCCAGAGAGGAGCTTGCGGGAATGCTCTGTGAAAATTCTGATGAACCATACTGTGAGGAACTCGCCAAAGCCATTACCGATGAGATCCGCAGAGGCAATCATATTGATACTACCACAAAACTGCGCCAGGTAATCGAAAAAACTCTTGATTTCCTTCCTGAAAAAGAAAAGAAAGAGACAATTAAGAAGACCTGTCAGCGAACCTTCCAGGCATTGCGTATTGATGTTAACCATGAGTTCGAAGTACTGTATGAATTTATGGAGAAGCTTCCGGATGCTTTGCGTCCGGGCGGACGTGTGGCAATCCTTACCTTTCATTCCGGTGAGGACAAGCTGGTAAAGAAAGCGCTTAAAGCAGGATACAAAGATGAAATTTATTCTGACTATGCAAAAGATGTGATCCGCCCCTCAGCCAAAGAGTGCACACAGAACCCAAGAGCTCGTTCCACAAAGATGCGCTGGGCTATAAAGGCTGAATAAAGTTCTAATAAATGTTTGTGAATTACTCGGTAACTGAGTTACCAGAGCATCTGAAAAAAGGCGGGATACCGCCTTTTTTCATGGTGCATCCATGGCGCCACTACTGTTTGCTCTTTAGAGCTATACAGCTGCTTTTATTATTTCCGGTGTTTTCAGTCCGGTTACGGACAGTTCTTTTGCACTGTCCACTGTAAGAAATCAGATAACACAGGAAAGTATACAAAGTTGCATTATTTTGTAGAATTGCTATGAACTATGAACAATTGACGTATTTTGTAAACAAAAGTATACTATGCTTATTAAAAGAACGAAGGAAAGAAGCCCGGAGATTACACCTGACAACAGAGGAGTAATATGTGGAAAGGAATTGAACGGTATGGCTACTGATGAAGAGCTTTATGGGCAATATCTGAGCGGTGACGAGACAGGACTTGAACTATTGATAAAAAAATACGGCGACCCATTGACCTTATACATCGATGGTTATCTGCATGATGTCCATGAAGCGGAGGACTTAATGATGGAAACCTTTTCCTGGCTGTTTACGAAAAAGCCCCGCATCCGTGATGGATGTTTTAAGGCTTATCTCTATAAAGCGGCGCGGCACATGGCTTTACGCCACAAAAGCAGACGGCGGATTATCTTCAGTCTTGACGACCTGACCAGAGAACCGGAGGTGCAGACACTGGTGGAGGAGGTCATCCGCACAAAGGAACGAAATCAGGTCCTGCATCTGTGCATGGACGAGTTAAATTCAGATTATCGGGAAGCTCTTTATCTGACCTATTTTGAGGGTATGAGCTATCAACAGGCTGCTAAGGTCATGGGAAAAAGTGTGAAGCAGATCACAAATATGGTGTACCGGGGAAAAGAGCGTTTACGCGGATTATTGCAACGGGAGGGTATTACAAATGTTGAAAAATGAGGAACGAATTGCTGAAGTAAAACGGCGTATTGGGGAAAAAGAACGACAGCAGAGACTGAGGCACAGACGGATTGTCTCCGCATTCTGCATAGCGGCATGCCTTGCAGTAATCGTTGGTGTTTCCTTTGTCATGCCAGGTATTGTCGGACAGATTGAGCCCGGTGCTTCTTCCGGCTTTGAAACAGCAGCAACAATTTTAGGCGGCGGCACCGCACTGGGATATATGGTGATCGGACTGCTCGCTTTTATTCTCGGCGTGTGCGTGACGGTTCTGTGCTTCCGCATCCGCCAGCTGGACAAAGAGGAGCAGACGGAGGAACAAAAGGGGGACAATGGAGATGGAGCTGATCAATAATCTTTTTCAATTCGCTGTCACCCTGCTGGGCTTTTGTCTGAGTGGTATCTGGTATCTGAAAGATCGAAAACAGACCTGTTTCCTGCTGACCTGTTTTTACGGCTGCTTTGCCCTTGGCTCTCTTTACTGGACGCTGTATCTGCTTCTGTTTTCTGAAACGCCGCAGGTCTTTTATGTGTCAGAGTTCGGCTGGATAGCCAGCGTGATTTTTCTTTATCTTCTGCAATACACCCTTTCTTCTGCGGAGGAAAGAGACTTTTCGACACGGAAATCTCTGATAGCTCCTCTGATTGGCATTCCGCTTTGTGTGTTTTACTGTACCTTTGGGGATGTTCTCTCCAATTTGCTCTGGTGTAGCATGATGATCGTTGTTTCTTATCATTCCATCAGAGGGCTTATTTATGCTCTGATACAGACGGGAACGGCACGTAAGATCCGGTATTTTCACATTGGGGTGCTGTGCTATGTGGCGGTGGAGTATGCTCTTTGGCTCTCCGGCTGTCTGTGGCCGGGTTATTCCATTTCCAATCCCTATTGCTGGTTTGATCTTCTGCTTACAGGCTGCCTGTTCGCACTGCTCCCGGCCACAGGAAAGGCGGTGCAGACATGACCTATATTGAAAATGTATTTCTCTGCATTGCTTCGCCCCTGTTGATCGCGGCTCTGTGTATGGGAAAGCGGCAGAGAAAATTCTTTCTGTTCTGCCTTGCCGGAATGGGTGCCTGTCTGCTGTCTGCTTACATCAACACCTTTTTTGCCGCACTTTATAGAGCGGACACCTTTACCACTACTACAGAGATCGCCCCGGTGGTGGAGGAAGTGATGAAATTTCTGCCATTGCTCTTTTATCTGCTGATATTTGAGCCGAAAAGAGAGCAGATAAAAAATACAGCTGTAGTTATAGCTCTTTCCTTTGCCACATTTGAGAACGTCTGCTACCTGATCCAAAACGGAGCCGGACATTTTTCTTTTATTTTCTTCCGTGGTATTGGGACTGGAGCCATGCATGTGATCTGTGGAGCCATTGTCGGCGGTGGTCTTGCATATGTGTGGCAGAGAACATGGCTGAAGATTGCCGGAACCTGCGGTCTGCTGGGAGCAGCAATCACTTTTCACGCAATTTATAATCTTCTGATCGCCTATGGCAGTGCAGCACAGTATATTGCTTATCTGTTGCCTGTACTGATCCTGGCAGCGGGAAAACTGATCTTCCGCAGTTCAATACAATAATATAACCTGATTTTCCGCTTTTGGGAGCTGTTTCGGCAGCTCTCAAATTTTTTTGAAAAAATTTGATTTTCAGGTGAGAGTTTTTCGCTTTTTTTGTACCTATATAAGTGAAAGACTTTTTAGGACTTTTTTGTGAAAGGAGGATGGAAGGCATGTATGATACAGAAAAGCGTATCGAATTGGTAAAAAAACGAATGCATGAATACCACCGCCGCCAGGAGCGGCGCACAGTCTGCCGGCTGTCTGTTCTGTGTACCCTGTTGTTCCTGTCTCTCGTGGGAACAATGGGGATGATGCAAAGCCAGCCAATAGACATCACGGGAATGTACGGCACAATCCTGCTGCATGAGGACGCAGGCGGTTATGTGTTGGTGGCTGTCATTTCCTTTACTGTGGCAGTCGTGATTACTGCATTATGTATCAAATTCAGAAAAAGAGGACAAAAGAGTCAAGACGTAGAAGATCATGTATTAAAGAAAGGAAAGGTGGAAGTATGAAGAAAAAGTGTTTCAAAAAAACTGTTTCATGGGCATTGAGTATCGTTATGTCCGCAACGATGGCGGTAACTCCGGTATTGGCAGACACTTTTACTGATGGTAGTCAGCTGATCGTTTCCGAAGATGCAGGAGAAGAGACTCCGGCAGCTACAATATCCGATGCAGAAGACGAAGGTATGATGGAGCCAGAACATACCTTTGAGATCGAAGATAACTGCGAAGATTCAGGACGTACCGGATTTTCCAGCGAAAATGAGGCAAGCGGGTTTTCCGATGACAGCGTTCTAGCTGCGCAGACAGAAGAAAAAGCGGCTGTTTACCTGGATCCGTCATCTGGAAACGATGGTAATACTGGAGAGAGTGCTAAGTCTGCCGTAAATACTCTTTCGAAAGCCGTAGAGCTTGCACAAGGTGGCGATATTTTTCTTCTTGATTGTGTGGAGGTCGATAGTGATATCAAACTGAGCAATGTGACATTTCGCCCTGGAAAAAGCAATATGTCAGGTATGCTGTATAAGTAGAGGTAAGGTAACATTAGAAAACATAATAATAAATAATAAAACACCGGATGGTAAGTCTTGCCAGTTCTCTAATTATCCTATTGAAGTGACTGGAAGGTTGGCAACATTGACTATAGCGGATGGTACTGAGATTGGACCGTTCCCGGGAAACAGTTGTATTATTGTATCACACGATAGTACTGTAAATCTGAATGGTGGTAAAATCCTGGGAGATAAGCAGAACACAGTTGAATATGGCGGTGGAATATATGCGGAACATGCAACTGTCAATGTGAATGGAGGTACAATCAGTGGACATAGTGCAACGTATGGCGGTGGAATATTTTCGTCTTACTCAAACATTAAAATAAACGGGGGTACAATCAGTGATAATCAGTCAATAAGAGGCAGTGGAATATATGCGATAAATGATTCAAACGTAAGTTTAAAAGGAGGCAGTATTATTCATAATAAAAGTGGACAGGGCGCAGGTGTCTACTTGTCTATTTCTAAATTGTTTATAAATGGGGAAAGCTGCCAGATCACCCAAAATACAGTAACAACAGAACCTTCTCCTAAAGATATGCGCGGCGAAGGTGGCGGAATTTATCTGATTTATTCTGAAGCAGAAATTGAATCTGGAACCATCAACAAAAATACAGCCATTGCAGCAGCTCCTGACGAAAACGGTAATATCCAGGGCGGATTAGGTGGTGCAATTTCAGCAAAGTATTCAAGAGTAACCATCAAAGGAGATACAAAAATCCGTAATAACAGTGCGGGTAACCGTGGAGGTGCGATATACACAGAGGGAACGAACAATGATTCTAGTCTGCTTAATATAGAAGGTGGAACTATCAGCGGCAATCATGTGAATGGAAGCGGAGCCGGTATATTCGCTATATGTTCTAGGGGAAACAAACATAATATGGATGTGAACATTTCCGGTGGAACGATAACAAATAATTACAGCGGAACAGGAGAGAATGAAGAAGAAAATGCGATCGTCTTGATGGGGTGGGATCCGAATCTGACTGAAGATACCGGTTTCGCAGATCTGCATCTTAGTGACAGTCCGGTAATAACGGGAAGCGTAACACTTTCAGATGATAATAATTATGGGCCTCGTATATATGTAGGTAAATCTTTGCAATTATCAGACAAACATATTTTGGTGACACCTACATATGGAAAAGCTGATTTAATTGCGGTTGAATATGAGAATGATTCAGCAGCTGAATCGTTTGAGTCACAATTCTATTCAAATGGTATGAGCAAACTGGTAAGAGATGGAAAGTATTTAAAATGGGCTCTGGTAAAGCCAAAAGTCCAAGTTTCAGCGGACAAAGAAAAAGGCTGTCCGTCTTCTAAAATTGTTTTAACGGCAAAGGCAACGCATGTGCTTGACGATAAAGGCATTACGTACAGCTATCAATGGTATAAAGATGATCAGATCCTGAATAGTCAGACAGGAGAAACTCTTACAGTCTCTGAGGCGGGAACCTATAAAGTGGAGGTAACAGCTACAAGTCAAGCAGGAGTGAATTCCACAGAGACAGCATCTATTGTAATTCCTGCGTTTGAACATTCTTATTCCTGGCAGTTTGATAAAACAAATCACTGGGAGCACTGCAGCATTGGAAATGAGAATACAACTCAGGAAGCACATACATTTGGTAACTGGGTAGTGACAAAACAGGCATCAATCGGAGCAGAAGGAGAGAAGGAACGAACCTGTACGGTTTGTGGATACACAGAAAAAGAAACAATCCCATCGATCTACATCCCAAGCTACCCTGTAACAGGTATCAAGGTATCTCAGGACACCCTTATGCTTACAAAGAAGGACGAGACTGCACAGCTTTCCGCGGAAGTGGTTCCATCATATGCAGATAATACGCGGGTAACATGGAAGTCCAGTGATGAAAGTGTGGTAACTGTAGACGAAAAGGGTAAAGTAACCGCCGTTGGAAATGGAACAGCTACAATCACAGTCACATCCGTAAGCGGAAATTATACCGCAACGGTAGCCGTAACCGTAAAGATTCCTGTAGAAATTGAGAAGATCTCGATTGAAGCAGAGAAGGAAACACTGACGAAGATTGGTGAATCCACAGAACTGAAAGTTAAGATCGAACCTGAGAACGCAGACGCTCAGAAGCTGATCTGGAAGTCTGACAATGAAATGGTTGCTGCTGTAGATGAGAATGGTAAAGTAACAGCAATCGGAAATGGAATGGCAATAATCACAGTAACTACAGAGTATGGAAAAAACACAGCTTCAATAATAATCACAGTGAAGATCCTTGATAAGCCTGTAATTAACAAAACAAAAGGGTTCGGACGCTTAAAAGTCCGTTCTGTAAACCAGACGAAAACTTCCATAACCTTAGAATGGAGTAAACTTGATGGTGTGGACGGATATTTGGTATATGGAAACCGCTGCAATACAAGTACAAAGACATACAAATACAAAAAGCTTGCCACTATTACAAACGGACGTACATGGACACATAAAAACCTGAAGAAAGGCACTTTCTATAAATATATCGTAAAAGCATATAAGATAGTAGATGGCAAAAAGGTAGTGACAGATACATCTGCCTCCATACATGTAATCACACAGGGCAGCAAATACGGAATTGCAAGATCTGTTTCCGTAACTAAGATCGGAAACAAAAAGAATGTTTCAAAAATAACCCTGAAAAAAGGAAAAACAGCACAGATCACAGTAAAAGAAATAAAAAAGGACAAAAAGATCAGACACCACAGAAATCTCTGCTATGAAAGCAGCAATACAGCAGTAGCCACTGTTACCCCGGAGGGGCTTATCCAGGCAGTTGGTAAAGGAACCTGTACGATATGGGTATATGCACAAAATGGTGTATATGCGGCACTGACGGTTACTGTGAAATGATAAAACATGATATCATCTGAATATATATAAACTACGGCCACCAGCTAATCCAGTGACCATAAGCAACGGGGCAGCACACATTTCAGCAAGAGTTGGATCGAAGCGTTTTGTTTTTTATATTCAAGTACTGACGAAAAAAAGCCATAAGTGACTCCAACAGCTATCATTTGTTCTGATTCTGTTTTCTACAAAAGAAATAAAAAATATTAAGATATTAGAAAATCATAGGTATATAATCTTTAACACCAAAAACCGGATTGAGTTTATTCTGCTCAATCCGGTTTTGCCCTATTCCCTTTCTCTTTTTAAAGTTTAACTTTTTCAGATGAAGAAAAAAAGGGCTGCCATATACAGAACGCTATGGAAATGTTGTTATACTATGATGCATTACAAAGCTTTTTCAGCTTTAATATATCCTGATTAGTGCTATAATATTCTAAAATGTTAATAGACATACATTTTTTATTTCCAAAATGTTGATTTCTATACATTTTTTATTTCCAAAATGTTGATGCTCGAACTATAATAGTTACTGTAGATATTTTTATATTATTTGTTGATAGGAGGATTTTATAAGTAACTGAATACATTGACTAACAGGATTAAATGTGTTTAAATATACTCAAAGGAGTAAAAGGTTATGAACACATCAAATATCACAAATTATAAGCCAAAAGATTTTGCGGAACTGTTAGGCGTATCCGTTAAGACATTACAACGCTGGGACAGAGAAGGGATTCTAAAGGCAGACCGAACCCCAACTGATAGACGTTATTACACTTACGACCAATATCTTCAATTCAAAGGCATAAATACCGAAAATGATATGCGACAAGTGGTTATTTATACAAGAGTGTCTACAAGAAATCAAAAAGATGATTTACAAAATCAAGTCGCGTTTTTACGACAGTTTTGTAATGCTAAAGGAATTATTGTTGATCAATGTATTGAAGATTATGGAAGTGGTCTTAATTATAACCGTAAAGAATGGAATAAACTGTTAGATGCAGTAATGGAGGGAAAAATCAAAACCATAATAATCACCCATAAAGATAGATTTATCAGATTTGGTTATGATTGGTTTGAAAAATTCTGTATGAAGTTCAATACGACCATAGTGGCAGTCAATAATGAAGAACTATCACCACAAGAAGAACTTGTACAGGATATTGTTTCGATCCTTCATGTTTTCTCTTGCAGGCTGTATGGACTTCGTAAGTATAAAAAACAAATAGAGAGGGATGAGGAAATTGCGAAAGAGCTTCAAGACGGAAATAAACCCGTCAGAGGAACAGAAGATCAAGATCCGTAAGACAATAGGAACTTGCAGGTTTATCTACAACTTCTATCTTGCTCATAATAAAGAACTTTATAATAATGGCGAAAAATTTATGAGCAGCAATAAGTTCAGAGTCTGGCTTAATAATGAATATCTTCCACAACATCCGGAGTATTCATGGATCAAGGAAGCTTATTCAAAAGCAGTAACGCAGGCAGTGAACAACGGACAGACCGCATTTACAAGATTTTTCAATCATGAAAGTGCCTTTCCTAATTTCAAAAAGAAAGGCAGATCTGATGTGAAGATGTATTTTGTAAAGAATAATCCAAAAGATTGTCGATGCGAAAGACATAGGATCAACATCCCGTCACTTGGCTGGGTTCGTATCAAAGAAAAAGGATATATCCCAACCACAAAAGATGGATATGTTATTAAAAGCGGTTCCGTTTCAATAAAAGCTGACAGATTTTATGTTTCCGTTCTTGTAGAGATCCCTGATAACAAAATAACTGATGATCCTAATGAGGGAATAGGCATTGATCTTGGATTAAAGGAATTCGCCATTGTTTCTAATGGTAAAACTTATAAGAACATTAACAGATCAGCAAGACTTAAAAAGCTTGAAAAACAACTTATTCGGAAACAGAGAAGTCTCTCGCGAAAATATGAAAATTTAAAGAAAGGAGAGTCCACTCAAAGAGCAAATTTACAAAAACAAAAGCGCAAGGTACAGAAACTTCATCATAAGATAGATAATATCCGCACTGATTACATTAACAAAACAATCGCTGAGATAGTAAAAACCAAACCATCTTATATAACGATTGAAGACTTAAATGTAAAAGGCATGATGAAAAACAGACATCTTTCAAAAGCAGTTGCATCACAGAAGTTTTATGAATTTAGAACAAAACTTCAAGCCAAATGCAGGGAAAAAGGAATTGAACTTCGAGTAGTAGATAGATGGTATCCATCGTCTAAAACCTGTCACTGTTGCGGTGCTGTCAAGAAAGATTTAAAACTTTCAGATAGGATCTTTAAATGCAGTTGTGGTTATGTCGAAGATAGGGATTTCAATGCTGCTTTAAATCTGAGAGATGTCACGACTTACGAAATTGCATAACGAAACGCAAACGTGAGTATGTACCGAAGGCTATTTCGGGAATTTACGACTATGGAGTGTACAAGAACCTGTGAGTAGATATGATCTCGTTCAATCCAAAGCATACACGATGAAGTAGTAAGTAGAACTCGTGAGAGTCTACATTATCTCGATGTGCGTATATTTGCACACGTTTTGAGTGGCAGGAAATGCCTTATGATAAGAAAACAACTCTTAATCGGAATACTGGCAGCTATGACTGTCGCGCTGCCAGCTGTCGGCATATATGCCGGTTCCGCAGAAGCCAGTGAAATCCAAAGCAGCAATGAAGACACGGTGTCCGGTAATAAAGGAGCCAGTATCGACAAAGCCGTGACATTACAGAATTCCGTAAAAATGACAGACCAAATCTCTGCGGCAGTCAATGGAGAAAATATTATGTTCAGTCCCACAAGCCTTAATTTTGCGCTGGGCATGATCGCAGAAGGTGCAGAAGGAGAGACAAAAGAAGTTCTATGTAATTACCTGGGAACCGATGATTTTGCATCTTATGCAAAGGAATATCTGAACAAGATTAAAGAATATAATACTGAAGATGAGAGTTACGGATATAAGTCAAAATTAAAGATTGCAGATGCAGTCTGGGTGGATAATAATCTGACATTACAGGAAGAATTTAAAAATTCAGTAACGAACGGTTTTGGGGCGGAAGTGGAAAATGTAGATTTTTCCGCTGCAGAGAAAACATGCGGTATCATTAATTCCTGGTGTGACAAAAATACGGAAGGGCTGATCCCGAAAATCATAACCCCGGATCTGATCAATGATACTACCGGACTGTGCTTAACTAATTCACTATATTTTGAGTCCGGATGGAGTGGAGAACCCTGGAATGTTTCTGATACAGAAGAGAAGTTTGGAAACAATGAAAAGACAAAATACATGACCTGTGCCGGAGACAGGTATTATGAAAATGATAAGGCAACAGCATTTGACAGAGAGTATGCAAACGGACTGAGTTTTGTCGGAATCCTGCCTGTCGATGAAGGCGATTTTACACTTGAGGATCTGGATATTGGTGGACTCCTGAAATCTCAGCCAGAGTATGACGAAGTACAATGTAAGATGCCAAAACTTGATTTTGAGACTACCGCCATCCTAAATGACATACTCTCAAGCCTGGGGCTTGATAATATATTTTCCAGCAACGCTGATTTCTCCGGTATTGCAGACAAAAATGTAAATGTAGATACGATACTGCAGAAAACAAAACTGGAACTGGATGAAAACGGCACGAAAGCAGCAGCGGTGACAGCAGTTATCATGGAATGTATGTCAGCTGTAGAGGAGAAAGAACCAGTTATCAAAAATGTGGAACTCACTCGTCCTTTTGCCTTCCTGATCTATGACAGGAGCAATGACGAAATACTGTTTATGGGAAAAGTAATGACAGTTTCCTGATGAAAAGGGAGACTGTGAGAAAAAGTCTGTAAATAAGATTCTTCTATGATATGCAAGGGTGGCAAGCCTGAAAATCAGGCTTCTCACCCTTGTTTTATATATAACAGTTGTTGAATGGCATGTCAAGAGCAGGCGGTTTTCCGCCCGTCTTATTCGCCCGTTTATTCGTTACTCTGGGAGGCGTCCTTCGTACATAATACTCAGTTCACCATACACCTGTGCCCAGTTGCGGATCGTACTGGTCCATTTCTTTGTAGCTTCAAATGTGGCAAGATACAGTGCCTTTAATAGAGCTGTATCGCTTGGAAATACGCTTCTCTGGCGATTCAGTTTCCGGTAGGTAGAATTCAGGGATTCAATAGCATTTGTAGTATAAATCACCGTTCTGACCGTCGTTGAAAATTTAAAGATCGGCGAGATTGCGTCCCAGTTATCCTTCCAGCGCTTCATTTTAGGGATAGAATAAATGTTTATACTCTATCTTGCATCTTCTATTTATTCATGTTAAAATCTTAAGATGTCAAAAATACAATATATATGAGATAAAAAACAGCAGTGAGCTGTTATGAAGATAGGAGATAACAATTAAATGGCAATGAGTCCGATGATGCAGGAATACTGCAAGACAAAGGAACAATATAAAGACTGCATTTTATTCTACCGTCTGGGAGATTTTTATGAAATGTTTTTTGATGATGCATTACTTGTCACCAGGGAACTGGAGATTACCCTTACAGGAAAAGACTGCGGATTAGAGGAGAGGGCACCCATGTGTGGTGTCCCTTATCATGCTGCGGAGACTTATATCAATCGTCTGATCGAGAGAGGACATAAGGTAGCAATCTGTGAGCAGGTAGAGGATCCTAAAAAAGCCAAAGGACTGGTAAAGCGTGAGGTTGTAAGGATCGTAACCCCAGGAACCACACTGGATGCTGCTGCTCTTGATGAGACAAAGAATAATTACCTGATGTCTATTGTGTCTATGGAAGAACATTTCGGATGCGCTATTGCAGACATTACAACAGGTGACTGTTTCCTTACAGAGGTGGACAAACCTCAGAAACTTCTTGATGAGATCAATAAATTTGTTCCTGCAGAGATTATCTGTAATGATTCTTTTTATATGTCTAATATAGATACAGATGACTTGCAGAACCGTCTTGGGATCTGTGTTTTTTCATTGGATTCCTGGTATTTCGATGACGAGTTGTGCCGCCGCACACTAAAAGATCATTTTCATGTAGGTTCTCTGGATGGACTGGGCGTTGGTGATTATGACTGCGGGATCATTGCAGCAGGAGCACTTTTCCTTTATCTGAAGGAAACACAGAAAACCGCGCTGTCCCATATGGCGACGATCCGTCCGTATGCAGCAGAAAAGTATATGCTGATCGACAGCTCCAGCCGCAGGAATCTTGAACTTGTAGAAACATTACGTGAAAAACAGAAAAGAGGTTCTCTTCTCTGGGTACTGGATAAGACAAAGACTGCCATGGGTGCCAGAACACTTCGCAGTTATGTAGAACAGCCATTGATCGACAGAGATGAGATTGAGGAACGTCTTGAGGCGTTGGAAGAGTTAAATAAAAATGGAATGCTTCGCGACGAGATCAGGGAATATCTGGGACCTGTCTATGATCTGGAACGACTGATCAGCCGTATCAGTTATAAGTCAGCTAATCCGCGGGATCTGATCGCTTTTGCTTCTTCACTGGAAATGCTTCCATATATAAAACAGGTATTAAAAGAATTTAAGACTCCCCTGCTTCAGAAAATTTATGAAGATATGGACTCTCTGGAAGATGTAACAGATCTGATTAAACGTGCCATCGTGGAAGATCCGCCTCTTGCACAGAAGGATGGCGGTATTATCAAAGAAGGTTATAATGAAGATGTAGATAAATTCCGCCGCTCCAGAACAGATGGCAAAAAATGGCTTTCCGAACTGGAAGCAAGGGAACGTGAGCGTACAGGTATCAAGACAATGAAGATTAAATATAATCGTGTATTTGGTTATTCACTGGAGGTTACCAATACATTTAAAGACCAGGTACCTGACAACTATATTCGTAAGCAGACACTTTCTAATGCAGAACGTTACATTACACAGGAATTGAAGGAATTGGAAGATTTAATTCTTGGTGCAGAGGACAAGCTTTATGCGCTGGAATATGAATTATTCTGTAATGTGCGTGATACTGTCGGTAAAGAGGTTGTGCGTATTCAGAAAACAGCCAAGGCAGTAGCCGCATTAGATGTGTTTGCTTCTCTTGCACTGGTTGCAGAACGAAATCATTTTGTGCGTCCAAAAACAAACACAACAGGTGTGATTGACATCAAGAATGGCCGTCATCCGGTTGTAGAGCAGATGATTGAGAACGATATGTTTATTGCAAATGATACATATCTGGACAATCATAAAAAAAGGGTATCCATTATCACAGGCCCAAATATGGCAGGTAAGTCTACATATATGAGACAGACTGCCCTGATCGTACTGATGGCACAGATTGGAAGCTTTGTCCCTGCTGAAAAAGCAAACATCGGAATTGTTGACAGAATCTTTACTCGTGTTGGTGCATCGGATGATCTGGCAAGCGGTCAGAGTACCTTTATGGTGGAAATGACAGAGGTTGCGAATATTCTGAGAAATGCCACTTCCAGAAGTCTTCTGATCCTGGACGAGATCGGACGTGGTACCAGTACATTTGACGGTCTTGCAATTGCATGGGCAGTGATCGAGCATATCAGCAATACGAAGCTCTGTGGCGCCAAAACATTATTTGCTACTCATTACCATGAGCTTACTGAACTGGAGGGCAAGATTCCGGGAGTCAATAACTACTGTATCGCTGTCAAGGAAAAAGGGGACGATATTGTATTTCTGCGCAAGATTGTTCAGGGCGGCGCAGACAAAAGTTATGGTATCCAGGTTGCCAAGCTTGCCGGTGTTCCTGATTCTGTGATCCAGAGAGCAAAGGAACTGGTGGAGGAACTCAGTGATGCGGATATTACGGCAGCAGTAAAAGACCTGACGTCTGCGAAAAAGAAAAAGCCTGTATACGATCAGATGGATATGGCACAGATGTCCCTGTTTGATACCGTTAAAGATGATGACATCATAGAAGAAATCAAGGGTCTTGATATGGGAAACATGACTCCTATCGAGGCAATGAACACACTTTATAACCTGCAAAACAAGATTAAGAACAGATGGTGATAAAAGTTGAGAAAAATTGCAGTATTAGACCAGCAGACCATAGATAAGATCGCTGCCGGTGAGGTAGTGGAACGTCCGTCCTCCATTGTGAAGGAGCTTGTGGAGAATGCAATTGATGCAGGAGCAACTGCTGTAACAGTGGAGATCACAGACGGCGGCAAAAAGATGATACGTATCACAGATAATGGCGGGGGTATGGAAAGAGATCAGGTACCCCTGGCATTTTTGCGTCATGCCACCAGTAAGATTGAGAAGGTTGAGGATCTGGAACACATTGCGTCTCTTGGATTTCGCGGTGAGGCTTTGTCCAGTATTGCCGCTGTTGCACAGGTGGAACTGATCACAAAGACCCCATCTGCATTAAGCGGAGTCCGCTATGTGATCAATGGTGGTGTACAGGAGTCTTTAGAGGATATGGGGGCTCCGGAAGGAACTACTTTCCTAGTGAGAAACCTTTTTTATAATACACCTGCAAGAAGCAAGTTCCTGAAATCAGATACTACGGAGGGAAATTATGTCAGCACTTTGATGGAACAGCTGGCATTGTCCCATCCTGAGATTTCTTTTAAATATATCCAGAATAAACAGGTGAAGCTTCACACATCCGGTAATTACAATATAAAAGATGTGATTTATAATATATATGGAAGAGATATTACCAAAGCACTTCTTGAAGTATCCTACGAGAATGATTTCATGAAGATTGAGGGTTTTGTGGGAAAACCGGAGATTTCCAGAGGCAACCGTACTTTTGAGAATTACTATATTAACGGACGCTTTGTAAAAAACAGGATCATTGCAAAGGGAATCGAGGATGCCTATAAAGGGTTTCTTATGCAACATAAGTTTCCGTTTGTTTCGCTTCATATTCAGATGGAGGGAAATGATTTGGACGTAAATGTACATCCAAGTAAGATGGAAGTACGGTTTGCCAGAGGAACGGAAGTTTACGATGCCGTTTATGAGACAGTTCATAAGGCGCTTACTACAAGAGAAATGATCCAGACAGTACCTTTTGGAAAAGAAGAACCGGTAAAGAAACTGTCGTCTGTGGTGAAACCGGGGGATGTACCGGAGCCATTTGAAATGAAACGTCGTGCTGAAATGCCGGAGTATCGAACACAAGTAGCGAACACAGTTAATCGTACTTCGAATGTGTCAATAAAAGGCAATGATAGGACAGTATCTGCACCAGATACTGCTATGGATAAAAAACAGTTTTCTTCTTATTCAACACTTCCACGAGGAACTATCACTATGGCGGAACAGGCAGTACGTGAGCAAAAGATTTATCAGACAAAAGATCCTTTTACAAAAGCAGAGGAGAAGCTTTTCGAAGGAACAATAAACGATAAAAATATACATGAAAAACAGCCTGACGCAATGCAGGTAAATATGTCACAGGAAGTAGAGAAACAGCAAAAGCCACAACAGTTAGAATTGTTTGAAGAGAAACTTCTTGCCCCTGAATCCCGAAGCCGTCATCAGCTGATCGGACAGATTTTTGATACTTACTGGCTTGTTCAGTTTGAGGATAAATTTTTTATTATCGACCAGCATGCGGCACATGAAAAGGTTTATTATGAACGTTTCGTAAAAAGGTTTCGTGAGCAGACAGTAGAATCCCAGTACCTCAGCCCGCCGCTGATCGTATCCCTGAATCTTCAGGAAGAAGCTCTTCTTAAGGCTAACCGTAAATATTTCGAGGATTTTGGATTTGAGATTGAACCATTTGGCGGTAAGGAATACTGTATCAATGCAGTCCCGGCCAATCTGTACGGTCTTACGGAGGAAGAACTTTTTCTGGAAATGCTTGACAATCTTGCTTCTGAGAAGGATAAGGATCCACTTGGAATCTTTGCTTCCAGACTGGCCACCATGGCATGTAAGGCTGCGGTAAAGGGAAATCATCAGATGTCCGACCGGGAGGCAAATGCATTGATCGATGAATTGCTTACACTGGAGAATCCCTATCACTGTCCTCATGGAAGACCGACGATTATTTCCATGACTAAAACAGAACTGGAAAAGAAATTTAAACGTATTGTATAGTTTATATAAAGGAGCTATTATGAAAAAGCCACTGATCGTTCTTACAGGACCGACGGCAGCAGGAAAAACCCATCTATCCATTGCTCTTGCGAAAGCAGTAAACGGAGAGATCATTTCTGCTGATTCCATGCAGGTCTACAAATATATGGATATTGGATCAGCTAAGATCCGGCCGGAGGAGATGCAGGGAGTAAAGCATTATCTGGTAGATGAACTGCTGCCTCAGGAAGAATTTCATATCGTGAAATTCCAGCAGATGGCAAAAGCTGCCATGGAAGAAATTTATGCCAAGGGGAAAATTCCTGTTCTGGTAGGAGGAACCGGATTTTATATACAGGCTATTACAAAGGATATTGATTTTACTCAGGCAGAGCAGGAAGACGGATACCGTCAGGAGCTGGAACAGCTTGCTGCAGAGAAGGGAAATGAATATCTGCATCAGATGCTTTTGAATGTTGATCCTGTCAGTGCCGGGGAAATCCACGCCAATAATGTGAAACGTGTGATCAGGGCACTGGAATTTTATCATCAGAACCAGTCGCCGATCTCCGCACATAATCAGGAGCAGAAGGAACATGAAACACCTTATAATCTGGCATATTTTGTGCTGAATGTACCAAGGGAACTTCTTTACAAACGGATTGATGACCGTATTGATGAGATGCTAAAGGATGGACTTCTTGAGGAAGTGCAGAAGTTAAAAGATATGGGATACCACAGAGGGATGGTTTCCATGCAGGGACTTGGATATAAAGAAATCCTTGCATATCTGGATGGCGAGTATCCGTTAGAGGAAGCGGTCAGGATCCTGAAAAGAGATACCAGACATTTTGCAAAACGCCAGCTGACCTGGTTTCGCAGGGAGAAGGATACCATCTGGATGAATAAGGATGAATTTGACTATAATGAAGACAGAATCCTTGATGAAATGCTGAAGGTATGCAGGGACAGAGGAATTTTATAACCGAATTTTTCTTAAAAATCACTGATACAGAATAAGTGAAATTCAGAGATAAAATAAAGATAATAATGCAAACAGAAATGAGGACGAAACAAATTATGAAAGAAATGTACGCACAGCTTGGGATTTCTTCAGAGGTTTATGACTTTGGTCATAAGATTGAGGAATCTTTAAAAGAAAGATTTGAAAAATTTGATAAAACGGCAGAATATAACCAGATGAAGGTGCTTCTTGCCATGCAGAAAAATAAAGTAAGCGCAGAATGCTTCGGAAGTTCTTCCGGTTATGGATATGACGATATTGGCAGGGAAACACTTGAAAAGGTTTATGCAGATACTTTCCATACGGAAGCCTGTCTGGTACGCCCGCAGATCACATGCGGAACTCACGCGCTGGCCATTGCCTTATTCGGTAATCTCCGTCCGGGTGATGAACTTTTGGCACCTGCCGGAAAGCCTTACGATACTCTGGAAGAGGTAATCGGCATCCGCCCGTCAAAAGGTTCTCTCGCAGAATATGGAGTAAGTTACCGTCAGGTGGAACTGTTAGAAGACGGAACCTTTGATTATGACAACATCCGTAAAGCAATCAATGAAAAAACACGTCTTGTGGAGATCCAGCGTTCCAAAGGATACCAGACACGTCCGTCTTTCTCTGTAAAGCAGATTGGAGAACTGATCTCTTTTGTAAAGAGTATTAAACCGGATGTGATCTGTATGGTGGATAACTGCTATGGTGAGTTTGTAGATACCATTGAGCCAAGTGATGTGGGAGCTGATATGATCGTTGGTTCTCTGATCAAAAATCCGGGCGGCGGACTTGCGCCTATCGGCGGTTATATTGCGGGTACTAAGGAGTGCGTGGAGAATGCTTCTTACAGAATGACCTGTCCCGGACTTGGCAGTGAGGTAGGCGCAACTCTGGGAGTCAACCGTTCTTTCTTCCAGGGATTTTTCCTTGCACCAATGGTTACCAAGGGGGCGTTAAAGGGAGCTGTGTTTGCGGCAAATATTTATGAGAAACTTGGATTCCCGGTAATCCCGGATTCCACAGAGCCACGTCAGGACATCATTCAGGCAGTAAGCCTTGGCACACCGGAAGGTCTGATCGCGTTCTGTAAGGGTATTCAGGCAGCAGCTCCGGTTGACAGTTATGTGGATCCGGAGCCATGGGATATGCCCGGATATGACAGTCAGGTTATCATGGCAGCAGGTGCTTTTGTACAGGGCTCTTCCATCGAGCTTTCTGCAGATGGTCCGATGAAGCCTCCATATGCAGTGTATTTTCAGGGAGGACTTACCTGGGAACATGCAAAACTGGGTGTTCTGATGTCCCTGCAGAAAATGGTTGATAAAGGACTTGTAACTTTATGAAAAAAAGACAGGTAGTAATCACAGGAGCAGGAGCCTGTGGACTGATGGCAGCGATCATGGCAGCCCGAAACGGGGCAGCAGTCACTGTTCTGGAACAGAACGAGAAACCCGGAAAGAAAATCTGTGCTACAGGAAACGGCAGATGTAATTTTTCCAATCTTGCAAGACCGGATGATGCATACAGAGGCGAACATCCGGAATTTGTCGAAGATGCACTCAGAGAGTTTTCTGTCGAGAATACCATTGAGTTTTTCAAAGAGATAGGAATCTATCCTTTAAACAGGAACGGCTATCTTTATCCGAGAAGCAATCAGGCGCAGAGTGTTGTAGATGTACTGTGTATGGAGGCTGCCAGTCTGGGTGTGAAAATAAAGACAAACGAACAGGTTACAGAAATAAAAACCGGGACAAATGAAAAGAATTTCCAAATCCTGACAAAAGGATGGCACTATGATGCAGATGCACTGATACTTGCCAATGGATCCCGGGCATCTTCTGTTTCAGGTTCAGACGGCAGCGGATATATGCTGGCAGAGAGCTTTCATCACCGCATTGTCCCGGTTTATCCGGCACTTACTGCCCTGAAGTGTAAAGGTTCTTCTTTTAAGGCATGGGCAGGCGTACGTACAGAAGGAGAGATTTCTCTTTTTACAGATGGGAAATTCTGTAAATCTGAACATGGCGAGCTACAGCTTACAGAATACGGAATCTCCGGAATCCCAGTGTTTCAGCTCAGCACTTATGCAGTACGTGCAGTCAGAGAAGGACATAAAGCAGAGCTCCGCATTAATTTCATGCCGGAGCTGTCAGAAGAAGAATTAAAGAAACTTATGTATGCACGAAAGAAGGCATGTCCCTATAAAAAAGAAAAAGAACTCCTGGTGGGACTTTTCCCGGAAAAGCTTATCAAAATCCTTATATCACAAAAACAACTGGTTTCTGCCATAAGGGAATTTCCTCTTGAAGTGCAGGATGGTATGTCATTTTCACAGGCACAGGTCTGCTCCGGGGGAGTAGATACCTCACAGGTAAATTCTCAAACCATGGAGTCAAAGCTCTGTAAGGGTCTGTATTTTGCAGGGGAGCTTCTGGATATTGACGGTACATGCGGCGGATATAATCTGCAATGGGCATGGAGCAGCGGCGCAGTGGCCGGCAAAAATGCAGCAAAGGAGGAGAAAAATTGATTCGAATTTCACAGTTGAAACTTCCGATCACACATACAAAGGCACAGCTCGAAAAAAAGATTGCAAAAACATTAAAAAATCCCGGAAACAGTTTTACTTACGAAATAAGAAAGCAATCTCTGGACTGCAGACACAAAAATGACAAAATCTTTGTATATACTGTAGATGTAACGATCAGAGATGAACAGAAACTCGCCAAAAAAGTTAACAATAACAACATTATGTTAATCAAAGAGAAACCATATGAATTTCCCTCTCCGGGTGAGACACCTCTTTTACATTCTCCCGTTATTGTGGGAAGTGGTCCTGCAGGGCTTTTCTGCGGATGGTATCTTGCGAAGGCCGGATATTGTCCAATAATACTTGAACGCGGAGAAGAGGCTGAGAAACGTCAGAAAACAGTAGAGAATTTCTGGAAAAATGGTGTTCTTGACCCTGAGTCCAATGTACAGTTCGGAGAGGGCGGCGCCGGCACCTTTTCCGACGGAAAGCTGAACACGCTGGTAAAAGATCCTTACGGACGTAATCATGAGGTACTGAAGCGTTTCGTAGCTGCCGGCGCACCGGAAGAAATTATTTATCAGCAGAAGCCACATCTGGGAACGGATGTGCTGGTTGGTATTGTTGAAAAAATGCGTCATGAAATCGAAGAAATGGGAGGAAAATTCTGCTTCCGTTCCAAGGTGACAGATCTGATTTTTGAGAACAATACATTAAAAGAAATTGAGATCAACAATGATAAGAGAATCCCTGCACAGGTCTGTGTACTGGCACCAGGACACAGTGCAAGAGATACTTTTGAAATGTTACAGAAACGTGGTGTTTATATGGAGCCAAAGTCATTTGCAGTGGGGTTGCGTATTGAACATCCTCAGGAAATGATCAATATGGATCTTTATGGAGAGCCTGAGAATGAATTACTTGGTGCAGCCAGCTATAAAGTAACCCATAAGTGTGCAAATGGCAGAGGTGTTTATTCTTTTTGTATGTGTCCGGGCGGATATGTTGTAAATGCATCCTCTGAACCCGGTCGTCTCGCAGTGAACGGAATGAGCTATCAGGCACGTGATTCCAGAAATGCAAACAGTGCCATGATCGTCACAGTCACACCAGAAGATTTCCCGGATAAAGGAGTTCTTGGCGGCGTAGAATTCCAGCGTGATCTGGAGAAAAAAGCATGGGAGCTCGGAGAAGGAAAAATTCCTGTTCAGCTGTTTGGTGATTTTTGCAAAAATCAGGCAAGTGAAGCATTAGGAGAGGTTACTCCCTGTATGAAGGGAGAATATATACTGACAAATGTACGCTCTGTTCTGCCAAAAGCAGTAGGCGATTCTATTGAAGAAGGTGTCATAGCCTTCGGAAAACGAATTTCCGGATTTGACAGAGAGGATGCACTGCTCAGTGGCATTGAAAGCCGTACTTCTTCCCCTGTAAGGATCGTACGTGATCAGGAGCTCACAGCAAATATGGCGGGAATTTATCCATGTGGCGAAGGTGCAGGTTACGCAGGCGGAATCACAAGTGCTGCCATGGATGGAATCAAAGTTGCTGAGACTGTATGCCGAAAATATGCGGCTATAAAAAATAATTGATCTCTTAAGCGGGATATTACCGGTAAACATAAAGTTCACATAAAAATCAGAGAGGAGAGTGTACATCTCTCCTCTTTTATGCTAGAATATAATTTGCAATTTGCCCAGAGGCTTTAGAGAGCACAGGCAGACTTATGAATAATGCAAATAATATTATGAAGCAGCTTCCCAGGGAACAGCGGCCGTATGAGAAATGCTTTATGCAGGGTGAGGGTTCATTAAATGACACTGAACTGCTGGCAGTAATCCTGCGCAGCGGCACTTCAGGAAAGAATTCACTGGCACTTGCACAGGAGATCCTGAAATTTATGGAGTCGTCCTCCTATCCCGGCCTTATGGGGCTTATGCATGTATCTGTACAGGATCTTATGAAGATTCATGGAATCGGACAGGTAAAAGCAGTACAGTTAAAATGCATTGGAGAACTTTCCAAAAGAATTGCCAAGGCTGCTGCCAGACCGCAGATAGTTATGAACAATCCCTCCTCCATAGCAGCTTATTATATGGAAGAACTCCGCCATGAAGAGCAGGAACTGGTGATCTGTATGATGTCAGATGTGAAAGGACATTTTCTGGGAGATAAGATACTGACCCGGGGAACTGCAACCGGTTCGCTGGTAACACCAAGGGAAATCTTCATGGAAGCCCTGCGCCGCCATGCAGTCAGTCTGATATTGATACACAATCATCCAAGTGGTGATCCTACACCAAGTCCGGATGACTTACAGATCACAGCCAGGATTTATCAGGCGGGGGAACTGCTGGGAATACATCTGCTGGATCATATTGTGATCGGGGATCAGAGATACTGCAGCTTCAGAGAAGAAGGATTATGGAATACATGTACAGAATAAGGCAACAACAAAGGGGCAGAATATGCTATTTGAGAAAACATATGGAATAGATTTGGGAAGCAGTTCCGTAAAAGTCTATTCTTTTTTCAGAAACAAAACTTATATCGAGAAAAATATGATCGCGTCCAAGGGACACACGATCATTGCAATGGGAAATGAAGCATACGATATGTTTGAGAAATCCCCCACAGATATTACGGTTACTTCGCCAATGACATTTGGCATGATCGCTAATCTGGAACTTCAGGAGATTGTTCTTTACAGTATGATCCGAAAGATCGATCATATCCTGGGATTTGGCGCAACAATGTATTTTACTGTTCCTCTGGATATGACTGCGGTTGAGAAACGGGCATATTTTCATGTGGCGAATGGTCACTGGTTAAAGAAAAATCGCGTATTTATGGTAGAGGCACCCATTGCAGATGCCATTGCCATGGGTGTCAATCTGGAAGATCCGGAAGGAAATATGATCGTAAATATCGGTGCACAGAGTACAGAAGTATCGATCATCACCGGAGGAAAGATCATTATCAGCAGGAAAATACCGCTGGGAGGCAGACAGATGAATGAATCTGTCTGCAGTGAAATACGTAAAAGATATAATCTGCAGATTGGCACAAGGACTGCCAAGAGGCTTAAGATGGTCATGGGACGCCTCAGTGATCCGAAAAAGGAAGTACGTAAGGTTGTAGGAATTGACTGTATTTCCGGACTGCCAAGAGAAGAAATCATTTCTTCTTATGTGGTAAATGACGGTATCATGAACTGTCTGAATGAGATTGCGGCAGAGATGAAAACATTTCTGGAGCGAATTCCTCCCCAGATTTCCTACCATATTGCGAAACAGGGGATTTACATAACCGGAGGCAGTACCAGACTTCCTTATATTGATAAATACCTTGCCAGTTATACGGGATTCACCTTTAATCTGTCAGATTTTTATGAAACCTCGGCAGTTACAGGTCTGGAGAAAATAATCAGAAATAAAGAACTGCGTGAATGGGCAGTACCGGTTACGCAGAGAAAACTATAATTTTTAGGGGTGCATCAATGAAAAACCTGAAAAAGAAAGTACATTTTAGGATTAAATTAAAAAGTAAACATCTTCTGGTCATTATGTCGATCTTCTGCGTCAGCTGTATTGCTGCCACTTTTTCATCTGGCGTAACCACTGCACCGCTGCAGGATGCCGCCGGGATACTGATCGTTCCATTTGAAAACAGCATCAATCGGATCAGTTCAGTTCTGAAAGGAATGCAGGACCGTATGCGTGATAAAGAAGAAATCCTCAGTGAGAACGAAAATTTAAAGGCACAGATAGACAGTCTCACAGAACAGAACAATAAACTGATCCAGGATCAGACAGAATATGTAAGATTACAGCAGATGTATAATCTTGACCAGCAGTATACCGAATATCCAAAGATTGCTGCAGAAATCATATCCAAAGATCCGGGCAACTGGTATGATACCTTTATGATCAACCGGGGATCTGCAGACGGCATTCGTGTGGATAATAATGTACTTGCAGATAAAGGTCTGGTCGGGATCGTGACAGAGGTCGGAACTCACTGGGCGACTGTACGTTCCATTATCGATGACAGCAGCAATGTCAGTGCCATGACTGTCAGCACACAGGATAACTGTGTGGTGGAAGGAGATCTGGAACTCATCGATGAGGGTAAATTAAGCTTCAGCCAGTTGTATGACCAGAATAATAAAGTAACAGTGGGGGAACGCATCGTTACCTCCAATATCAGTGAGAAATATGTAGAGGGACTGTTTATCGGATACGTCAGTGAGGTGGAACAAAACAGCAACAATCTGACCAAAACAGGTACCATTGTCACACCTGTAGATTTCCAGCATCTGAAAAATGTACTTGTCATTACAGTAAATAAACAGGATTCTGTTAATGACAATGCTCAGGCAGCTCAGGAGGCGACTGCAAATGAAGAGTAAGATAGCGTTATTTTTTATGATCCTGATCAGTTTTCTTCTTCAGTGTACTCTTCTTCATGTGATATCCATCGGTTCTATCACGCCGAATCTGATCCTGATCCTGTGTATATCCATGGGGCTGATGCGCGGAAGAAAAAGTGGACTGTGGACAGGATTTTTCTGTGGATTTCTGGTAGACATGTTCTATGGCTCTGTGTTTGGTTTCTACGCTCTGATCTATATGTATATTGGCTTTTTAAGCGGATATGCCCACAGGATCTGCTATGATGATGACATAAAGGTTCCGGTTATGCTTGCAGGTATCGGGGATTTACTGTACGGACTTTCTGTCTATGCATTGCAGTTTCTGCTCAGGGGACGTCTGGGGCTCGGAACCTATTTATACCGGATTATTTTACCGGAGATTTTTTATACAGTGATCCTTACACTGATTGTTTACCGGGTATTTCATTATATTAATTATCATTTCATGAAGAATCCATCAATGAAGGAAAGTGAGTCTATTTGGGTACTAAAATAAAAAGATTTTTTAAAAAGATACGAATAAAACGTACCACAATACTGGTACTGGTTTTTGTATTTATGTCAGCCACTCTGGTCCGTCAGCTTTTTGAACTGCAGATCATCCAGGGAGAGGCTTATATCAGCAAATTTGAATCAAGAACAACAAAAAAACGTGTGATCAAAAGTACGCGTGGCAATATCTATGACAGAAATGGTGAGGAGCTGGCAACAAATGTGCTGGCTTATTCTGTTACCTTTGAGGATAATGGAACTTATGATTCTACCAGAGAAAAGAATCTCACACTGAACGGGATTGCCTATAAAGTCCTGAAAATCCTTGAGTCCAACGGGGATTCCATCAGTACCGGCTTCCATATTGTTTTGGATGAGAGCGGGAATTATGCTTTTGATGTTGATGAGGGATTTACTCTGAACCGTTTTCGTGCGGATATTTACGGAGAACCGTTGATTGATAACCTGACAAAAAAACAGAAAAATGCCACTGCAGATCAGATGATCGAGTTTATGAGCGGAAAAGAGGGATTTTCCATTGTTCTTTACGGCGATAATGCTTATACCAAAGAAGAACTGACATCCCATGGACTTCCGGAGAACCTGTCAAAGCAGGATATACTTGAGCTTTCCAAAATCCGCTATGCACTGAGCACTAACAGTTTCAAGAAGTACATGGCCGTTACGATTGCTTCAAATATAAGCGAAAAATCTGTAGCTGCAATCAGAGAAGATCAGCCGGAGCTTCAGGGAATTGACATTGTAGAGGATTCTGTCCGCAAATACATTAATGATGCAAGCATGGGACCAATTCTTGGTTATACGGGACAGGCTTCTTCAGAAGAGCTTGAAGAACTGAGACAGAAGAATCCTGATTATTCAAATGATGCGATCATCGGTAAATCGGGAATTGAGAAATATATGGAAACATCTCTTCAGGGAACAGACGGTGAAGAAACTGTCACTGTCGATAACCTTGGCAAAGTACTTAAGATTGACGACAGCACGAGAGTAGAACCTGTCGCAGGTAATGACACCTATCTTACCATAGACAGCAGCTGGCAGTCCGCTATCTACCAGATCCTGAAACAGAGAGTTGCCGGAATCCTTTTATCCAAGATTGAAGCATCCAAAACCTATGATTTCAGTGTAAATGATGCTGCACAGATTAAAATACCGATCTATGATGTATATAATGCCCTGATTGCCAACAGTGTCATCGATATCAATAAATTCAGTGATGCCAACGCTTCCGATACAGAAAAAAAATTATATGCCAAATTTCAACAGAAACAGCAACAGGTTTTTGATACAATAACTAACAGGCTGACAGCTGAGAATCCACCGGCCGTAAAAGATGAAGATGATCAGATCCAGGAATATCTTACTTATATCTGTGATGATCTTCTCAGAGATACGCTGGGGATTATCTCAAAGAATGCCATTGATACCTCTGACAGTACTTATCAGAAATGGACAACCGATAAAGATATCAGTCTGAAAGATTATCTGACATATGCGGCAAGTCAGAACTGGATCGATATTTCCAAATTTTCTACAGAAGGAGATTATCTGGATTCCGATGAAGTATATCAGGCTCTTACAGATTATCTGATCGATTATCTTAAAAAAGACACCAATTTCTCAAAACTTCTATATAAGTATATGCTTCAGGAGGACACCATTTCCGGAAGCGAGATCTGTCTGGTGCTGTATGAACAGGGAGTTTTATCAAAAGATGATGGCAGTTACGAGGCACTGGCCTCCGGCTCCATGACAGCTTATGACTTTATGATCAATAAAATTTATACTCTCGAAATAGAACCTGCACAGCTTGCGCTGGAGCCATGTTCTGCTTCTGCAGTAATCACAGATGTCAAAACAGGGGATGTTCTTGCATGCGTATCCTACCCGGGATATGACAATAACCGTCTGGTAAATAACATGGATACGGATTATTATGCGAAATTATCTACAGATAAATCCAGTCCGTTTTTCAATAAAGCAACCCAGCAGACAACAGCACCAGGTTCTACATTTAAGATTCTGTCTACAATTGCCGGAATGTCTGAAGGAGTGATCGATGACGGAACATACATTAACTGTACCGGATCTTTTGATCTTGTAACACCTCCGATCCACTGCTGGAACAAACAGGGACATGGAGAAATCGAGATCAGGGAGGCAATTGAGCAGTCCTGTAACTCTTATTTCAACATGGTTGGTTTTAAACTTGGTCAGGACGCAGACGGAAACTTTTCAGAAAACCGAAGTCTGAGTGTACTGCAAAAATATGCTTCAGAGATTGGTCTGGATAAGAAAACAGGTATCGAAATCACAGAGTCCGCACCTCATGTGTCAGATTCCTACGCAGTCCCGTCTTATATCGGACATGGTACCAATGATTATACCACCAGTCAGCTGGCACGTTATGCAACAGCGATCGCTACCAGTGGAAATGTTTATGATCTGACTTTACTTGACAGACAGACAGATTCCAAGGGTAATACTCTAAAAAAATATGAGCCGGATATCATTAATACAGTTGATGTATCACAGAATGTGTGGGATGATATTCACGACGGAATGTACCGGGTAGTCCAGACTCACAGACAATTTGACGGGCTTGGCGTGGATGTGGCAGGTAAAACCGGTACAGCCGAGGTAAATGTTTATCATCCAAACCATGGTATGTTTGTCGGATATGCCCCGGCTTCAGATCCTGAATATGCGATCGCAGTGCGTATTGAGAATGGATATGCTTCCGGTAATGCGTGTCTTGCAGCTGATGATATTTTTAAATATATCTTTGAATTAACTGATGAAAAGTCTATTCTTACCGGTGTTGCAGCAAGTGATACCAGTGACACATCGAATGACTAAAACTACCATACAGGAGAATACCAGAAGAATGGAAATTTTTTCAGGGAGGAAATTGTAACTATGAGCGAAGTCATTGTGATTACTTCCGGCAAAGGCGGAGTAGGAAAAACCACAACTGTCGCCAATATCGGAACAGGTCTGGCTATGCTGGGCAAAAAAGTTGTTGTGGTTGATACAGATATCGGTCTGCGGAATCTGGATGTTGTTCTGGGCCTGGAGAACAGGATTGTCTATAATCTGGTGGATGTCATTAACGGAAGCTGCCGTCTGCGACAGGCTCTGATCAAGGATAAAAGACATCCGGAATTATGTCTTCTGCCATCTGCGCAGACAAAAGACAAATCCGCTGTGTCTCCGGAACAGATGATAAAACTGACCGACGATCTGAGAGAACAGTTTGATTATATTCTTCTGGACTGTCCGGCAGGAATTGAACAGGGATTTAAAAATGCGATCGCAGGTGCTGATAAAGCCCTGGTAGTTACCACGCCGGAGGTTTCTGCGATACGTGATGCAGATCGGATCATCGGACTCCTGGAAGCCAACGAGATCAGAGATATCAGCCTGATCATCAATCGCCTGCGGCCGGATATGATTGCAAGAGGTGATATGATGTCCGTAGATGATGTAACGGATATCCTTGCTGTTGATCTGATCGGAACAATCCTGGATGATGAACAGATTGTGATTGCCACAAATCAGGGGGAGCCTCTTTCCGGGAAATCTTCTCAGGCAGAAGAAGAATACATGAATATCTGTAAACGCCTTTTAGGTGAAGAGATTCCGTTTGCAGACATTAACAGGAAGCAGGGGTTATTAAGAAAAATAGGTAGTTTTTTCAAAAAGTAGCCTGTATTTATAAGGGGGAATCTGTGTGAAAGCTTTTTTTAAAGAAAAGAAGCGTTCAGCCGGATATGCAAGAGACCGCATGAAGCTTCTGCTGATCTCGGAACGTATCGACTGCTCTCCACAGATGATGAAAATGTTGCGGAATGATATGATACATACCGTAAAAAAATACCTTACTATTGATGAAGAACAGGTAAAAATCCAGATTACGCAGGAACCTGCAGTACTCCATGCGTATATTCCTGTTTTAAACAAAAAGGATAACCGTTTGGTATCTTCACAGTTACTAAAAAGGACAGATAAATTATGTTAAAGCAATATAAATTAAGATTTTACAATTTCAGACTGATTATTTTCCTGCTGGCGATCAGCCTGATAGGAGTTACACTGGTAGGCACAGCAGCATCGGACCTGCGATCAAAGCAGTTTGCCGGAGTAATACTTGGACTTATTGTCATGCTGATCCTTTCTTTGCTGGATTACTCATGGATCATGAACTTTCAGTGGATCATGTATGGATTTAATATTATCATGCTGATCGTTGTGCGTATTGCGGGTGACAGTGCCAACGGTGCTGCCAGATGGATCGGTATCGGATCTTTCCGATTTCAGCCGACAGAATTATCAAAGATTATCCTGATCGTATTCTTTGCAAAATTTTTTATGGATCATGAGGAAACACTGAATACACTTAAAACGCTGGCATTATCCGGCGTGTTACTGGCAGTACCTCTGTTCCTGATCCTGGAACAGCCGGACCTGAAAAATACAATTACTGTTGTAGTAATTTTCTGTATTATGATCTATATTGCAGGTTTAAGCTATAAGATCATCGGAGGAGCACTGCTTATTGCTGTTCCATTGACCATTATTTTTTTATCAATTGTTGTCCAGCCGGATCAGAAACTGCTCAAGGATTACCAGAGAAGCCGTATCATGTCTTTTTTGTATCCGGAAAACGAAGAATACTCGGATGATATTGAACAGCAGAATAACTCTAAAACTGCAATTGCTTCAGGGGAACTGGTTGGTAAGAAATTAAGCGGTGATGACAGTACAACTTCTGTAAATCAGGGAAACTTCGTGGCAGAGAATCAGACAGACTTTATTTTTGCTGTTGCAGGTGAAGAGTACGGATTTATTGGATGCGTGATAATTGTATTGCTGCTTTTGGCAATTGCCTTTGAATGTATCCGGATGAGTCTTCGGGCAAAAGATTTGTCAGGAAAGGTTCTTTGCTGTGGAATCGGCGGCCTGATCGCACTACAGAGCTTCATTAATATCTGTGTTGCAACAGGTCTTGCGCCTAATACGGGAACTCCCCTTCCTTTTGTAAGCTATGGACTGACTTCGCTGGTAAGTCTGTATATTGGTATGGGGCTTGTACTCAATGTAGGACTTCAGAGCAGCACATACAATAAAGAAATTATTCAAAAAGAAATTGACAGAAGAGAGGATTACTTATGAGAACAAAAAAGAAATCTTCCGGTAAAATACCGGAAAAGAAATCTGCTGTTCCATACAAATCTACAGCTCCGCACAGACACAAACCTTCCAGACCGCTTCAGACAGTCAAACTGCCGAAATCGCAGATGCCATCCAGACAAACAGAGGAGCATCAGGCTTTGCTACGTACAAAATATCATAAAAAGCGTCAGAGATTAAAACATATATTCAGGATTCTGGTTGGTGTATTTGTGATTCTTGCAGCTGCCGGCGGTGTTTTTTACGGATGGAATATATTAAGCGGAAATTATTTTGGTACTCCTGAACAGGCTTTTGATTCTTCTGAAGTTTTCACAAATGCCCTTGCAGCTAAGGAAAATATGAGAACAGAATCTTTCGCCCAGAAATTATGCGTTTCCCCCAAAGGAAATGTTGATCGTATTAAGAATGCCCAGCTGGAAGATGGACAGAAAGGGCTACTGTTCAGTCTGAGCAATCATAAAGTACTGTATGCAAACGGCATTTATGATAAGGTGTATCCTGCAAGTATTACCAAGATCATGACAGCAATGCTTGCATTACAAAGTGGAAAACTGAATGACACTGTCACGATCACTCAGGATAATGTTACACTGGAGGATGGATCACAGGTCTGCGGATTTGTGGCCGGCGATCAGGTTACCCTTGATCAGCTTCTCCACTGTCTGCTTGTATATTCCGGCAATGATGCAGCTTCTGCCATTGCGGAATATGTTGGAGGCAATACAGAGAACTTCGTACAGATGATGAATGATTATGCCGCAAAGCTTGGATGTACAGGAACACATTTTTCCAATCCACATGGACTGCAGGATGAAAATCACTATACAACACCATATGATATTTATCTGATGCTGAATGAAGCATTCACCTACCCTGAATTTACAGAAATTACAGAGTTGCCGTCTTATACAGTAACCTATACAGGCTCAGACGGAACTGAAAAAAGCACCACGCTTACCGCAACAGACCATTATCTTACCGGAGAGGCAACAGCCCCAAAAGATGTTACAATTCTCGGTGGTAAAACCGGAACAACAGAAGTAGCCGGCAATTGTCTTGCAATCCTTACACAGAATGCATACGGAAAAACTTTTGTTTCAATTGTAATGGGAGCTGCTACGAAAGAACTTCTGTATCAGGAGATGAATTCACTGCTTCAGAATATCAACAGTTAGTCAATATAAAACGGATACAGTTATCATTAATTGTATCCGTTTTATGTTATAGAAAATTCTCCGCAATGTTTTTATAACACCTATAACATAATAAAGTCTTCCGACAGGGGTCGTACAAGACCATCCACTTTGCTGTTACAAGAATTCCGGTTACATAAAAGAACGAGGTGAAAGATCATGAATAACAATTGTATTACAACATACACAGGCAGACATATAGATCCATTACATCCGGATCCGGATATGATCTGTATCGAAGATATTGCACATGCCTTATCTTTGATCTGCCGCGGAAACGGACAGGTAAAAACTTTTTTTTCAGTAGGTCAGCATTGCATCAACTGTGCCAGAGAAGCCCTTGCGCGAGGATATTCCAGGCGTGTGGCATTTGCCTGCCTTCTGCACGATGCCAGCGAATGTTATTTATCTGATGTGCCAAGACCATTCAAGAAAACCCTCTCAGGATATAAAGAGCAGGAGAAAAATCTGCTGGATCTGATCTATCAGAAATATCTTGGGAGCCCATTAAACGCAAAAGAAGAACAATTATTAAAAGAAATCGATGATGATATGCTCTGGTTTGACCTTACATACCTGCTAAATGAACCCCAGGAAAGGGCAGCACCGGAGATTCATATTACAATAGATTATACGGTACGGGCTTTCGAGGAAACAGAAAAGGAATACCTGGAATTGTATAGCTTTTTTACCCATTGAAAAAAATAAATATCTCGGGATTTTGGCATGAATATGCCAAAACACCTCGCGGGACAGTGGTGTGTGAACAGTAACATATTTTCAACAAAATTTCACAAAAAAATATAAATACCACTTGTGTTTTTGAATAATATGCATATAATATCACATTTACGATTTTATCCCGTAAAATCAAGGGAAAACAGGTGTTAAACAGGTATAAATACACCAAATTTACACCACAGAATATAGCATTACATCTATAACAATACAAGAACATTTAAACATCTGAATAAGTCCATGTACTTTTATAACAATAGGTACGTGGGCTTATTTTAGTGCTTAAAAATATTATCAAAGAAATGGTGATTTCATAGAACAAAAGCAAGGAGGAAAAGACGATGAACAAAACAATATATGAAGCAGAATTTACCAAAATGGTACATGATAAAATGAGAGAAGCTAATAGATTCAAAGAATATGAGAGAATACCAAAAAATAGGATAGGTGGAGACTACTGGAATACATACTGGACAATCCGTTATATGCTTCACACTATAGAGGATATTTTGGCTAAGGGAGATAAACTGGTATTATTAGGGTTTTTCACTGTAGAACCTAAATTTTATAAAGAAAAAAAACATGTTCTGGAATGGAAAGAACAGGCAAAAATGTGTATGAGATTCCAGAAAGATATAAGGCAAAGTTTAAATCTGGTACTGTGTTAAATCGTGCTTGCGAAGCGTATGGAGATTATCTCAAAGAAGAAGCAAATAATAAAGATGACGAATACGAAGAAGGAGAAGAAGAGTAATGAGATGTAAAGATTATGAATATGTAAAATGCTATGCTGTCAATAAGAAAATGTATTATTGTGATAATAGAAATAGAGTAAATTTGATGGGTAAACTGGGCGAGGATAATTTACCTGAGACAAGTCCAGAGTGGTGTCCAATGGCTGACAGGACAATTGATGAAAATAATATGGCTGAGAAAGGATTAGAGAAGTAATGGAATTAAATAATACAGAAATGAAGATGAAGCACCGATTGATAAGCTTCTGGAATCGTTGGGAGTCACAGCGGAACAATGGGAAGAACCTGATGTGATGGGATTTTAAGGGTAGGTTCAAATTTCTGTCGGTTTAGAAACGCATCAGACAACGGAAAAATGCGATAAATTCGTTGTTTAAAAACCGAAGTCAGTTGTTTAGAAACAGGAACGGAAGTAATATTTAGTTTACTTCTATAGACAGGACGGAGGGCTTTTTCATAAGACTTCCGTTATCCTGCTTATAATAACGGAAGGGAACTAATACAGTCATCCGTATAACCATAACCATCCCTCACAGAATCAATTCTATGCTGAAAATCCTTATATATAACCTTAAATTTCCAACGAAAACCATCTACCCTAACAACTTTACCCTTAAAGCATTATCGTTGAAATTTGATGGTTAGTTCATTAATATATTGTGTAGAAACGAGTATAAGATGTCTGCTGCCGATGCAGATATTTATATAAGGATGGAAAAGATATAATTCTTGAAATAATGCATAGTATTGACAATGCATTGCATAAGCTATATAATGATAATATAAATAGATTAGAAAGCAGGTGGATTTATGGCAAATGTATCAATTAGAATGGATGATAATTTAAAGAAACAAGCAGAAGATCTTTTCAATGATTTAGGTATGAATCTGACAACTGCATTCACAATTTTTGTAAAACAGGCAATCAGAGAACAGGGAATACCGTTTGAGATTACCAGAGAAATACCAAACAGTGAAACAATATCAGCAATTAATGAAGTGCAGCAGATGAAACAGAATCCTTCTCTTGGAAAAGCATATACAGATGTGGACAAGATGATGGAGGAATTATTAGCATGAAATATACGGTTAAGCCGACCAGTAAGTTTCAAAAAGACTTAAAACGTATTCAGAAACGTGGATACGATATGAGATTAATGACTGATATCATCAAAAAATTGGCAAATGGTGAAATATTACCGCCGAAGAATCGAGATCATAATCTTTCAGGAAATTATAGTAATTGCAGAGAATGTCATATTGCTCCTGATTGGTTGTTGATTTATGAAGTCTATGAAGATGAACTATTCCTATATTTGACAAGAACTGGAAGTCATAGTGATTTGTTTTGATTAAAATAATAGGACTATAACAATATGAACGAATATTTTCCAACAGTAGTACAGGTGATACCATTGGATAATTTTCATGTACAGGTATTCTTTGATGACGGTAAGATTGTAGACTATGATGCTACAGAAGATTTGAAAGCAGAAATATTTAAGCCATTAAGAGATATTGATGCATTTAAGGAAGCTTGTACCGTTATGAATGGTACTCTTGCATGGGATCTTTCTGGCAACAGAGATGAATCCAGTTGTATTGACATTGATCCATTTACTGTATATGAGTTAGAATCCATTAATAATCTGATTGCTTGAATAATGTGATCACAATTTAATATGAGCAGTATGAAAGTCCTCGGGAGTTAATCCTGGGGGCTTTTCAAAATTAAGATTTAATAATCAGAAGAATTGCTATATTTTTCTAGCAATAATGAGAATTCTTTAAAAAATTTGCGCCTATTATAATTGGGTAAATCGTATAATGGCGCTGATAATATAGCCATCATTAGTCCAGAATCTTCTACTAATTTATGTAGCATTTTATCGATTACTTCACAAGAATATGCTGATTTTCTTGTAAAACATGCCAATGAACTTGATCCATATCTGATACTGATAAAGCCTTCTGAAATCAGAGGTGACGAAGAGTATGTTTGCAAAGTCCTCAGAATGATTGTGAATCAGTCAATTAAACTTGATAAAGAGATTGAGATTCCATCACGTAAATATGTAGTGGAACTTTAAGACACACAGAGAAATATATATCAATATCAGTGGATGGAGTTGCATCTGTCCACTGAGAGAAAGGAGAGCTATGTATTATGAATGATAATAAAATGATTACTCAGTCAAGAATTATTGAAGAGTATGGATGGACGAAAAGTTTAATCAGTAAATTTCTTCCAGATCCAGTATTGAAAGCGAATCCTCATTATAGAAAGGCTGCTCCTATGAGATTGTGGGATGAAGATACCGTTAAGCAGGTAATGACAACATCAGAATTTCAAGATGCTATGGAGAAAGCTAATAAGCGTAAGAAATCAGCAAGTAAAGCAGTCGAAACTAAGTATAGCAATATGAATCATAGTGTTCAGTTGTTTATAGATTCAATTACTATAAAAGTTTTATCGGATGAAGAATTAAAGACTAAGGCACTAAAAGCAAAACAAGAGTGGTATCAATGTCATCCATGTTCTTTAAATGGTGATTGGATTGATGAGCCATATATGAAAAATGCTTATACAGCCAATGAAGAAACTATCAATCGTTGGATTGTAAACTATATCAGACATAATTTGGTAAGTTATGATAATTTTCTTGGCAGTATTGATGGAAAAGTAGGATCAGTAGAAGCTTATCCAGAAGTTAAAATTGCGGTACTTGAAAAAATTGCTAATACATATCCGAAATATAAGGATGAATGTGAGAGACAGATATTTTTTGTTGATTTCAATGCGGATAGATAAAAGGAGAATCAATTCATATGAATGAAAAATTTCGGACAATTGGATTAGATACGGAAGATAAAATTACAGAGTTCATTGATTATATTGATGATTTGGAAGATACCGAAGAAATTAAAAGTGATGTTTATGGATTCTTTGAGGAAGAGTCATCGTACAATGAGAATCATATACCTGCTTATGTTGTAATGACAAAATATAAAGGCAAATATATCGTTTGGGTTGAAGATCAATGCTGCGATTTTGCTATAAGTTATCCACCATATAATTTGTGCGATATATTTTCAACCTATGATGAAGCTAACGAATATTATAAGTCATTGGCACATTCTGGAATTAAGCCTTTAAGTGAACAAGTAGAAGAGTGTAAGAGCCAACTCATAGATGAAGTTGATCTTAGAGTGTCAACAATGGTGCCGAATGTTCTTAATATTAAGGTGTGGTATAAAAACTGTTTAATCATTGAACATCTGACACAGTTTGATGTTCAGTATATCAACAATGGTGCAGCAGGATAATTTTCTTACATACATTAAAAATAGCAAGTATGCATATTATTATCCATTGTTTGTATTTATACTTGAAACTGCTCTGAGAGTTGGAGAGGTTTGTGGTTTGACATGGGATGATGTAGATTTAGAACATGGCTTTGTAAATATCACTCACCAGTTACAATACAACAATGTAGGAAAAGATGCTTGTCAATATCAAATACTTACTCCTAAATCTAAATCTGGTGTTCGTAATGTTCCATTATCAAATGCCGCAAGGGATGCTCTTATGGAACAGATGAAAAATCAGATTGAGATGGATAAGAAAACAGAGATCGAAATAGATGGATATAAGGATTTTGTATTTTCTAACAGGCAAAATAAACCATTTATCACACAAACTATTGGACGTATTCTGAATCGTATTGTAGATGATTATAATTCTGATATCAAAAAGTTTGGTGGAACAATAGAGCCATTACCACATATACATCCACATCTCCTGAGACATACATCATGCTCTCGTATGGCAGAAGCCGGAGTTGATCCAAGAACATTGCAGGATATCATGGGTCATGCTTCTATGAAAATGACGATGGAATTGTATAATCATGTTACAGATGAACGCTTGACAAACGAAATTCAGAAGCTAAATAATAGACGTATTTCGTAATGTAATAAGCTTACACCATTTTTAGATAAAAAATAGCTAACTTACACCAAAATTAACAGTTCTGTAACAATAAGCTTACACCAATTTGATTCTGAAACGGTCAAAAAGAGCTTTATTACACCAATTTTACACCAAACACATACCAAGATATAAGAAGATATAAGAAGATATAAGAAAATACAAAGAGTTCTGAAATCAAACAGAAGTATTCCATAGTGATAATTATCTCCAAAAATCCAGTAAAAACATATAATTTTTATATTTTCAACAAAATTTCACAAAAAAATATAAATACCACTTGTGTTTTTGAATAATATGCACTATAATATAAAACATATTAATTAAAGTTTTTAGTCTAAATTAATATTATATGTGTCTAAGGAGGAAAACAGCATGGTTGAACTGATTGTAGGAAAGAAAGGCAAGGGCAAAACAAAAGTACTGTTAGATAAGGTAAATGGTGCGGTAAAAGAGGCAAATGGAAGTATTGTCTACTTAGACAAGAGCACAAAACATATGTATGAACTCAACAATAAAGTACGTCTTATTGATGTATCCGGATTCCCTATTAAGAATGCAGATGAATTTGTAGGATTTATCTGTGGTATCCTTTCTCAGGATCACGATCTTGAGCAGATTTATCTTGACAGTTTCCTTAAGGTAGCAAAATTGGAAGATAAAGACATTACAGGTACTCTGGGACAGTTAGATGAGATTGGTAAACAATTTAATGTTACTTTTGTAATTAGCGTATCTTTAGACAAAGAAGAGATTCCTGAAGCGCTCCATGGTAAGATCAGTGTAGCTTTATAACAATCTTTTATTATTAATACTAAAAACTACATAACATAAATAAAAAGGATACCTGTTAAGATATTTTCAGCAGATATCCTTTTTATTGCATTTTGTAAGCATACCTGTTATCATGGAAAAACAATAAATATTAGGAGATGAGAGATATATGGAAGAATTATACAGAATAATTGAGCAAAAAATTAAAGATGCAGGATATCCAAGAGCAATTTCCGGTGAAATGGTTTACGGAGATATCTGCGACCAAATTGAAGGAAAAGAAAATGGCTCTTACGTTTTACTTTCCAAGGTTGAAGATGATGTTATTTTTGAATATCATATTACTGTAATGGATGATGAATTCAATCTTGGGTTACTGACAATACGTACTCCGGAAGGCGTATTTGAAACTGATTTTGATAAATAAAAATAGTTTTAACAGTTAGTAAATAGAATTCTGAAAAACATATCATAACCCAAACAGAATCAAGTATGTGACAGATATGTCTTATGTCTGTTATTTAAAGTCTATACAAAACTCCAGAGACATATCTGTCATTTTTCATACTTATCTTTTTATGTTTTTAATCTTCGCGTAAATGCACCGCTGTGGCCGCCTTACGACGTCTTGCATCATCCATAGCTGCATAATGTTTCTTTGTGGTGTTTACATCTCTGTGACCTAATACATCGGCTACAAGGTAAATATCGCCTGTTTCCTGATACAAAGTAGTACCGTAAGTACTGCGAAGCTTGTGTGGTGTGATTTTTTTTGTGGTCGTAATGGCACCTGCGTATTTTTTTACCAGATTTTCAACAGCCTGGATGCCAATCCTTTTTCGCTGGGTAGAGTAGAAGAGAGCGTGTTCATGCCCTGCTACAGGAACGATATTCTTACGAACTTCCAAGTACTTTTTCAAAGCTTTTTCTACCTCATGTCCAAAATATACAACCATTTCATTTCCACCTTTTCGGGTGACTTTAATCCCATTATTTTTAAAATCAACATCTTCAACATCAAGTCCTACACATTCAGATACACGAATCCCGGTACCAAGCAGGAGAGTAACGATGGCAAGATCACGCTCCTTGGTTTTTTCATAATAAACACGTTTCTGTCCTGTAAGCTCATCGCCGCAGTGCTCTATATGATCCAATAACATGGCAACTTCATCAGCATCAAGACGTATAATATTTTTTTCATGAGTTTTCGGAACATCTACAAGAACAGTTGGGTTCGTCTGGATAAATTCATGTTTATAATAATATGCATAAAAACTTCTCAATGCAGAAATTTTTCTTTTCAGGCCACGTTCACCATTGGTTTCTGTTTTATCACCATTTTTATATACTTTAAGGTATTCCTGATATTCCTCGATATCTATAGCTTTAAGCTGATCCAGAACATCAACGGTAAAATCTTTCATGGAATAGTCCTTAAAGGCAGGATTTTCATCCAGGAGAAACTGAAAAAAGATTCGGATATCATACGCATAGGAAATTCGTGTTTTGGTAGTAGTAAGCGGATCCATAGCACGAAAATAATCCTTACAGAAATCAGGCAGTGTTTTCAAAACAGCTCGAAGCTTCAAAATATTTGAAATATCGGTCTGTTCGTGGTAAGTGACTTTCTTGCTATCATTATAATAATCAATATATTTATCCATAAAAAATCTCCTTAAAAAAATTATTTTATAACTTCTTAATGTTAAGAATATTGTTGAGAATATTTAAGACATATAAATCATCAAAGTTGATAATGATTAATAATTGCAGAGAAAATGCCTTTGTCAATAAACGATTACAGCGCAAAGACAGCTGCAGCCTACATCTATATGAAAAACTCGCGTTTGTCGTATAGATGTAGATAACATAAAAACATACTACTTTCGTATGTTTTTATGTTATCTTATTGTTGCCAACCAGTACATCCATTTATTGTTTCCGGATTTATTTTTGCGTGCTAATTGTTTGTATTTATCAAATAATAACTTTTTTCTGCCTTCATATCAAAAACATTGATTGAATTACTTAGCGTTCAATTTAAATTCTTTCTACAGCAATTTTTTGTCAATAATCTGGTAGTTTGCCCGATGTATATACAAGGCTTTTCCGTCAACCATAAGTTTCGTCATTTGGGGAAGGTCTTCCGGAACTTCCCAGTACACGTCATCTCCCGAAAAAGCCGCTATAGGCTGTCCCAACCGGGATTTGATCACTACTATACGTGATTTTCCAAAGTCATTAGTTTTACAGACAATCTGTAATAATGCGATTCAATTCCGGAAGCTCTTTTTTGAGAGCGATCAGTTTCCCATCTTTTAGAAAACAATGTCTGGAATAAGCGGTTGTGCAGATTTCATTTCTGCTCGCATTAAAAAATTTATAATTAAATTCCAGAGAAATTCCATTATACTGCTTAATGCCAACGCGAATCCGGATTTCATCATCGAAGAAAACCTGCTTTCTATATGCAACTGAAATTTCCACAACAGGGGAGATCACTCCCAACTCTTCTACTTTCTTATAGCTGAAACCCATCCGGCTCATATATCCAATCCTGGCCTCTTCCATCCATTTTACATAATTAGAGTGATGGATAATGCCCATCTGGTCTGTTTCATGATATTGCGCTTTTCTGTAATAAGTGTATGTTTTTTCTGATTCTTCCTTCATATACCATATATCCTTTTTTATATATTTATAAAATGAAAATAACTATACCACTCGCTTGTCTGCGAAACGATGTACTAAGGCGTGCAGATTGCGGGAATGATTTTTCAGACACGCTCTAGCTGAAACCGGTTAATTATGACGGTCTCTTCACATAATTCAGAGGATTCTGATTTACCCCATTAACCATAACCCCAAAATGAAGATGAGGACCGGTGCTGTTCCCAGTGCTTCCTACATATCCGATGATATCACCTTTTTTGACCTTATCTCCTACACTCAGATTTGGGTTAAATTTAGACTGGTGCATATATTCTGTGATAAGTCCCTTTCCATCATGATTGATCTTGGTATAATATCCGGCACCGCCTGACGCTGCCGGTGAAAGCATGGCAACAATGGTTCCTGATGCTGCCGCATAAATCGGTGTTCCTGTAGGAGCAGGAATGTCAATTCCTTTATGATTGGTAGAACCGATTCCTCCCGGAGATTCCCTGTTTCCAAAATAACTGCTGATATAGGAATAACCGGAGCTTAAAGGCCACCGAAAAGAAACTCCGTTCTGATAGTCAGGAATAAGAGAACCATCTTCTCCAACATAATGATTATCATCAATCCACTGATTTGTAACCAGAGCACCTGTGGAGGAACTCAGGTAATACTTCTCTCCATCTACAGTAACCCACCCACTTTCACGTTCACATGTAGAAGGATTCATATAATATTTCTTTCCGTCTACTGTCAGCCATCCAGAGGCCAGCACCCCATCTGATTTCGCATAATAATGAGCACTTTTTTTCGTGATCCACTTACTGCTGGCAAGTTTTCCGTCAGACTCAAAATAATATCTTTTCCCAGATGACGATTTCAGAATAATATCATCGTAACGGATTCCATTAGTTTTCTTAAAATAATACTTGTGTCCGTTGATCGTCTGCCATCCCGTAACCAGTTTACAATCTGATTTCCTGAAATACCGATAATAGGAATCCGGTTTATAGAAGCCTTTGACAAGTTTACCATTTGAAGCTGCATAATAATAAGAACCGTCTGTTTCTTTATACCATCCGCTTCTGACCAGCTGACCGGTATTTCTGTTAAAGGAATACCAGCTTCCCTTTACTTTCAGACGCCCTTTTGCCATAGTGCCATTGGCCTGAAGATAATAGGTGGAATTCCCGCTTTTGCGAAAACAGTTTTTATACATTTTTCCTTTTTCATTAAAGCAATAATATACATTATTTACTTTATGGAAACCGGATCGTATCACCCCGTCATTCCAGAAATAATATTTATTCCCTGCAGCTGTAGTAACCCATCCGGTATGCATATACCCTTTTTTTTCATCAAAGAAATACGTTTTTCCATTTACTGTCTGCCAGGTAGTAAGCATTTTACCTTTTTCATTAAAACAGTACTTTTTTCCACTGATGGTCAGAATTCCGGCTTTGGCTGCACCGGTCTTTCCGAAATAGTACTGATTTCCTGTAGCACTTTTGTACCAGCCAGTAGCTTTTTTTCCGTTCTTATCGTAATAGTACCAGCTTCCGTTTTTTTTCACAAATCCTGTCTGCTTTTTGGAAGTTGCTGCAGCCTGAACCGGTACAGAGAAACCGGAAAAGATTCCACCCTGCAGAGCCAGTGCCAGAACCAAAAGAAAAGCTGTCAAATATAACTTTTTTTTCTTCATAGTAACTCCTGTGTGTGTTTTTTTTGTAACTGTGAATGTTTACTTATTTTTCTCTCGTTTATTATTTAATTCAACATATCTGTTCTTCAGGAAAATCCCTGCTTTTTTGATATATCCCCATATTATGTTTAAAATCCGCAGGAGATATTTCCATATGGTTATGACCAGTCCGGAAAGCGGATTCCATATTTTCATAAAGAAATTATTTTTTCTCGCTTCCAGTTCTTCCGGTGAAACCTTGTGTTTTTCTTCCTTGCAAAGAGGAAGTACTTCACCTGTCTGTTCATCCAGACAGTCAATATTTATATATGTCTCCTCTTCTGCCGGCATTTTTTTGTCATTAAGAGAATGATTGATCAATCTCCAGATCAGAGCATAAAGTACGGCAAATACAGGAACTCCTGCAATCATTCCCGGAACCCCAAAGAGACCGCCCCCGATCATGATGGCAACAATAACCATAAAACTGGAAAGTCCGGTAGAGTCCCCGAGAATTTTCGGACCAAGGATATTTCCATCAAACTGCTGAAGAAGCAGGATAAAAATTGCAAAATACAGACCTTTTATGGGATCTACTACTAAAATAAGCAAAATACATGGAATGGCTCCGATGTAAGGACCAAAAAACGGAATGACATTTGTCACACCGATAATTACACTGATAAGAATTGGATACGGCAAATCCAAAAGCAACATTCCAAAATAACACAAAATTCCAATAATAGCAGAATCCAGAAGTTTTCCGTATATGAAACCACCAAAAGTCTTGTCTGTAAAACGCATAACGCGTATAAGCATATTTGCCCATTTATGAGGCAATATAGCATATACCATCATTTTGCTTTTGGCAACAAATTTCTCTTTGTCTGCAAGTACATACAAAGCTACAATGGCACCGATCAGAAAATTCTTCATAAAGATCAGGATATCAAAAATACCTGCTGAAACATTTTTGAGCATATCCTGCATCTGCGGAAGAATATCGGTAGTAAGATATTCCTGTGCTTTTACAGAGTACTGATTGATCATATCGAGCATTTCAGGATTCAGTTTCCATCCATGCTCAACAAATGAATTGAGCCACTTTTCAATAACTTTTACATAGTACGGAAAACTGTAAATAATACTCATGATACTTCGGATCAACTGAGGAAGCACCATCATCAGTAATGCGTAAATGATAATCCAGAACAGGAACATGGAAAAAAGGACACATCCCCATCGAATAGCCCGTTTTCCTTTTTTCTGTAACTTAATATTATGCTTTTCCAGCTGCGGATAGATCAGCTTCTGCTCAAAGAGATTGATCAGCGGACTGAGAATATAAGCAAGGATTACACCATAGATAATAGGCGCCATAATTCCCAGAAAAGTTTTGATTCCCACGATCAGGGTTTTCATGTGAAATATGCCATAATAAAACAGCATACTGGCGGCAATTACCAGAAAAGCGGTTACACCCCAGTGTAAATATCGGTTGTCCCAACGAAATTTCATAATGTCCTCCTTTTTAACATGGTATGATTATAGCATATATTTCAACAAATGTCATGAAAATTTAATATATATTAAAAAAAATTATAGCAGTCTTGTTACTGTTCATACACCACTATCCCGAGGCATACAAGCCAAAATTCCATTGCCGCAGGCAATCTGGAATGAATTGAAAAGACTGTTATAAATTCATCCAAAAACAGATACTTTACCAAGGATGTGGTAAAGTATCTGTAAAAATATAATCCTATTTATTTTTTATTGAATCAAAAATCTCAATTGCCTGAATGATTGCTTTTGCTGCACCATCAATTCCAAGTTTGCTGCTGTCTACGCAGAGATTGTAGCTTGAAGCAGCACCCCATTTCTTATTGGTGTAGTAATTATAGTAACTGGAACGGCTCTTGTCTGTCTTATTGATCATGTCTTTTGCTTCTTTTGCAGTTTTATTATGTTTCTGTGAAAGACGGTTAATCCTCCAGTCTGTATCTGCATGTACAAATACACTGAAACAGTCTTTATACTCTGACAACGCATAATCTGCACATCTTCCGACCATAACGCATGGACCTTCGGAGGCCAGTTTCTTGATTGCGTCAAACTGTGCAAGAAATACTTTGTGGTTCATAGGCATATCTGTAAATCCTGAAGAAGAATAACCAAATGAGTAGGTATCCATAACCAGAGAATATAAAAAGCTGTTAGTTGGTCTTTCATCATGATTCTCAAAAAGTTCTTTGCAGATACCGCTTTCATTTGCTGCGTGTTCGAGAAGTTCTTTATCATAACATTTAATACCAAAATATTTGGCAACTTCCTGACCTATCTGTCTTCCTCCACTGCCGTACTCACGACCAATTGTAATAATTGAACTCGTACTATTCATAGTCTGCACTCCCTTCTGTTACATATTCGATAGACATATTATACAGTATTTCCAAAAAAATGCAAACTACTTTCGTAATTTTTCTAATAATTTAACGAAATATTCAGGTAAAGGAGCTATAAACTCCATATATTCGCCCGTTGATGGATGAACAAAGCCAAGAATCATTGCATGAAGCGTCTGTCCCTGCAGATGATAAGGATTCTTACCGGAACCGTACACTTCATCACCCAGAAGTGGATGACCGATACTTGTCATATGCACACGAATCTGATGCGTTCTGCCTGTTTCCAGACGGCATTCCACATAAGTGGCATTTTTGAAACGTTCCAAAACTTTATAATGTGTGACAGCATCCTTGCCGTTTTTATAGTTGACAGCCATCTTTTTGCGGTCAATCGGATGGCGCCCGATGGGACCTTCGATCGTCCCTTCGTCTTCTTTCAGTACTCCTGCTACGATTGCCCGGTATCTACGCCTGATAGAATGCTCTTTTAACTGTTCTGCCAGGTTGCGGTGTGCATTATCATTCTTGCATACAAGAAGTGCACCTGTGGTATCCTTATCGATTCTGTGGACAATACCAGGACGCAGAACACCATTGATCCCCGACAGATTGTCCTTACAGTGAAACATAATAGCATTTACCAATGTTCCGGAAGTATGTCCGGCACTGGGATGAACCACCATCCCCTTTGGTTTATTTACAATAAGTACATCATCATCTTCATAAAGAATATCCAGAGGGATATCTTCCGGAAGTATATCCGGCTCTTTTATGTCAGGAACTGCTACGGAGATTTCATCTCCTTCCTGAACTTTGTAGTTGGCTTTTACAGCAGAACCATTGACAGTTATTTTCTGCTCTTTAAGCAGCTTTTGAATATAAGAACGTGACAGTTCTTCGTTCATTTCAGAAAGATAGCGGTCAATCCGGATACCGGACTGACCGTCAGAAACCTGATAATTAAGAATTTCCATAATACTAATCCTTTTTTATTCTTAAGAAGTCATAATCTTCATCATTTTTGTATCTGAAACACACCAGCATAACAAGTAATATGCCACTGCATACCACATACATATCAGCTATATTAAATACCGGAAAATCAATCAGTGAAAAATAGATAAAATCCACAACATAGCCTCTGCATACTCTGTCAATAAAATTTCCAAGAGCACCGGAAACCATTACCAGTGCAGTTACTGACAGCGGCAGATAATATCTGTTTTTCGGGATTCTGGCATATACATAGATAAATACACCAAAAAACAAAAGGCACAAAATCACAAACACCGGAATTTTACCTTCAAACAATCCAAAGGCCATTCCACGATTTTCGAGATACCGTAATTGAAGAACTCCTGGAATGAGAGAGATATCAGGCTGATCTTTCAGTTGTGCCAGAACAAGAGATTTACTTCCCTGATCCAGGATTGTCAGCAAAAGGATAATAATACAGCCTCTAATCCAGTGCATACATGAAGATACGGAGGAAACAGCTGTCATATCAGAATCTCCCGGATTGCCTGGAGCAGTTCCTCATCTGTGACAGTTTTGTCTATAAAACTTTTACCGATCCCGTCCATAAGGATAAATTTAATATGACCTGCTTCCATTTTTTTGTCTTTTTTTGTTGCTGCCAGGACATCCCCGGCATTCAGTGAATCAACAGAAAGAGGAAGATTATAAGAATGGCACCCTTTTCTGATCTCTTCGTATTCTTCTTCTGTTAATAATCCTCTCTGCATGGAAAGATAAGCGGCAGCGATCAGACCGACTCCAACACACTGTCCATGAAGCAGCTGAAAGTTTTTCATTTTTTCGACTGCATGTCCGACTGTGTGACCAAGATTTAAAAGTGCACGTTCTCCCTGCTCCTTCGGATCACGCTCTACCACACCTGCCTTGATCTCGCAGCATCTGCGGATCATTCTGGAAAGCATACTCAGATCCAATTTACTGATCTCAGGCTGATTCTTACATACAAAACGGAAGAACTCTTCATCGCAGATCAGTCCTGTCTTAAGAATTTCACCCATTCCACAGGTGAATTCCCGATTCGGAAGAGACTGCAGGGTACTCATATTCATATATACAAGGCGGGGCTGATGGAAAGCTCCTACCATGTTTTTGTACTGAAGGAAGTCAACACCTGTTTTACCTCCTACGCTGCTGTCAACCTGTGCCAGAAGCGTAGTAGGAACCTGGATAAAATCAATCCCTCTCAGGTAAGTGGAAGCTCCGAAACCTGTCAGATCACCTACAACACCGCCGCCCAGCGCAACCAGCAGACCTTTTCTGTCCATTTCATTCTCAATCAAAGTTTTATATAATTCCTGTACTGTATTCAGGTTTTTGTTCTTTTCACCAGCTTCAAATACAAAAGAGAATATTTCAGAGGAAATTTCCTGAAGAGCTGATTTGACTGCCTCATGATAAAGAGGTTCAACATGACTGTCTGTCACAATACAGATTTTCCGGTTTTCAAGTCCTTCTTCTCTGATCGCACCGGCAAGATCCTGAAAGTCATTTTTAAAATAAATAGGATAATGGAAATCTCCTTCCCGTTTTACAAGTAACTTCTGTTCTGCCATTTTCCTGTTCTCCTTTTATTACAAAATTTATACATAGCGCATAATACGCACACTGCAGCGTCCTTTTTTTGTCTGGTGAGAAACACCGTCAAAAATGAACCGTCCTTTCCCACGTACAGATATAATGTCACCATCTTTCGGCTCATATCCGTTGCTGGTGATCAGTTTTCCGTTGACAAAAACCTGCCCGCCTTCAATATAAGATACCATACTGCTTCTGGATGTCTTAAAAGCAAGCGAGATCAATGAATCCAGACGTACCGAAGCGCAGGTACCGCTGACAGATTCAAGGGCAGGGCGTGGAAATTCATCAGAATCCTCCACTTTTGTGATCAGAATATTGGTATGACGGACCCGGCACAGATTTTCAAGAAAGAATTCCGTCATTTTGTTCTGGCAGAAAAACCAGGCAGCTTTTTTCTGAACAACAATATCACCGATCACACTTCTGTCTACTCCAAGATTGAGAAGTGCACCAAGATAATCACGATGAGAAAGCTCTTCAGAGAATTTAAGAGCTTTTGGTTCAATCCTCAGACAGTCGATGGGATATTCCCATGTAAAAGCAAGAGCATCAGGATGAAATGCAACCATCTGACGCTCCGCATTCTCATAGCCTCCGGACGTCTCCATAACAATCTGGGGAAACTGATGTTTCAGGCTACTGACTATATTCTGTTCATTTAAATTAAGAAAATCCGAAAATGTAACGATATCTCTCTGCCAGGAGAGATTTGCCAATTCCCGGATTCTCTTAAGAAAAAATTCGTCTTTTTCCATCCTGGATCAATATCCTGCTCTTACAGACGGAGCAGAGCCTCCCAGAATATTCTGAAGGTCACCGGTAATATCTACATTGTACGGTCCAAGTACAAAGATATAGCTGGATACTTTCTGAAGGCTGCCGCCTAAAGAATAGCATGCACCGGACGTGAAATCGATGATCCTCTGTGCCAGTTCCACATCAATTCCCTCCAGATTCAAAATAACAGTAGAATTATCTACTAAAGTGTCAGCAATCTCACGCGTATCTTCCATAGAAGAAGGTTTGATCACACAGACTTCCATATTTGGGCCCTGATTTGATTTGCGGCTGCTTCTCATTGGAGTAATCTTGGAAGATGCTGCAGGACGTGTCTGGCGTTCGGCGCGTTCCTGTTTAACCGTAACCTTAGACGGAGCCGAAGCGGTCTGTTTTGGAGCAGATGCCTGTTTAGGAGCTGTCTTTACTGCTTTCTCTTCTACATCATCGAAGTCATCATTATCGTCGGATTCTTTTTTCTTAGAGAATTTATCAAAAAATTTCTTCTTTGGTTTCTCATCGAAATCGTCATCGAGAAAGTCATCATCTTCTTCCTCATCTAACAGATCATCATCTAAGAATCCATCATCATCGTAATCATCGTTTAATTTGATGGCATCTAAAAATTTATCTAAAACGCCCATTTTAATCTCCAATCTTATTTTAATCTTCTTTTATTGAGTAATCTCTTTCGCCAAAGATACCCGTTCCCACGCGCACCATAGTGGCCCCTTCCTCAACTGCGACCTGATAATCATTTGTCATTCCCATACTCAGGACGCTCATATTAACATTATTAATGTTTTTGGCCGCAATGTCAACACTTAATTTCTTTAATTTTTGAAAAACTTCTCTGTTTTCTTCAGGATTTGCTACAAATGGTGCAATTGTCATAAGTCCTTTTACCTGAAGATGCTCATAAGAAGAAATTTCTTCCAGAAATGGTAATACCTCTTCGACTGAAAGGCCAAACTTGCTTTCCTCTCCTGCTACATTTACTTCGATCAGAATCGGCATGCAGATATCTTTTTTTGCTGCCTCTTTTTCGATGGCCTCTGCCAGGCGGACAGAATCTACAGAGTGTACCATAGATACTTTATCAATAATATATTTCACTTTATTTCTCTGTAAATGTCCGATCATGTGCCACTGTACATCTGATGGCATCTGATCGTATTTATCTACGATCTCCTGAACCTTATTCTCCCCAAACACTCTTGCACCCGCATCATATGCTTCTTTCAGCATTTCCACCGGTTTGGTCTTACTGACCGCAATAAGAGTTACCTCTTGGGGAGAACGCCCTGCAGTATCGCAGGCCTCTTCAATATTCTTTTTCACAAGGTTTAGTTTATCAGCTAACATATTAAGCCTCCTTAATTAGTATAAAATGTCTTCTTCCTTTACTTTATCAGCGTTTCGAACAATGTGATCATATCTGGAAAGACCGTAGGTGGTGTTTTTAGATACAATAGCATATTCTTCGTTCTCATCAAGTATTTCAATACGGCGAAAAACCGCATAGCCTTTATTAATACAGTATACTCCCTCCAGGGTATCTGTCTCTCCGATCACATATTTTTCACCGGTATCCGTATTGATCAGGGCATCCCCTTCCTTAAATGAACTCTTGTCAACATAATAAATCTGAGGTTGTTCTGCTTCGTCCACTGCCAGTTTGGAGACAGATGAATCATCAATGCTTGCGTAAATGCTCACATTTTTAAATGTTGTTTTATTTTTCCCCTCATAAAGGGTAAAACCTGTCTGATTATCCTGTGTAGTGGCCATTCTGGATGGAATCACATAAAAATCCTTGGTTACAATAGAGGTAAGAGGGATTTTCAGACCTACAACTGTGTTGGTTACAAGTTCAATGTCCAAAAAACGGTCAGATGCATAACGAATCAGACCTTTATTGAAATCAATCTGTCCATATTTGTCACCGTCTATGGTAATAATGGAAAAATCTCCATTTTGTGTCATATCGTCTTTTAAAAATTTGACACGTATTGTAGAACGGTCTTTCAGTTTTTCAACCTGTCTGTTACTCAAAGGAATCAGAAGGCTCCAGCGTTCATCTGTGATAATGGTATAAATATCATCTCCTGCTTTTACCTTGTCGGAAGTTTTCAAATCTGTTTCATGGTAAGAATTCTGATCGAAATCTTCTGCCTTTACAGCATCTACTGTTTTTCCTTCATAATTATCCATGGAATATAAAACGATACCATCAGATTGGGACTGGCAGATAGTTTGATTTCCGGGATAAATATCTGTTGTTTTGTCATTGTCACCACTGTCATTTCCTTCACCGTCCTCATCTGAAGTAAGAGGAGCAGATGAGGTATTGCCAGACTCTGCATATTGAAGGATATTTCCCTTCAGTTCATATTTAAAGCTGTAGGTGCTGTTAAATTTACTTGAACTGAATCCTTTGGAAAAACTCATCATATCAGTCCGTACCTTTGAAAGTTCTTCCGGGGCAAGAGCTGCCGGAGCAGAAGCTGTTTTTGTATCACTAAGTCCGTACACCGCTCCGGAAGCATTGATCTTACTGCCCTCCCTTGCATAATAAGTAATATAGCCTGATGAATCTGCCTTGCATAAACTTTCTTCACGTATGGCAAGACCGGTATATGTTTCGTTGCGGGATAAAGGTCCTGATGTAACCTGATAGGACTCAATATGAGTAGTTGTAAAATATAATATGGCACTGAATGCCATATATATGAATAAGATGCCAAACATGATCGTTCCGATATTCAGCCCCACGACCATGCGAAGCCTTGCCAGGATTCCCGGCATTTTTTTTGATTTATTATCAGACAATGGAATGTCTCCTTTTTGTGCAGTTCATAATCATTCTATAACTGTTCAGCGATTTCACAGTGACTGCTGAATAGTTACACCATTTTCCAAAATATTGTAACACTTTGCACATTTAAAAACAAGTTTATTCATAAAGAATTCACAATAATCGTTACTGTTCACTCCGTTCACAGTAACGTAGCCAAAATTCATTCCAGATTGCCTGCGGCAATGGAATTTGGGCTTGTATGTCTCGGGATTTTGGCATATTCATGCCAAAACACCTCGCAGGATAGTGGTGTGTTAACTGTAACCAATAATCCCGTTACTGAGAATGGAGTAAACAGTAACGGGAGCACATAAGTAAGAACACATTTTCAGAATATAAGTTTGCTTTTTGTCAGGAATTATGATATGATAAAAAAACCAGAAACTGTTCAGTATCTCATAGAATAGCAGACTGCTGAATGGTTATGAAGAGTGTACGAACAAAAAATAACTTAAAAAGGAGGGTATAATTATGCCATATGGAAGAATCACGCCAAAGCAGCAGGAGATTCTTGATTACATAAAGAATGAGATTTTGAACCGGGGATTTCCGCCGGCAGTTCGTGAAATCTGCGAGGCAGTCAACCTGAAATCTACTTCTTCCGTTCATTCACATCTGGAAGCACTGGAGAAAAATGGATATATCCGCAGAGATGCAACGAAACCACGTGCGATTGAGATTATTGATGACAATTTTAATCTGGTCCGCAGAGAGGTTGTGAATGTTCCCATCATAGGAACTGTGGCAGCCGGACAGCCACTTCTGGCAGTTGAGAATATTGAAGGCTATTTCCCTATCCCTGCAGAGTTTATGCCTAATTCACAGAGCTTTCTGTTGAAAGTAAAAGGGGAAAGTATGATAAACGCCGGAATTTTTGACGGAGATCAGGTTCTGGTAAAACAGCAGTCCACAGCAGAGGATGGAGATATTGTTGTTGCGCTGATCGATGACGGTGCTACAGTTAAGACTTTCCATAAAGAAAAAGGATACTATCGTCTCCAGCCGGAAAATGATACAATGGAGCCAATCCTTGTACATGAAGGTCTTCAGATTCTTGGCAAAGTATTTGGTGTGTTCCGTTTGTACGAGTAATATAACTGATACGTGAATAGTCAGGCAGATATTCGCAATCCGCTTCGCTACGCAGCTCTACACCGAATCAAGCAAGTCCCCATACACTGCAAATTATACTATATCAATTCAAAAAAACAACAGAGGAAATCAAGTATCTCTTAATGATGATGTCTGATTTCCTCTGTATTTTATTTTGCAAATTTCACAAAGTCAGGCGGATAAAATCATCCGCCTCGCTACGCAGTTCTACACCGAATAACTGTAAATTTTTCGTTACTGTTCACTGGTAATATCCCGCGAGGTGTTTTTTGTGAACGAAGGTCACAGAAAACCCGAGACATACCGCGCGACTTTATGCGATTAGCATAAAGTCTGTGCATCGCAAGCGTGTTGCTGTGAACAGAGTGAACAGTAACAATTTTTTCTACTTATTTCTCAAGAAATTCATTAACGTCAAGAACCTTACCATCTCTCCAGATTCTTTCGAGGTCATAGAAAAGACGATTCTCTTCGTCAAATACGTGGACGATCATATCGCCGTAATCCATAAGAACCCAGCTGGAGTTTCTGGTTCCCTCAATCTGTTTTGCTTCAAATCCGGCTCTGCCAAGTGTTTCATCTACATTGTCAACCATAGCCTGAACCTGATTCTGGTTGGAAGCACTTGCAATTACAAAATAATCGGCAATTACAGATACTTCATGGATATCTATTACCTTAATATCTTTTCCTTTTTTCTCATCAAGTGCGCGGCAGGCAAGTTTTGCCATTTCAAGTTCTCTGTTCATGGAAACAACCTCTCTTTCTATCTGCTTTTGTAACTGTTCAATATCTTCATGACTAACAGACTATTGAATAGCTACATATATCTTCTCTAAATAAATATTTATATCCGTAATCTGTTCTCCCTGTTGTGCTGTCCCCTATATGTAAAACTCTGCCAGTCGAGACAATTTATACTCAGGACTGTCTTTTCATGTGTAAATCCCTGTAATACAAGAAAGCATCTTTCGTAGCATTATCAATATCTTTCGGATTTTCCTCCAGATAAGCCAGTGTATCACCCAAAATCTTATACATACATTCGTCAAGATCCTGAAAAGCCAGTTTACGTACAATTGCAAGATTAGGAGCTTTATCACGTTTTGGTTCAATATAATCGGCAATATAGACGATTTTTTCCAACAGTGTCATCTCCGGCTTTCCGGTAGTATGCCAGGTGATGGCAGAAAGAATATTTTCATCTGTAACATCATACTTAGCCTTAGCTACGTAAGCTCCAAGCTTGGCATGAAGTAAAAAAGGATGCTCCTGTTCGAATTCAGATACCGAAATATGATGCTGGCTGCACATTTTCAGCTTCTTTTTGTTCGGAATACATTTTGCACAGTCATGGAGCAGTCCGGCAGTCTGGGCTGTGATCAGATCACAATCATGAACCATGGCAAGTGCTGCACATGTAAACATAACTCCCAACGTATGTTCATAACGATCCTCATCCAGATATTTTGCTAATTTTTTCTGCATTTTTATAAAATCATACTCTGCCATCGGAAGATCATCCTTTCTTTTCGGCCAGACTGTAAATCTGGTTTTCTCTGATATACTCAATCACCGGATCAGGAATATAGTAACGCACACTTTTATTTTCGCTGATCCAGTTTCTGAGCATTTCGCTGGATACATCAAGGTTTGTGGTATTCAGTGTCAGAAATGTGCCATTATATTTAAGCGAAAGACGGTTCATTTCTGCTTCGAGCTCTGCAATTGTGGAATGATTTCTTACAGCAGTTACCAGAATGCAGTTTCTGCAGATTCTTTCCGGTTCACGCCATGTATCAAAGTCATACAGGGAGTCTGCGCCGATTATAAAATAATAATCAGTATCCGGATTCTTCTCTTTTAGCATTTCCAGTGTATGATAAGTGTAAGTATAACCATTTTCATGCATTTCAGTCAGCGACAGTTCAAAGTGAGGATTTCCGGTAATCGCCCTGCGGACCATTTCAACTCTTTCTTCATCTGTGGCACGTCCCTGACGGTTTCTCTTGTGAGGCGGATTTCCGGAAGGCATGAACAGTACCTTTTCCAGTCGGAACTGTTCGTATGCTTTCTCTCCCAGAATCAGATGCCCCATGTGGATGGGATCAAAAGTACCGCCCATAATACCAATTCTGTGTTTGATGTCAGCCATAAAAAACTCCGTATTATTTTCTGGGTAATTCAATTTTTTTCTTTTCGTTTTTGCCTTCACGGTATAAAACAATTTTCTTGCCGATAACCTGTACGATCTGGGAACGTGTACGTTCTGCCAGAACCTCAGCCATCTGGCGCGGATCCTCCAGGCAGTTCTGAAGAACACTGATCTTGATCAGTTCTCTGGCTGCAAGCGCCTCATCTACTGCGGCTGTGTTCTCAGGAGTAAGACCACCCTTTCCAAGCTGAAGGATTGGATCCATGGTCATTGCAAGACCTTTTAAATAAGCTCTCTGTTTACTTGTCATTTTTATTTTCCTCTGTTATTCTCTGCAAACGGACAAAATCATCCGTCTTACCACATCTGTTTCATTATTGAATCTATTTATAGTAATCAAAATCAAATCCGTACATACGCACAGTATCACCTTCCTGAATGCCTGCCTTCTCAAGTTCTTCCAGGATGCCTCCCTCTTTCAGGAATTTCTGGAAGAATGCGAAACCTTTTTCGGAATCAAGATTTGTGTAGCCAAGCATCTTTTCAATCTTCGGTCCCTCGACAACAAAAATTGTCGGATCTTCAGGACTCTGCTCTACTGTATATGGAAGGTTTTCTCCGATCAACATATCTTCAGGGAAGAATTCCTGTTCAAATACTACAGGTTCCTGTGGGCAGCTGTCAAGAAGTTCTTTCACATGGAATAAAAGTTCTCTGACACCCTGACCGCTGACAGCGGAAATCGGATATACCTGGATTCCTTTTGGCTCAAATTCTGCCTTAAGTTTGTCAATCGGGCTCTCTTCGCCGTCTTCTGTATAGATACAGTCGATTTTATTTGCTGCGATTACCTGTGGTCTTGCAGCAATTTCCGGATTATAAGCTTCCAGTTCTTTATTAATCTTGTAAATATCATCGATTGGGTCACGTCCCTCTGTAGATGCTGCATCTACAATGTGGATAATGACTCTGGTACGTTCAATGTGGCGGAGGAACTCATGTCCAAGTCCCACACCTTCGGAAGCACCTTCGATCAGACCGGGAATATCAGCGATCACAAAACCACCGTTTTCAGTATCTACAACACCAAGATTTGGGCTCAGGGTTGTAAAGTGATAGTTGGCAATTTTCGGCTGTGCGTTGGTAACACGGGAAAGGAATGTGGACTTTCCGACATTCGGGAATCCAACCAGACCTACGTCTGCGATTACTTTCAGCTCCAGAAGAACTTCCAGTTCCTGCGCAGGCTGTCCTGGCTGTGCATATTTCGGAACCTGCATGGTTGCAGTCGCATAATGCTGGTTTCCTTTGCCACCTCTTCCGCCTCTTAATACGATCTGGCGTTTATTTTCACCGGACATATCAGCAATTACTTTACCGGATTCTGCATCCATGATAACAGTTCCTTCCGGAACTTTTAATACAACATCTTTTCCATCGGCACCATGGCAGCGTTTTTTGCCGCCTTCCTGTCCGTCTTCTGCTTTATATTTTCTTCTGTGTCGGTAGTCGCCAAGGGTGTTCTGGCCTTCATCTACCTCAAATATCACGTCTCCTCCACGACCGCCGTCGCCGCCGTCAGGACCGCCATTCGGAACATATAATTCTCTGCGGAAACTCACATGGCCGTCGCCGCCTTTACCGGAGCGGATATAGATTTTCGCTCTGTCTGCAAACATATGACACACCTCTGTCCTTTACTAATGATTATTTCGTAATAGTAATCTTCTTAAATTAATGCATTTGAGACCGTTCAGCAGGATTTCGCACTCTGATGAGTCGGATCAATATGCATTATTTACAAGGATTGCTATGGTTTCTTTTATATCATATAACTCTTTTAATCTATAGCAATTCTACTATAAAAGAAAGGCTCCAAACCCATATTAGATTTGAAGCCTTCGCTTAACCAGATTATTCTGCTTCTACTGGAACGATAGAAACCTGTTTCTTATCGCGTCCTTTTCTGGTAAATCTTACGACACCATCTTTAAGTGCGAATAAAGTATAATCTTTACCGCAACCTACGTTCTCACCAGCATGGATCTTAGTTCCGCGCTGTCTGTAAAGAATATTTCCAGCTTTAACAAACTGTCCGTCTGCTCTCTTCGCACCTAATCTCTTGGATTCGGAATCACGACCGTTCTTTGTAGAACCAACTCCTTTTTTATGTGCGAATAACTGAAGGTTCATTTTCATCATGTTGTTACACCTCCTTGACTTTTACTGTCAAATATCGATTGTTATAACTATGTTCAATTTCTGTTAATCCGAGAATCAGCGAATCCATGAGAAGGGTTCCCCTCTCAGTAACCGGAGCCGTAAAATGAAAAGATACATAGCCGTCATCTTCCTGCACTTCAAACTGATCATCTGTAAATGTCTCAAGAGAATTTACAGTATTGATCACCAGTACAGAGACAGCAGCACAGACAATATCCTGTCCTTCCTCTGCATATCCGGCGTGACCTTTCGAAACAAATTCCAGATAATTTCCATTTCTCTTCTTAACTGTAATTGTAATCATAATGACACCAGATTAACCGTTAATCTTTTCGATTTTTACTTTAGTGTACTGCTGTCTGTGACCGTTTTTCTTGTGATATCCAGTTTTTCTCTTGTATTTGTAAACGATAACTTTTTTTGCTTTACCGTTCTCAACTACAGTAGCGGTAACACTGGCATCTTTCACATCTTCACCAGCTTTTAATCCGTCATTGCTTACTGCAATAACATTATCAAAAGTAACAGTTTCACCAGCTTCAACACCGAGTTTCTCAACTCTGATTACGTCGCCTTCAGCAACTTTGTACTGTTTACCACCTGTTGCAATAATTGCGTACATCTGTGGCACCTCCTATAATCTTTACTCGCCAGATATGGTGACCTTTCGGTGCTTGTACCTCTCTGTGCGGCATCTCATTTATAATAGCGGACAAAATTCGATTTGTCAATAAGTTTTTTTCAATTTTTTTGAATTTTTTTCTTTTATTTTACAGGTACAATTTCAATCCGGTATCCGTCAGGATCTATGATGATAAAATACAAACTGCCGAGCAGTTATTCAGTTACGGAAAAATATCGATGAGAATTGCAGATGCTTGTTTGGTTTACATAATTGTTTTATGGCAAACTATAATTCTCTAATTTCCTCAATCACAGGTTTTCGCACTTTCTTTCTGGTAAGTTCCAGGATATGCAGTGGAGTGATGTCCACTGCTTTTGCCTTTACCGGATCTTTGCGCAGATATTTCTGCAGGACATGGAACAGTTCATCCTGATGATCCTGATTTTCCATATTAATAAAATCAATCAGAATAATTCCGGACAGGTTTCTGAGACGCAACTGTCTGGCAATTTCCTTTGCTGCCTCCAAATTGATTTTTCGGTAAGTTTCCTGCATTTTCTTTTTGCCTGTAAACTTTCCGCTGTTTACATCAATGGATACGAAGGCTTCTGTCTGCTGGATTACCAGAAATCCACCACTGTTCAGCCAGACTTTCTCATGCTGGATTTCTTCTAAGACAGTTTCCAGGCGATAAAGTTTGTAAAGAGGGAGAAGTTTATCATCATAAAACCGCAGCTTCTCTTTTTCCTCCGGGCTGTTACTGTTAAGATAGTCAGAAATCTGTCGGGATATCTCAGGGATATCTGTTATGATCTCTTCCAGGTTCCGGCTGTTGGCGTCGCGAACTGCAGAGATATAAAAAGGCTCTGTTCTATATATGCAGCTGAAACAGGTACGGGATCTTCCGTCTACAGCAGCTTTATGATACAGGCCCTTCAGGTATTCCAGTTCTTTCAGTATTTCTTCTTTTGATGCATCTGCTGCATTTGTACGAACGATGATACCAAACTCTTTATCCGGACGGTTAACTTCTGCTTCCATCCACTTACTGATACGGCTTCTGTCATCATTGGAAAGTTTGGAAGACAGACCAAATTTCTTATCGCCGGTTGTAAGAACCAGATATTTGCCTGTAAAATTCAGATTCGTGGTTACAGCCGGTAGTTTTCCCTTCATTGCTTCCCGGCTGATCTGCACAAGGATTTCATCTCCTGCCTTTAATGGGCGATCACCTTTTTTTACAGAAGCATAAATCGCATTTGGAGCATCGGAAAGCTGCAGGTAGCATTTTTCCCCGGCAGAAATCTGTACGAATGCAGCACCGATATTGGCAGCTATATTCTCTATCTGTCCAACATAAATATTTCCAAGAGAAGATTTCTCCCCAACAGGTTCGAAGCGCAGTTCCATTACTTTACCGTCTTCTTCATACGCACATACATAGCATGGAATCTGCCGGATATTCATTTGGGTAATAATCAGTTTACTCAACTTCTTCACCCAGTGCTTCCAGAGTTACAAATTTATGTTCTTCATCTGTTCCTTTATCTGCGTATACTTCCAGACGTTTGATGGAATAAGCAAATTCCGGAAGTTCTATGCCAAGCCATGAGAAGAATGTATCTGTTACCAGTTCCGGTTTTGTGTAATTGGCACTTGCGGAAGCAAGCATCATAAAGATCTTGTCTCCCTGAAGTTCCATCTTATAGATAAACGGGCGAATATCAATTTCCTTTTCGCTTCGTTTGGTCTTTTTCATTACTGTGATCTCCGGCTGCGCCAGGAAATCACTGATTTTATCTTTCCAGGAAATTTCAGGCTCTTTTCCCGGACGAAATTCTACATAATAATCGGCTGCTGCCACCAGTGACATTGCCTTACCCGCCTTTCCGTCCTCAACCTGACGGGTACTGAGTACATGTACCCCTTCTACCATCACTGCATCCAGACGTCTTGTGATCTCTGAAGTAGGAACTGTCTCTGCCAGCTCCAGATCGAAGTACTCTCCCAGACTTTCCGTACCAACTCCTAATGGTGCGGCAAAAGACATGATCATATGCGGACTGTATCCACCGGAAAAAGCAACCGGAAGATTGGCTCTGCGGATAGCCTTCTGGAAATAACGCATGGTATCCAGATGTCCCACAAATTTCACAGGACCCTCTTTGCTGAATTTAATTCTTACCTTCATAACATACACCTCCGCCATAACGCATAGCACCACAGCCGGAACATTTCTGACGGCAGTTTGGTGTTACGGTTTCTTTCTTTGCCTGTTCCCATTCGTGGATCAGGAACTTCTTGGTCACTCCTGCATCAATGAAATCCCATGGAAGGATCTCATCTGTGGAACGTTCTCTGAGAGTATAGAAATCAATATCTGTGTTGGTTTCCGCAAAAGATTCTTTCCATATATTATAGTCAAAACTCTCTGACCATGCATCGTAGATCGCACCTTTTTCATATGCTCTAAGGATAACTTTTGAACAACGGCGGTCACCTCTTGCAAGGAAACCTTCAAGAATCGTTACATCCGGCTCATGCCAGCTGTAGCGGATACTTCTCTGGTTTAACTGTGCGCGGATCTCGCTTTTTACGACCTTTGCTTTCTCCACGAAATCTTCCTCTCTGTACATACCTGCCCACTGGAATGGGGTAAATGGTTTCGGTACAAAGAAAGAGGTACTTACATTGACCTGAACCTTGCCATTACGTTTTTCTTTCGGCACTTCTTCATAATAAGTTTCTGCAATTTTCTGAGCAAGATGAGCAATACCTTTCATATCATCTTCTGTTTCAGTTGGAAGTCCGAGCATGAAGTAAAGCTTTACCTGATTCCATCCACCTTTAAATGCTTCACCTGCACCATGAAGAATATTCTCTTCTGTCAGACCTTTGTTGATAACATTACGCAGACGCTGGGAACCTGCTTCCGGTGCGAAAGTAAGGCTGCTCTTCTTTACATCCTGTACCTTGCTCATAACATCCAGGGCAAAAGCATCGATACGCAGGGATGGCAGAGAGATATTGACAGCATTGCCATGAAATTCTTCGATCAGGAAATTTACCAGTTCCTTCAGCTCAGAATAATCACTGGAGCTTAGAGAACTTAAGGAAATCTCCTCATGTCCTGTATTCTGAAGCATTTCTCTGGCACTTGCCTTTAAATCCTCCACATTGCGCTCTCTGGTAGGACGGTAGATCATACCTGCCTGACAGAAACGGCATCCGCGGATACAGCCACGCTGAATCTCCAGGGTAACACGATCCTGAGTAGCTTTAATAAATGGAACTACAGGAGCTTTGATCGCGCGGTAGTCTTTAGTGACATCGGTGATCAGCTGTTTACAGACTTTCTCAGGTACGCCCTCTTTTGCAGGTGTAAAGGAAGCAATGGTGCCGTCTTCTTTGTAGGTTACATTGTATAAAGAGGGAACATAAATTCCGGGAATCTGGGAAGCTGCAAACAGGAAGTCTGCTCTGGAGCCGCCTGCTACCTTGTTTGCCTTATATGCATCAAACAAAGCATCATAGACAGTCTCACCCTCGCCAATATAAAACATATCAAAAAATTCTGCGATCGGTTCCGGATTATATGCACATGCACCGCCGCCGATGACGATAGGGTCATCTTCCTTACGATCCTTTGCCAGAAGTGAAACATGGCTCAGGTCAAGTACCTGAAGCACATTGGTATAGCACATCTCATATCCAAGGGTAATACCAAGGAAATCAAACTCCTTTACAGGCTCCTGGGATTCCAGGGCAAAGAGAGGAATATGTTCCTCACGCATAATTTTATCCAGATCCATCCACGGAGAAAAGACACGCTCACACCAGACATCCTCACGTTCATTGAACATGTTATAGAGGATCATCATGCCCAGATTGGACATACCGATTTCATAAACATCGGGGAAACACATGGCGAAACGCATTTCCACCTTATTTGCATCCTTCATCACCGAGTTCACTTCATTGCCGATGTAGCGGGCCGGCTTCTCGATTTTTAGTAATATTTCATCACTTAAAGCTAGTTTTCTCATTGTTTCTCCTTGTATTTTGTTAATATTGCACAATAATATGCTTGCCATACTGTCGGCATATTCTATTCCAATATGACCTTTTTATACATAATTTCAAGCCAGTTTCTATGACCTAAAATCGGTACAAAAATACCGGATTTTTCCTGTTTGGCAACACTTCTTCCAAACCGCAACTACCTGATACTGTTTGATATTAATCGGCAACAATCGGCAACAGCTTAATACTGTTTAGCACAAATGCCCATTTTACAGTGTTTTCAGGAGATAATGGAGTCTTCCTCTGTTGCAAAAAAATAGCTGCAACAGTCGGCAACAACCGGCAACAGCCGGCAACACATTGCGGATTATGTGTCTCAAATCCTCATTTACGATAACCGATGCGTGTTTCATCTTGGTTTGACACATCATTCTGCATTATAACATGTTTTCTATAAATCCCACAGTATACAGCGCTTGGTTCATTGCTATTACTGTGGAAGTCAATCTGCATAACTATGCATGCTTGTTCAATTATACGCAGTTTCAGGAAGAACTTCAAGTAAATAATTATCGTCAATCTCGATTTCATGACGTTTTTTCGGTCCTGGAAGGACTTCCATCATAAAGGGAGTGATTTCTTCTACTGCATCATATACCACTTTAGAAGATGTAACATACACTGCCTGAGTAAACTCTTTTGATGCATGTCCCATACATACAGATACTGCTTTCATACTGATACCGTACTGAGCAAGGAGTGTTGAATAGGTATGCCGCAAATCATGCCATTCAATTTTGGGGATTTTGCAGTATTCCAGCAGTTCATTATATAGTGGATACACATAATTCCTCACAAAAGGTTTACCGGACATTTGAAATGTTATATAGTCATAGTCTTTGAAATTTGGAACGGCAATTTTCAGTGCATCGTATCGCCTTCTGGCAAGGACTATTTCATCAATGACAAAGTCTGCCAAAGGTATAACTCTGATGCCGTTTTCGCTTTTGGGGTCAAGCTCTTGACAGTAGAGTTCATTTTCTTCCAGTCCGGAATCATCAATGCTCCGCCCTACCTGATGACTAAGATGAAGTTCTTTTTTACCGAAATCAATATCCTTGAATTTTACGCCAACTGCTTCACTGATTCTAAGACCAGCAGTGATTGTAAAAAGAAGCGGCATAAATATATTTGGAGTCCGTTCTTTTGCTGTATTCAAAATGATAGATACCTGTTCAGCCGAATAAACAGGCCGCTGTTCAGGTGGCTTAAAATCATCACCCTGTTCTTTCTTTTTCTCTTCCTGCTGACGCATGCGTTCGTTTTTAACAGTTCTTATTGCTCCTGCTGAAGCGTTTGAATAAATGAGATGCTTTTCCTTTGCTATTTTAAATGATGTTTTTATCACTGTTTTTCCTGTACTAAAGATGGAATCACTTTTCATCGTCTGCAAAGCTTCAATGATTTTACTTCGGTCAATATTAATCATCTTTTCATCAGCACCTAATTTAGGTATTATATAATTATAGATGATATTCCGGTAATTTATAAGCGTCGGATAAGCAATTTTTCGTACATCAATCATATAATAATAAAGCCAGTAGTCATAGAATTCTTTCAAAGTAATCTTTGGAAAAGGAACATATTCCCGTTTATGCAGGGCAGCAATCGTCAGTTCTTTTACATTATGTGCTTCAGCTTTTGTCGTGAATCCACCGACCTGCATTGGCTCAATGTGTCCGTTTTCAAATGTTAATTTAAACCGAAAGCAGTATTTATCTCTTTGCGGAGTAATTGATGGACGAAATTCCCAGGATACAATTTCACCATATGTTAGTTTCGGATTAATATCAGGTTTTTCTATCTTCTTCCCTGATGGCATAATGCAGCCCCCTCCTTTCCATTCTTCTGCGGAATGTAGGCATTAATTGGATTTAGATTATCTTCTACGAATTCGCGAATCTGTTCTAATGCGCTTATGATACCGCAGTAGATATCCAGTGTCGTACTGACACTTTTATGACCTAAAAGACGGGACATTTTTTCAAGTGCTACGCCCTGTTCGATTAAAATACTAGCATATATATGCCTCAATCCATGACTGCTTATACCTGGAAGATTGTATCGTTTACATATGGTCTTCAGGGCATTGAGTTCAGTATTGAATGACTTTATTTCCCCTGAATTTCCCAGACATAGATAATCAAGCCATTTTTTATTGGTACTGCGTGTTTTTTTCACCATTGCCTTATTATATTCTTTTCTTTTTAACACTTCATCAAGAATCACCTGCGGCACTCTAAGTGTCCTGTAACTGGCAACCGATTTGGGTGGTTTAGGACTTTTTTCAGCCGAATAAATTTTAAAAGTAGTACCATTTTCAACAACTACTTTACTGTTTCGCGTAATCTGGCGTTTTATATCAACTGTTTTTTCATCAAAGTCAAAATCACTGTATTTGAGACCGAGGATTTCACCGGGACGCAGTCCACAGAATACACCGAGGAGAACTTCTAAATAAATACTTTGATATTCATAAGCACCAAAAAGAAGTGTTTTCAGCTGACTCTTTGTATAATATACTACCTTAGGAATTTCGGAAGAATACTTGTCTACACCTTCCATCGGATTATTCTGGATGTATCCGTCCTCAATTGCGTCTTTCATGGCAATACTGATTGTTTTCCTCGCCTCAACTGCAGCAGTTTTAGATACTGCCGCACATTTTTTCAGTATTTCGTTAATATAAGTTGACGTTACCATATTCAGCAGCAGGTCTTTTTCGACCGCAGGAAGAATAAGATTGTAAATCACCCATGCCCGGCCCGCCTGATAGGAACCATAGGCATACGACGATAAAATCTCCTGAAACCAGTAGTTAAGATAACTCATAAATGTAAACCTTATCCCTGTAGCATCTTTAATCTCCAGCATTATCTTATCGAATCGTTCCTGGTCTGCTTCATATGAAGCTTCAGCAAGGTCATAAGTTTCAAAACCGCCAATTGTATTATAGCTTATTTGATAAGTTTTTCGATTCACCTCCTTGGATACGTAATTCCAGCTGCCATTGTCGAAAAATATGATTTCTTTTCTCAATTCGTTCATAATATATCATCCTTTCAGAAAACACATCCAGACAATGTAATATGAATATTCTCCTATACATTATATCACCCATCCGGATATGTTTTACCACCCAATATGAAATAAACATGACAAATTCATATTGAGATGTCATCAGTCTCCGTTCAGCCACCGGTCAAATGGTTTTTTAGGAATACGATAGACATTGCCAACTTTGATAATTTTGAAGGGAGACTGGGCTTTGTATACATCTTTTATGTATTTGTAGGCCTGTGTTCTGCTGACCCCCAAAATTTCCTGTATATCAGATACTTCATATGTCTTTTTTTCACGATTTTCTAAACTTTCCAGTATTAATCATCCTTTCATCAATAGAAAAGGACCTTTCATTGTGACAGGTCCGTATTTTTTCTGGTATCAATAAGAGTGCTTATTTCCGGTTGATTGCTTTTATATTCAGCATAGACACGACGTATTTCCCGTCTTTATGTTCGAGAACATGATACTGTACACCCTTTTTCTTCCATTTAAATCCTGTAAGGTTTATATCTGTCCCAAATTCACCCCTTGATTTTTCCGTAAGAAAATCAAGCATAGCTTCATAGTCTACAAGCGTAAGACGGTTGTTGCAGGACACACCCTCCTGTTTTTCTTTGGAATAAATAGAATGATATCGGGGGCATGAGTAGAATAATGAGTGTGGGCCCTGTTTGAGCTCCATGTGATTAGAAAAATCCTCACCGTGATTGCCGCATATAAGAGTAATGCACTCCCAGCTGTTTAGTAGCATATTAAATTCCTCCTCAATAATAGTATGGAAGAAAAAAAGAGCAGCTTATGCTACTCCGTTCTCTCCAGGATACAATGCTCTTTTTTTACTATTTTATGACCGGTGCTCGGACCCGAAGCAAGGGAACTGCTGCTCGCTGCTTTACCGCCAACGAATCCAGCCAGAATTGATTTCAAATCAACCCCTGAGCCTGCATTGATGCCCTCAATGACCTGGTCGATACCTTTTGTTATATCTCCAACCAGTTTGGAACTGTTGCCTTCTCCATACATAGTGATTCTGTCAACATTGCTCAATGGAGCTGCTACACTTTCAGCGATTTTTGGAAGTGCATCAAAATACATTTCCATGATAGCTGCTTCACCGTATTTCTTCATAGCTTCGGCTTTTTTGTCAAGCGCCTCAGCCTCGGCCAGTCCTTTTGCCTGAATAGCCGTAGCTTCTGCATTTCCTTTAGCTTCAATACCGGCAGCTTCCTGTTCCATTTGATATTTTAATGCATCTGCATCAGCTTTTTTGGCTTCTGCTTCCTTTTGAGTCTCAAAAAGCTGTGCTTCAGCATCTTTTTGCCGTTTATATAACTCGGCATCTGCCCTCTGCTGAGCAGCATATTTTTCAGCCTCTGACTGTTTCTTGATTTTTGCATCAAGCTCCTGCTCTGTAACTTCAACATCTTTACGCCGTAATTCAATTTCTTTTTCCTGACGCATGATATTGGCATCAGCTGTTGCGATTTCAATAGATTTACGGGACTGTTCTTCCTGTATTTTATATGCTGCATCAGCCTCAGCCTGCTTCTTATCAGCCAGAGCTTTTAACTCGGCCCGTTTAATTGAAAGTTCATTATTACGTTCAGAAATCTTCGTTTCAGAGTCTACGTGGGCATCATTTGCTTCCTGAGAAGCTTTTGCTCGTGCCTGAGCGATATCACGTTCGCTGTTTGCACGTGAAATTGCTGCTTTCTTTTGAATCTGGACGATATTGTCAACACCAAGGTTTTCGATTACGCCCTGGTCATCCACGAAATTCTGGACATTGAATGCAATGATATCAAGCCCCATCTTAGCCAGGTCAGGCTCTGCATTTTCTTTTACCAGTTCTGCAAACTTCTGTCTATCAGATACCATTTCTTCAAGATTCATTCGCCCAACGATTTCCCGCATATTACCTTCTAAGACTTCTCTTGCAACCTGAGCGATATATGTACTCTTTTCATTTAGAAAGTTTTGTGCTGCAAGACGAAGTTTATCCGGATTGTCTGAGATTTTAATATTGACTGCTGCATCAACATTGATATTGATATAATCAGCAGTTGGAACAGCATTTGACGTCTTAACATCAATCGGAATAAGCTGAAGTGTTAATTCATCTTTTTTCTCCAGGTAAGGAATCTTAATCCCTGCCTTTCCAATCAGTATCCTTGGATTACCTCTAAATCCTGAAATAATATAAGCTGTGTTTGGTGATGCCTTGACATATCCGCTGATTATGACAATCAGCAGCAGTACTGCAATAGCTGCGCCTGCAATAACAGCAGGACTTAAATTTTGAATCAAATCCATATTTTACCTTCTTTCTTTAGTTTTCATTAATAGTATGTAGGATTATTAAAACGATGGAGGGATTTTATAGAAAAAACACAATATTTATACCGGTAAAATACTGCCATCCCAGGACTATGAGAAATCCAGCCATAAGATAAGGAACGAACGGATAAGGACTTTTATCGTGTTTGAATGATTTATAAGCTGCCTGCGGCATAGAAAGCAGTGTAGCAGTGATTACGGCATACAAACCATAAAGACCAAGATAAAATCCAATCGTCTCTCCTAACAGACAGTCTGCGCCGCCAAGATTCCCGAAATATGCAATAAAAAACATAACTGCAAATACGGCAGCAGCGGAAATCAGGCTCTCAAGAAGAACCTGACGATTATTGCTAACCGCCAGGTAAATGATTCGTACAGCATTTGATAATACTGTTAACTTAATCGGGACTTCCCGACTTCTGATGTCGCTAATTGATGCAGCTGTTAAAATGATGATTTCAAAAATAATCATAAATATACTCCTGCAGCCTTTTTTGTGTTTTTGATGGCCAGAAATTTCTTTTCGGTCATTTTGCCAAGTTCTTTGTTCCCTGAAATTCCCAGTGTTTGAATAACTTCTCTTTCCATCGTATCGATATCCATCTGTTCGAGCTTGACTGATGATGACTGCCATGCTTTAAGAAAAGTGGAATAATATACCTTTCCAAGATTGGTTTCTACATAAACACCGGACTGGTTCTTGTTAAAACCTTTCCAGAAATAAATCCGATTGACATACAGATGCTCTCTTTTCTCTTTGGCTAATACGGGATTGCTGCGGTATTCCTGGCAGCAGTATTCCAGCAGACGAAATGTAGCTTTTACATCATCAATCGCCCTATGGAAGGTAAGGCCCGCTCCGATTCCCAGCATTTCAACGATTTCTCCAAGATGATAGTTTTCGACATCTTTACCGTAAATCACGTCCCGAGTCATTTCAAGGACATCCAAAACTGCAAAAGGTCTGAACGTCTGTCCCTGACGCTGGTACATTGCCTGGACCATAGCAACGTCAAAATCAACATTATAGCCAAGGACCAGAGGCTTATCTCCAAAGAAATTCTGAATATCCCCCAGCATAACGTCCTCCATCATCTTATCTTCAAGAAATTCGTTTGAGATTCCATGAATATCTACAATCTTCTGTTCCATCGCAAACGGCGGACGAATAAAGATATCAATCTCTTCTACAAGTACTGCCCTGTGATTTTCAATACGGAATTTCTGTGCTGAAAATTCCACAATATAATCCGTTTCCGGTTTAAGACCTGTTGTTTCAGTATCGAATACGATAAATTCCTGATTCTCCATTTTGTCGTATATATATAGGCATGCTCTTCTGTTTACAGTGTTTCTGGCTCTATACATTAAGTTTTCCTCCTTCAGCTTTCTATGGTAATTCTTCTTTCATATATAGATTGAATGATTCTTCCGTACAGAATAATTTCTGGACAGAGAAAAAGAGACCCGAGGGTCTCTATGTCGAAAGATATATATACCGTGTTACAGTAATACTCTTCCATGTAAGATTAAGACGTTCATAGGACCCTTCAGTGACATTGTCACCTCGAACTGCTACATAGTCGCCTTTATGAATAATGTTTTCTATTTCAGGGGAATTGTAAAAATGCGCTCGATACCAGTGGGTATCTGTCTGCCCGTTATTAAGCCAGCGCTTTACCGGGATGCATATACAGACATACCCATTCTTTCCTGTAATAATTCTACTGGCCTTTCCGCATACCACATAGGCATTTTTACCATTGTTTTCCGTAAGATGATAGATTCCTTCGGTTTTAAGCTCAAAGCCGGTACATTTATACGGGTCTCCGACATCAAATACCACTCTGGCACTTATGATATCACCAGGCTTATGCCGTCTTGCTCTGTCCGAAAGCTTTGGTCCGTTTTCACGATTTGAATTCCAAAACAATACAGTAATCACTTTTCCTGTAGGGACTCCATTTTCTGACCGGTCTTCCAGCTTTACAATAGTAAGTCTTGAAGCAGCACTTTTAATACCGTGTTTAATTTTGATTATTTTCCCGGCAATGACTGAACCGTATTTTGTATCTGCTGCCGTCAGCATTCTTCTAAAGCCTCCATTAAGGTTTCAACGCCTTTCCGGCGGCTTCAGCAACAATTTCAAACTGCTGCAGTGATGCAGAATTTCGAATCATACCAGGAATTCGCATAACAAATTTTACAGCATCAAATTCAGTCCCTGGATTTTCTTTCATATTCTTAATATACTGTTTTTTAAATGCAGAAGCATTCTGTACACCGTAAGCCGAAGAAAATCCGATTGACTTCATGATTTCGATGATTGCCTTCTTGACGTTGTCTATTGGTTTTTGTTCCATTTTTTTTAAACTGTCAAACACAACATTGAATTCATCCTTGATATTTTTCTGATAGGTCTCTGTCATTTCTTTTACATCCAGTTTGCCAAGATGTCTTTTAGATACAGCTTTATTAAAAAGTACCATTCCGCCATTTAGAAAAATGACATTTTGAAGGCTGTAAGAAGCATCCCCAACATCGCTCATAATCAGACGGACACCGGGAGTAAGTTTGATTCCTCCGATTCTTTGTGAAAGTTCAGAGAACATAAAATCTATCCTAGAGACAAAATGATTCACTCTCCAGCTGCGGATTGCAACCGGGCTGATTTTTGAAAGTTCATGCTTGAACTCAAAAGCAATTGTCTGCGGATTATGAGAAAAACTGGTCGAAAAGCATCCAAATGCTTTCCCTATCCTTCCATTGGTGCGGTAAACCATGATGAACGGTTCCGCGTCACGAAGTTTGCTTGCAAGATAGATATCTCTAAGGGGTTCGATTCCTTCTTCTAACTTTCCGCATCCAATCTGTCTGCATAAAGTCGCAAGAAACGCCTTTGAAGGAATCAGTGTAATGCTTGTAGCTCTCTCGTGGTACTGCATAAAATATCCTCTTTCATATATTTCATTGATTTGGGTGTCTGTTACTCCCCATTTTCTCAGCGTATTCCAGCTTAATGTTCCTCTGGTATTATTTTTTGGCGAAAAATATACCTGTTTGGGATTTTCAGGAAGTATCAGTTTTTCATCTGCATAGTCTGGACTTATTTTTATCAGTTCCATCTGCTCGTCAGTGCGTCGTTTTGATATCAGCGAAAAGATTGTTACTCCGCTCGGTTCTATAGTTCGGCAGACAGTACTGTTGCTCATTACTGTCAATGCCTGTCTTGCACCATTTTCCCTGTTGTCAAAGACTTCGAAGTCTTCATCAAGAAAATTCTTGTACATAAGTTATCCTCCATTCGATATATAGTAACTATCGTTCGACATCAATTTTTACCCTCCTTTTCGTCAGTTCTGATAGTTCTACAAATAGAATGGATTTGTATTTCTTTAAACAAAAAAACAGGGCATTGCTTTAGCAATAATCCTGTTTTAAATTAGCTGTGGTTTATTTTATCTCATCGTTTGCCGTATCATCACTGTCTGATTCTTCAGCATTGTCATTTTTCGGTCCAAAAATAAACGAATCATCACCGTTCAAATCAGGCAGTATTTGCATCAGCTCCTGTGTTTTTTTATAAAGTTCAGATTTTACATCTGATTTGTCAAGAGCAGCTATAGCTGTATCAAGAAAAGGCATGAGCCGGTAAGGCGCTATCTGCTCTCCGCCCGCAATCTGATTTAGTAGTCTGTTTTCGACATTATGTCTTGCATGTACCGCACATCTTTCTGCAACCGTCGGATATACCAGTTTTTTATGGTCTGGATTCAGGACTTCATGCGTCAGATTTAGAGACATCGGTTCGCGTTTTTCATACAGTCCATGAAGTTTCTGCCATATTATATTTTTTTCATTATTCTTATCTTCACAGTCGCTTTCTGAAAGCGAATAGGATTCAAGGTTCTTAAATGCTTTTATCAGCTGTCTGTTAGGGCAGATTACTTTCAAATATGTATAACCTTTGTAGCTCATAACATGTGCATAGACCTGCGTGTTATAATTTACTGGAGCCCCTGTCATGCTGACTGTTCGAATCATTTGATTGACGTTGCCCACAGCACTGTTGAAAATTGATTCATTTTCACTCCGCTGCAGAATATTTAAAGCAACACAGTCGCATAAAAAGGCAATTTCTTCTGCCAGTTTTTTATAATAGATATTTTCAGTTAACTGTTTCACCTCTTTTCGTACTGCATCAATCTTCGCCTCTATTTCTCCAAAGTCTGTACTTTTAATTCTGTATCCTGTAATTATCATTATTTTCCTCCTGTTAGTAGATTTCATCTATAGTATGACTGATTTTAAAAATATCACATTCTCTTTTTATAAACTGGAATTCTGCACATAGCAGAAATAAACTAAACACTATATATTTTGCCGGCTTTCAGGGGAATGGTGTTATTTTTTTGCTGTCCAGAAATTCGATTAGAACAACTCTGGATGCTATAATTTTTCTATGGTCTATAGGGTTGGCGATTATCAGATTTAGCTGTTTTCCTCAGAAAATACTCAAACTTAAAAAAAAGATGAGGTATGGTACCACGATTTTGCCAAAAAACTTACATTATATTATTAGGGATTATTTTTTCTGGAATAATTTCCCAAATAAAACAGACTGGGGGTATAGATGTGACTGACAGAGATTTTTTAAAGAGCCTTGTACTTTTTCTGATTTATGATGTCCCGGAAAATACAAGAGAATCATCGCTGCAGCTGTATCAGCGCTGGCAAAAGAAAACTGGAATCATCGTCAGACATCCAGACCGGGCGGTCTGGACACTTGAGTATTTAGAAAGGATGAAACATTATCGAAGAGGGGCACTCGAAGAAGCTGCTGTTATTGATGGCTTTATTTCAAGAGGACAGCTATCCGCCAGACAGAAAGATGAGGATTAAAAGATGACAAATTCAAAAGCACCCGAAGATTTGAACTTAAAAGGAGGAGTCAGAATAGACAGTGAAAAAGAGTCTTCCAAAAAGAGTTTAAGCGAAGATGAAAAAAGAACGGAACGAATGAAGACAATCATGATGAATTATCACTCTAATGACCCGGATGCAAAACAGAGTGCGATTGAACAAATGACAATAGAAATCGGCGGATTTCTAGGTTACATGATTCAGAAAAATTTTAAGGCTTTTGCTCCAGAGCATTACAGGGATTTGTATAACGAGGGAGTAATTGCAGTCATAGAAACGATGTCCAAATACAATCCGGAGGTTTCGACAGCTACAACATATTTTACTTATCCTGTGCTGCACGCCATGAGTACCTATGTGAACTCTATAACAAATAAATCATCAGCGTATTATGCGGCAATAATGAATAAAATCAGGAGCGCAATTAATTACTTCGAAGCAGAAGAAAGAAACTGGACAATAACAGATTTAGCTTATCATACTGGTCTATCGGTAAAAAAAGTAGAGGAAGGATTGAAACGAATTAATGCTGTTAACGAATACCGGTATGAAAATGATGCAGAGCTGGATGCTGTCCTTAATGAACAGGCCAAAAATCCAGAAGAACAGCTGATTGAACAGGAACAGGAGCAAATGATTAAGGAAGCTCTTCAAAGACTTAGCCATGAAGACAGGGAAATTATTATGTATCGATTTGGATTTGATGACGGCAAACAGAAAAGCTTTTCTACGATAGCCAAACTCGTAGGAATGCCGATAAATCAGGTCTCAGCAAGCATATCACGAAGTCTTAGAAAACTGAGAGAGAGCCCGGAATTGGCAGAATTCCAAAATGTTGAAGCAAGAAAGAAAAGAGAAGCTGTCCTTGACGATATGAAAATTGTCCTTGCACCAAAAGATATCGTTAATATATATGCAGAACTGGGTCAGGACAACGAAGCAGTTATTAAGGTTTCCTTTGATTCAGATGACGGAAAAGATGAAGAACCGCCTGAATCTAATAAAGTTTTCATTAAATTCTAACTTTAAATTTCAAAAAAAGTCACCAGCCAAATTATTGGCTAGTGCTTTTTTATTTTAAATATATTTCAGCAATATAGGTCTGCCCGTTTTTTTCTACTATTGCGATTCCAACTTCAGTGTAACCGCTGGACATTCGTATTTTCTGACTGTTTGAATTTGCCTGAAATCTTGTATGGATTTCAGAGGCTGTTTTGCTGCTGGCTTTCCATATATTCTCAGATGCATGACTGCTCGCCGTCAGATTCCATTTTGCGACCATAGCATCTAAGGAACCGTACATCGGTGACGATGACGATGAATGGTCATATACTGCCATATCAGCAGCTCTAACGCAGGCCAGCTTATACGCTTCACTGCCTGTATCCATAGAAAGGGATGAAAGTCCCTGGCTTTTCCTTTGGGCATTCAGTTTTGTCAGCACTTCTTTTGCTTTGTCTGTATCAAAAGTAACTGAAGCACTTACTCTGGCCAGCTCGCCGTCAAGGGTGGATGCAATCTTACTTTTATCGACCTTTGCGGAGCTTCCTGTTTCAGTTCGGCTGACTTCATAAGGCCCATCTTTCTTGGTTGACAGCAGGTTGCCTTTGGAATCATAGGTCTTTTTCACCGTTGTCTGATAAGTAATCGTATAGCCGTCCTTTGTTTCAGTATTAACAGAAGTTTCTGTAACTGTATATGAACCATCTGAATTTACTACTTTATTACTTCCATTGCTGGAGCCCTGTGACTGAATTCCTGAATTTGATGCAGTACTGTTTCCACTATTGAAAATACTGCTAAGCCCGTCGCTCGATGAAGATGCCGGGGCATCACATTCCTTCCAAATATAGCTTCCATCATTCTGTTTTACACGTTTTCGGTATCCCATTTTAACATTATTGTCATCATATACTGCATATACATTGCTGTCGACATGAACGTAATTATCACCTATTTTGTCAGCGTTTGCGCCATCATCAAGCGGTTTTCCGTTTTCATCGACCGGAACAAATGCAAAAGTATCATCACTGTTTCTAACATATCTAAAATATGATACAGTTCCATCGGAATTCGTGCATTTATAGACATTTTCCAATCCGTCGACTTTAACATAGTTATCAGGGATATCCGGATTTACATCTTCCCAAAGCCATGTTCCATCTGCCTGTTTCGTCCTGTGGCGATAACCGGTAATATTCCCATTGTCATCCACAACCATATACAATTCATCTTCTCCGGGTACAGGGATATAATTCAGAGGGATTTCGGGGTCAAGCGTCCATCCATCATCAGCAATCGGCGAGGTATATCTATTTTCATACCACGGAGTCTCCAGCTCTTCCTCCAGATTGGAAGGACGATTTATTGGAGTTTTTGCTTTTACTGCCCAGGATACTGCAAAAACGGTAATCAGCGAACACAGAATTATTAATATGCGTCTCATACTGTTCATTATTTTTCCTCCTTTTCACTTATAGTATGGATTATCAGAACGTTTTTCCTGTCCAGCAGCTTGCATAATCAAATAAAGCATGTAATACTATTGGTACAGCAGGGAATTATGAACACTTTTATATAATAAAGAAAGGCGGAATTGATATGAGATACTATGCAGTCAAGAAAAAAGAAGGTGTCGGATGTGTTATTCGTGACGGCGAATGGGATGAAGAAAAACGAGAATCCTTAAAAGAAGAAGGATTTCAAATATTTACTGACAAAGAAAAAGCTAATCAGGCGGTAAAAAGGGCATCTTCTGAAAACCGAAATATAATCAAAGAAAAATAATGATAAAGGCAGGAAGCTGTTGCAGTCTCCTGCTTTTAGTTTATCAAAAAAAGACAGCATAGCTAATGCTACACTGTCTCTTTTTTTACCAGTTGTCGAAATCGCTGCAGACTGGATATACAGTTGCAATATAAAAACCATTATCCTCAAGTCTATGTTTGATTGCAATAATAAAATCCATGCATTCTACAGCTCCGTTATCCCAGTTATGTAACTGCGGATTTTTGTAATAGGATTTACCAATTACTCTGTCTGTATTAATAAATAATTTATAATCTTCGTGGTCCTCACGGTCAGCCATATACAGAGTAACCTCATCCTTAAATTTGTGAAGTCCGCATAAGCATAATTCAACAATCATGGTCTCAGATAATCCGGAAAAAGTACTTGAAAAATACAAACCTTCATTTGTTATTCTTCTCATCAGTATTTTATCATCAACATCAATATGACGATTTTTCAAATGTCCGAATCTTGAAATGTCACTAAAATATCTGTCAACATATTCATCGTACCACACGCTGATTCTATCAGCGATTACTTTTTTCTCCTTAAAATTCATAGTGTCCACCCTCCGTATCAGGCAGAATCGAACGTTTTAACGGTGGCCTTCGATTCTCCTGTTATATTTTGCTCTGTCTCTTGTTAAGACCTTGAAACTGTTCATCCTGTTTATTTCCCGAAGTCTTTTGAACTTTTTCGGGTTAGTGATGGTCCGGTATGAATACACGGGAATATCCCGAATATCTCCGCGCTGTTTTTCACATAATGCATCTTCTATCACAATGTGAAATGCATTTCCGGATAAAGGAGTTTCAATCACGTTATTCTCCTTAAATCTGTAGGGAATACAGTCACGCTGCATAACCCGTTCCAGATAGGGTTTTATACCGTCTGAAACATTGAATGCTCTGATTTTTTCCTTCATTTCCATATTTAAATTCTCCTTTTCATCTGTAATATCATTCATACCAATAGAATGCTTCCTGATTCCCGAAAATAAAAAGAATCCAGAAAAATCTGAATTCTTTTGCTGTTCAATCTGCTACGACTTATTTTCTAATTCTGCAATCTTATTACGCATATTTATGTAACGCCCGTCACATTCTGCCTCTTTCAGGATTTCCAAGAAAGAAATACAATCTCGAATATACTCTATTGATGCTGCCCGCTCGTCAATGAAAGAAAATATATCTTCTATTCCATTACGCTGATGCAGTATATCATTTCTGTCCCAGTGCTTGATAATCAGATTCTTATCTATGATACGGGCAAAGGAATCAAACCCTTCACCGCCGATTGTAAATATTTCCACCCGGTGTCCGTCTTTGTCCGTAAAGCAGCAGATAACATTTTTATCTTTTTCAGACCGGCAGGGAACTGATTGTACCGGACTGCACATATTATATTCTCTGTTTCTTATAGAGTTTTTCTGCTGATATTTTAGAGACTCCCAAATATCAAGGATTTCAATAAAATCAGGAATATCTAGTCCATTGTTTGACAAACATTCAATGAACTTCCTAATTTCATCATCACTTTGTAACTTGAGCTGTTCAGCTTTTTTGTTGCAGTATTCAATGAAATCTTCAAATGTTTTTATCTCTTCACCATTGTCATTGTAAAATGGTTCAAAACACACCTGCTTAAAATCATATTCTCGCTCCCATTTAGATGAGTCTTTGGAAAGTTTCTTTTTAACTTTCAGTATCAAAACCTCATCTGAATTCAATTTCTTAATTTGTATATTCGAGTTATAGGTCGATACATACAGTCCCGTATACGGATACAGTCTTTGAATCTGTTTCTTTATAATCCTTTCGACATTTACAATCAGCGTCCGGTTCCTTTGCGCCCTGAGTTTATCATCGTCAATCAATTCAGCATTGATAATTTTTTCAAATTCCTTAAGTTCCAGTTTCATGCCATTCTCCTTTTTATAATGAATATTTCTCCGCAAAATAATTAACCACAGCAGGTATCTTCTTTTTGTAATAGGGCTGATTTTCAGTACACCATTTCGAAAGTTCTGCTTTTGATTTAAAAGGTTTTTGCCATGACTGCCCAGTCATTATTATTTCAACCTGTACCTGTAGTGATTCAATGAAAGCTCCAACGGTCCAGCCTTCCCAAATTTCTTTGTTAAAATCAGTCATTTATGTTATTCTCCTCTTTCTTTGATTTAGAAACATAACAGATTAATTTTTATCCTCCCTTCTTCTGCAGATTATGTTTCTAAACATAGAGTGCTAGACAGCAGACCAAAATAAAAAAAACCAACACTCGAAAGTGTTGGTTAACCGTGTCTAACGCGGATGTTATTTATGCTCTTCAGTTTTTACAATTTCTTCAAGTTCCTTTGCTTCAAGCCGTTTCTGCAGGAGTTTTTCTTCCAGGTCAGAAATATCAGAAAGAAGTTTTTCGTGTTTTTCTTTTGCAATATCAAAAATTATTTTTTGTTTAGCATCTTCAATGGATAAAGTATCTGGCAAATTCATTGTCTTTACAACTTCTACACTTTCAATCCGGTCTCCGAAACCATTACGTCTCCTCTTATCTGCTTTATAGTGAGGCTCAAAATCTGCAATATTAATTTCTCCAAAATTGTCTGTTATAAGCCAAAGTCTCGTATGATGAACAGATAATGGATACTCAATAAAATCCATTCCATCCATTCTTTCCTGTACAAGATTTTCAAAACCAACGCCCGTTACATTTTTGTCATAAAGTTTGCTGGCTGCTGCTGTTAATTTTTCAATTACCTCTCCTATTGTTAAATCAATCATCAATCCTTTTTCCTTTCCTGTCATCAAATTTATCATTCATATTAGACAAATATAATTCACAAAACAGATTTCTATGTAGAGGGTCATCGGCACTCAGCTTTTTACCTTTTTCTGAAAGTGAAATCAGTTTAGTAAACCATTCTCTGTCATCAGTATCTTCAATGGGTACTCGATTTTTAACTAACCACTCTCCCACTGTATATTGAAAAGCGTCACCACATTTATATTGAGGCTCCTTATCACTGCAGATGTAGTATTTATCCTCATAATGTGCATAATGTTCTCTCCTGCTGTCAAAATAAACCTGTATTTCTCTAGCCAATGGATATAATGCGCATGTTCTAGGGCGTCCTTCATATATATGACAAGTTCCTGTCCGCAGGAATACGCAGACTCCAGTTGACTTAATCTTCAGCCTGCAGAGATAAATATTCAAGTCAGAATCATAATCAATTTTCACATATTTTTCGATTACCTGTACTATAGGTAAATTTAATAATTTAGAAATTCTTATAATATCCGGTTCTGATAGAAAGATTTCATTTCCAGCAATTTTATTGTTCCGCCATCGGCAGCAGTTTCCGCATCCAGAGCAACTGAATTTAAATGTGTCATCAACAGCTATCTCTTTTCCTCCAAGGTGAACAGGATTTCTTGTAAATTCGCTCATGCATCCTCCAAATGACTTTCATTTACTGCTTTCATTATATCACATAAAAAGTGATTCGACATCCCCTCGAATAAATAATAAAAATGGAGAAAAAATATCACTTTATTAAAAAACACATAATACAGCCACTAAAAACAGACATGAATGACATTGACCAATTTACAGTTGTCTTATATACTTATGCAATCAACTCATACGGAGGATAAAACATGAATGATATAGCTTCAATCGAGCAGGATTTTGAAAACGAACTGAAAGCACTTCGGAGTTATTATGGCGGTGAAGAATTATGAGCCGGGGATTAATTTTGATGGTAAAAAAGAGGTCCTTATTCTCTCTGATTTTGCAGAATGGATATGCAACTGTAAAATGAAAGGCCTGTGTACAGCTGAGAGCCGTAAATGTAAGAACAGTGCTAAGTATTTCAATAATATCCTCAAAGAATCAGACCTGTTAATTCCTGAAGATGAAATTGAATTTTTCACTTTTGTATTTCAGCCCCAAAAAGTCTGCATGATATTGGATATTCCATATAATGACTGCAAAGACTTAATTGTCAAAAACTACAATGAACTTTTAAAAGAGAATTCACTGGTATAATCATTTTGCGAACACCATCCAGCGGGTCTTGCTTCTACGGTCACCAAAGAGCGGTCTTGTTTTCACTACCTTCAGCATATCGGCAGTTGAAATCTGCTCCTCATTCCATTTAAAGACCATAAAGCATCCCGGCTTCAACACCCGCAGGCACTCATCAAAGCCGGATTTTATATATTTCTCCCACTCTTTTGGCAAAGTCCCGTATTTTTTTCTTAACCAGGAGTTCGGCCCTGCATACAGCAAATGGGGTGGGTCAAAAACCACCATCCGGAACTGATTATCCTCAAATGGCAGATTAGTAAAGTCCATTATCAAATCCGGATGGATTTTTATTACTCTCCCATCTTTGAGTTCCTCTTCAGTATCCCGGATATCTCCAAATAGAACATCTGGATTATTTTTATTATACCAGAACATCCGGCTCCCGCAGCAGCAGTCGAGTATATCCCTGCCTAACTCCTCAATATAATATGCGTAAACAGGACATTTTCTTTTATTTTTATCTTTTTCCATTTAACATTTCACCTCAGTTATAGAATTACTGCTGTATGTATTTGGGTGCTTTTCTGGACAGAAAAAACCCGGGGAAATCCCCAGGCTGTTCGCACTTTGTTCATTAAGTGTTTGCTTTATAGCGTAGAAATGTCTCGTTATCAGGCAGCGGACAGTCCTTAATCCATTCAATGGAATCCTTAACCCTCCAGTTGTCAGGAGCAGCAACATTTCCGGCTTCTTTGAAAACATTCAATCTTAGCATCTTGTTTTCCAGACATTCTGTTTTCGAAGCAAATTTCAAAAACGGCTCTATGTCTCTCTTATCGTGAAGTGTTACTGTTACACCATTGATTAGAGGCATTATATCATCAAGCCCCTCTACAAGCGCCGTGTAAAGTATTATCGGTGCATCCGTTTCTCTTCTGATATCAGATACTGCCTGTCTGATAATATCGGGATGCAGCATCGGTTCTCCACCAGTGAGCATTATCAAATCATATTCTGCATAATTTCTGCAGACACTCAAATCAGTAAGATTCCAGTCTCTGTTGCAGCACCCGGGGCAGTTTCTGTTGCATTCCTCAAACAATAGTAATCTCAATTTCTTTTTGTAATTCTCCATAAGTATTCTCCTTTATATCATATTGAACAATCAGTGCATTAATTAATCTCCTGTATCGTCTGTACTGTGTGTTCACAAATAGTATGGTCTGACGGCCGCCAATATGATAAATCCTTTATATCCGGACTGCTTTTACGACCCAGCGGTTATCAGAACCATAACATGTATATATATGGAGAACTTCTGATTTTGCACCAAGGTCAAGTATATCCTTACCAGTATGGATATTTGTCAGGTCACTCCCTGATGTCCTGCACTCAACGCTTTCTGTAACTCTGTAACGGTAAGATACTCCGTCATACTGAATAGTAATAACACTTCCTGAACTGACCCGATAAAGCCCTTTAAGCGACCTTGTATTGTGCCCGTATACCAGGACAGCCCCGCCCATTCCCGGTTTTAGGGCAATCATGTCATCTATCACGATATTATTGCTGTCTACCGCGCTTTGAGTATGCCCTGCAGTCATTCTGGCTTGAGAACATACTCCCGGTATCGTTATATTGGGATATGAAAGGACTGTTTCAGAGGCGGATGCCGAAGATTTTGCTGAAGATTCAGAACCGGTAATGGATTTACTGGATGTTCTTTTTGACTGGCTGGATTTAGGTGTTTCGGATGTGTCTGCTGCAGGAGCTGGAGCAACTGGAGCCTTTATTTCTACTGTCGCCGCCCGGTCAATAGTATTATTATGACTGTCCGCAGCTTTTACTGTTACAGGATACCGTCCCGGCACTGCATAATTCACCTGACTGTCATCAATATCGACAGCGGTTCCACTGAGGTCATCTGCTTTGTAATGTGTCAGCAGGACTTCCTTCGACTGATTGATTTCAATCTGAACCTCATCCTTAAATTCAACAAATTCAGGAGGTTTTGTATCCTGGACTTTTATTTTAAATAAGATATTCTGATTACGAAAGGTGAGTTTGCCCTTATAACTTCCCGTCTCAACAGTATCTTTATCTGGAACGGCAAGTTTAAGGCTGCAGTCTTTCAGTTTATCTTTATCTGTGATTTTAAAATATGAATCAATTTCTTGAGAAATCTTTTCACCGTACTCAAAAATAAACTCCTTCTGTTTCAGCTCTACAGGGATTCTATTGTAATCTTCATACGCTGTTACTCCTAATACGGTGCCGCCGGCCGCCAGCACAATTCCCAAAGTACTGAATAATATGATTCTCTTATAATTTTTTTCTTTTTTGTGTTTCACTTTACTATCTGTCCAGCTTTGAACAGCTGGAATCTCTTCCTTTCTCTATATTTGTGTGAAAAAAGTCTCACATAAATAGTATGCAAGAGTATGATTTCGAGGTGCTGTAAAAGAACCTGGACAGCAGAAAAGACTCAGCATAAACTGAGCCTTCTGTACAGGGAATTGCCAGATACGCACTATTCCACATTAATGTTACCGGTTATTCAGCACTACAGTCTGTCGAGAAGAGTTCTGATTCGGTATAGATTTGATAGCAGTAAACATTATTTCCATTGTCATAGATAATCGCTGAATCATCGCTAATACTGCATAAATTCAGCCATTCACCAGAGACATCGCTCACATCGCTGCGATAGAGATTTTTCAGCTTTTTCTGTGCTGCGGTTTTTGATGCAAACGGTTCACATGAAATATCATATCCGTCAGTTGTGATAAGTACGCATTGTTCTTCCATTAAGTTGTCCTCCCTTTTCATCTGTTTTATCCTTACAACAAATAGTCTGATAAAAATCTCAGCAAATAAAAAAAGACCCATGAAATTTTCATAAGCCTTTTCCTGCAGTTAAAAAATGAAGATACCTGTCATTTGATGTTGAACTGCATCATCATCTGCTGAGTCTTCGTTATTCCGTTTTTCACATCTGCAAAGGAGGGATGTTCAGGATATTCCTGTCTCAATATACGGTTCCTTTCAATTCCCTGCTCTGCCGTTCCTTCAGCGCCTACATAAACATACATATTATCGCATTTTCCGAAGTTGCACTTTTCATGGTTTTTCATCAGTTTCTTTTTATTATGCCACTGTATAATCAGTTCTCGTGCTTTATCAGGAGATTCCTGCTCTTCCAGTCTCATTTCCTCCATATCTTTTGAAAGAAACTCTATTGATATGTCCAGAATGTGGCTATCCAGCATAACAAAACTATGATGAATCGGATATTCGTAATCGTAAGTAAAAACCCAGCCTACATACTGTTTAGCCTGATAGCCGGCATTCAGAAGTGCCTGTGTAAGTTTCTTTGAATTTGAAAAACAGTGACCGATTTCATATTCAATACTGTCGAATATTCTGATAACCTCTTTGTCTATAACATTTTCTGTATTTTCGGCATTAATAACCCGGTAGGGCTTTGACTCCAGCGGGAACATTCGGGATGGAATCACAACTTTATTGTCATTTTGCAGTTTTACTATTATTCGAGTAGCCTTTTCTATATACTGAAGCATATATTATCCTCCCTATAAATTCAAAATTTCCAGTTTGATAAACTGGGGCCTGTATGATTATTTTAAAGCCCATATTGCTCCTATATTATTTATAAATTCTTTTCTTTTAATAATTGTTATAATTATGACAAATAGTGAATATATAGTATTTCCGATATAGGGCTGTGTGTTTAATCTTGTTGATAAATCAGCACTAATGCAAAAGAACAAAATTGCAAGTATAAGCGTTATCCAGTTTGAGAATTTTACTCTCTTCACATATAAATATCCCATTGGTATGTATATGAATCCAACTAGTAATTTCACTACATAATCTGGAATGCCTGGTGCATCAAATACAATATTTAATGGACTACCATTGAATAACAATGATAATAATACAATAATACCTCCAAATATATAAAAACCACCTATAAACGTAACTACTTTTGATTTTTTCATAAGATTTTTCCTCTCTATAAATTCAAAGCTGTCTTCGCTCATAAACTAAATCTGTAATTCCATTATAAGATTTTGTTTGAATCAGTTTTAACTTTATTTCCTTTTCCAGCATGTCGAAAAGATGGATGCCCGTCCCTAAAATAGTGGGAATAACATTTATATAATATCGGTCAATCAAGTCAGCCCGCATCAATTGTCTTACAATTTTTGCCCCGCCACAAATCCAAATATCTTTGCCAATTTCATTTTTTAAGCGCTTAACCAGTTGACATACTGTCGAACTTCTGGACAGAAAAAAGAGCAGATAGTATTTCTGCTCTTATTCAGTATCTGCAGTATCTCAGGACCCAAGTACAATCTTTTCGATTTGCCCCTTCTCCATTGCAGCTGTAACCAGCGGAAGACGTTTGCTTTCTTCAAGACGCAAAAGATTATAATCAAATTCACGGCGATATCCGCTCAGTCTGTAACGGTCAAGAGCATCAGCATCTTTCAGTATGTAATACAGTAATTTTGCTGTTTCTTTGCAAGATTCCGGTACATTCTCTTCGATGTATTTTATTCCATTTTCGTCGTCAATATCATGACAGGAAATGATGGCAGAAAGTATTTTTTTATCATTTCCATTGAAATATGTCTTTACATATTCTGACTCTAAAGCAATTTCAGCGCTGCGCTTTCCGTGTCCGGTCTCAACACTGTCACCCAGCCGGCCGCAGTCATGGAAAACAGCCGCCATAGCCAAAACTTCGATTTGGGAATCGCTTAGAAAATCCATTTCTTCTGCAGCAATCAATAATGCATTTGCAAGAACTCTTGCTGTATGTGACTCACCATGAGTACTGGTATTATGACAGTCTTCGAATATTTGCGGTATATACTCACCATATCTTTTATAATCATCCAGTATCTGATAAAGAAATTCCAGTACGTTATCGCGTTCTCCTGAATATATATCCATCTCTTCAAGATTTTCAATATCGTCTGGTGCTATGATTACTTCATGCTCGTTTTTCTTATCAATAAAAAAGACTATATTTTCTGCTTTTACGTTAGCTTTCCAAACTCTTTTGCCTTCCCACATTGCTGCAAAGAACAGAGCTGTATTGATATCTGTCGTCCATGAGAAGCTGTCCTGAATAGGTGTCGAAGTTGTCCCTTCACCTCGATAAATCGTATAATTCCCCTTTTTATTGTGTGAAGGGGCATGGTTTATAACATATTTAATAACGTCTTTATCCCAGGCCGAGAATCCGTAATCGATTCTTGTATACACAGTAAGCCATACTTCAGTCACTTTATCCTCCGGTATCGTCAGGTACCGATGCTGAAAATCGTAAACTCTCATGCATTCGGGTATCATCGTATAAAACATACTATACTTATACTTATCTAAATATTCTCTTTGAGATTGACGGACTACAGGAATCCGTTGGTCAAGCTGCATCATATCCATATATTCCACACAGAATGGGAAAAGTTCAAGATATACACCGTTTTCTTTTTCAATATAATAGATATTGTTAAGCGCAGCATCTGTTACATAAACATTCTCTATACTTCCGCCAATGCTCTCCAGTTTCTCTTTGCATGCTTCAAAATTCTCCATACTGCCGTAAATCTCAGTATCCGTTTCTAAATCCAGCGGTCTTACAACTCCGGCAGCTCCTCGATATCCTTTAAGTAAATCAACAATGTTCATAGTTTTTCTCCTTATTTATGAATTGAAACACAACAGATTGAAATTCTTTCCTCCTCTCTTCTGTAAAATCTGTTCCAATTATAGTATGACCGTCAGAGCCGAGCCATAATATCATCTGAGCAATTGTTATTATAATAACCCGACACAGCGAACAATGTCAATTGTTAATGCAGACCCAAGCTGTACGTATGTATCAAGCAGTACATTTATTGAGCAGGCGCTAAATCCACAGGATTTCCCATTTGAATTTATCCGGATAGAAATAAAGCTTAAAGTTATATTCAGTTCCGTTATAAACCGTTCTGCAGGTGTAAATTCTCATCGGTCGTCCTGCGAAAAACTGGTCTTCACACCTGCATACTTCATCAATATTTATCTTATGGATAATTTCTTCAGAATCCTGATATTTCAGAAAGCGGGGCACTGTTTTGCCCATACTGGTAAACCAGCAGTCGCAGGCTACCGAATCCCGAGGTTTTTTTATGGCAGTATCGCCTCTTTTGTTATAATCTTCAGTCCTGAATGCCATAATTTATCGTCCTTTCCTAATCATTTTGATGGATTCCCCTTTTTTCCTTGGATATTCCGCCAATCATTGGGTCGATTCCCGGGTTCAGAAGAAATACAGAACGCATAACTGCTTCTTTTCCGTATTTTAAACGTATGGAGTCTACAGCTTTATCCAGCATTTTCATCTTTTCATAGTCTTTAGTCTCAAATAAAGACAGCTGTCTACAGCCTGTTTGTGTTTTAACATGTGCTGTATGAACACCGATATGCCGGATGGCTCTCTTTCCGTCCCATAATTTGTCAAAGAGGCAGCAGGAAGCGTTATAAAGCTCCGTTGTTATATCTGTTGGCTCATCCAAAGTCATCTGCATTGATTCATGTGACAAATCATCCTGATATCTGACTCCAACACTTATGACCTGCACTTCTGCCCCATCACGTCTGATTCTGGTACCGACTGTTTCACATAGACCAAGCAGGACCATTTTAGCCGTTACGGCATCTTTTACATCAAATGCGACAGTCGTGCTGTTCCCATACCCTTTATTGGCTGGTATTTCCGGACAGACTAATGAATAATCTATACCGTTTGCATAATTCCAGATTAAAAGGCCGTGGGATTTCATATGATTCTGCAGTGTCTGAGGGTCGGCATGTGCCAGCTCGCCGATAGTACGGATGCCCAGTTTGTAAAGTTTCTTCTGACTTGCACGACCGACATAGAACAGGTCGCCAACCGGCAGCGGCCACATCTTTACAGGGATTTCTTCGGGATACAGAGTATGCACCCGGTCAGGCTTCGTAAAATCTGATGCCATTTTCGCAAGCAGCTTATTTGTCGAAATACCAATATTAACTGTAAATCCCAGCTTATCTCTAATCCTGTCCTTGATTTTTGATGCAAGGTCTACAGGACTGCTGTAAAGTCCCATAGCATCTGTGACATCAATATAAGCTTCGTCAATCGAATACTGTTCGACCATGTCGCTGTATTCTCTAAGAATTTCCATGAATGCTTCAGAACAGGATTCATACAGGTCATAATCCGGAGGCATAATAAGAAGATGCGGACACTTCTGTCTTGCTTCAAGGATACTTTCACCTGTTCGGATATTATATTTTTTAGCAGGGATAGATTTTGCCAGAATAATCCCATGACGTTTTTCAACATCTCCCCCGATTGCAGATACCATATTTCGCAGGTCCCGCTCTTCACCGAGAAAGTTTATCCGGTATACGGCCTCCCAGCTCAAAAACGCCGAATTGACATCAATATGGAAAATAGTCCTTGTTTCTGTCATACCTGTCTCGCCTCCTTTTCTTTATTATAGCGAACGTATGTGCTGTTTTCTATCGGCACAATGCACAAAATCCGAACGTAAGTTCGGTAATTTATTCCAGTTGAAAAAGAAAATCCCAGTTTTATACCGGGATTATTCTAAAACAGTTATTCTGTCTCTGTTTCTTCATCAAGTTGAAAATATGTGCTTGTCTCAATGACCAGTTTACTATATTCGTGTCTGCTCAGCTTTCTGGTATCGCTTTTTAGATGAGTGTGAAAAGGATGGACAGGTTTACGGCAGTGTACGCATATATAGTTTTCTTTACCAATCGCAGTAAGAAGCAGATTTCCACAGCGGTTGCAGCATCTTGCCGGTGAAGCCAGATGACTTTTCAAATACTCTTCTGCTCGTGCATACTCCGGCATAAATCCTGAAGCAGCTTCGCAGGAAAGCTTGAAATTTTCATCAAAGCAGATTTTCAGATATTCACAGCTGAAGTTTGAAAAATAATCAATCAGTGTCTTCCATTTGTAAAAGTGACTTCCCTGTTTACCATATTCGGTGTAAGTGCTGTCTGTAATATACATTCCTGAAGAACGGGCAAACATTTCAAACATTCTGAGTTTTTCCAGTGCTGCTTCCCGTTCTATAATCTGTCCCTCATAGAAGTTTGGAAATTCCACGCTGACCGTAAGAGCTTTGAATTCTTTATCCATGACAATCACCACTGGTTCCAAATTCTTTTTCAAGCACTTCTTTCAGCATCTCATTTCTGTCAGTCTTGTCGGCAAAGATACCTGTAACAGAACTGCAGGCTCTCTGAATATTTTCCAAACTTGTCTCTATTCCAAGGTCTTCCAAAGCAGCTGTAATATCACCATCACTCCATCTTTCGACATACCAGTAATTCACTGTTTCCTCAGATATCCGCACATCAAAACCGTAATGATTAGCCCACAGCTGCCAGTTGGCAGCGTCAATGGTACTGGCATGCAAAAGACCGTGGTCAATACGCTGCGGGATATACCTCATTTTGTCAACGTGGTTTTCTTCTGATGTTTTGAGCAATTTTAGAAACTCGACGACCTCTTGAACATCAAACGTAGTCTGATTTGTAAGATTATCATCATGATATCTGTCAATCAGATAAAACCTGTCACTGACCGCAGATTCCATAGCATCAAAATCAGCTTCCTGCAGGAACTTCCAGAGCTGTTCCACTTCAGGACTCAATAGGGCTGCCATCTCATAAGTATGTGCATCGGCACAGTAATTCTGTTTCTGACGTTCGAGATGCCATTTGGCCTGTTTATGAGTAATGAAGAAAGTATCAGGATAGATGGCATCTTCATCACAGGCATAATTGCAAACTGTCAGGCTTGTTTCAGCTTCTTTGTTTACCCAGTCTATGAATTCGTATATATTATCGAAATAAACAGTATCCAGCAATTCTCCAGACATTGCAAATTTCTCAAGTGTTACCATTGTAATGACCATTTCTAATCGGAAATATTCATCATCTTCCTCAAATGCTTCTTTCCTAAAGTATAAGTATTCATCATCTTTCTCAAGTGCTTTTTTATTAGTTACGGGAAAGAATACTTCATTGACAATATACTTTATTGAATCTTCAAAACCGTCAGCAACAGTTTTTGACGAATCCTGGTCATACAGTTCAAATCCATCTTCATAACCGCTCCTAACGCCGTAAGTCTTTTTACTTCCGGCAATCACCCAAAATCTCGCGCCTGTCGGATAGATAGTATCCTTCGCATTCATTTCATGCTGAAGTGACTTTAAAAATCTGATATCTTCTTTATTTATAATATGTTTCATTGCTGTTCTCCTCTTTGTTTAGTATTCATTGCAAAAATATCCATAACTGTCAGTAAGAAAATCGACAGTTTCACCTTCCGTGGCATTAGTCATAATAAATCTTAGAATGTACATCCAGCGATTTAATGGTTTCTCTGTCAAATCGCTCAAGACCTTCCAGAGCCTGACACACTTTATCAAGCCCGTCATTTTCATAGCGGACTATTTCTATTGACCTGGATTCTCCGCTTGTCAAATCAAGATAATCAATGCACCAGTTGGTATCATAAAACTGACGACAGCTTACCATACGCACACCGATAACTCGCGTCCCGTTTCTGCTGTTACTGGCAAGAAACTCAAGGAAGCGGTCCGTTTCTGCGTCTTTTTCAGCTTCATGGCTTTTAATTGACTTTCTCTGTATTTGTCGTTTATTAAATTTTTTAAACATAGTTATTCTCCTCTTTTCTTATGATTGGAAACATAACAGATTTAGTTTTCTCCTCCTTTCTTCTGCAGATTATGTTTCTATGAATAGAATGACTGTGCACAGCAGAAGTTAAAAACAGTAGTTCTAAAAAGAAAGAGCCGATAACCATGAGTAACAAACTCATAGATTATCGGCTCTGCGTAGCAGCGTCTGGCCCTTTGATAGGATATTTACTTTTATTTTGTTTTCACATACAGGGCACAATAGCTAATCAGTTTTTCTTATGAAGCTTACCAAAATTATTGGCATAAAAATTTTTCTATTTCCTCTTTCACCTGTTCTGGATTATCCAGATTAGTACCGTGATGTGCATTTTCAATTATTACTAAATTTGAATTTTGTATATGCTCGTGAATGTATTTTTGCTGCCGCCGCGTCATGCTGTCATGGTCTCCAAGAAGTATTAAAGTTGGGCAAGTAATCTTTGATAATCCGTCCCTGCTCTCCATACTTGTTACTGCCTTCCAGACACGATTGAAAGCATCGTGATTGATACTTCCTACGACCTTGCGGATATAAGGTTTTGCTTCAGGGTTAAAATTCCCCATACCTATAGATATGCTCCATGCAATCCAGCTCATCGGCATAAGGCGTAGAGATAATCGGTTAATCGGAAGAACAATTCGTTCATAATAGTTAAATCGGTTGGTACATATCGCCCCTATCAGGATAATACGCTCAACCCGCTCCTCTGCATAAATTGCTACTTGAATGGCAACGTGTCCTCCCATAGAAAGACCACAAATGACTGCTTTGGGAATATGCAGAAAATCCATCATTGCAACTACATCTTGCCAAAATATATCTGGTGACACGTTTCCCGGGGGGAGAGATGATTTTCCATGACCACGAGCATCTAAAGCAATTACTCGATACTCTTTTGAAAAATATCTTATCTGTTCATCCCATTGGTGCATGTCCCATGCAGCACCATGTAGAAAAATCAATGGATTACCACAACCTGTTTCCTCAAAATAGAGCTTTGCGCCTAAATTTTCAAAGTATGGCATAATTAGCCTCCATTCTCCGGGGCATAAATCCCGGTTCTTAACAATTCGATATACCTGTCAAATTCAGAATATATTTTTTCTTCAAAGACTAACTCCTGACTATTGACTTCACGCACAAAACCCTCTGCAAGCCATGTGACAGCAGCGATAGCCGTATCAGGGGAAACTCCCTCTTTCAGTTTTGACCAGTCGATGTTATCAGCAACGCCCTCATAGCTTTTTTGCACAAGCTGTTTGTTCTTATCTTTTATCTCAAAGGCTACGTCCGGGTGCTGTTCATAGTATGCAGAGTATAAGAAATTCCATAAATCGGGAAATTGATTGATAAATGCAATCCTTAAACGGGAAATCTGCTTTAGCCTATCGAAAAAATCTGTATTGCTTGTGTCAACCTCCTTTCCTATACTTTTGCTTAAAGCGGCAGTATAAGTGTCATAAATGTAAAGATAAAGCTGTTTTTTGTTTTGATAATAATGATAAAATAACCCTTTTGATATGCCCGCTTCCGCTACAATTTCATCAACTGTGGTTTTTTTATACCCGTACTTTGCAAATAAAGCAGCGGCGGCATTTAATATCAAAGTGTGTTTTTCAGTATCCTGCATGATATTCCTCCTCGATTGACTGAAATCGTCGGTTTTCTGTATTATAACAAAACCGACGACTTTAGTCAATGCATTTACTGGTACAATGATTTATATGCTAAGTCAATAAAAAAGGAACCGTTTGAACGGTTCCCAATATCGCTGTCAGCGCATCTGTACTATCTGCCTGCAGATTTGATGATTTTACGCACCTCTGCAGATGACACACACCATATCTTTGCAGTAGCCTTGACGCTTCTGGTTTCATCATAAGTCGCTATGATATCTTCATCTGTATGTATATGTTCTATCGGTTTGTTCATAAATTCTTCCATTGATTTTCCTCGCTTCTTTTCATTATTTGTCTATTATACAGTATATTTACCATCAGGAAAACTCAAATATAAAAAGAAAGAGCCTCCTAAGGAGACTCTGTTAAGCTGCAATGCTGTGGAACCAGAATCTTTTGTCCTTCATGTAAAGATTTACTCTGATTGGCCACTGGTTTTCCTGTGCATTTTTTAGTTCCTGCGGTACTGTTGGGAAAAATATTGGATATTCATTACCTCCTGCCAGACAGGATGCAAGATAGATATTGTTTTCCAGTGCCTGAAATTCACTTGCAAAGGTAACTACTGTCGGATGGTATTCGACGGTATCAGCGGCAGACTTTACCTGATAATTGCCTTGAGAATACGATTCTCCATATGCATTCTGTGAATGAGCATAAGACATATCAGTCTGCACAGGCGCTGTATTTGCATTCTGAGGGGCATATGATTCAGCAGGGGCAGTTTGTCCCGTCTGTGCATAATTTGGCTCCTGAACGTAGTTTTGCGATTCCTGAGGTGAAATTTCACTGCTGTATCCTCTTTGATTATATTTTTCCTTCAGAAGTCCTACTCCTTGGGGAATGAGCTTTGAACCTGCAAGTATCTTTTCCACTGCGAGATAACTTTTTATCTTGTCAAAAGCATATAGGAAAGTCTTGTCCGTGAGCATCATTCTGGCTTTTCCAGTCTCGACATAGGTTCCGGATTTTTCATAAAATGTTCCGGCCTTGCGTCCTCTGGCTGCTACTGCATACCCGTTGGAAATACTGATTGACCAGGGATTTCTCATTCTTTTTCCGCTGGAATCGGCTTCAGTTCTTGCAATCGTAATTTTTGTCACTGGACACAGTCCTTTGTAAGGTCCGTCTCGTTGAGGGGCAGAACCGATTATCTTGCTGCCGTAAAAAGGCTCCGGCATAAAGAACAGTCTGGCTCTGCTGTATAGATATTCAACATCGTCCAGGTCTAAATTATAGTATGTTCTGATTCCGTTATCCCCTTTTCCGTTGCTGTAATCGTAAAGTGAAATCTTCACCTTTCCTTCTATAAGCTCCTTAAAGCGTTCCAAGGGTACCGGCTCTACGTTCAAGTAGAAAGCCAGAGTGCTGGTATCGTTTCTTACCGCATAGCACTGACTTGTGATTTCGCTGAAGTTCTTTGTCATGTTGTCGTCCTCCTACTGAAAGACCAGAATGCTCTCTAAACCAAGAAAGAATTCCGTCTTTTCATTTGTTTCTTTTTTTATGAAATCTACGATTTCAATCTGGTCCGTGGATTTGCCCATATACCAGTTCTGTGAAAGATAGCCTACCAAATCCATTTTTTTCGGCTCGCCTTCGTTTTTATATCTTTCTGCCATATCAAAACCTACAGCTGATACATTAATGCCGTAGAATCTGATGTGATTTTTAAGATTTCCCATCAGTTTATAAAAATCCTTGCCTCTGGGCGATAGTTCAAAATTGTCAACTCTGAACATTATCTGTGGGTTTCCCTGACCGAACGGAGCGAATCTATGAAGCTCTTTAATAAGTGAAGGCACTGCATTTACAGTAGCCTCCAGGTCATAGTAAATCGTATCCCTGTCAGGTTCCGGCATTGTACTGACAACGCCTGTAAGCTTTTTAGAAAGTCTCGTTTCCAGCTCATCCAGTCTGTCTTTTTTTACAGAGACACCCGCGGCTCCTGCATGGCCTCCATAGCCTACGAATACATCTGATATCTTATCGAGCAGATTTTTAAGATGGATATCTCCAGATGTTCTTCCTGAGCCTTTGGCAACACCTTCACTTTTTGAATCAGTGAATACGATTGCCGGGGTCTGATATTCTTCTGCTATCCTTCCAGCCAGAATCCCAATGATTCCTTCTGAAAAAACCGGATTGTACAGGATGATAGGTTTTTTGTCTGCAAGACCGTTTTCCTCAATCATCCGATAGACTGTAACCATTGCTTCTCTTACCATGTCCTGACGTTTTATATTGGTCTGGATTAAGGCTTTCGCCTGAAGCGTAAGAGCATCAAGCTCAGCAAAATAGTTAAGACCCTGAGATGCAGAAGTAACCTTTATGAGGTTAAATACTTCTAATGGTCCGTCATCCTTCAGACGTCCTGAAGCATTGACGATAGGTCCAAGTTTAAATCCATAATCCCCCTCGGTGATATGAGATGTTCCCAGTTCATCGAGCAGTGCTTTCATCCCGATTGTTACATTTCCGCGATTGATAGCTCTAAGACCGTCTCTTACGATATTTCGATTGTCTCCAACCAGTTCCATAACATCTGCCACAGTTGCAATGCTTGCCATAACAAGCAGAGGTTCCATAAGAGGTGTATCGGGGACGAGTTTTTTGACAAACCGGTAAGCCAGTCCGGCACCGCAGTAATAGTTGTACTCGGAACCGTCAAGAGCGTTCGGGTCGACGATAATATCAGCATCCGGCAGTACGTTGTCGTCACGGCGCAGATGATGGTCAAGAACGATGACCTTTAATCCTTTTGCCCTGGCGGCAGCAACCTGGTCGACTGCAGCGATACCGTTATCAACCGTAATGATTACTCCGTCATCGATTTCATCAATGATTTTCATCGATAGCCCGTATCCTTCCGAGAATCTTCTTGGAAAGCGTACTGAAGCTTCGATTCCGGCCTCTTTGAGTCCAAGATAAAGAACTGTAGTAGACATGACACCGTCACAGTCGTAGTCGCCTACGATGTGGATATTAAGTCCCTGAGCAATATACTGCTTTACTGCTTCTACTGCTTCATCAAGATTTTCAATATACGGGTCACGTTTCGGATTAAGTAACTCTGATGCGGAAAGTCCGGTATTGAATGTTACAACATCTTCAATACTGTGTAATGCTTCATTTTTCTTTAGCCATTTCATATATGTGTTTTCCTCCTGTAGCTGTTCGAACTAACGCAACTTATATTCTTTTCATCTCCATTCGTCGCTGATTATTAGTTCTATTGTTAGTATGGCAACGGCCTGATTAAAACAACAATTCTGGACAGAACAAAAAAACCACCCTGCCGTAGCAGGATGATTATAAGAAAGGATGCCTCTGCCCTATTATGGAATCGACAGAAGCTAAGAAAAATGAGAAAAAAATCTATGAAGTAAAAAAGTATTACTGTTTGAAGAGACCGGTCTTACAAACCGGAAACGTTTATTACTGGTCCCTTCATATATAGTATGTATGATACTGAAAAGTACTGTCACAGCACCTTTGTTATCAGATTAAGCAAGCGCCTTTTTAAAGGCACCTGTTTTTGTGAAAGTGAAGTCAATCGGCTCTCCACAGTACTTGGCATTTTCATGTTCATGGATATAGACTATAAGTCCATGGTAATCCATCTTTCTTGAAAACTGTTTATGATAACGGCTGGAACATTTCCCAAATCCGTTTCCATGCATCAGTTTGATACATCCGCTGTGAGTGACTGACGGAATAAAATACCAGTTCTCGAATCTGGTCCGGATATGTATCTCACCGAACTGCAGGAAGGCCTGATAGCCGTATTGGCGGCATTCCTCCTGAACTTTCAGCAGTTCCTGTTCTTCAAATTCCTCCTGGGAAATGTATTCTTTTTTACAGGCATCCGTTTTTATATCACTGGCATATGTCTCAGATGTTTTGTATTTATACATCGTATCCACCTCGTTTCTTTATTCATAGCAGCTTTCCTGCGTGCTGTTGTATGTCCTAACTATAGTATGAACTATTTTTAGAAAAGTCACAAACTGCTGGACAGCAGAAAATGCACATATGCTGAAATGGCACTGAGAGGCTGGATAAAGAGCGAAATAAAGAAGGGGAGGAATAGATGGTGTCAATCCCAAATTAAGTCCAGAGAGCAGATTTAGGTACTTCCACAGCACAAAAAGGTCACGGCCTCAGGGCCGTATATTTATTACCTGAAACTAAGAGCCTGGAGTGACCCGGCTGCAGACGATGCCTGAGCAGTCGTAATCACTATGTCAAACAGGAAATACTGACAGTGTCAATGAATAGCAAAATCGAATGACAAAATTGCTTAGTCGGCCCCCGGTCTCATCGGTTTTTTTCTGTAAGGTAAATAAGGTAATAAGGTATATAAGGTTATTATGTGACTTAAGACTGTTATTGAATGTGACTCAGGACTGTTATTGAGTGTGACTTAGAACTGTTATTGAGTGTGACTTGAAACTGTTATTTAAATGAAATTGATAGCCATTTTAGATGTCACTTGAACATATGTTTGTGATATGCTAAAATGTATGTAAGGAGGTATTTATGAAAAATTCACTAGAAAACAAGTCAGTTAAACTTGCAAGAGAACTTGTTTCGAAACCAACTTACTTTAATGCCGAACTTCAAAGACTTTTCTATATTACACTTGCCAGTGCTAATATCAATTATAATCTCCCGCTTAAACCCTCGAATGTAATTGCTATAAAAAAAAAGTGATGTATTCAGTCTTCTTAATATATCTGACAACGATAGACATCACCGTTTTAAATCATTGTTTCAAAAGATGCAACAAGCTTCATTTTTTGATTTTGGAGATAATCAAAATTTTGAAAGTGGCTATATATTCTACAAATGTTCTGGTACAAGATATTATTGGTATATATATGTTGATGAAATGTTTATGCCAGTAATTAAAGATGTATCAAACAATTATGTTCAATTATTACTTGATGATACGATTATGTTTCAAAGTAAATTTTCAATGACGTTATACCAAAATCTTTTATCATTAAAAAATGAAGAGGAACATTTGGGAGAAACGGTTAGAACGGCTGATTTTACAACAAAACAGTTAAAAGATATATTTGGACTCGAAAAAGAAGATTATGTAAGAAAAGACGGGACATTTGCAAGAACACATTTTGAACAACGCTGTATTACTAAAGCAGTTGATGAGATAAACACAACCTCTAAACTGATTAGAAAGCTATCATGGAGTAAGAAGTATTACCACCGTAATGTAAGTAAATATGTTTTTACATATCAGGTTGACGATATAGACAGATATAAGTATGGCGAAGAATCATATCAGAAACTGCTCCAATGTCCCAAAACAAAATAACCATTCAGAGACTCAAAAGAGGAGTCTTTTTTTATTGACTAGCTTGTGGTCCTTGGATACCATTCGTCTCATGATGTTACCTGTAACGATTGTTTTGTTATTTTCGGGGAGGATTAACAGTGCTTAGCCATTTGAGTGTCAGTCAAGACTGTTATTGAATGTCACTCAGAACTGTTATTTACTCTCATGACAATGGTTTAGAAAATACAACAAATTACCATTCAAAATAACTGAATCCAACGCTTCAGAAGCCATTTCGAGCTAAGAACGCCAATTTATATTAAGCAAAATCTACTTCAATGTTACATGCAGGACCGTGAGTGTCAGTTAGAACTGTTATTGAATGTGACCCCAAACTGTTATTCAGTCCTGCGATGCAGCATACAACGATGGTTTTTGTGAACTTTGAATATTATTCACTCCATGATGTTACCTGTAACGATTGTTTTTGATACTTTTTGGTGTTTCCAACAGTACTTTAATCATTTGAATGTGACTCGAAACTGTTATTCCAGAGTTGAATGTCAGATAAAACTGTTATTGAGTGTGACTTAAGACTGTTATTTATCCTTATGATGCAACATAAAGCGATGGTTTTTATATCCCTTGGACATCATTCGCCCCGTGATGTTACCTGTAACGATTGTTTTTTGAGACTTTCAGATGCTTCAAACGGCACTTGGTCATTTGAATGTCAGCCGCAACTGTTATTGAATGTGACATACAACTGTTATTCTTTCCCATAATGTAACACAGAACGATGGTTTTAGAAATACTATAATTCTTCACACAGAGTAGTAATATTGGGCGCTTTAGAAGCTGTTTTGATTTAAAAAACAGTACATAATAAGCCAAAAAGAGTCTTAAACGCTATATACCGGTCCGCGAGTGTCAGTTCAAACTGTTATTGAATGTGACCCCAAACTGTTATTCAGTCCTATGATGCAGCATCAAACGATGGTTTTGACCTTGGGATATCATTTTCTCCATGATGTTACCTGTAACGATTGTTTTTGATACTTTTAGGTGTTTCCAACAGTACTTTAATCATTTGAATGTGACTTGAAACTGTTATTCCAGAGTTGGATGTCAGATAAAACTGTTATTGAATGTGACTTAGGACTGTTATTCCGCTTCGCGATGCAGCTTCAGCATATGGCCAACATCCTCTCTTGAAATTTTACAAGTTTTTTATTCCTCTCTACCTATCCGCTCCAAACCCCATACACATCAACGCTTTCCCCGAATCACCTTTTAAAAATATCCATAACTCTTTATCAATATTGTATCATATATAAGTTGCTGATATTTCTGGATTTTGCTTTCAGTCATACTATTTGTGTACCGAGAAAAAGGAGACGAATTTTATGACACTTGTAAATATAGATACCATCCCTACATCATCCCCACTTCACCCCTTAACCCTGTTTGCCGATATAGCCCGTGAACTTGATATCGCTCAGTGTGAAGAGGACACATCCCATGACAGCCTGGTATATACTTTTTCGCTGTTTAAAAGCCAGGCAACGCCGGAATTTATTGATGCACTCAACCTGGTCGCTGCTGCGAATGGACAGACATCTGCAAAATGCAGATGGGAAGTGATGACCGTAACGTATGTACGCTCCAAGAAGAAAAACGAATGTCTGATGCTCAAATCACATTATACCAGTGAAATTTATGCCGATGCCTCCGGCCGGTTTTCTCTGCAAATCCCGTCCCGTCTAAAATCCGTTAAATACAATTACGAACCGGATATGGAAATACACATCTATGATAAAGGAAAAGCCTGGAACTATACAAAAAAGAAATCAAAGAGTTCTCCAAAGGGATTCCCGTGCTCTATGAAGGACTTCTTCTACTACCAGAACGATACCAATGTCGAAAAACGGGTATTCCTGGCACTCTTCCACTCCTGGGGAAAATCCTTTCCTATCTGGAAAGACCTTGCAGCCGACTTCGAATCCGGAACACCCTACTCTTCTATTCCTCTCGATGTCATCTTTTCATGCCGGACCCGCCGGGAACTGATGAAGGTTAGATACGGGATGGATATGAAAAGGAATAATCGGGTATGTATTGGGGACAGTATCTTCCTGGCCAGGGCATCACGAATCGTTAAAAAGGATGAATTGCAGAAACTGTTCGGTTTCCATATCTACCCCTGCTTTATCTCAAGAACCAAAATGGACCTGAAAAAGCCCATGGCATACTATCTGCATGAGCATTTAAAAAAGAGATGGCCTGATATGACCATCATGGTAAAGAGTCGTCAAACAGGAGAAAAAGAGCCTTTTGAGATAACAAAGACTTTCATCGAAGATGCTGTAGCAATGAGCATTCGTCTGAAAAAGAATATCCCTCTGTCTTTCAACTCACTGAGCGGAGTCAAGCGATGGCACGATGAACTGGCCTTTACTGAAAGGAATCGAAATCTTCCTACAGTCAAGATTCCTAAGAATTCCCGATTCAAAGGACTCAGGTTACCCGAGAACTGCATCCGGCTGAAAAGCCGCAAAATGTTTGCTGAAGAAAGCAGCTTTCAGAACAACTGTGTTGCCAGTTATATTTATATTTACTCGGTCAATCAGGATTCATGTTCCATCTGGTCCATGAGAAAAGAGGACGGCAGCAGGAATACGATTGAAATCGTAATTCGCAGGGGACGGTTCTGCATTGCTCAGATGCTCGGATATGACAATCAGAAAGCTCCAAGAGAAGACTATGATGCAGTAAAAAGATGTCTGAATAGACAAAATCCAATTAATAGATAGCTTTTAAAAGGCACCATCAAGTGTGCTGACTGAAAATTGAAAAAGCCCTGATATAGTCAACGATAATTGGATTTCAATAGTAATTCTAATATCAAAAATCGACTGTTATTTACAGGGGGATTTTATTTGCAATATATGAAAACCTGCTCCGTAATGGAACAGGTTTTTAACTGTTTATATCTGCTATATAGTTTAAATTTGAAATTCAGTAGTTAAGTCTCATTTGTGGCCTGAAGAGTTTTAAGCTCATTTTTAGCATATTCATATTCTTGAATGGTATAAAAATGAGGTACGTAACCATATCCCCCCTCATTTTGTACATTATTATAGTCTCCATATCTTTTCTTTGCCTCTTCTTCAGTATATAATTTCCCCTGATTTTCGCAGGCTTTTATTGTTTTCTCCAATTCCTGAATCTTTCTTGATAAAATTAATGCTTTTTTCGTTTTACTCTTTTCTTCATTCAGTTTTAAAAGCATATTTTTTTTATCTTCTGATATTATATAAGCTTCATTGTAGCATCCGTTGAATGTTCCATCTGGTTCGCCCTTTCGGATATTATTATCCTGAAGGTCTTCCCATGAAATATTGTCCAGTTCAACAGCATTTGATATTCCAACAAACCCTTTTTCTCTATACCATTCCGCATACTCTTTTTTCTCATTGTCATTAAGTCTTCTGGCACGCTGTATGCTAATCCCATAGCCAGGAACGTATTCTACAACCCAGTATTCTTCCATATGGTTTTCCTTTCTCCATAGTTGCTTCATCAGTTCGTATTATTATAACAAATCCATACCAAATTGTCACTATAGTAAAAACCTGCTCCATAATGAAACAGGTCTTTTTTAGTGTTTAATCTGCTGTTAATATCATAATCAAAATCAGAATATTCATCACCATAAATACAAACATCAATACTGATGCTGTTACATGTAAAGAAATTAATTTGTCTGATTTATAGGTATTCTTCTGTCTCAGTCTCGCTATCAAAAGATTATTTGCCAGAAAACAGATACTTGTTATAACCAGTGCGACAGCACAGGTTACAGATAAAGACTGCATTATTCTGCCGCCTCTTTATAAAAGGTTTTTCGGGCAAATGATAACTCTTTGATATCAGCCAGCTCAAACTCATTACTGGAATACGCTTTTCTGATTTCTTTTTGCATATCATTTGGCTTAATATTGCATATAAAAGTATTTGGTATCTGAATATTGTAAACCGGATATTTGAATGAATAGCTTTTTCCATCTTTAGTAAGAACGACATTGGCATTTTGTACTCTGGGGTCTTCTTTTATAAACGCTTTAGCACTTTTAATAATATCATGCCGTTTCTTCAATACAGGATTTGAACCGGATTCAAGCTCTTGAATATATTTAAGTCTGTAATAATAGCTTGTCAGTTCATATCCTAATGCCTGGGACATATTCAAGGCCGGCAGTGATAGCCAGTGTTCGTTTTCATAATAAGAAAACCTGTATAAACCAGGGCTTGGATTTTTATCTATGCAGGTTTCTACAAACTCTGAAATGTCCGTAAACAGTAGATTTGTGTCAAGCGCTGACAGTTTTTTACCTTCGTTCCATGCTGTCCAATTATTGTTTGAATAATAATAAAACTCTACCACATCGCTTATGCGTGTGCATGTTCCCACATATATATCTTCTACCGCTTCTCGTTGTTTGGATTCAAAATTATTTACCAAGTCGTCACGAACTTTCGGTTCAAGTGTATCAAGAAACTTTTCATATTCGTGCATCAGTGTTTTTTCATTAGCAAATGCGTAGTCTTTGATTCTCTTATTAAATTCCACCGATGCCAGCTTAATGGCTTCTTTTTTTGTCAATCCAATAAGGTCCTTATCAATATAATCCTTAATTACTGCACAGTCTCCATTTATTCTGCAGCTGATTAAGTCGTATATACCGGCACTGTCAAGGCTATCACTCAATGATAAAACGCCTTTAACTGTAGCATATCCTGTGTAAAGGAAAATCCGTCGTCCCCCTTCAGGAATCTTTAGAATCATTTTGCCGCCATCAGTCACAATAAAAGGACGTTTTGCATCCTCCATAAATTCAATAAAGTCTTTCTTTGAAATTCTGTTCATTGTTATTCTCCTCTTCCGTTATAATCCGGTTTGTAGATGCTGGTTCCAAGTCCAAAAATCCTGTCAGACATTTCTCCGTTTTCAAGTTTTCCATAGACATCTTCAAACTGCATCATCCGTGAATCAATCATATCGATTTCATGGAGCATCATTGCTTCCGGAATTGCCGGCAGTGTTATCGCTCCCCAGTCAAGCTGACCGTGATGAGATGCAAGCATATGCTTTAGCATTTTGACTTTTTCTGGATTGTAGATTGGATTTTCACGAGCTTCATCATCAATAATCTGGATTCCAAGCAGCGTATGTCCGAACAGGGTCCCGTCGATGCTGTAATCAGCAACTCCAAGACTGTCGGTATCAAGTTCAACAAGCTTGCCAATATCATGCAGTGCGACACCAGCGAAAAGTAGTTCTATATCGACCGGATATACTTTAGATACCATAATAGCTGCACGAAGCATTCTTAACGTGTGATAAAGCAGACCGCCATAGAAATTGTGATGGACTGACTTAGCTGCTGACCAGTAAAGGATGTTATTATAGTACTTGTGGTATATGTTATATACCATCGTTGCTAATGTACCACCGTCATTGCCTTCAGGCACACCTCTAAAGACCAGAGTAGTGATTTCATTAAACATCTTTTCAGAATCCATTGGTGCTTTGATTACAAAATCTTCAATTCGGCACTCAGCAGGCGCAGCAGAATAACGTTTCAATTCATATCCTAAGGCTCCCTTATACACTTTTGGATACAGCTCAGCTGTGATTAATGTTTTCTCACTGACCTTTTTAAGCAGGTCTTCTTTTGAAGTGTTCCAGAGATTCGCCAGAATCTGACTTTCACCATCGCTTAATGCCAATCTGCAGTAAACTGAACCAGTCTGTGTTTCGTGCTCTTCTATCGAAGCTACAAGAACCACTGTTACTGTTTTCTTGTCTGCTTCCAAATCCCTGATTTTAATAATTTCCATTGTTTTCTCCTTTGACAGCCTGTGCTGTCTTTTCCTTTATCTGAATTTGAAACATAGCAGATTTAATTTTTCACCCTCCTTTTCGTCTGCAGTAATGTTTCTATTAATAGAGTGATTACTTAAAACAGGAAATAAAAACTTAGGAAATTTATTATTATAGATACTGACTGTGAATAATCCGGGGTGAAATCCATCACCTGTCCGGTGTATGGAAATCACCAATCCGTTTAGATGGAAATCGCATTTCCGTTAAAAAGGAAATCGCTTTATCTATAAAAACCTTATAATGAGGTCATGCACCTGTTGGTGTAAATTCATTATAAGGAGGTCACACTTATGACCAAGTACAGAGAAATCATTCGCCTTACCGGCCTAGGATTCTCACAACGCGATATCATGGCTAGCTGTGGTGTCGCACAGAAAACTGTCGTCAAGGTTCAGAAACGTGCCAAAGAATTAAATCTTTCATGGCCGCTTGATGATGCAATGACTGACACAGAGCTTCAAAGGCTCATGTTCTCCAAGGAGAACAAGGTATCACCTAACAAGCGTATACCTGACTACGCTTACATCCACAAGGAACTGCTCCGCAACGGAGTCAGCAAAAAGCTTCTGTGGACAGAATACATGGAGGACTGCCGTGCCAACGGTGAGGAACCGCTCATGTATTCCCAGTTCTGCTATCACATCCAGCAAGATGAGCAGAAACGGCGTGCTACCATGCATATCAACCGCAAACCCGGCGAACAGGTTGAAGTAGACTGGGCAGGAGCTTCTGCAACAGTCATCGACCCGGATACCGGCGAAATTATCAAAGCTTACATATTTGTTGGCGTAATGACCTACAGTCAGTATGCATATGTGGAAGCATTTCTGGATATGAAGCAGAAATCATGGATTAATGCTCATGTCCATATGTACGAATATTTTGGCGGTGTCGCCAGAATCCTCGTACCGGATAACTGTAAAACAGCAGTTGTTCACAATGGTGGATTTAAAGACCAGCAGATCAATGAAACCTATCAGGAAATGGCCGAACACTATGGCACCGCTATTATTCCGGCGCGTGTCAGGGCACCCAAGGACAAGCCGAATGCTGAGGGAACGGTAGGAAACATATCTACCTGGATCACAGCAGCACTTCGGGATGAACAGTTCTTCTCCCTTGCCGAATTAAACCGGGCAATCAGAGATAAGCTAGAACTGTTCAACCAAAGGCTCTTTCAGAAGAAAGAGGGTAGTCGGCGAAGCTTATTTCTTGGGGAAGAAAAACCATTGCTGGCACCATTACCTGCTACCCGTTTTGAACTGAGTGACTGGAAAACAGCCACCGTCCAGTTCAATTATCACATATCTGTAGACGGAATGCTATACTCCGTTCCGTATGAATACATCAAAAAGAAAGTTGATGTGAAGGTAACAGATACCACTATTGAAATTTTCTACAACCATAACCGCATTGCTTCCCATCGGCGTCTGAAAGGGCGCTCTGGGCAATACAGCACAATTACAGAGCATATGCCAGAAGACCACCAGAAATATCTGGAGTGGAACGGTGACCGCTTTCGTAAGTGGGCTGAGCGGATTGGTATAAATACGTACACTGCAGTTAATGCGATATTAACCTCCAAAGGTGTGGAACAACAGACCTATCGGAGCTGCATGGGGCTTCTAAAGCTTGCTGAGAAATACTCAGATGCATTGCTTGAAACTGCCTGTAAAAAGGCATTATCCTATACAGCATCGCCAAGTTACAAGAGTATTAAAAACATCCTTGTAATAGGTTCTGTTAAACAAGAATCAGAAGCATCTGAATCCAAGAACACACAGAAAGCACACGGCATCACAAGAGGTGCCGACTACTATCGGAGGTAAACGCATATGACTAATCAGAGTACAATAGATAAACTAATTGAAATGCGCCTGACTGCAATGGCAGACGCATTCCGCAGCCAGCTGGATGATCCAAAATTTAAGGAGATTTCTTTCGAGGATCAATTCGGAATGCTGATAGATATCGAATACAGCAGCCGCAAAAGCAATCGTCTCAGAAGATTGATTAAGAATGCCGGATTCGATCAGCCGGAAGCAAATATTATGGATATCAACTACACTTCCGGGCGCAAGCTGAACAAGGAAATGATTCACAGACTTGCCACTTGCGAATATATATCTGAACACCGGAATCTATTTATTACCGGAGCTACAGGCTGTGGTAAAACCTACATGGCCTGTGCCTTTGGCATGGAGGCCTGTAAGCAGTATTATAACACCAGATATATCCGCCTTCCGGATCTGCTCATAGATCTGGAAATAGCACGGACGGATGGTAATTATAAAAAAGTCATGGCAAAATATGCTAACCCCGTCGTTCTGATTCTGGACGAATGGCTTTTACTCAAGCCAACAGATACAGAACAAAGGGATATCTTCGAATTGCTCCATCGGAGGCGTAAGAAATCATCCACGATTTTCTGTTCTCAGTATGGCTTCGAAGAATGGTATGACCAGCTTGGTGGCGATGCAAGTCCACTTGCTGATGCAATCATTGATCGCATTGCTCATGACAGCTACCGAATCAACATCACAAGCATCGATACAGCTCATGACATCTCCATGCGAGAGGTATATGGACTGGACAAAACATTACGCGAGTAATCTCGCATAAGATGATTTCCACTTTCCGGACATCTGATTTCCAGATTTCCGGAAGTGCGATTTCACCGCACAAGAATATTCACTGACTGGTCTGCAAGTTACAAAATGCTAATTTCAGCTGATGTGATTACCACATGCAAACCCATTAAGCATGTGCAGTAAAGAAAACAGAAATAAATTTTATTACCAGATATACAAAAGAGCAAAGCCACTTTTGACTTTGCTCTTTGCTTTATACTAAATTTAATTAATCCTGCGCTCGCCATATATTATAGGAATTGTCTACAGCATATTTACTCAATTCCATACTAATTCTTTGTGTAGCACAATTGACAGGTGAAGGCTCTAAGTAATCTCCAAATAAAATTTTATTCACTATCCTGCATCTAGTTGAAGTACAATAATCATATCTGCTGCAGCCTTCGCATTTAGTAATTAATTTTTTACCCATTTCCTGTATTTCGTCAACTATATCATTATTGATTTCCTCTCCTACTGTTCCCATGCAAAACCGTTTATCATTGACTGCAATAGTACATGGATACATAGCTCCAGATGCTAATATAGTAAACGAACCAATGCCTCCATCACAAACATAATTTTTAGGCTTCATTATCCCGTTCTGCAAAAGCCCCGTTTCTATAACAATGCCCTCTTTTTTTAATGTATCTATTTTATCGAGAACTTTTTTTGCCAGTAAAATGTATTCATTTATTTGTTCGTCTGACCATGTAAAAGTAACAAAATCAAGCTCCATACTTATTTTTTTAACTCCGCACTCTACAAGGAAAAGAAAATTCTTGTATATTTGTTTATATGTGCTACTTGTTATTACAAGTCGTGCAGCTGGTTTTAGTCCAGAATCAAGTAAATTCCGCAAATTTGTGGCCACTATATCAAAAGTTCCTTTTCCATCCGCAAACTTGCGATTTGCATCATGGGTTTCTTTGGCACCATCGATGCTTATTGATAAATCATGAATCTTCTTTAACGTAGGAAGCATAGATTTTTTATATAATGTAGCATTTGTGGTCATACGGAAGTACAATTCAGTATCAATCCTGCTTTTAAGTTTATCTATTATGTAATCAATGGTATCAATGCCCAATAGTGGCTCGCCCCCATGGAAAGTTATATAGATTTTTTGAGGCATTATTTTTTCATTTCTATAAACGATAAATTCTACCACTTTTTCAGCCGTTTCGGGAGTCATAATCATGTGTACATCATCAATTTTTTCATAACAATAACTGCATTTTAGATTACATACTGTTGAAACAAATATATTAAAGTTTATACTATTCAACTTCTTCCTCCCATATCAGTTCATAAAAATAAGGTTTTCTTGCTTTACAGTATTGCTCAAGTGGTCCTCGATTTTTTATGAAATCATACACTTGAAATGGACACGAGAGACAAAAATGGCGTACTGGACAGTCTTTACAAATCACATTTCCATATGGACTATAGTCAAGAAAAGTTCCTATTCCAACATTTTTCATGTATTCTTCCGCTTGAATGAAGTCCGAAAGATTTTTTATATCCCGGATGTTTCCAATTACAATGTTTTCGCACGAAAAGGCATCGCAGGGAACTATATTTCCATCAGCTTGAATTGTAAAACATCTATTTCCAGCAATACACGTACAGGCTTTTAACAAATCTTCCATCTCTTTTTTAGGTGGAAATACCGCTTTATTATCTGAGGGGTTGATATCTTTCCTTACAGTTTTATTCTCAAGATAATCAAGATTCTCTTTAGCACGACCAGAGGCAGAAAGAATCCTTACAACAGCTTCTACGCCTAAATCCTTACAAAGTTTCTTGAACATATTCTGTTCATAAGGACTATGATGAATATCAACCATTGATAATGCAATTTTGTTGGCTCCATATTTTTGTAGAAGCTTTATCCCATTAATTACTTTATCGAAAACACCTTCTCCTCTTATTAAGGCACAGCTTTTTTCATCATAACCGTCCATGCTAATATCAAAGACATTTACATTTTTTGCAAGAAATTTTGCTAAATCATCGTTAATCAGTGTAGCATTAGTCATTAAATCAATACTAATACTGCTATTGTCTCTGATAAAACTAATGATTTGCTTAAAATCTTTGCGAACTAATGGCTCACCTCCTGAAATTGTTATACTTTCAGGATTACACTCAATTACTTTAGAAAGTATACTCATCATTTCATCAGTCGGTATATCAATTACTTCGTTCATCTTTTTAGAATTCGCAGCACAATGTTTACAGTACAGATTACATCTTTCGGTAATCAAAATTGATATACTGCTTATTTTCTTTTTCTCTAATGGGTCATTAAGCACTTTTATATCATTGAGCTGGTACAACAGCTTTTTCATATAATCCTTGTCATTGTCATTTTCAAAACAGTCTACAAACTGAGTTTCATCCATTTTTAATGATATTGCTTTTTTCAAATAGTCAAAACATTCTTTAGAAAAGCGAATCCAGCGGCCATAGACATTATTAAACGCAACAACTTTATCTTTATGCATTACAAAAACAGCATTTGGTGAAATGCAAAGCTTGTTATTCTGATGTATCTTCCTCATCACAAAATCCTTTCTCTTTTAGTATTAATCTTTTAAAAAGTGATTGATATAAATATATGCATCCTCAAGTCCCGGCGTAACATAGGAACAGTTGAATTCTGGTTTTGTTTGTGAGATAAATTTTACTTTTATACCAGAATCAGTATAGTTTTTGTTTACAACATAAATCTCAGAATTTTCCAACTTCCCATCATCCTCCGGTTTTATATCACACGTAAAACAATGCCTATCCGCAATTTTAATCATATTAGATACTGAACCTAAGTATTTTACTTTGCCTTTGCTTAAGACACATAAATTATTTGATATAGAAACCAAGTCTTCTACAACGTGAGTCGAAAAAATAACTGTACGATTTTTTCCAAAATCAGAGAGCATCTTTCTTATTTTTATTCTTTCTTCAGGGTCGACGCCTGCTGTCGGTTCATCAACAATTAACAGTTCAGGATTCGTAAGCATAGCTTGAATTAAGCCAACTCGTCTTTTCATTCCACCAGATAATTGTCTGTTTTTCATTTTTTGGTAACTTCCCATGTTTGTCTGCTCTAAAAGACTGTCAATTCTCTTTTTCAATGTATCAGAAGAAATATCCGATAAAGCGCCAATATATTCCAGTGTCTCCCTGACACTTAAATTGGGATACATTCCAAGTTCCTGCGGCAAATATCCGATTTTTTGTTTTATTTTGGGATAGTTTGATTTACAGTATTCGATATTATCCATACTTAATGTACCTGAAGAAGCATCATATATGGTAGTCAGTATTCTCATTAATGTAGTTTTACCAGCTCCATTTTGGCCTAAAAGACCAAATATCCCATTTTCAATTACTAAATCAATCCCATCTAAAGCTTTTATCCCATTCTTAAAAGTTTTACTGACCTTATTTATTGCGATTTGCATTAGGTTATCCTCCTTGCACTTCTACTGTTATAAACAGAAAATATATTAATTATAAAAATGAGAATTCCTACAGTCAACGCGAATATTTTTCCGTATTCCCATCCGCTTATTAAATCCCCGTTTTTATCATTTACCAGGTTTGAATAAATATTTAAGTATATTGGAATCTTTTGCTGAAGAACTGTATTTAAGGTAGTATTTAGTAAATACCATGCAGCACCTGTTACTCCCATTCCAATCCAGGCATTATTAACTTTATAAACAACAAAACAAGTAACGTTCCCCCACAGAAAGATACTGCACAAAGCACAGAAAAATGCTTCAATGAATAAAATCGTAAACCCTTTATCCATATATATAAAAGTTCTACCTTTACAAAAATAGAGAAAATAACTAATCACAAAGAGAATAACTGTATATGCATATTTCGTAGTAAATCTTCTGATGAATTCTCTTTGTTTAAGTCTGTCTGACAGGAGATAAAATACTTCCGCATTGTTAAGAGCTTTTTCTAAATAAGTTGTATTATAGAATATGAAGATTGTCAAAAAAGATATCTTAACATCCAAATCACTTCCGACAGAATTTGCAATAAATTCTTGACTGATTATTGCTATTACTGTTATATAAATAACGGAAATAATCACCATATATTTGGGGAGAGCCAATTTTATACTTGTCTTCATAGCATTCGTCTTCTTTCCCATATTTTACATGATACTGCAATCATAAAAACTGATAAGATAATTAAAAGTGCTTGATTTGCAAGCAAAACATTATCTGTCGATGTTTCAAAAAACAATCCAGGAAATCTTGAAGTAACCTGAAATAATCGATGCTGATAACTGTATTCTCCTGATACAAATAAACCTTGATTAGCATACAGAAGAAGCAACATCATTAAAGGAATGGATATTATCGGTTTTTTAAATAAACTTGTTATAAAAATATTAAAACAAACTGAAAATATAACCGAAGGTACAGTACATAATATAATATATTTCCATATATCTAAAACATTTACTGAAAACCCCTGCTTTATCCCATACCAAGTAGCAATACCATCAAAAACAAATGCGATAATTATCACAAATACCATAATGCTGAGAACTCCAGATGAAACTTTAGCCATAATATACTTTGGCGGAGATAAAGCCTTTGTATGTAGCAGTTCATATGTGTTTTTCGAGTAATCATACATAGTTAAAAAAATCAATACAATACTAATTAAGATAATAAGATGAATGCCAAAATAATCCACAAATTTTCTTGCAAAATACGTTGTATAAGTATTCTGAGATAATTTTTCCTTTATATAATCATTCAATTCATCTGCTGTTGCAGCCTTTAAGCATTTTTCAACTGAAAATATATCGGAAGAAATATGGATATTTTTATCTTTATTAAGATAGTTCAAAGCTTCTTCAACAGTAAAATTTCGATTAAGGATTTCATTGATGATTGTGTCTGCTTCACTGGCAGACATTACATTATCATTTATCATCATCTCTTTAAATTCATTTAATCCGATTTCTACTCGTTCACTTTCATTCAAGGGCGGAATATAACCTTTATTGACATCTAATTCCACTCTTTCTTCGGTTGACAATTCCACTGGTTTATAATTTTTTTCGAAGTAATGAACATCCAAATATCCTTTGCAACACATCCAAACATTTGCCACAATTAATACAAACCCAATATAGTATAACGGATTTTTAAGCAATCTTTTCACATCACACTTAACTATTTTCCACACTTAACTTCACCTCCAAATATATTATCTATGTACTTTATACTACATAACTCCTCTCAAATAAATTTCTATAATACTGATTATTTTTCAGCAGTGTTTCGTGATTTCCTGAAGCAACATCTGTACCATTTTTCAAAACTATAATATTGTCAGCAGATTTACAATTCTCCATTCGATGTGTAATCATGACAATAATTTTCCCTTTGATATTTTTTTTGATATTCTTTAATACTCTTTCTTCTGTAACCTGGTCTAATGCTGATGTTGCTTCATCAAGAATGAGTACTGGTGTATTTCTTAATAATGCTCTCGCCAGGCATATTCGCTGGCGTTCACCACCAGAGAATCTTATGCCGTTTTCACCAATGATTGTATCAAGACCTTCCGGCAGTTGCTGGAGCACCTGAGCAAAGCAAGCTATCTCAATTGCATTTATTACTTCTTCATCACTCTTCTGTTGGTTCATAACTAAATTATTTCGAATCGTATCATTAAATAAATACATATCTTGACTAACAATTGTTATTTGCTCACGAAGACTCTCCACACTGAACTTATTTATGTCTATACTGTTGATAAGCAGATTTCCTGCTTTACTATTCCAAAGTCGGTATAAAATACTTAAAATAGTAGATTTGCCTGACCCGCTTTCACCAACAAGCATTGTGATTTTGTCAGCATAGAATTTAGCATTAAACTTGTCAAGAATACTATTTTCATTATAAGAAAAATCCATATTAGAAAATTCTATCTCTTTAATTTCCTTAAGAGCAAGTCCCTCACTATTCAAATCTATGCTCTGTAGTTCTAAGAACTGGTGGACTCTATCTAAAGAAATCAAATTAGTCTGCAAATTCATCAACACACCTGATATATTCAATATTGGCGATACCATCTGATTTCCATACATATTAAATGCAATCAATCCACCAACTGTCAAATTTCCAGAAATAACTTTAATTCCTCCATATCCAATTACTACAATAGAAAACAACTGTGCCAAGAAATTTAATATACCTCTATTTTTTACGCTTAACAATTGTAATGAGATTTCACTGTCTTTACTATTATTCACATAACAGTTGTATTTCTTCACAAAAAAATCTTTGCATCTGCTATAATGAAAAGGTATTATATTTGAAATTATATCTTCTAAAATCCCAATTAACTCTCCATCTTTTTCTCGTAAAACAGATGCCATTTTTCTTCCCTTAGATTGAAAATATCTTTGGCAAAAATAAATAATCGGAAGAAGAATAACTAAAAGCATCGCTAAGTCCCATTGCATAAAAAACAAAATTATCAGTACGCCTATTGAGCTTATAGCATCAATAACGAACTGGAATATGTTGCCTGAGACAAGTCCTTGAACCCTTTCTATGTCCTCATAAATCGTATTGTATGCCTCGCCAAACTTCATATTGCTATAATACTCACCAGATAGATTGGTAAAGTGAGTAATTACTCTTTGTTGATAATCTAAATAAACAGACTTTCCTATTTTCGCATAAATAGCTTCTAAAATGTAGTTTATCAACGACTGACATATTGTAAATGTTAATATACAAACAGCTAAAATCATCACTTCTTTTAAGTCATGTCCAGGGATTGCTGAATCAAGAATCCTCATGGATATAATCGGCAGTAGCAAAGAAATGCATATCTTCAATACTGAGAGAAAAAATGCTATGCTAATGTTTAGTCTGTATTTTTTCAACAATTTACCATAGAATGCTAATGCATTTTTATAATTTTCTCTTTTCATGAATTGTGTTCATCTCCTTGTCTATCATATAGTATAGATTTTGAATTGAATGAAACCAAAATATATCTATTTTACTGTAATCAAAATGTATTCCAAAAAACTGCTCAATTTTTTCTATCAGTGTAGAGGTATTGATTCGGTTCAAGCCAGGTATATATTCGTACCCGCCGCACATTAATTCATCATTAGATATCTGAATTTCTAATACATTTTTAATCAAGCAAATCAAATCATTAAGCATACCTTTGTTATATGAATCCACTAAGTATTCCGGAGAATCATTTTTTTTATGATTCCATATATTTCTTGCAGCTTGTTTCATTAATCCCGTTTGTATTGATTGAAAATCATTTGAATCATTCTGCTTCAAGTACTCTGATACTATTCCGGTAAAAATTGCTGTTGCTTTACTATTTCCACCAAACATTTCATATCTGGAACAATCTGCTTTCAATAGTAAGGGTTTACCATCTGCAATACACTGTATTTCTTGACTGCTATTGTACCAATATGTACTATTATTGATAAATGAACTGCCGTCAACCCCTATAACACACTCTAAACTGGCAGGATAAGACTTAGTCCCGTTATTGGCCAACGAAGCGATTATGATTTTCCCATTTGCACTTAATCGACTAATAAGCTTAATATATTCATCGGGACTACCAACGGTGTTAGATGCTAAACTAAGATTAATAATATCAATGTCAGTTTTTTCAATATATTCTAATGCTTCTAATAAAGTATTAATTGAGCAGCAATTATATCTGTTTAATATTTTTATATCATATATCTCAACGTCAGGGTTAATGCTCAGTAATGCCGAGCAGCACAAATTTCCATGACTATTTTTTTCTCCATTATTTTCTTTAATAAAGTCAAGGTGTTGTATTACCTTGTTCGAATGTAACTCTTTATCAATCCCCGAATCAACGATTGCAATTTTATTCATAAATTTTTACCTTCAAAATATGGGAAGCCCCATAAATCTCTTTTGTTTGCAGGTCAACATATAGATTTAGGGGCTTCTCACTATATAGCACTTAAATTGTATTAAATGACGACCTTAGCTCCAGAAGTTTGTCTGTGCACTGTTTGGCACATCATAATAGGAGCAGCCGTTAGTCTCTGTGCTCTTCTTGCCGGACCAGTATCCTCCAACATAACAATCACTCCAGCAGCCCTGACCCTTTACCTCTAAATTCATACTTGTGTCTTCGATTTTTTTGATTTTCATAAAAATCTCCTTTCTGCTTTTCGCAATTAAGAATGTAAAATGCTCTTCATTAGCTCAACTACTATAGTAATATTGAATTGATAGTTACCTGCAGCTTCAATTTAATATTATAAGTGACTAATTTTGAGCTTATATGTATCAATGGGGTTTCCCATAAATACCATAATGATTATTGCGTTTTTCTATAGATGTAGGTTAATTATTTTGGCTTTCTTTTCTCATTGATTTTGGTCTTGCCGGCTGATGTATTAAGCCCATACAAACTGGCGGCCATTGAATTGCCTCTTTATTAGCCTTAGATTCAATTCCTCTGCTCACAGCATTCAAACATACCATTTTAACTTTTTCTACTTTCATCATATTACCTCCTGTTTTTTGATTTTTGCCAAAATTAAAAGTAAAGAACATAGAATATCCGCAGACATAGCATATACTGTGTAATCATTTTGAGGCAAAGCAAAATATACTGTAGTAATAATTGACCAGTGTATAAATGCATTTAACCTTGAAGCTTTTTTTGCTCCTTCGAATTCACTTTTACTCATATCCATGTTTGGATGATTAACTGATGCAATGAGTATAATACAAAGTATCGAAATGCAAAAAATTATATATGCGGTTACATAATTTGCAACCAATGCCGGGATTATAATCACTGAAAGTAGCAGATAAAGCACAATCGTTGATATTAAACACTTAAAATAAGTATTCATGTGGAATCCACCAGTTCTTCCTCTTATGCTTACAAAAAGTACAAGAAATATAATGGACTGTACCAGGGTTCCAGTAAGAACAGCAATAGTCAATATAAACGCATATGATATTAATTTTTCAAGACTTGTTTCAATAACATATACATACTCATCTTTTCGGTCATCGCTTAATAAGTTTCTGTTTATAAGGTTTGCTGTAATTTTTTGTGCTAAGCCATTCATAACCTGCTCCTTTCTTGGTTTGCATTATATGCTCAAAACTTATTATTGTTCAATAGAAATTGCATTTTTAGACGCTGTATTGCATTTTTGGCCCTAAAAAAGGCTCCCCTTATGGGCAGCCTTTCTATGAATCATGTGGAATGATAATTGTAAATCTGTAGAGATAGTTATCATGTTTTATAACACAAGAACCATTATACTTTGAAACAATGTCTTTAATATTGCTTATTCCAAATCCGTGTCGAATCTTATTTTCCTTTGTGGTCTTCAGTAAATTATTGCCTGAGGTACCAGCTGAAGATGTTGTATTCTTAACTGATATGATGGTCATTTTGTCTTCGCAGGCAAATTTAAGCCATATTCTTCTGTCTTTCTCTACTTTCTCACTCTCATAAATCGCATTATTAAGCAGGTTTGAAAGAATAACCACTAAATCATCATTATCAATAGTAATATTTGACAAATCATTAACTTTTAAGATGAAAATAATATCCTTTGCATTTGCTTCTTGATATTTCGCATTTAAAACGGAATTTATATAAACGTTATTTGTATCAATGATATTTTCATTTTGGTTCAGTCCACCAGTTATATTTTCAACATAGGCAATAGTCGAATCAACCTCACCCTGCTTAAGCATTCCTTCAATGCAGTTCATATGATTTTTGTATTCGTGAGTTTTTTTTCTTTCATTTTGATAATTATCAGTCAATATTTGATATACTTTTTTGTCATTTACAGCTCGCTCATTAAATAGGGACTTTTCATGTATTTTTTGTTCTCGCTCAAATATGTCTCCAATTAAACGAAGCAACAAAATATTCATACCTATAAGTAAAAACGAAATTAAAATTATCACATACAGTAATCTGTCATTATTTATGCCATGAAAATTAATAACTGAAATAACAAGGATAATTATTGTTGACAATGGGAAATAAAGAAATTTGAGCCACTGACTGTCAGTCATTGCAGTAAAGAAGTTTTTCATTCCCCACTTTTTTTGTATAATAATAACACATGCTAAAAGAAGCATTTTACTTATCAATATAACGATAATATGCTCTGGATTAGCTGGCAGGTCTATCGTCGCAAATAGCGTTAGAACTAAATAGTCAATTCCATAAAGTAATCCATGAAAGATTGCTACGAATATCGTACCTACTAAAAATTTAGTTTCAAAATAAAAATACATAATTACTGTAATTGCCATAAAAGTAAATATCGATTTTATAATTAAGTAATTCTGTAAAAATGCAGACCCAATATAAATTAGTATTATCAATAATGGAATAGAAATTTTTTGGAAAACCGAATTTTTCATTTCGCGGTTATAAAAGAATGATTCAAAAAAAACTACACAACAAAAAACTTCAATTGCGACAACAATAACCCCTTGTATCACATTAAAAATCATCTCCATATCAGAGTTCTCCTTTATATTCTATGAATATATCTCTAGCAAATTTATATTTTGATTTTGACATAGGTAATGTATCGCCGGTTACCAAAGTCGCCTTATAGTTCTTAATGGTTTCTACATATCGAATATTCACTAAATAACTTTGATGTATCCGGATAAATCCTAAAGACTTCAGTGATTCTTCAAATGTATTCAGCTTGCCATATAAAGAATATTGACATATTTTATCTGCAATTATCCAAAAAACTATTTTATGTAAGTCGCTCTCAATGTATAATATTTTCTCAATATTTACACTTTTTTTACCCTCTATAAATTCAAATACTCTGGTTTCTACCTTAAAATTCATTTTGGAAAGAATAGCATCTAAGCATTCCTCCAGTAATTCCTGAAACTTATTATTGTCTTTCACCAGGTATCTGACAACATTATATTTGTACCCTTCAATAGCATACGTTATAAATGCTGTAATGAATACCAGATATACTTCTTCTGAAATTTTCCTTATAGCCTGAGCTGTTTGGATACCGTCCATTCCTTCCATGTTAATGTCTAAAAAGATAATATTATATTTTGGTATATCTAAAGCAGCCTTTACTAAATCTGAGCCAGAACTGTAAGTATCAATTTCACAAAGAATATCTTTCTTGCCAAAATACTTTGTTATAAGCTTTTTTATACGTAGACGGTAAAATCGCTCATCATCACACACAGCTATCTTTATCATCCTTTAGCCCCTCTATTATCGCACTCTCCCTAAACAACTATTGACATAAAGTTTCAAATATTACAAAGTAATTTATCATAATCATATATGCTATTTCAAGTATTATTTTAAGTCTGTCACCTCTATTTGTCAAAGGAGAGTCTCTGGGCATGCATTATATCATCTCAATATATAGGCTAATATTATGAATTTTTCATGCATATTATACAATGTGTATGAAAATAAACCTTAAAACAATGTCATAGAATACAAAAATATTCCTAAGTATTAAAAATAAAGCAATTGCATCGGTTCATTCTGTGAATTGCATCACATAACAACAAAAGCCCAGGAAATCCCGAGCTTTAAATAATCTGTATACGCTATTCATTGTCTGAGGTATTCTCGACGTCCTCCTGAACATACTTTTCAGCCTGTTTTTGAGCAAACTCATCACCGTCATTTAGGCTCATTCCGTATTTTTCCAGGAACTCATCCAGTGACTGATTATTATCTGCAGCCATTTTATCCATAATTGAATTCAGCTCAATTTTCTTATCTTCAAGGTCTTTGACCGTATACTGATTGAGCTGTTCAGTGGCAATAATGTCCTGCCACAGCCGGTACTGTGCTTCAGTCATATCAGCACTGCTGTTTGTTGCAGCAATCCCGGCTTTAGTCCTTGCCTTCAGTTCATCAAAGGACTGCATATTCAAATACCGCTGGATAAAGTCATCAGACAGACTGTATGGTATATGTTTCTGACTGGCCAGACGTTCAACAGTATTTTTCGCCATTACTGTGACTGTATCCTCCGTATCAGGTGTATCTGCCAGCTTCTTTAATCCCGGCTGAAGCGCATCACACCCTGTTAAAAATGTCAGCATCATTGCAGACAGCAGAGCTGTCACTATTTTTCTTTTCATGTATATATCCCCTTTCACTGGTGTTTCTAATAATAGAATGCAATTAGGGGTGTGCAAATGAAAATCGCCTGTAATATCCGAAAATGACATTTATAATTACCTGAAGATATAATTATGCTGCCAAAAAAAGGTATGGAAAATAAACCATACCTTTTCTCTATCTTGTAAAACAGTCACTGCAAATATTTCGGTTATTTCCGAAGTTCATCGCGTATACGCATCAGAATTTTACCAAGGTTGTTTTCACCTTTGCCGTTAACCGTACCCCAGTAACGGTCGTTCCATGTATTGCATTCCTCAAGATGACGATTCCCAGTATCTAAAAGTTTTTGCCTAATATCCGGATTCTGCTCAAATTTAGCTTTACAGATATCATACATGTATTTTTGTTTCATGTTTTCCCAATGAGGCGTCAATTTGACTTTTCCGCCTCTATTTTTGGCTTCTGTTCCTGACAGTTCAGTAAAGCTTTCGCAGTCTTCACTGTTTAAACATTTTTGCGCCTGAAAAGCCGCCTCACTGTTTCTGTATGTCAGCCCGCAGTATTTTACCGGGCATTTAAAGAAATTGCTGAGGAAGTAATAATCTCCTCTAAATCCAACGATAGGGGCATCACTGTCAGATGACTCACTTTGCAAAGGGTCAGTATATTCTGTTGTGTCTGTAAATCCAAGTGTTTTTAGCATTTTGGCAAATTTATGTATCTCCACGGTTTCACTACCGTCGCTTAGATAATCCATTACATTAAACAGACTTTTCATATAGCAGAAGATTTTCCATGAATCCTGGTATGCCTGAAGCTGTATTCCATTATCCGTCCATACCAGTTTAAATTCTCCTAAAACACCGCCCCTTATATCGTTTAATCCGATTTGTATATATGGATTAGGATGGGATTTTTTTGTTGTTTCACCATAAAAAGTATCATGGGGAAGACTAAAGGCTTTATAGTATCTGTCGTTATTCATTTTGTTTTCTCCTTTGATTATTCAGATATCTCTGATATTTTTATTTCAAAATCACGTTCTGTGCTGCGTGTCCTGACGAACACCGAATCAGCATTGCCGTCCATAATTCTATACTGATGGTTTTCCAGAGCGTTTTCGATGATTCCAAAAAGGATATCATTTTCCGAATCATTCTGTTCTTTTGGGTCAATTTTAAAATCTATACTGTGGTCGGCCAGAGTCGATAATGAATCTGTAAGTACTGTATGCAGCCTCTGTCTTGCCTGCTCTTCTGTTTCGTCTTCACGGAATATCATCCGGATAGATACATGAGCATATAATTCTGAGGGCTGTACATTGATATTCTTATTATCTGATTTCAATTCTGTTATCCTCCATTTGCACTATTCAAAGTCGTCGCAGAAATCCTGAAATCCTTCAAACGATTCCTGCAGCTGTTTGTCAGAAGCTTTTCTTACCAGCTTTGCGGTTGTCTTACACCCTTTGGTGCTAACCTCTACCTCTTCATTAAGCATCCCAATAACAGCTGATAAAATCGGAAATCCGATATAAATGCAGGTATTATCCGCATCATATATTGCGATTTCAGTCTGTGGATTTCTGTTTCTGCTGATTTCAAATATTACATCCTTTAAAATTTTTAATTCCATATCTGTTATTCTCCTTTTATCTGATTTGAACTGATTGTGACTGTATATTCGATTTTCACTCCTCTTCGTCAATATTTTAGTTCTACCAATAGAGTGACGGTAACCGGGAAAAAATAATATTTTCAGTCAAAAAAAGGAAGTACAAGACTCCCCGCTGATTGACTATTGCTTTGTAGATATACTGGAAATGAGCCAGTCATCGCCTGATTTTTTGAGTTCAAATGTTGCATCCAGTTTCTTAGTATCAGCATCATTCAACTGACTTTTAAGTGATTCGAAAATATCCGGAGCAATATCCGTATATATTTTCTGCATCATAGCATCATACCCGTCGCTGATGTACAGTTTTGTCAGCTCGTCTTTATATGCGACAGTGTAGTCTGTTACCATTTTTTCTAAGTCACTGTAGCTAAAATCCAGTTCGCTGAAATCCCGGTACTCTCCGCTGACCTTAACTTTTGCAGTATCATCTTCCACTTCGGTATCTTTGATTTCATGACTTACGAACAGCTTTGAAAATGTATAGTCCTTGAATTCCTCCGCCTCTTTTACAAAGGTCTTTCCATAGCTGTCTTCATCAAAATAAAGAGAAAATGACTTGTCCAGCGTATCCAGATGCAAATCATCCTGCATGTTGGAATCGCATATTTCTGATAGATTGTCGATGTCGCCTTTACTGATGCAGGTAAAAAACCTTTCGACCGTTTCCCTCTGTCCGTTAGTTGATGCAGTAGACGAACATGCAGTTGCTGTACACAGTACTGTAATGATTACTGCAGATTTTGTAATTTTCTTTAACATTTTAAGTATCCTCCTGATTGTATACTAATAGTATGCATTATTTTCAGGGAACTAAAAAAAGAGAAATCTGTAATGACTTCTCTTTTTTTCTTACTCAGATATCTTTTTCAAATACTGCGGTTTTTAATGGAAAACCAGAATCATATACTCCAATAAGCCTGGCTCCATTACTGATTTCCTTTTCAATGATTTTCCCAATACAGTCTGTATCATCTGTCATGGTATACTGTTTTTTTACAGCAGCATTTTTTATGACAAGCTGTTCAAGAATACGGTTTCCCAAATCCATGTTCGCCTGATGTATGCCGCTGAGGATATCAGACAGTTCTTCAAACTGTTTGTTATTCTTTTCATTCAGCTCTGGCAGCTCTCTTGTCAATACGTCGGCAAGAGCGTGTCCTCTTACTGTTTCCCAAAAGCTGTAAGACATTAGCGTTTTCCTCCATATCTGTAAGCATTTTTGCAGTACCGGTTGTATGCTTCATACAAAGCATAAGTAAAATCAGCAGTACAGCTGCTTGAATCAAGCAGGTACATCCGTACAAATTCTGCATCCATCAGTAAAATAACTGCTTCAAGATAATCAGCAGAGATACCATAGACATTTTCGAATTCTTTCAGACTTTTAATAAAGCCGTCGATAATATTTCCGGCAGACGGATGATTAAAACGATGATATTTGAGCTGCAGAAATGTAATCATCTCCATTATGTGTTCTGCCGCTTTGTCATAGTTCATCGTCCCATATTTAGACAATGCGGTAACAATAAGCGATTTCTGTATTGTATAATCTGCGGCCATCTTAATCTGGCTCATGCTGACTTCGTTTTCAACTGCAAATTCAAACAGTTTATCAGCAAGAATTTTTTCATCAGTTGTGTCTTCTCTTCTGATAGTAAGTACTATAGTAATTCTTTCTTCCATATTGTTATTCTCCTCTTTTCTTTCTATCTGCTGAATGCAGCTTTTCTGCTTAGCAGTCTTAAGCCGGCATTTATATCTGCAGTCTGGTTCATATAAACAGCGTAATCAATCACTCTTTTCATCAAATCCGGTGACTTTACTGGGTAATGATTCATCAGATAAATATTTTCAGTCAAATAATCCAGCATCAGCTGCCGGATATAAGCGACATAACGGATATCATCGATGACACTATAAAAAATGCTTAGATGAGTATCCTTGTCTATAGGTATCATTTCGTCGTTTTCTGCCGTATACAGATATACAGCAGAAGCAGACCAGTAAAGTATCCGGATATTCCCGTCAAAATTCTCATATCCCAGGACCATATCCCATGTCCTGACTTCATTCAAATCATACTTCATCGTCAGTTACCCCTATGATTTCAAATACTTCCTGTGAGGCCTGAGGATATCCAAGACTGATTCTTTCCATAACCTCGTCTTTCGTCAAACCAGTATATTCTGCAACGGCAATTTTGCCGCTCACATCACGCCATCCATCATCGAACGTTTCATCGAAAAGGTCGAAATCATCACTAGAGGGAATCTTCATTCCAAGAAAAGCCTGACAGTCTCTTACATATGCGTCTTTGATAAATACTAAATATTTCATTACGTTATCCTCCTACTCAAATTCCACAATATAATTCAGCAGCATAGCTGATTCACTGTAGAAGATGATTTCATCATTATATAAATAGTTTCCGGCGTGAGCATGTACACAGTTTTTATTCTGTTGTTTCAGAGCACTCTGCGTATAGTCATTTGGCGCATATACATCCAGAGGTTTACCGTATGCTGTTGCGTAAAGCCCCATAAATCCCCGGTCTTCATTTCCGTTGGCCCATGACGTTCCATAATAGCTCGTATAGTTCCAGCTTTTCATGGAAGACGGAGCAAAATAAATCCCGTGTCCAAACATCTTTCCTGTAATCCTTGCATTGGGATTCAGCTGAAGCCCGCTGTCAAGAATACTAAACCAGTTTTCGTTGCGTGACCCATGCCAAAGCTGTTTAACCGTTTTGATATGCTCATCCTTCAGATATGCGTCAAAGCGCTTTTTATGAGCTTTATTGATGACACGGTACACTGTTTTGACCTGCGGCTTAAGTGTATCACTGAGATGTCTCAAGACCTCATTTTTCTGTTTATCAGTAGCAAAGTATACTTCGATACCCAAATCCTCAAATGACCCGTCAGAAGTCTTCGTATCCGGTAAGTCGCCGGCAACGGCTTCCATTGCTGCAATCAGGTTCTCTTCACGATACATGATATTGGCAAAGTCACTTTTTGACTGGGCAAGCAGTTCATTGACATGTCTGACTTTACGGGGACACACGGCGAGCAGATTTAAAAGCTGTGCATTAAACCCGCTGACAGTCTTTTTCTGCCCCATCTGATTCAAAAATTTCTTTGATGCCCTGACCTGTTCGACTGTTACAGTAGAATTTTTCAGACTGGTCTCAACAACATGATGAGCATAGGCTTTGAGCTGCATATACAGCTGCTGTGAAGCCTTGCTGACTTTTGATACAGATGTTTGTAAAGGCGCTTTTACCGCCTTCTTTTTGACTGGACTGCTTTGCAGATAGACATCGCTCATATCCGTATACCCTTTAGACAGCTTTTCATAATACCGAATCCAGTATAAATAGGATTTATAAGGCTGCTGCAGGTCTCGGGTCCCAAACATTTCTCCGCGTTCTGAACCGATACGGCCGTATGTTGCTCCGATACCGGATATTCCCGGCTTAAGCCAGTAAAACTTGTAATTGTTTGATTCTGGATTTACACAGGTAAGATATGACTGTTCATATGTACTCGGAGCAAGTCCGGTTACATAATTGTAGCTCTCAGTCACATACATAGATGGTTTCTCGACACCGTCTTTAATGTATTTTCCTCGTTTGTTGACTGTAAAGCAGGCGTCCCCATAAGGGCTTTCAACTTCCAGTCTGTTTGGGATTTCTTCAATGTCAAGAAGATGCTGCGCAACTGCTTTCCAGAAGCTGCTTTCGTCTCCGTCTACGGTACATAATGCACTGTCTTCATTCCATTTGACCTTGATTTGCATAAATTGTCATTCTCCTTTGTTTCATAAATTTGAAACAGATAATCTGATATAAAATTTTCACCCTCCTTTTCATCAGTTATTTGTTTCTATAGATAGAATGGCAGTCATATCAGCGCAATAAAAAAGCCCGAATGCATCAGCATCCAGGCAGTTTTGGAGATTCACTTATTTCTTCTTTTCTCTTTTCGGCTTTTTTCATCATCTCTTCCATCTGCCGGTCGCAGTCGGAAGCTATCCTTAAAAACGGATAAGTGAAAACAAAAGCAACAGAGATTATAATTACAATACAGACAAATACCATACATTCTCCTCCTGTGATTTTATACTTCGTTTAATAGAATGTCTGATTTTTTCTAAAACGGAATATCCAGCGCCAAAAAAAGAGCCCATTTCTGGGCTCTTTTAACTGATACTGTCTAATCTCGAATTATATCTTTGATTTGAACCGGTTCGCCTTGAATAAAATCGTTCAGACTTCGATATATCGTTATTTCAATATCCGAATCACTGAACATTTGGGCTTTTGCCTTTTCTATTTCAGGTGCAGCTTTCTTTATTAGTGTTTCATTATCCATCTTTTCATATGGACCTCTGAAGGATACGAGGCTTTGATTATATCCGTCAGATAATTTCATGGCAACTGGGTATCCCTGTTTGAGACTTTTTTTATACTCTTTTTCATCATAAATCAGATTGATTACTTTTTCCATGAACATTTCCATAAACATAATGCTGTCATTTTCTTTCCGGATTTTCAATAAAGCCTTTATCAGCTTATCCTCACTATATTTTGAATCCAGGTCAAATCTGTCAGGAGCGCCATCACCATCCTGTGACCAGAAACCAATCTTCTTATTATTTAGATAAAGATTTCCCTGACAGGCTGTTCCTTCGCGACCTTCAAATGTTTTTAATGATTTTACTGTTATTCGATTAACTGATGCCATTGTTATTCTCCTCTGTACTGCTGTTTATCTGCAGTTCTTTCTTTATTGTTTTAAATATTTCTGCCGGCTCTGTTTCTGATAATTCCTGAAGAGTAAAATCCCCTTCAGCAATTCCTTTAGCCAGCAAATCACTGATTTTACTTATTTCCATATTTCCGGAATACCGGTCATGGATTAAATGAGTGCATTTCATAACTGCTTTATAATGCGCTTCTGAAGGACTGGTGATAAAATCATCGACTGATTTATAAGTTATGCATTCTTCATAGAAAGAATTGAATTCTTTCCTGTTCTGCCTGTACCAGTCAAGGCCGAGCATCGGCAGATTCAGTCTTCTGAGCCGGTATGCCAGTTTTTCCAGGCGATATTTGAAATCATCTCCGTTTTCAAGCAGTTTACGAATCGACATAGAATATCCATATTTGCCGCGACCGCTGTAATTTTCAACAGCATACGCTTCCGCGCTGAACAGAGCTGCGCTTTTTTCTACTGCAGATATGATATCTTCTCCATTTTTATGCTTGAAAGCGATATATTCTATATAGTTTTCTTTATCGTTATTGAACCATTCTATAGCCATTTTAAAGCATCTGTTTTCGGAGTCATCCTCAACATCGTATATTGTCCAGCCGCATTCCCTGATACAGTCAAGTGCCTTGTCGTATGAAATATTCCGTTCAATAATTTCCGGATAATCAGTCCACCCCATAAGATAATCAGGAGTGGTCTTTAATACGACTGCTAACGGGACAAGCGATTTTACAGTGATGTTTTCTGCCCGGTCGGTCTCATAGCGGTAAATGCTGCCTCTTGACATATTTGTAAGAAGTGAAACATCTATAGCTGATAATCCCAGTTTTTCTCTTCGCTCTTTTATCCTTTGTCCAACGATATTCTCGCACATATTGTAATTCTCCTTTTAAGCTGTGTGACAGTCATTTATCATCTGTTTTTCAAATAACGCACTTACTGCAGTGAAAAAATTATTCCAGTTTGTAAAGTGATTGCTGTCGCCTCTATAGTCTTGCAGATTTTTAGCCGTTCTGTAGAGAAATCCCTCCAGCGCATCTGAAGCACTAAGATTCAACGGCAATTCCCCGCGTGGACAGTCAAATGAAAAATAAATATACTTCTCATTCTTTTCAAAGAATCCGAAGACATGGTAATGGCCTCTGCTGAAAGCAGCTAATCGATATCCCTTTTCTTCAGCTGATTTCTTGATTGTATTTTTCATATCCCTGGCAAATTTCTTAAATTCTTCTGACTGGTAAGCTCCACAGTCAGCAATCGCTGACCCGTTATACTTATTAAAAAAAGCTGTTCTATCCATAGTTATTTTCCTTTGACTTCTTTTTCCATTCTTGAAATCAGTGATTCAACGCCGAATCCGCATATAGCGGTAACTCCTCTGTTGAAGTATTCAAAATCCCGCTGTGTTTCACATTTCATCAGTCCAAAACCAATAAACTGACCGATATCCAGCATTGTATTGTCATCTTCAGCAGCTGCAGCATATGCAATGCTGCCAAGTTTTTCATCTGCATCCTCACTCTCATCAAGTGTTTGAAGTCTCTTCTTTAATTCTTCTAATTTGTCCATAGTTATTCTCCTCCGTCTAATAATCCATTTGAGTATCAAATTCTTCTTCGCCTGTAAGACCCAGCATTTCTGCTGCCTTTTTTCTGGCACAAGTGTTCAGGTCAAGATATGTATGCTCTTTGTTCGTTGCGATATAGCATCCGGCACCTACATATCTAAGCTTTTCATACGCAATTTCCGTTAAAATAAAAGCCTCCCCATCTGGAAGAAGGTGCGACAGTCTGGAAACAAAATCATCCATGCAGTTATCTTCACATTCATCGAGACACTGAATAAATGCACTGCTTCCAAAACCATATTTTGTCTTGCCGTTAATTTTTTCTTCCCATACATGGATTTCATCCTCTGAGGAAAGCTCCTCGAGAAGCCTATTAAATGCCTCTCTATCAGTCACTTCAAAATAATTTGTTCTTGTAATCCCGTAACAATTAGACATAGTTATTCTCCTTTTTCTTCTAAGTTCTTTCTAAAAATCTTTCTATTTTCTTTTCTTCAGCTGCTGCAATTTCGAGGAACTGGCAGTAGCATCCGCTGTTTTTCTGGTAGAAACTGCTGGTCATGATATTTTCCACAAAGAAAACGTGTCGCTTTTTAGTAAGCTCCTCAGCTCCGGCAGCGTCACCTTTTTCCTTAAGACAGGCAATCTCCATCCACATTCGATACCACTCCAGATACACCCCGAAGAATGCCCGGTTAAAATACCGGACATTTTTCCGCTGGTGCATCAGCTCCTGCTTAATGCTCTTATACAGTTCTGATTCATTCATGCTCCTGCTCCTTGTATTCCAGTTCAATCAGATACTGAACCGTAATCTGATTTTCGTCATAGATGATTACTTCATCATTAAAAAGTGTTATTCCCTTATGAGCAAAAACCGCATCATAAGGAGCAATTTTTGATTTGGTATATCCCGGCATCTCTGCAGACCACACACTTACGTCCATCTGGTTATGATAAACAACTTTATAAACAGCGAGAAATGCCTGTAAGCTGTTTCCGTTCACCCAGCGGCTTCCCAGGATGTCGGTATATCCGATTGATTTTTTCGCCCGCGGAGCAAAATAAATACCGTGACCAAACATTTTGCCGTTTATGGGAGCTTTAGGATTCAGACGTGGTCCTTCGCTCATCAGACCATAGTAATTTGCATTTCTGGAACCATGATAGAGATAATGAATATCTCTGTTATCCAGTCCCCTTTTTTCCATATATTTCTGGAACTGCAGTTCTGTTTTGTGATTCACGACTCTAAAGGCACGTTTGAAATACAGTGATGATTCCTTTGACAGGAAACGCTTTATCTGCGTATTTTCTTCACTGGTGCATAAACGGATATCAAGCCCTAGACTATCCAGAACAGTAGCTTTGCTGCTGTTTTCTGTTACAGTACTGCTTTGACTGATTTTTGCCGTCATGACATCAAGTATATCCTGTTCACGAAGAATCATCACCGGAATATCATCTGCCTTTTTAGGCAGCATCTCCTGTACATCCTTCATCTTCCGGGGAATCACCACAAAAAGCTTTTTAAAGTTTTCACGGCATATGTCCAGGTCATTTTGATGCTCACTTATCTGGTAAATCAGTTCCTGAGCTTCGTCAATCATTGACTGGCTTACATCCTGATAAGAAACGCTGTAAGTCTCGTCAAGCATGACATTTGCATATCTCTGCAGTGTATCGACCAGTGTTCGTACATCCCGGTCGCTTATTTTGCCATATTTTGATTCTATTTCAACATCAACACGGCATAGTGCGCTGCGGTCTTCATATCCTTCTGCAAGCTTTCTTTTAAGCGTAGTATCCCAAAGCATCATAGGACGTCTGCTTGTTACCGGTGTAGCTCCAATACGCCCCATTTCAATCAGAAAAGCATCGCCCTGGGCAATCATACGATAATAGCGGTTGTTATTGGAATCAGGCGAGATTTTAACAAGATAGGCAAAACCATCTGTATTTGTCCTTGCAGTTTCCATGACTACACCTTCTTTTCAGTAAGAATACCGTTTTCATAGGCATCCTGAATTTTTTTGAATTTAGCTGGGTCCGCCTGCATCATTGCTGTATGATTACAGATATAGATATACTTCGCGCGTTGTCTTTCTACGAGTCTTCGACCATCATCGATACATTCCTCACAGAAATCAAAGCCGCGATAACTGTAGATTTCATCATCTGAAACTGCTTTGCCGCATTTTGCGCATGATTTGCTGCGAATCTTTCCCGCATCAGTGTAGACGCATACCAAATTTCTTTTTCTGCAGTATCCGCAGTCATTAGGGCATCCGTCGCTGCTCCATTCTAGTGTCATATTGTCATTCTCCTTTTCTCATATATTAAACGATTAGACTATTCAGTTTTTATCCTCCTTTTTCGTCTGTATTTATCGTTCATATATAGAGTGAAGGTCAGATTCCAACAACAAAAAAAGAGACCCGAAGGTCTCAAATAGTAAGATGGGTTTTTCTACATCGGTTTGCTGCCTACTTTATTAAGCTTCAAATCGTTGTGACTGAAATTTTTCCAGTTTGATTTGGAATTTATAAATACCGCACTTCCGTCGGATTTAGTCAAATCTAATATCGCAGTATCATCACTGACAGTTCCGTTTTCAGAAGTTTCAATTCCAGAAAGCTTATATCGTGAAGTTTTGAGCTCACTTATAGTGTAGTTTCCTGCTTCTATTTTGATTTTGGTTGACATTTTAATGTATTCCACATCATTTATTTCTGTTATCTCCATACGGTCATCATCAAAACTGCCGTCATCAAACAGGGTTTTGTAAAATGCCTGCCCTTTGTCATTTTCAATTTTGAAGATAAAGGTTGGATTTCCGTGTTCAGGAAAATATCTTGAATAAAAACCATAACCCTCTTCCTGATTATACTGATATTCATCATCGACAGGAATAAGCTTCGTAATAGTAAGATACTGATATCTTATCAGGTGATTCACGATATCTATACTGTTCTTCTGCTCAGCTGTATAATGCCATCCCTGTCTTGCATTGTTTTCATATGGATTATGAGATGTTTCTGGATAATTTTTTCCATTGCACTCAGTATATCCGCCGCTGACAGTCTGCATGACAGCTTCAGTCTGATTTTCAGGAATTTCAACCTGAGCAGGAACAACTGAGTCTATTGCAAAACCGTAATAGCTGTTGCCTGAACTGTCTGACCTCCAGAAAATATAGAAATCATTTGTTGGAATATCTACGGTCAGATTCGCAATGCTCGTACCGCCGTATCTTCCCATACTGTAAGTTTTTCCATCAAGCATATAATAGATTTCCATGTAATCATAGCTTACAGCTTCAGTTCTTGACAATTCACTGAAATGGACCCGAACCCCGGTTTTAGAAGGAATGTACTCTGCACTATATCTTTCATAATTATGTTCCTGAACCGTATAGACATATTCGTTTCCTTCACTGTCAAACTTTGGCTGATAGTCAAAGGAATATTTCCATTCTTTACCGGCATCCGTATCGGTAGATGCTATCTTTGTTCCGTTTTGATAAAGGTCGATACTGATTTCTGCTGGTCTGATTCCATAACTGTTATTGTCATCATCCCAAATCTTTGTACCGGAGACTTTTACAGCCAAATCATCGGAAATAGTGTTTTTGATGATAAAACTGAAATTGCCGTTTTCTTCCTTCACTGCAGATATGTCCGAAACATAGTCTGAAACAGAGTCCTCGGAAATAGTATATTCATATGCAGTGCCGCTGTCGTCGTACATTCTCAAATCATCAACGACTGCAGACCACTTATGTTCCTTGTCAAGCGTAAAGCTTCTGATTTCTATCCCGTTTTGATAGATTTTCCCGGAAATAGAATCGGGACGAACCTTAAGAGAATCATTATCATCAATCCAGCTTTTGCTGATTGTGAGTTTTGTAAGAACATCCCCGAGTGCAACCTCCGTAATATTGGATGCCAGGTTTGTTGTGGTTTTCAAAGGGGTCGTCAGATTGACATCGGACTCATCAAATTCCTGATAAGAGGAATTGTACTGATTCAAAGTAGTAGAACCAAGTGCTCCCTCAGCAGGAGATTTCATCATAACTTCAATATACATCCGCTGTTTAGTGTTCAGTACATATCCGTCCAAATCAACCGCAATGGATTTTACGTCTTCCAGCTTTTCTTTATAGTCCGCTGAAAGAACCCATCCTTCAGCATCCAGACTGCATTCCTGATTCCTGTCTGTCGAATAGTAGGTCTTGAATTTACTGGTATCAATGCCGGCCTGTTCAAGTTTTTCAAAAGATACGCCATTGAATGTTCCCCGCCATGCTGAGGCCTCCTGCTTTTCAAGATTGTCATACATAACGATTTTGGCCATTTGTGTTTCCCCTGCCGATGCTTTCAGCTTATAGCTGTATTCTCCGTCGAGGTTCACTTTCGTTTTCAGTTTGGTGTATTCAGGTTTTGCATCTGTAGATACTTCTGTTTCAATCCCCTGATAGGTATTATTTGCCAAATCGGGATAAGGCAGCGAACATGCCCTGTTTGCTGACAAATCGTAGTTCATATCTGTTGTCAGACAGTAAATATTGACTTTAAAGTCAGATACGTTGAAACTGGCTGATGTGCCGCCTAAATCCATCATATAGTAATCATCCAGCGATACTGAAAAACTGAATTTTGGGATAGGGACTCTGGCTGCCACGGAATTAATAGTCTCATCACCTGTATACTCCATTTTTACATGGAGTTTCTTGACTCCTGTGCTTTCTGACTCTTCAACCAGCAGGACTTTCCATCCCTTTTCACTTTCCAGCTCTTCTTTACTGTACGCTGTACTATTTGATGAATCATCAGTGAATTTAAGATTCTCAGTATCCAAATCCAGCACAGATGAATATTCGAATGTTGCTTCATATGAATTGAATTTATAGAGTGACTGACTTAGGTTTGTTATATATAAGCCACCAACATCTCCAGAATTCATATAATTGGGTACAGGTTCTAATTGGATTCTTTCGTCCTTTATCTGTTCTGATGAAGCAAAGGTTTTTGCTTTAAATCTGACATTTGCGCTGAACGCAACAGTAGAGACCGTTCTTAAATCAGAACCTCTGAGTTTTGTATTGCCTTCTTCTTTATCCGTTTCTGCAAGCTCGGTATTTAGTCCGCTTACATTGGTATTGTAACTATTGTTGAATGTAACATTGCTTACAGAACCATCCTCATTGATATTTTCAATCTGCATATACCCCATCATCAGTACTTTTGATATGGTTTTGCCGTTGTTCAGTTCTTTATTTGAATATATTTTAGAATACCAGCTATCCTTGCTAAATGAAAAAGAACTGGTGATGTTTTTGTATTTTATATAAACATCACTATACTGTTTATTTTCTGAAGGAATTGTAACAGATTTTGACTTGGTTTCATTTCCGGATGTTATCAGTTCATAGTCACTGGACCCTCTGCTTTTTCCATATATTTCATAATCAATTCTGGGGCGAACCGAGATGCTTGTAATAGTTCTTTCATCATCTTCTGCTAACCGGTATGTCCCGTCGGCATAAATAAAATACTGTTTATCCATACCAACTATCATATTGTATGTGGAATCACCGAAATACGAATTGTATTGATTTCCTGCAGATAAGTAGGAATAGGAAGTATTGACCGCATCAGGGTTTTCATATCCGTATTCCATTACTTCCTGATACATCGAGTGGTAGTCTTTTAATTCAAAAGAATACATATTATCATATAGATAGCTGATGTAATCGTATGTAAAATAGCTTACATCAAAAGACTTATCAGCAGTATCAATCAGAACTTCTTCCTCTGAATCGAGATATGTCCCATTCCAGACGGCTTTTACATCAAAGCTGCTGGAAGCAGTGTATTTAACTTTTGGCAGTGCAAAATTAACAGTAATCGAACCGCCATATGCTGTAGCTATTGTACCCGAGGTGCTTGAAAGCAAATGTTCATTTGAATTCGATACTTTGTAGTAAGTACTGCTGCAGGAAAAAATCATATCCTCAGGCAGCTCCAGCAATATGTTGTGACCTGCTTTTAAACCAAATGTATTTGTTTCTAAATAGGTCGCATCAATTGTAAACTTGCCATACCAGTAATTGTTCCAGTCATTGCTGTCTATTTTGCTTAAAATAGCGGTATCAGACGGTTTGTTATTAGAAATGTTGCTGTTTGCGTCTGCAATGCTTAATCTGTTGACGTCTCTTTTTCCTGTATACTTGAATCCTAAATCATTGACAGCATCTACTGTATTTGCCCCGTCATTGATAGAAGCATAAACCTTTGATTCAGAATCTGGTGTCCAGTACCTGAATTTTGATAAGGTATACACAACCTGTACAGTAGAGGTAAATGCTGTATTGATGACATCCTTATTGGTCAAAGTAAAGTAATTCTTTCCTGTTGCATCATCTTTGCTTCTGGTATAGTACCAGTCGCCTCTGCCGGAGCCGCTTCCTTTCAGTTCTGCGGCGATGTCATAAGTCATTGACTGTGTGGCATCGACATATCCGGGAGCAATCTCAGTAAAATCAAATAATTTGATTGAAAGCTCTTCCGGCTGATAAGTAACTGCCCCGTCTCCGCGGTAATCAATCGTAATCTGCAGTTTGACTGAAGCAGTCCCGTCTTTTTCCATAGTGAGCTGATAATCGTCACTCAGGCCTTCACTTTTATCGCCCCAGTTGAGGCTTATGTCAAAGTTATCCAGGTCCGTCCCGGTCAAAACCTTATCGGTCCCTTCCGCCGAAACCGGCATCATGAAGCCCGAGGCAACAGAAAAAGCTGTGATGAGTGCCATCGTCCCCGACAAAACTCTTTTGAAGCCTTTTTTAAATCTGTTTCTCATTATTCATTGGCAAGGATTTCCCCAATCATTATAAATGGGGGAGGAATTGCCGCTAACCCTCCTTTCAAGGTCATCCGCCACAACAGCATTGACTGCCGGGCGGCCAGCACGAGTGCTGAGCCTTTATTCCATGTAATTCCAATCTCAGCCATAATGGCTTCCTCCTTCTTCTTATATTTACCTCCATGATTTAATCAAACTAAACGCTAACAGTACTCTGGTATATGTTCTGTTAGTGGAAAGGTGGAGGGATAACCCTTTCTCAACAATAGTATGTTTGATTTTTCCCGAATCAGGTGTTTCTGGACAATAGAAACAGGCTTTTTTATACTGTTAGCAAAGCTGAAAATCGGGATAAAAAAAGAATCCTGAAATGGATTCATTATTCGAAGGGGCGGATGCGCAGGACTCGAACCTGCAGACTGCCTTGCAATGGTCAGCCGCTTACCGATTAAGCATACATCCAAGTTATATTTTCAGTAGCCTGAAATCCCTGTTCCTGTTTACTGCTCTGTTGTAATTGTTGTTTGCTGTTTAGAAAGTAAATAGTACCATTTATTCTAAAAAAATAATTGGTATCCATGCAATTTGATACGCCTCTAATACCTCAGAAGGCAGAACAGACGCTATTCTTATGTTTGATGCCCATGTAATTAAAGATACCTCCAATACTCTCATAAATAGAGTGTAAGATTAGAAGTCGTTTGGTACCTATGTAATTTTAGATACTTCCAATACCTCAAATCATGTATTCAAAAGTATCTTTACACAGATTTTGGATGAGTGAACCATGTCCTCTCCTTCCAGCTGCCAAATCAGCCGATGTATTTAGAAATTTTGGCCGAAGAGGCTGGGTTTTCACCAGCATGGGAGATATTCAACGTGTCCCGAGTTACTGAAACATACATCCCGCTGTAGAGGACAAGCTCAGGTCGAGTATCCTATTAACCTCCGCCCTGCCCATCAGGGGTCAGCTAGATATTACTGATACACTTCGATAGAGATGCTGCATTGGCCCCGCACACGCCATGCAGTCACGATATGTCAATAGATTTGGTACCTAAATCATATCATCCGATTAAAAATCGTCTTATGCTGCTGACAGCAGCTGCGTCTTAATCGTAAGATATCATATCTTTCCAGAGTTTTGTTTATATGTTTAGATTCACGTGACAGAAGGCGGAATCGAACCGCCACCAGACTCCATGATTTACAAAGGACGTCTCCTCAACACAGAGCTGCATACCCGACTGTAAAGTTTTCTTTCACCCACCTCTGCAGAAAGTGCCCTACTTCTTGCTTTACGCCTGTATTTCTGTCAAATAAATGGCGGACTCTGCAGGAATTGAACCTGCGACCTGACGGTTAACAGCCGCCTGCTCTGCCGCTGAGCTAAGAGTCCATTTGTAAAAGTGAGACAAGTATTTGATACCTGTGTAAAACAGATACCTCCAGCACCATATTTAATACTTCTTCAAAAATATCATTGTTTGGTACCTGTGTAATTTGAGATACCTCCAGCACGCATAATAATCTGAACGTTTCTCTACCTTTGTTTGGTATCCGTGTAAAACAGGATATCTCCAGCACGGACATCAAAGAGAACCAGGCTATCACACCGTTTGGTACCTGTGTAAAACAGGATATCTCCAGCACCTCAAATTCTGTATTTAGATGTATCTTTACACAAATTTTGACTGAGTGGACTATGCCCTCGTCTTCCGGCTGCCAAATCAGCCGATATATTTACATATCTTTCAGAAAATATTGATTTAGAATTCTGCAGAGCCAAGTTCTCTGCACGGCATATTTAATGAGGTTTTGTTTAGTTTTTTGTGTCTTGCGCACGCAGGGCCAGCTCATTAACCTCAAACCCAGCTGTCTTGTTATTGGGGACCATACAGGATTCGAACCTGTAACCGTACTTTAGTAAACTATTTATTCCACTTATGAAATTTTGAAGAAAAGAGAGATGAAATACAATAATACACTAAAAACACTTCTTAGGTGTTCCGCTGCTCTGCCTGTTAAGCTAATGGTCCATGATGGCAGCCTGTATCGCCGCTGCCTGATGTAAACTACTCACCCTGTGCCTCGCAACATTCGTTCGATTTTCACGAAAAGCTCTGTACCATGTCAATATCATCTGTTCCCAGCAGTACGATATTTAATGCAGTCAGCTTATAATCTCCGATGAGAGATATTTATCTATAACAGCTGAACCGGAACACTGCCTGGGAAGCATCTGTATCCGGTACTGATATATTTGATATGGTGCGCCCCTCTGGATTCGAACCAGAAATGTATCTTACGTGACAGCTGTACACTCTGCCTGCTTCACCAATTTGCATAGAGACGCATATAAGTCAATGGTGGACAATCAGGGGGTCGAACCCTGTACCTGAGGATTATGAGTCCCCTGCTCTGCCGGATGAGCTAAATGTCCATAAACCGACCTTTTCGATGTCGGGTCTCGCATGGATTTCTTTTTTTACCGCTTAACTAATACCATGTAATGTACCGCGCTCTCTTTTGGTTTTGTTTTATAAAGTTCGAAAACAAAACAAATGTAGAGTTGCAAACAAAATCATAACCTAGTCTCTTTTATTGTTTTTTTTGTTCAAAGGTGTTGTCACAAATGAGACCTCAAAGATTATTCACCTTTACATATCAGCGACTCGAAAGTTATTGATATGTAAATATGAACAATAAAACTGCCCTTTGTATTCTTCAAGTGCTGTCGTGGAGAAAAAACTGCGGGCCGCAGATAAGAACTTAACGCCTGAATTTATTATGTTTTTAAGGCACTTTTAAAATTCAGGAAAATCTTTCGCCTTAAGATGATAACGATATGATGCCTGCCATCGATATCATTGGCATTTTAAGATGATTGATTTTTGATGTACTGCCGCAAAGTTCCCACAGGAGTTGGATTCGGTCCCCCTCTTGCGCTGTATGACCAGCAGTGGCGAACTTTCGCAGTATCTGCATCTCATGTGCAGCTTGTTTGTTTTATGGCTGGAGCACCTGGATTCGAACCAGGGCATGTCAGATTCAGAGTCTGATGCCTTACCGCTTGGCTATGCTCCAATTGATTTATTTAATAAATATAAATGACATTTGATATCTGCTGTTGAAATAAACAGCATACGATTTGAATAAAGAATGGTATCGCCGAAGAGGAACTACCTCCTGACAGGAACCTATGGGAGAGGGGAACCTGTTTCTGTTATCCTTAACAGTCGGCGATATATTGAATAAGACAGGAAAACCGCCATATAAAACACAATGAAGGGAGGTGCTGTTTTATTACTTTATACGCGGTTTTTCATACAAATTATCTTGGCAGCAGAGACAGGATTTGAACCTGCGACTTCTTCTCAGCATCTAAAATCGGACCATGCTGTTTCTGATGAGTTCCCGCTACACCACTCTGCCATAAAATGCAATAGAGATTAGATGTTCATCAGCCATTCTGTTATGAATAACATTCTTCTGCTTTCAGAAGAATCCTGCAGTGCTTGCTGCTAAACGAACATCTGTTCCTATTACAACTATATTATAGCATGTATTTTATATAATGCAAGGAAAAAGTATCTATTAGAGTATTTTTTTACAATTCTATGCATCTATTAAATGAGATGCTGATTAAACATTACCCAAATTGCAAACACACAAATTCTCTACATATTTTATGCACCTAAATAAATCAGTAAAAAGATAATAGAGATAACGGCAAAACCTGTTGTTCTAATATACTTATAAAACAAAGCCTCCATACAAGCATATATCGCAAATATAATTAAAACAGACGTATTTAAAACATTCATAGGTTGATGCAAAATATATGAAGACAATCCAGCAGACAAAAAGGCAACGCCAAATAAAAGCATAAAGACAATTTTTATCTTCAGATTATTGTCATTGACAGTTTGCGGAAGTTCCTTATGCTGCTTTCTTGATTTTTGTATGCCGTTAACTGATAACAAATAACTCAAATTGCTCAATAGTTCCATTGCTCCAAATGCGACAAAAAAGGCTCTGTATATTTCTATTTTCCACCCCATTATTTGTCCTCCAGGTTATCTATAATGCAGTTTAAAAGTTTGCATAAGGTTTCAATATCTTTATCGCTCAACCCGCTCAATGCCTGGTTATTGCTTTCGTCAGCCAAGTGTGTAAGTGTCTGAATAATTTCTTCACCCTGATTTGAGAGGGATATATCATAAGCTCTACGGTCATTTTTATTTTCTGTTTTTACTATCATATTCTTTTTATGTAAGCGTTCAATAACAGAACCGCAGGTGGCCCTATCTGAATTTAGTGCTTCGGCTATCTGTGCTTGCGTCAACACTTGCTGGTTTGCTAGAAGTTTTAGTACAGCCCATTGGGATGTAGTTATATTATACTCATTTAGCAATAAGTCCAAATTTCGTTTTATTAGTCTTGCACTGGTATTGAGCAGATACCCAACGGAAGCATGAATATTATCCATCTTTCAGTTCCTCCTATATAGTATGTACACTTACTATTTGTATACATATTATATATCATGATTCCATTTACTGTCAACAAATTATAAAGAAATCACAAGCCAGTCATCATCTGTCATAAATTCCCACGGACTCCTTAGCCAGCACATCTGCTCTCTCGTTATAAAAATCACCAGTATGTGCAGCTACCTTCATGAAATCGACATCTACTGCTTTAGAATACTGGTCTGCAAGTTCCTTATACTGCTTTGTTCCGGTTTTATTTGTTTTCCACTCTCCTTTTGCCCATTTTTCAATCCCCATATAGTCATAATAAATACACAGATAATCGTATCCGTTCTTTGCTGCATAGTTCATAGCACACAGGCTGCCGCATATCTCCCCGGCAACATTCCTCATTCCAACATAATCAGCCCGGTCTCCGCTCCCGCTCAGCTCCTCGATAACCGTCTGAGCCTCAATCAAAACGCATCCAAATCCGTATCTGCCTGTTTTCTGATTGTAGCTGCCGTCAACATAAGCAATCAGAGGCCTGACCGGTTCTTTGCGGATTGTCCGCTCTTCTGTTTTGATAAACTCCTCCGCTTCTTCTCTTGTTTTGAAAGATTTGAACTGCGCTCCCTTGAAGCCTTTTACCTGTGCCTGGCACGCTGGCCAGTCTGTATATATTCCCGGTTTGATACCGGTTTTAACTGCATAGTATTTTGATTTTGCCATATGTCATTCTCCTTTCGCTCTACATCCATATTATGAAGAAATGAACAGCGTCTGTCTACCTGCTGGACAGAAAAAAAGACACCCGATAAAAGGTATCTTTCTAAGCGATAAGCTCAGCAGCATCTCCAAGAAAATGAGACATCTTCCCTGGAAATGCCCGACCGTATTTTATCATAATCCTTGGGACCATTAAAAACAGATACTCCCGTGCCCGTGTCATGGCAACATAGAAACATCGCAGCTCCTCGTTGTCTTCAGGCGTTCCGGCCTGTTCTTCGGTTGTGCTTGGACAGACTTCGTCTATACAGTCCATAATAAATACTGTGCTGAACTCCAGCCCTTTTGCTGAATGAATCGTTGATATAACAAGCGTATCCTGAGCAGTGTTTTTGTCAGAATTCCCGTTGAGACACATTTCATCAAGAAATATCACAGGATTATCGAATGATTCCGCCAGAGTAATAAGAGTCTTTAGTTCAAGTTTGTTTCGTTCGTTTTCAATATCCAGTTCCTCTCTGGTTTCCTCATCAGTATCCATTTCCTTGATGTTCCGCTTATTCAGTTCATAATAAAAACTGATAATGGAATTAAGTGCAGCTTCCAGTTCAAGATTTTTCAATCCTTCGATATGCTGATAAAGAATTACAAGCTCTTCATGGAATTTGCGTTTTTCAAAACCGCAGGACAATAGCGCTTCGCTCCCTCTGTCCCGGCACTGTCTGGAAATATTCCGAGCATAGCTCTTGCCGATTCCGGCATGAAGCTGAAGCAGACGGTACCATGCAATCTCGTCTTTAGGATTCGTCATGCAGCGGAGATATGCAAGTGCATCTTTGACATGAGACTTTTCAAGAAATTTAATACCGCCGTATTTTTCATACGGAATATTGATATGAGTGAGCATCGTCTCCAGCTGATAAGACTGGAAAGCATTGCGAATCAGGATACATATTTCTCCATATGGAACTCCGCTGCTGTGCTGTCTTTCGATTTCTTCAAGAATGAAGAATGCTTCCTGTTTTACATCATCGACATTGATTATCTTAGGTTTTACCGGACTTGAATGATTTGCTACCAGTTCTTTTGCATATCCTTCAGTTGCATGGTTTTTCATGACATGATTGGACAGGTCAAGTATTTCCTGACTGCTCCGGTAGTTCTGCGTCAGGCGTACAACCTGGCACCCGGGCATTTTATTCGGGAATGTAAGAATATTTTCAACATTGCTTCCGCGAAAACCGTAAATACTCTGATAATCGTCACCGACAATGGCCAGATTACGATTATCCTTTCTAAGTGCCAGGACAATCTGCTCCTGGATATAGTTGGTATCCTGATACTCATCTACCATGATGTACCGGTATGTTTCGGAGATTGTACGGGCTGCTTTGGGAAAGTTTCTTAGAATATACAGAAAATATACAAGCATATCATCATAGTCCACCATCCCGGCCTCAAGTTTGTACTTTGTATAGGCTTTCTGCAGCTTCTCTATCTGCGCTACATACCCTTTATATTTGGAACATTTCACGTCTACAGCTCTTGCAATGGACCAGTTGCGGTTAATAGACATACTGATAATCGAAAGAACTGTCTGAGCTTTCGGGAATCCCTTTAATTTTCCATATCCGAGTTCAGTCTTGCACATTGAAATGATATCGGCACCATCGCCGCCGTCAATGATTGTATAGTATTCCGGCAGTCCTACCAGTCTGGCATATTTTCTCAGCATCATCGAACAGAATGAATGATATGTGCATGCGGTAATCTCACGGCACCGTTCATCAAGCATCTGTGCTGCTCTTTCCTTCATTTCATTGGCAGCCTTGTTTGTGAAAGTCAGCAGAAGAATCTGGTGAGGGTCGATTCCTGATTCAATCAGATAAGATACTCTATATATGAGCGTTCGGGTCTTTCCGGAACCGGCTCCTGCCAGTATCATCAGCGGCCCCTCTGTCATCCATACTGCTTCATACTGCTGAGGATTCAATTCTTTTTTATAGTCAATTTTAAAGTTATCATCAAACATTTTTCTTATTCCTCCAGTCTACACTATTAGTATGAAGGAATAGAAGAAGTCTGTCTAACTGCTGGACAGAAAAAGCTGCGGATAAGCAGCTCAATCTACAGGGTCGAAATCATCATAATAATCATCGTAAAAAATATCCGGAGAACAGTCATCCATCTGTTCCATATCAATTTCTGAGTTGTCTCCTGCCCCGGAAGTTTCAAGTCCATCAAAGTCTCCTTTGTTTAGAACATCAGCCATATAATCCTGTTCTAGGGTTCTGTCCCCACTTTCGCCCTGCCAGAAATCTCTGCTTTTTACCATAATATCACTCCTTTATCTTGAAAAAGTCAGAATTGTTCTTATATCAATAGTATGGTTTTTTAACGGAGAAAAAAAGACTCTCTTTTTCAAGAGAATCCTTATTATAGAGAATCTATTTTAAGCAGATATTTACGCAGTGAGTTTGAGCAGTTTTCTACTGCACCGTTATCTACTGCTTCTTTTAAAAGGGTCAGTATATTTCCAACCCTGGGGGACGGCTGGATATTGCACCACTGCATAATGTCATTTCCATTTACAGCAAGATGACTGCTTTCCAGGTCAACAGCATCAGCTTTCAGAAGCTGTTTGTAAGTATTGACCGCCTTGATGGTATTGATATACAAATTTGTAGTGTACTGCATATTGTGATTCTTGACATCTGCTATCTTCAGCACAAACAGTGACTCAATTTTCTCACGACCGACTTTGTTTGCCAGCTTTCTTACACTTTTTATACTGTCACCAGAACACTGCGAATCATGATATAATATAAGTTTACTGATAAACTCAATATCCCGTTTTGGAAATTTCAGCTTTTTTAGAACTTCAGCGGTTATTTTTGTGCTGATTTTCTGATGACCGATATAATGGGCATATCCTTCTTTGTCGACAGTACGGCACTTGGGTTTTCCGACATCGTGAAGAAGAGCTGCTATTCTCACATGTGCCAGATTTATATTCGGAAAGATATACTTTCCCTGTCCAGCGAGAATGACTGTTTTATATGTATGCGTCCAAAGGTCATAACAGTGATATTTGCTGTTCTGGTCGTATTTATACTCTGCCTTCAATTCAGGTATCAGGAGAAAAAGCAGCGGACGGATAAGCTCCATATCTTTCGATGATAGATTTTCATCTGACAGTATTTCTACCAGTTCTTTTTGAATCCGTTCACCGGAAAGGTTTCCAATAAGATTCCTGTCTATAAACTCTGTCACTGCAGCATATGTCTCGGGTTCGATTATAAAGCCAAAACGGACTGCAAATCGAAAAGCCCTAAGCACTCTCAATGTATCCTCTTTAAATCGCACACCAGGGTCTCCTACTGTACGGAGTATACCGTTTTCGATATCGTTTATGCCGCCAAACGGGTCTATTACCTTACTGGATAAAATATCAAACGCTATAGCATTGACAGTAAAATCCCGTCTTGACAGGTCATCAGTAAGTGTTTCAGAAAACTGAACACAGCAATGGCGTCCGTCAAAGCGGCTCTCTTTTCGATATGTTGTGATTTCAATCTCTTTATCTCCTATTACCGCAGTCATAGTGCCATACTTTTTTCCAAGAGGAAAATAACGAATCGAATGCCGAATAAACAGTTCTTCCATCTCATCTGGCGTTGCTGATGTGCAGAAATCAAGGTCATGAGGTTCTCTGCCCATTAAGATATCTCTAACACATCCGCCTACAGCATATATTTCAAATCTGCTGTCCTTAAACAGCTTTACCATATCAGTTATATCTTTGGTGATAATTTTGCTTATGTTCTTTTCTGTTATATTATCCATGTTATAGCTCCTTTATATACTCTAACTTACATGCATTTAAGCTGCCTAGATTATATTACTTTGTCCGCTGTTTGGAAAATCGCTGGACAGAAAAAAGAAAAACAGTATCTACTGCTTCTCTCCACTGTTGTCTTTTCTTGTGATGAATGCTGACAGGACCAGTGCTGCAGCAACTGACACAGTGATGATTCTTCCCTGTGCTGTCTGCAGTGCCTGACTCCAGTAACCGACATAAGGCAGCGAAAACACAGTTCTGCCGATAAAATTGTCTTTTGTAGTGGAAATTCCATCGGATACTTTATTTGCATCGCCTTTTGTTTCTATTCCAGCATCGGATACTGCTACAGCACGATGGGTCACCAGCATATTTTCAGCAGCCTGAAATGCGATAATATCGCCATTTTTTATATCAGAGTAATCAGCAATGGTATTTACAAAACATACGCTTCCGGTATGTATGGTTGGTTCCATCGAACCGGACATTACGATGTATGGTTTGATTCCAAACATCTGTATTACCAGCAGTCCCAGTATCAAAACAAACAGAACCGCTGTAACTGCTGTAGAAATCAATCCTGCTGTTTTTTTAAGGTTCTTCATTAACAGAACATCTCCTTATCTACTATTTTTAAAATATGTAATTCTATGGTCAAACAACTGCATTCAATCCTATCAGTAATTATTATTTCACTTTCATGTTTTTTAAACTGTTTTTATACAATATAGCTGATATGATTATAATAGTATTGGTTACAATAAGATAATATTGTTTATTAATATCTATAAATGTATATATTATATTCGTAATTGATAATAGCAATATAGTGCTAGGTAGCAAAGTATTTTTATTTTTCATTTTGTATCTCCTCTTCTCCTTATTTTGTGATATAAATGAAACAGATTTAAGAGATATATTCATCGAAAAGCAGAAGTTTATCAACTCCCGCTCTCAGTGACTATTCTTGTGATTTTGTGTCTTTTGCAGCTGCTATCATGACTCCAAAAGCAAGAGACGCTCCAGCTATCATCAGATAAAGTCCAATTTTCTGGTCATCACCTGTTTTTACCTGTTCCGCTTCAGTAACTGGTTCAGTGGAAAATGTCCATTTTACAATATCGTTAAGTATTGAATACTCATTGTTCAGTTCTTTCGGTACACTCAGTGCAAAAGTCAGATTGCCCTGAGAGTTTTCGGGAATCGTTCCAAGCAGTTTGCTTTCAGCCAGTTCCTCTGCTCTGACAGGACCATCAAATACCGTTTCAGAAATCCCGTCGATATTTGATTTGATAGTAATATTAACTTTATCAAGTAAAGCAGAATCACTAATCGCCTCGCTTCTAAAATAGATATTCACAGCATCAGAACTGCTGTTTATGAGCTCTGCACTGTCTTCATATTCGTCTCCAGGCATCAGTACTGGAAAATTCGTGAAAAAATCTGCTGAATTAGCAATCAATGTCTTTGCATCACCCTGATATTCCACCTGAAACTGTTCACTGCCGCCTTTTTCAAAAGACTGGATATCATATGCACCTTCTTTTTTGCTGGAAAGGATACGAATATCTCCCCATGGTCTGACAGAATCATAATCCGGTGTAAAATTTTGACTTTGAACTGCATCTACGTCAACATCAAGGAAAAAGTCAGTTCCTTCTCCATCCTGTGAAAAGTCCTCAGGAATATTTAGACCCTGAAAGATGTCAACTGTTTCGTCAGTTTTCAGTTCCTCTGGATAATAATAATATCCGTCATTCTCTTTAATCCAGCCATCCATCCCAAAGATACTCTTTTCAAGTTCCTCATCAGTATCTCTGAAAGTCAGTTTTACTCTAACAAAGCAGCAGCTGCCGTTATTGGTTATTCTCGGGATTTTTGAGATTGTCTTACCGGGCAGGACATTAACGCCGTCCTCCCAGGCAATTTCCTTACCGTCTACAGTCTGGAACTCTTCAAGACTGATATCAACGATGCCGGTTTGGAAATGATTCATGGTGGATGTTTCCGGCATTGCATAGATTACTGACCCAGTTGTCATCAGCAGCAGGGCAAGGCAAGATGTAAGGAGTAATTTTTTATCCTGTTTAAATACTTTAAATTTCACGTTCTTCCCCTCCTATTGAATTGATGCAAATGCTTCAGCGTAACTGCTGAACCCTTCAGACTGAACAGATTCTTCATAAACGATAATCTCAAATTCATTGGTAAGTTTCCATTCATCATTGCATGTCACTGTCGTAAATAACGGTTCTGTAAGTTCGTCAGGCTGAATGACAGTTTTATAATAGTAATATCCATCATCCTGCTTAGATGTCCAGCTTTCGGTATTGAAATCCAGACTGAATTTTTCAGCAGCTTCACTGGTGTCAAAGCCGACAAATACCCGGATATAGCATGGTACACTGCCAGTATTTTTTACCTGCACTTTTTTAGTGAAAGAATCTCCATAATCAAGATTTTCTTCTGGTGGAGTAAATTCTTCTACGATTTCCGTAGTATTTATGCCAATAGTAAGATTGTTTACTGCACTGTCTGATGCTGTCAGATAGGCATAAATACTCTGACCCGTCCATAATGCTCCTAAAGTTATAATAAGGCCACATATAATAATCAGTTTTTTATGTGTTGCAGTCCTTTTCATAATAGCTCCTATCTGTATCGCATAAACTGTGATACATCATAAACCAACAGCACCTGCGAATATTAATGCGGGCGCTGTTAATAATAAATATAAGTAATTTTGACTAAACCCTTTATTTGCCGTTTCAAGAACAAAATTATGCCTGTGAAGAAAGGACCAGTATTTACACTTGTATCTTCTCAAAAGAGAAACAAGTAATTAATTTTCTTTGACTTCTGAGTTGATTTGGTTGCTTAGAACTTGCCAAACATCAGCTGGGGCAGTTTTTCCGCCATTTACATCAGATGACTGAATTCCGAATGCCTTTACTTCAACATCTCTGTTAGTCCCTTCAAGGCCTTGACCTTCGATGACATTTGCAAATTTGATAGTATCAAATAAAGATGGAGTAGCGGCATTTTTAGCTAATTCCGTACATGCTTCAGCAGTTCCATAAACATATGTATGTGTAACATAATCACCATGATTTACTGGTGCTCCCAGTTCTGTCCATCCATTGTTTACTGTATAGCTGTAAAGCTCTGTTCCTGCAGATTCATTTCGCATACCGTCAGGAGCAGCTGTAACGACATCTGCAAATGGGACATCAACAGTCATAAATACATATTCTGTATTTTCCCCATCATTTGTAATTTTAGGGTCCTTTGCGACTTCTTTGTTTGGCGTGATATCAGTTCCATCGTCCGGATTCCAGTTTGGTTCGGTCAAATTCAGTGAAATTTTCCCTACTGTAAATTCATTTGTCTTAGAAGCATTATCTGTAAAATAAGCTGAAATGCCTCCAAATGCCAGCACACCAACCATTGCTGTTGCCAGTGCCAGGTTTCTAATTTATTTCTTGTTTTTCATTCGATTTCTTTTCACCAGGAGTATTCCTGTATTCAGGCAGAGAGACCGGTGAACCTTCCTTTCATTTTTTCAACACAGCGCTTCCGGAAACAGAATATCCCTGCGCTTCTCTCATAATATATAATTTATATAAACCCTTCTTCACACAGATATGTGCGTATCAGGAAACGGCCATTGTTTATGGACATTGATTTTCATTAATAGTATGTATGAATATTTGCAATCTACAGGCCCATTTAAAAAAAAGAAGGAAATTATTTCAAAAACCTTCTTTTCTTCACTTTTTTTAGGCTGGCATATCTCAATGTTGTATTATCATGCAGATATGCTTCCGTTCTGACAGCCGACGAAAAGTGCTTCAATTAAAAAATTTAGGGGAAGACTCATATCTCCATTAAAAATAAAGATATGAGCAGAGGATATCTGTCAGAAATCTTCTGACAGAGACAATGAAATTAGTATCACCGAAGAGAATTGAACTCTTTGGACTTTAGAGTCCTGCAGCCGTTTAAACATATGATGTGTATAACAACAAGACATTAAGTGAATTTGTTAAACTGTTTAATATTGATAGAAAAACTCTAAAAAGCTGATTAAGTGCTTCAAAATCAAAACCGTTCATACGTTTCTGCCGGTGATATATGGTGCTTTTGAAGGGAGTCGAACCCTCACTATCCTGCGATAACCGGTTCCTGAAACCGGCGCGTCTACCGTATTCCGCCACAAAAGCATATCAGGTGCCAGAACTTATAAATCTACATTGGTGTGAAAGGACGCAGAAATTATAAATAAAAATACTCTGACATCTGGCAACTTTATCAACTTCACTTGAAAAACGAATGCAAAATGGAGAATGTTTTTATATAGAAGTCAAAAGTCATTTGGCGCAGTGAAGAGGATTCGAACCTCCGATACATAAATGTATTCTGTCTTTCCAGAACAGTGCCATAAGCCGCTCGGCCATCACTGCATTTTTTATATTCCAATAAGATTTTCTGCTTACCTTTCAGCTGTCAAATCAGCTGTTTTAAATATCATACCTTACTTCAGTGTTTCAAAGAAAAATATAACATCATCATTAATATGTTTGATTATTCCAAATCTGATTCCAACCTTGTATGGAACGCTGTCTCTCATGAGTCGATTTGACAGTGTAGAAAGATATCTTCGATAGCCTTCGACGTCGAACGTCGCCTTATAATGATTGCAGCTTCGACACGACGGCAGCATATTGGACATCTCATCTGTTCCGCCGATTTTTAAAGGAATCATATGGTCAACCTGCATATCCTCATATTTCAGCTCACAGCCGCAGTATGCGCAGTGTCCTTGACACTTGTCATATATTTCATGTCGTTCTAATACAGTTAATTTCCTTCTCATATATGCTCCTCAACTAAAGCTTACGATTATTTTGATATTGGTTAGTCATAAGCTATAAAATTTTGTCTGCCGTCTGCACGATGCCCCGGTTTTAGAAATACCACGCACTTCCTGATGCATCCTTTTTTACAAATCCTCTTCCGGATTCAAGCAGCTCCTGCCCTCTTGCGAGTCTTTTGACCGGCAGACATTTTAATTCTATATTGGGAAAAGTTTTGACAAATCAAAGATTTTCAGAATTATTTATTGGTGCTCTCAACGGGAGTCGAACCCGCACGTCCTTTCGGACAGCAGCTCCTCAAGCTGCAGCGTATACCAGTTTCGCCACAAGAGCAGAGAAATGAATCACTTCGAAACATATGTTCTTTTTAATACATATCTATTATATCATTCGTAAAAATAAAGTCAACAAAAAATACTCTAATAGATATATTATTCCAATAATCATTACTCTATTAGAGCACTTTTCCAATCAAGATATATTGTGAAGTCTTTCAGATTACAGACTACAGTGTTACAGTATAGTGACTACCATTCTCTCTACTATACTGACTACAGACTCAATAACCGTGCAATACTGCTGCTCAGATAGCAGTCCTGCCTTCAAATTTGATTTCATATCCAGCTTTCATCAGCAGGGCTATCTGCAAAATAGCGTCGGTTGATACCTTCCCGTCTGAAAACGGATAAAACCATGATAAAGTACTTCCGCCTACATAGCATCCAATCCCTGAAACAACGGCTCCATCCTTATCCTCATGATTTTCTTCAATCCTGAGTAAAACCCATATCTTCGGTTTCCTTGCTTCGATTTCTCTGTTCAGTATGTCACAAAGATAATCAAACACATATTCCGGACAGCTGCCCTTTCCGTATTCCCAATTTGCAAGAGTTGGAGCTGGTATCTTATATTTCTCAAAAACATCTTTTCTGGATAATCCGGACTTCTTTCTGAGCCTTGAGATAATCTCCTGATGTTCATTTGATTTATCCATTTATTATCACCTCAATTCAGCAGATTACTAAATCATCTGCTTTTTAATCTATTATATCATTGAAACAGGTTTTTCACAATAATAAGCATCAATTAGAGCATTTATCATAATTATTAAACATAAGACAGATACCCTATTAAAAGACCAGAATAATCCAGACTGATAACCTGTAAGCTCTGCCCGAAGAATAAAAAACCCGGGAAGGGCTCCCGAGCTTTTTATCATTCTTAAATATTCAGATGTACTTCAGATGCTTACTGTTATTCTTCTTTTTGTTGTCTGAAAAAGGAACCTTCTCCACCATGCTCCAGATACACAATTGAAAGCAACACTGGCGAATGTTCAAATATAGGTTTGATGATATTCCTGTAAACATGGTTCCAGTCTCCTCCTGCCAGGCCGCATCCGATATACCCCGGTACCGCAACACGGAGACACGAGTCCCGGCAGTCCTCTTCTATACGTCGCAGTCCCTTTTCAAGAGCAGTATAATCAGTCTGCAGCTGTCCACGGCCGAAACCGTCCTGTGCAAAAATATTCGCAACATAGCGTCTGCTGTCGACCGGCAGATACTGAACGCTTCCAAGGAGGTCAGCTCCTTTTTCCAGACATAAGCTGCGATAACTTTCAAACTGCTGAGCGGTGAGCAGTTTCTCACGAATCTGTTTTGCTACACCTCCGCCCATGACACCTTTACAGTTTACCTGATGACACAAAATATCTGCATCGAATTCAAGCATATTCCCATCAACATAATTAATCATTTATTTTCTCCTTTTATTTGATTGAAACACAGCTGAATAATATCTTGCCTCCCGTCTTCGCTGATTATGTTTCTATCTATAGGATGATTTTATTTTCCAAAAGACAAAAAAAAGAAACCCGGAATAATCGGGTTTCTAATATGGGTGATGAAAAACTATTTACTTTTTTCGGTTTTAAGTTCCAGTTTGTATTTCTCAAGTTTTTCAGCAGTAATTCCTGCCACTTCAATAATATCATTGTCTGAAAGCAGTCCTTTTTTAAGCAGCGACATGACAACATATCGTTCTTTTTTAGTCTCACCTTTTTCAATATTTTTCTGGTCTCGCATCTGCAGGTTCATGATTATTCAGCACTCCTGTTTTCAAACTCTCGTCTATATTCTTCTAGTTTTTCAGCAGTAATTCCGGCTACTTCAATAATATCGTCATCTGAAAGCAGTCCTTTTTTAAGCAGCGACATAACAACATAACGTTCTTTTTTAGTCTCACCTTGTTCAATGCCTTGTTCAATACCTTTTTCAATATTTTCCTGGTCTCGCATGAGTAATGTCATATATTCCAACCTCTATTCGTCATGGCACCGTTAAGATAAACGGGGTATGATTTTAATCTTTCAGGCAAGCCGTATTTCTAAATAGACTTTTCCATTTCACACTTCAATCTTTTTAAAGCTTCAGCATCAAGCCCTGTTATTTTAAGGACAGCATCCTCTGGATAATTTTCTGCGAGCATTTTCTTTGCAACGTCAAGCTTTTCTTGCTTAATACCTTTTTCAATATTTTTCTGGTCTCGCATGAGTAATGTCATATATTCCAACCTCCATTCATCATGTCGGCGTGCATGCTGTACAACATCGTCCAGCAGCTCCGCAAAACTGTTTTTGATTACTTCGCCCCTTAAATAGGCGAGAAATGATTTTAACCCTTCAGATAGCCCGGCCGTCTTCCCAAAAGGATTAATGAATATTGTCTTTGCATCGCTGCCCATCGCAAGCCCCGGAATCTCCTGACACATGCTCTCAAAAGTATATCTGACAATCCCCCTTTGAAACGGGTCAAACATACAGATGAAAATGATGAAGGAATTCTTCAGCTCTTTGTAGCTGATGCCTCTTTCAATACTGTTTAAATCAATCATGCCCTGATAATAACGGCTTCTTTTAGACAAATTACCTTCGTTGGCCGTCTGCATTTCGACATCATACACAGTATTCCTATCATCCTCCACATAGATATCAAAACGGACTCCTTTGGCAACTGCCGTGATGTCAATAGTTTTCTGCTTTTCCGGCGCCGAGATTCTGTTAATCTTCTTATCAAGAATCAGTTCAAGAATCTCCTTGCATAATCCCGGATTATTCTGCAGCACTTTGCTGAACATGAAATCATCGGTAAATTTCAGTTCTTCATACTTTTTTGGTTTCATATTGTATTACCTCTTTCATTATAGTAAGCGCATAAAGAAGAGGCAGAACACGATATGTACCCATATTTTTATTATCTCCACCTCTTCTTTGTTACACTTCTATATATAGAATGGTAAAGAAGCGGCGAATTCAACATGAAATATCTATCTACAGTTATTATATCATTGTTTCTCTTTGATATCCATATATTCTATGAAACCACTATCCAGCCAGCCCGATTCCAGCCTCGAATGCCATCCCCGTAGTAGCCATAATCACATTCACCAGTGCATAGCCAAACAGCATCCCTGTTATCAGTCGTCTGATATTGGTACTTTCGTATCCTGTCTTGAGCTGTATCAGGCCGTCGCTGACCATCGGCAGCATTAGTGCCAGGTCCAGTGCAATTGTCCTGCCGGCAGACAAGTAAAGAAAAGGGGATATCGCCATCCCCATTAATTCACCTGTGCATCGGGCACAGAGAGGAAACTGTTTCCCCCTGAAATGAAATGAACGGTCGCTGCGGCAGTGACATCCAAATACTATCGGAAGCCATCTGCATAGAAAACGGAACATTCTAATGTCCGCTTACTCCTATGGAAAATGCAAATCCGATTATACCGATGTAATAAAGAATCAGACATACGGCTGCTATAAGAGCGCCTTTTCCGGCCATTTTAGCTGTGTTTGGTTTCGTATCTTTCCATACAAGGTACAGAATAAGCCCAACAATAGGGATACAGCACCCAAGCAGTCCCCATCCAAGATTTCCATCATCTTTGATTCCGGCAGTGATTCCGCCGTCATTTCCTGCAGCAGCGCCGCATTTTAGGCAGACAACCGCTTTGTCGTCGATTTCCGCACCACAGTTTTTACAGTACATATAATAAATCCCCTTTCAATGTTTAACGGGAAAAGATTCCCTAACTATAGTATGTATGATGCACTACAAAGAAAGAAAAAAAGGCCCGCAAAGGCCTTTCAAAATCAAATCTTTCATTTCTATTCTACGTGAATTCCTTCATTTTTTCTCTAAAATCATCATTCAAAGTCACTATAGTTAACTTGCGGCTCTTTGCAAATCCATGCATTACAGGGAATCTTTGACCGTTTGTAAAGTATTTGACAAATATGTCTCCATATTCCTTGAAACATGAAACGTAGTCATGATGAAGAAAAACTTTATCGGGCAGTGTTTCATACCCGTATTTTTTGCCATTAACTGTTATTAGCTCTGGTATCCCAATTATTGAACCGTTTCTGTCAACTGATACAATATAAATAGCAACTGCTCCTGTCGATGCGTATATTGTATGCAGAAAAGCAATGTAGCCGCCTGAGCATCTAAAAATCTGATTCCCGTTTCTTTCTCCTGACACAAGAGTTATATCATCCTGTTCGGGAATAAGGGCTACTGAGGAAATGCTGGTATGCAGCTGTCCGATATCATCGATAAATTCAATAATACCGGTCTTTCCTTCCATATCCTTTCTTACATCGCTGATTCTGTTTACTTTAATGGTATCTCCAGGCATAAAACCCTTATATTCATTTTTCATGTTATTCTCCTCTGTGTTTAAAGATTTTAAATTTAGCATTCTGAAGTTTTGTCTGTAAGTTCTCCGATAATAATAATCTCAATATATCTGGTAACTATCTCGTTGAAGAAACACTTTTTACCTTCTCCAAAAAAGTGGATTTCCGGTATCGGATATCTGCGACTGCTGATTTGATACAGCAGTTCACCGATATCACGAGCGTATCTTTTCAGCAGTGACTGATAGTTAATGTTTGTACATGATATATCATATAGAATTTTTGGAATCATTTTCATAATGCGTTCGTGCTGTGCTTTATCATCTGGACGAATATCCCTCCAGTCCTGACCAGTCTGTTCAAACACATCCAACGCAAATGTATCAAGCGTGTCATCATTAATATTGAATGTTATATCTTCAAATTTATAAATACTCATTTTGTTCTCCTTACTTTCTTTATCATTTTTGTAAATAATTCAGTGATGTCTGCATCTGAGTTATTGTTTTAACTTCATCCCAGCGGTTTGAAAATCTGTCTGGATACTCTTCTGCAGGCTGTTCTTTCAAAACATCAATTATTCCAAGGATATTTCCCGGGCTCATGTTCTCATCGAAGTGCATCTCGGGAATATCCGGAAACTTAAGATTTTTAGCCTTGAATGAATAGTTATCATTCATCCTGATTTCCAGTGTTGTCATTCCGTTAAAATATCTGATTCTGTTATTTTCATCAAGGTACAGATACTGACAGAACAGTTTCATATTTTCAAAATCATCTAACAGACCGTCTTTTGTCCTCATAATGCCATCCTCTTTCCTGTTGAATTATGAATAAATGTATCTCTGCAGTGGCCAGTATTGACATCAAGGATAATATCAGAATGCTGATTCTCGGCATTTCTGGCATCAAACCATCTTTGGTTCTTTTCAAGATTCTTAAACTGACTGACTAGAAACAAAATATCACCTGCATAATTTATAGTTGAAAGCGGAAGCTGTTCGGTTAAGTTGCAATTATCATCAACCTTTATATCGACAATGATTAGAGCATTGATGCGGTTCTTCTCCAGAAATTCTTCAGCTTCTGTATTAGTCATACTGGTCAAGTTAAGTACAAAATAATTTGTCTTATAATCTATTTGTGAATTCATTGTAATTCTCCCTTTCTTTTAAGTATCTGTTCTACGATATTTTGACATTCATTTTTACAGCGTTCGAGAGTAACGACAGGATAATCCTTATAATAATCGACGAGTCCCCACTCTTCCTGCTTAGAAATAAATTTCATCACTTCCTCGTCATCGCTGTAAAGATTCTTCGCTGCATCCCAGTCACGACCGTCACAGGCATGACCACAGTCAAATCCAATCCAGAAATAGCCGTCGCCATCCGATTCCGGCAGTGTACTTTCTCTATAATTGATGTTCCCATGACAATCAATTTTATCAGTATCGACAGCAATTCCTTTTGGCAGTCCGACATATCCGCAGCGGTATCCATCAGGCAAAAGCCGGATTACACATGGAAACCCTTTGTATTCAAAACGCGCTTCTTCTTTACTATTCATTGTTATTCTCCTTTTCCTTATAGTTTAGAAACATTAAGATTTATTTTTGCATCTCCTTTCCTCAGTAATTATGTTTCTAAAAATAGTATGATGAACCTTAAGGGATAACAATTAGTCGAAATATTTTCAGCGGCCCAGTTGACCTGCGCAGCATATCAATATAAAATTCTTGAAGAAGAATAAAAGAAGGACTTCAGATATGAACGAAGAAATATTAAAATGGACCAATAGGAGCCAGGATGAAATTATTGAATTAGTTGCTGCAGGAAAATTTAACGCTCTGTTAAAACAGTGCATAGATATCGGAGGACTATCAATAAGCGAGATTGCCAGCGACCTAAAATGCAGCCGCAGAGCAATACGACGATATCTGGCACAGGAGCGCACATTTCCTTTTGAACTTCTGATTCAGCTTTTAAAGTCGATAAAGTTTGACCTGGATAAGCTTTTTGCTAAAATGCAGGATTCCTGTTCAGTTTATTATAGAGATAATTTGCCTGTCATTGATAATGATATTATTCTATGGCGCGGCGGCAGTGATATTCTTGTCAACATGCTTCATATATTGCGCACGCAGATTTTAAAAATATCACATATTGAAATGGGCTTTAGGACAACAATCCCTCCTGAAAGGCTCTGTGAGTACGAAGATGGCAGATGTACTGTTTATCAAAATGATATAGTCAAAATATGCAGTAATCTTCACATAGGATTGACTGAACTTTTCCCTCAGCTGTGTTCATATGATGGAAATAATACATTTTTGCCACTCAGAACGACGTTAATCCTAAATGATACCGACTGGTTTGATTTCTATATTAGTGATAATAACGACTGCCTAAATCTGATGCCGGTCTGGCCCGTCAACAGATATAACCGTCATGGAAAGAAAATCACTAATGTTATGCCGAATGAGCTTACTGTAGATGAATATTACAATACTGACGAACTATGCTTTTTGAATGATGAATTCGATTTCTACAATGGACCTGATGCTGATTTGGAGACACTTCCGCCAAATTATTATCGCTATGAACTGCTTGTTTGCCGCAGGCAGAAATTCTCTTCATATAAAAACGTATATAAAGTATATTCACAGGCTGCAAGTATTGATTTTAGCGAACCATATAATGTAATAATCAACTGGAGAATGGGTCCTAGACCTACAGTTATAGATATGTCCCCGTATATCAACAGCTGCAGTCCCTGGTACCGTATGCTCAGAAATACTGAATATTTTAAAAAAGGTAAAATTGTCTATATTGATAAAGACCGTCCGGAGACCCAGTGTATCATATGGCCACATGGCCAATATATCAGACTTGATGAAACAAAAATGAACCAGCATCCATATATCAACCAGTTTCCGGAAATCGGGCATATTGAGTATATTTCAGGCTATGAAAACTGGATTAACTGGAAAACGCCAAAATAATTCAAAAAAGGTCCTCTTTCGGGGGCCTTTTAATCTGATGTTTCATTATTTTCAAAAATCTAATAACTTAGCTGTCTCAATGTACTTATGAGCTTTGTCAAAACCTTCTCTTTCAAGAATTCCCAAGATTGAATAATAACAGCTTGTCTCTTCTGCAGTATTAAGAACTATACCTTTTTCGTTCCGATATCTGTCTTTGCAGAGCTGCATTAAAATATCCATATCATTAGCATCCATATATTTTCTCCCCCTGCTGGCAAATATTCTGTACGGCATTGTTATAAAGACTTAGCAGACATTTGCCAATAGTCAGTTTTCTTAGACTGTCGCTCACTCTGCATACATTTTCTTCAATTCCTTCACCATAATCAAAAATGTGTACATATTCTATTTCTGAGAAGTCACCAGAACAGTTGAAATAATATTCATACCCCTGCCTGATGCTGTCATCTTTGATATACCCGTAATAGACCCATTTTGAATCGCTGGAACCGTCATCAATGTCCTTGACAACTAAACTTTTGTCTTCCAGTGCTGATTTAATGGCCGCTTGTACATCGTCGATATCCGCATTAAGGATTCCCTGTTCATACAGGAATTTGTGAATGGTTTCGGCTTTCTTTGACATATCGGAATCACAGGTATCTGGATTTACTGTCGATTCTTCCTTCACAATTATAAAATCTTTAATGTACTCTTCAGCAGACTTTTTGAATTCCTCAAAACTTACCGTTGCATACGGATAGCCGTCCATAAATGTATACCGGCCATCTATAGGACTGATATATTCCTTCGTTGACAAATCATATGAAAAATATTTTATTCCTTCCGGTGAAATAAGACTTCCGCTGCCATCATCGAATTCACGCCATGTCCATCCTTCTGGAAGGAACTGAGCTGGTACAGACGTAGGGTCCGGGTCCATACATACATCAGCATCCCCATATTTATCTTCATCGTCATAGCTGACACAATCGCATGCTAATTCTTCTGCAATTATAAAGTCTCGAATATACTCTTCGGCAAATTTTTTGAATTCCTCAAAACTTACTGTTGCATACGGATAACCGTCCATAAATGTCCAGTGTCCATCCACAGGACTTCTATATTCCTTTGTTGCTAAATCATATGAAAAATATTGTATTCCTTCCGGTGAGAAAAGATTTCCGCTGCCGTCATCGAATTCACGCCATACCCATCCATCTGGAAGAGTCTGTGCCGGTATAAACATAGGAATGTCCGGGTCAATGTAGTCAGCAGCATCACAAGATTCAAAGCACTGCTCCTGTCGTAAATCTTCCGCAGATTTTCTGTTTTTATTGAAAATCCGGCTTATTTTTCTAATTGTTTCTTTTAACATCATGTCATTCTCCTTTTTGCATCCTTAGATGCTTCTGATTTTATTTGAAACATTACAGATTTTTCTTTGTATTCTCCTCTCTTCTGTGGATTATGTTTCTAATAATAGAATGAATTTGCAGCTGAAAACATAAAAGTGAAGGTCTGTAAGAAAAAAATACTGCAGTATGCAGTACCCATCAATCTGGTGGTATATTACTTCACAGAACGATATGTTTGCTATTGCTAAAAATTGAGTGTGGCGGTAAAATAATGAGGTAACCATCGATGTTAATCAAAAGAAATACAGACAGTAAACTCACAAGGAGATGGCGCATGAACGAAATACACGATTTGCTTCCGGAACTTGGTTTTGATGATACAGAACCGGACACATACAGAAGCAACCGATATGATATTGTCTCAAAAGTTGGATATTTGATTGGAGTCAGCCTCACCATATTTGAAAGCGAGAACTCAACACTGGATAAATCAGTTTTTGAACAGCTGAATGCAGATAAAAATGCACGAATTATAAGAAATCTCTGTATCCTTCGAACACACATGTTTCGAGGATATTCAAAAATCGAGGCAAAGCTTCGTTACGAAATGAAAAATATTGACTCAATCCCTGAATATATCCCATCAGAATCCGTAACTGAACTTCAAGATGACGGTGTTGGAATATGGCATGCAAACTGGCGAATCAATCAGTATCTTATGTATATATGTGATGAAATCAAGAACAGAATATCCGGATGCAGAACTGTTTTTCCTTTGTGGCTGAACTGGGATTTTATCAAGGAGCTGTTCGTAATTCCAAATCTCAAAACAGATAAACAGTTAAAATCTGCCGGCGTCACTTTTCAAAGCAGTCTGTCATACTATCCTTATCAAATGTATATTCACTGGAAACCAAGGGACCTTGGAAATATACTCTATAATGATGAAAAATTTGTTGCACAGACTCTTTACCCCATGCATCAGCAGACTTTTCCGGATATATCAAAACTCAAGGACGCAAGCGATGCAACTAAAGCTGATATTCATAATTTTTTGAATCTAAGTGAAGAAACTGTAATCGTTGTAGACTGTGAAAATTCCAATCCATACAAATTGTATTCTACACTCAGCAATATGCCGCAGGAAGAACTGAAGAAAATACATAAAATCATTCTCTATAATGATATTCACGCGTCAGTTACCTGGCGGCTTCTAAAGCGGTTTATTTCAGGTATCGAACATATAATGGTTCCAAGGGTCAAGGGTAATAAATCGCTGGTAGATATCACTCTTGCTGTTGGAGCGTGTAAAGAATACTACGAACACAATATTACATCGTTCATACTGGTATCATCAGATTCAGATTACTGGGGACTGATTAAGGGATTGGATAACTGCAGCTTTCTTGTGCTAGTCGAAAAAGACAAAACCAGCAGGGCAATCAAAGAAGCAATGGAACGCAATGACATCACGTATGCATATATAGATGACTTCTGTTCAGGGAACCTTGAAAAGATACAAATGGAAGCTCTGCAGATTGAAATCAGGTCATATCTGTCCGGTTACAGTATTGATATGAATCAGCTGTTTGATAAGGCCGTGCTCAATACCCGAGCAGAACTATCTGACGAAGAAATCGAACAGTTCAAAACAAAATGTCTAAAACAGCTGCATATCGTCTCAACGGACGGAATAGTTAAAGTAGAATTATAGCGGAATAAATAAAATCCCCCCTTTTTCTTATGAAAGGGGGAATGATTTTTTAAGAGAAGGTGACAGTTGATTCTACTGCCTCTCACAATATTGTGCATTATCGACGCTTATTTTCGACTTGTTTTTTGCCTTCATCTTCTATGAATGGATAAAAAGTTCATCAACAGTAACCTGCAGTTCCTTAGCAAGATTAAAGGCTAATGCTAATGTGGGGTCATATTTATTGTTTTCTATCGCATTAATCGTTTGACGGGAAACGCCGCATTTCTTTGCCAGCTCATCCTGCAGCAATCCTAATTCTTTTCGTCTGCTTCTTATAATATTTTCCACGTCAGCCACTATGCTTTCTTTTATAATACATGAGGGCAACGAAATAGATAATCGCGGCAACCTCAAGCTGAATAAAGGGATTTGCTGTCATTGGTTGTGTTCTTACAAGATTTTCAATTACATCTAATAACATCCCTCCAATCGCTGCTAATAGAGTAAAAGCACTCGCCTTCCATACAATAATTTGACTGCGTTCATCTCCTGGCTTTGATAACGACACCAACATGAAAATATCCAAGGCGGCAAAGACAAATAAAACAACTCCTAAAAATATCATCGCGGGTACTGGCATAAATCATCCTCCTTTTTGATAATGAAATATATAAAATGTCAAAAACTTTTGACATTTCGATTATAGCAAGACCACGATAAAATGTCAAGAGTATTTGACATTTGTGCTTGGTTGGATTTTAATACTTGACAGAAAAAAAGCCCGATTGTTCGGGCTTCCAGTTAATCTGAATTTATTTCTATGTCAGTTTAATCCCAGTCTCATTCAAAATATAATCCAGTCCCACCTGTTTCCTGGCAATCAGAAGAGTCTGCGCATCGCTGAGTCCGTATTTATCCATAAAAGGGACACAGAGATTACAGATGTCTTTTTTACTGATTTTTACTGAATTTCTGAGGCGTTCGTATTCCAGCTGCAGCTGATTGACATCTAAAACATATTCCTTAAAATCAAACATTTCTCTTATTCCTCACCCTTATCAGATTTCGACTATATCGCCACTGAGAAGTATGTCCACATACGCTGATGGAACATCTTTGTCGGTTATTTTAATGATGCTTTTGGGATGGATACGGAATTCATCGGATTTGCTGCTGTTATATTTTGGACGAATCACTGCGGTCTTCTCATTCAGTTTGACAATCACTGCATAAATCCAGTAATTTCTGTTGTATACTTTATAATGGATATAGGCTTCGTCACCTTCCCCCATTATTCCGTTGCCGGCATGAAGGTATCTTTCTGTTACAATTCTATTGTTCTCCATTGTGCTGTTCTCCTTTTATTCTACTGGTCTCAGTTATACATTTTTCAAGATATTGTTCGAATCCCGTATTTGTAAACACTTCAAACATATCTTCAACAGATTTTTTATCATATGAATTTTTCCATATATCAAAGACACTTGCAGATATACCTGATTTATGCATGTCGTACTCTTCTGTCAGCTCAGCAAGAATCGTACTGTTAACGATATAGCCGTCAGGAACTGTTTCAAGAAGTTTTATTGTCTTTTCAAACTTATCATATATAGAATCATTTCTTTTATTAATCGCAAAATCCATAGCTTTGTTAACGCATTCAGTAATATAATCCCTCTTACTCGAATCAACTGTTACAAGATTGATATATATTCTAATGCAGGATATGTTTGTAATATCACTTAGATAATCGCATGTGGTCCTTGTGCATGTGGCAACAGCACTTTTAATAATGCCTGTTATCCAGACATTCAGGTCGCCGTGTGAAGCATTGAAGTTTTTATACAGATAGTCATCATTTTTTAAATAGAAATATCCATATAGTTTTTCTGAATATGAGTCAATGTCGAATGCAAGATAAACGTTATCGGTAAGATAGTATTCTTTTGATAAATCAATATCTTTCGCGCCACATTCATCAATCAGGTTCAGAAGAATCTGCATCTTTTGACTCCCGGAGCTTGTACACTCCAGTATCTTTTTTCTAAGAGTAAGATTCACATCTTTCTTGTAAACCGTCATATCCAGTTCATCAAGTGCATGCTCAATCGTCTTTAAAGAGTGATTATACATATCGAACAGTACTCCGATTTCATCACAGTGGTCTGCACCACTTTCAATACCATTAAATATCCGGCAGTTTTTGAAAATTTGACTGTTTCTTAGCAACTCCGTTTTATCTCTGACATGCTGATGCATTGCAGTGATGTCGCTGTCAAACAGATTTTCACATGTTACCTTATCAAATTCATTGATAGCCAGAATACTGTAGTCAGTTGCGATTTTTACTAGATAAACCATAGAACTGCTGCTAAAAGATAAAATCTCGTCGTACCAGCTCATAACTCCTTCCGGGATTTTTTTATCAGTAACGATTTCTCCTATTGAATTTGTTAACTGTTCATAATCATTTAAATCATAAAGCTCATTCGTTGATAAATTATTTTCCATATTGTTTTTCTCCTTATTTTTTATTAGAAACACTCCAGATTAAATTTTCAACCTCCTGTCTTCTGTGTTTATGTTTCTGAATATAGAATGACTTTTCTATCTGCCAAACAAAACTTTCAGACAAAAGAAAAACCCGGGAACTCCCGAGTAATTCCATATCTGCAGTCTGTCAGATTTTAGTAAAGTCTTCGCCTCTGTCAATCTTGTCATAAGGCAGGTTCATCATCTTAGAGACCTGTTCACAGAGATTCAGATATCTGGTCGGTGATACATTGTTCATCTTTGCATGACGCTGAATAATATCATTCAATGCCAGATAGACATCAATTGCTGTTCCAAGTCTAGCCCGTGATGCCACAAGCTCATTGATTACCGCTTCAGAAATCGCTTTAGGGAAAGTACCCGCATAAGCCTCGCAGATTCGTGATACACAGCCAGGCACATCACTGATATCAATGTTTCCCAGTTTTTCAATGCGTTCCTCGCATTCTTTGAAGCAGTTTCCCAAATTCTCCATTTTTTCGGCAAACTTTTCAATTGAAGCGTCTCCTTTATGCTCCATTTCGATTCCTTCGCCAAGAGCAGTTCGGATACCGTCGGCATCATAGAACATATTGGCATAGACCTTAGACATCCCTACATCAGACGTAGCGAATCGAACACCGGCCTTGATTGTTGAGAAATCGGCCCCGGATTCATTCAGTTTCAACCGGAAGCTCTCTTCCATCTCGATATCATTTAGGAGATATTCAACCACGAGATATTCGTGGCTGACCTGTCCGCTGTCAAAAAGGAAATCCGGATGGTCGCTGCGAAGCTGATTTTCAAGAGTATCAATCAGTTCATTTACAGGAAGAATCTGATATCCTTTCGATAATGCCGCGCTGACCTTTCCGTCACGTAGCAGAATCTTGCACTTGTCGGAATAAAGCTGATAATCTCTGCATAAACGTTCGGCTTTTTCATTGATTGGCAGCACACTTTTGTTGTACTTGGAATCAAAACGGTACATTGTCCCGCAGTCATCATCTGCTCTTTTGCAGATTGTCGAATACGCGATTCTTCTAGTCGGATAAGCAACGATTTTCCCGTTATATGGAAATACCAGGAATAGTCCAGTATCTTCGATACATTCATTATTTTCGGGTTCTGAAAGGTCGATATCTTCGACATCCTGTTTGTAGCCGTTTTTCTGCACCCTGATATCCTTGCAGTAGCCGGGAACAAATAAAGGTTCATTTGGAATACCTACTGCCGCCATTTCATTGATATAAGGCTGAATCCATTCGTCATGTTTATCACGGAATGCCGCATAATCAAGTAAATCCTGATGTGTTTCCAGTACCTTTACTTCGTCATCTTTTTGTAAATATTTTGTTACCATATGTTATTCTCCTTCTCGCACCCTCTGGTGCTTTCTCAATCTTAGAAACATGCAGATTTAATATTTTCGCCTCCTGTTCATCTCTTTTATGTTTCTATATATAGACTGTATTTGCCTCCGGAAAAACAAAAGGAGCCGGCTAAGCCGACTCCAGTAATAAATATGGCAAATATTCGATATTACTCCCACGCCAAATGGTCATCTGGTACTGCATGAATAGATACAGATTGACTTTCAGAAAGACCTGAATTCTGTGTGTCTACAGTATCGCTATCAGATGCTGAATCAGCTTCAGTTTCTGTATCGCATTCTGCATCATCTTCATTTTCAGGCAAATCAGGAATATCAGAATCACTGCTGTCACAGGTACTCAAATCTGTATTTCCTTCACATTCTGCATGTACAGTACTGTATGTGATGTCCTCATTTGAAGGTGTTTCAGTTTCTTCCTGGTCTTCAGCCAAATCACACTCATCAGAAGGATTCAGGATTTTCTTTTCCAGATGCTCCTTTGCCGCGCGGCATGAACTTTTCAGTCCAGCGCTTTTTGCACATTGGCATCAAATTCCATACCGGCACAAACTCTTTCGTGTACCGGGAAGTCTTCACAGTCATACTTTCTGCATGACCTCAGATTGCTGTAATGGCAGATGCAGTTGATACAGCTTTCAGGTAATTGTTTTGTTGAATTCATTGTTTTTCTCCTTTGATTTTTATTTGAACCATATTTATCCGATGCCTCCTGTCATCTATATATTTGATTCAAATATAGTATGATATCAAAATACGGTAAACAAAAAAAGTAACAATTCGTTAATCCAATTTAACTTCAAAAAACGTATCCATCCGAAAATTTGTTTATTAATTCTTTATTCTTTTTCAGGAGAAAAAAGAAAAACATATCTTATTAAATAAAGGATATGTTTTATATATAATCATATTTTGTAACATAAATTATTAAAGCCCTATATCATGTTTTTTGATGCATCTTTCCTCCCGTCTAAGATGAGTAAATACTAAAGTTTCAAAAACTTTTTTAGAAACTGGAATCTTTATATAATCATCTGCTCCAGCCTCGAAAAGTGCTAATATTAAACTCTCTTTTTCTGGACCTATAGCAATAATTGGGAAATCAACTAATTTACGACACTTTCTACATATAACCGCTGCGGATACATTCTCTGAGACAATAATTATCAAATCTATTCTATTAATTTCAGATTCGATGTTTTTTATATCGTATCCAAAATACAAGTTGTAATTAAGATAATCATCCGAATTCATGTTAAATACCCATTTATGAAAAATCTCAGAATTACCAATCACATATATATTGAGCCAGTTCCCATCCATTATTAATACCTTTCAATTTGTAATGCTCTGTAATTATGATTCAACTTTTATTAATTCAATCTATTATATAAGTTATTTTATAAATAAATGCTGGCAATAGCAAAAATAGTATTTATATGTGCAATTTAATTGTTGTTACATGGTTCAGCAGTATGTTTCTACTGCTAAAGAAATTCACAAAGTCACTTATATTTCTTACCAGAAACAGGTCTGGTAGCAGTCCTTTCTATATTCACAATCTTTGAGGCCTGCTGTATTATTAACCCATCTGGCGCAATCCGTCCAGCAATCTTGTCCTCTCACATCGAGAATTTCTTCTTTTTCTTTGATTTTGCTTATCTCCAATTTTTTCATATCATTCATGTGTATTTCCTTTCTCTATCGCCAGCACTTAAAGCAAATTATTTATAATCCAACCTTTTTTTAATGTTCTCAACTGCACAAATTACCGGAGAAGGAGTATATAAATCATTAGTTGTTTGCTTATTGATTAACTTACATCTTGAAGAGAGACATGCATTTTTATGTGAACAATCACTACAGCATTCATTTTGTATTTTATTTATTTCACGGAATTTATCTATATTTGAATAAAGTAATCCAGAGCATACACTACCTAATAGATATTCGTTATTTCCGACAGCTAACACACAAGGATATATTTTACCGTTTGGGTTTATGTGAAAAGAATTAACACCTCCTGAGCATTCTCCAATTTTATCCTTCCTATAATCATTAATCATTCCTACTCTTATATTCTTATATTCTTGCTTGTTCAGTTCATTTTTTATCATTCTTAACTGCTCTTCAAGGATATTCATAAACGATTTGTCCCATGCAAAATCAAAATAATCAACAGCCGGTGCTATTGTTTTGAATCCAAGATTAATCAAATGCATAATGCAATCATATAAATCACTTACTGTAATTGTGTTTATTGTTGGACGTACACGAACATCATTCCTTCTCGCCAACAACATTTTCGCAGATTTGACTGTTTTATCATAACTTCCACAACCGTCCTTTAGTTTACGGTTTAAATTATGATTTTTCTCGTCTCCATCCAAACTTATTGATAGGGAGTAATAAAATTCCTTACATAAAAAATCCGCTATTTCATCTGTCATAATAGTACCATTTGTTGTTATTCCGAAAGTCACTTTGTCCTTGAATATGTTTTTTAATTCTTCTACAGCATTTTTTATCAAACTAAATTGTAGTAGCGGCTCACCGCCATGAAAGTCAACAACAATTTCTTCATCTTGTCTGGAATTAGTAATTGCTTTTATAAACCCTAGTGTTTGATTCATTACTTCCTGTGACATAAATTGAGATTCTTTATTATTACCTTCATAGCAATATGTACACTGCATATTACAAGCCGTAGTCGTCCATATAGCAAATGCTAACATTGTATCCTCCTTTTATTCCCAAAGTATAGAGTATAATAATCCTTTTTTATGTTTACATCGAAAATTGAATTTTTCTGGATTGTTTTTTAACACTTCAATTTCCTGTAGGCATTGCCAGCAGAATAGATTTACTTTACATGTTTTACATTCCTTGAAATTCTCTGGCTGTATTTGCTCAAGAGCATTTCTACTTGAACTTTTTTGATATTTCTGCTGAAGGAGTTCGTCCAGACTATTGATTTTTTTAATATTTGTCCTTCTATATGAACTGTTTATCAAATTAGCACAAGGATAAACATAACCATCATAATTCAAAACAAATTCAGTAAATCCGGCTCCACATTTTATTGCTGTAATGCTATTTCTTTTGCTTTCTATCTCTTCCTTTGTATACGAAATCGATGGTAATCTCTTTTTTTCATCAATAAATATCTGCGAATTTTCTTTTCCACGTCCTGTTGGTACAAAAATTCTGGAAACTGGAATTGTACCTAAGTCATTATTCATTTTTTTAAATTTATCTTCAAGTCCTTCATTATAATCCCCAAAAACCATTGAAAGGGAAATCGCATCAAAGCCTGCATTTTTAATTAATCTAACAGCTTTAATAACTTTATTGAATACCCCTTTTCCTCTAACTACAGAACAGCTTTCCTCGTCAACCCCGTCAATACTAATATCAATCCTATCGATATTCTTTATCAGGCTATGTACATTATGTTCGTTAATATACATTGCATTCGTAGCTAAAGAAATTTCCCCATCATACACATTTCTTAGATATTTGAGAATGACCATAAAATCTTTCCTCAGCATAGGCTCACCGCCTGTTAGTATAATATTAGTAGGATGACAAGCAACAATTTTATCGATTGCTTCAAATAATTCCTGTGTATTCATTTCCTGTTTTGAAATCTCATCATAATTGCTTTTTGCACTTACACAACAATGGATGCACTTCAAATTGCATCTGTTTGTAAGAATTAAATACACTGTTTTAATGCCAAGCTCATTAGTATCATTATCATATAAAACTCCTAAGGCTTTTACATTATCCAATAATTCTCTGAAATATTTTCTATCTTCATCATCTGCTAAACAATCGAGCAGTTCCTGTATACTTAATTGTTTTTCTACTGCAGAATTTAGAATACCAAAGCACTCTTTTGAAATCCGAAGCCACTGGCCATTGTTTCGATTGACCATAATTACTTTATTCTCATTTTCTATATATCTTAGGTTTGGCAGATATCTAAGTTTTTCCTGCATAGTTTCCTCCACTGAACTTTATAGTCTTTTCTAAATACAATTTACCCAATCAGAAATTCTGCTTGTTTGTATTATATTTATGGGCAAATAATCTTACAAGAATAATTGCAGTTTTAGATGCTAAAAAGCATTTTTAGAATCTTTTGTTTCTGAGAACCGAATAAATGAGCCTTAATATTCTACAGATTTTAACACCTTTTGTATTTCTGGCGAAAAAAAATCAAACTAATAATGAAACATAATAACCGATGACCTGGAGCAAAAGCTATTCAGGCTATTTTCAAAAAAGGAGAATAACACTATGGCATTTGAAAGAAAAAACTATCGTAAACTGAAACATGATTTTGGTACTGGACAGCCGCATCCGCTTACAAACGGCGACCTGCACAAAGATATCATATCCTGGATGAATGATTATGTTCCTGAATATCAGGAAATCAGCGAAATGCTGGATTATTCGCTTCCCCATGATGAAACCTGGCAGGTGCCGTATGAAGACATGGTTGAAGCTATCGTTAATACAGGAAGCAGCGAAGGTATCTATATCGATGTATATCTCTGTCAAAAAGAAAAGCATCGCAAAGTCATGGTATTCAAAACACTCGACGATTCGATGGATGCATATATCAAGATGGGAATGCTTTCAGGAATCCTGACTGCAGCAATTGAGAATTATCAGTATCAAAATGAAGAAAATCTTTTGACGTGGAACGAATAGCGTAAAAAGAAAGAGGACTCTCTACAAAGGGTTCTCTTTTCTTTTCTCCAGAAGGCTATTCTTTTTTATTAAACGGGTCTTCATAATCCCTGTAAAACTCAATATACACCTCAGTTCGGGGATTCACCGGGTCATACAGTACCCGGCTCCCGTCAGTGGATACCACGATACTGCGGTTGTCGTTGACGATGCACCGTCTTTCCTGCATGATATCATGAAGGGCTTCGTGCAGGTTGGTAAGGTCCACCTCTCTTATGGTTTTCATATAATACAATGCCCGGATATTTACCGGTTCATCGATATTATATGAGCGCATAAACAGCCCGGCTTCACTCTGATACCTTAAAAAAGGTTTTGACGGGATGACTTTTTTCTTGCCTGTTTTACTGCCTTCTACAATCTGCATGCTGTTTTTCTTAGTCACGGGATTTATAGGGATTGTAAAATGGATGATTTTATAGAACGGTGAATCTGAAGGCAGGTCTGATTCGACCTGAAGACATCCCCGGGTTCCTGATGGAGTGTTTTGGGGAATATAATTCAGCTGCTTTTTACCTTTCAAAATATTACCTTCATATGAGCAGCAAAGATGCTTGAGAATACAGTATATAAATCAACAAATTCCTTAGGAGTGGAAGGGGGTGTGCATTGGGACAGCTCTTCGATAATCACTTCTCTGCTGCAGAAATCACTATTAAAAAGAACAGCCCCTTCTATAGATGATTTTCCCCATATATTGCAAAACATGACTGCATCATCGAACATTTTCTCTATTTCACTGTGAAGTTCACTGATGTCGTATTCAATACTGTCTTTTTCATACTCTATATCTTCAACCTGGTTTTCAAGGTCCAGTATACGGTCTTCATACATATCTTTTTGACTGTTCCAGTTTTTTGCTATATTTTCAAGAAAGCTTGCTGCTTCCCTGACTTCCAGGTTTCCCTCATTCATATTTTTAATCAAATCATCCATATTTTTATAAAATTCCATTATCATCACCTCTTCTGTTTAGTATTTCCTTTAATTTAAGCTGTTTCTCTCGTATTTCCAGAAGTGCTTTCACATCCTCGTCTCTCAGGTTTGACATAAATGTGCGGTATGAAATATTTAGATTTTTCAACTCTTCCAGTGTTTCAGGAAGCATTTCCGTATCATCATTTTTACAGTCCATCAGTCGAAAAAGAAGATTTTTCCAGTTGTCACCGCAGCGGTGTTCCTCTGTAACATAGTATTCAACATCTTCAATCACACACATTCCTTTACCAAAGATATCATCCGTATCAAATATTGAAACCTCATTAAGACTAAGAAGTTCATGACGTATGGAATCCGGTGCTTTCAGAAGCCATACCTCACCTGTATCCGCTGCATCCGGAACATATCGTTCAACATCTTCTGTCTCCATAATGTCACTGCATTCAAAAAAATACGCATGAATATATATCGGAACCTCAAGTTCCTGCATCCGGTTTATCACTTCACCTGCCTGCGGGATTGCACGCAGGGCTCCGCATATTGTCTTTGCCGCGCATATTCTTGGAATGGTATCGTTTTCTTCCGGGCAGCGCTGTTCCGGAATCCTTGGCCAGAATTTATTGACTGGTTCAAATGAACAGTGTACAAATTCAGTTTTATTATTTCCCATATGGTCCTCCTCCTGTTACTGTATACATCTTTAGTATGCATGATAAACAGGCTGAGAACAAATTTCTGGACAAGAAAAAAGGCCCTTCAAGGCCCTTATATATCACAGTTGTATTATTGTTTTAATTATTTTGTATGTTCAATACAGCATTTGATAACACTATCACTATTCCCGGATTTCAAATCACGCACGAGCGAATCCAGAAGCGTGAGCCTGGTTGCTCTATTAACAAACTCTGTATTTTGATGTACAGACATCAATACTGGAAGAAGATAGTAGAAATGATTTTCAATGATACTGTTTCGAAGAGCATTAAATTCCTGCATAGAAATTTTCCCTTCTTCACTGCCGCACAGGACACTCCAGAGACCGCATGTTTGTCCAGCCCATTCGAGCATCCTGATAGTTTCCTTTATATTCTGCTCTCTAAGTTTCTCTGCTTTTTTCTTTCTGTCTTTTTTTGATTTTTTGCTCATTTATCTTTCCTCCTGCCAGGGATTTATTGCTAGGTAGTTATAATTATACGATTTATTGCTGATACAATCAATACATAATATTGCCGGATGGAGAATACAATGACTAAGATTCTACAGGATATAAATTTAGGCGTAAATTTAAAAAGACTTCGTATGGACAAAGGCCTGACACAGGAAGCGTTATGCGCACGCATGGGAATAGAAGGACGCCCGATGTCGCAGTCCAACTATGCACTTATTGAAAGCGGTAAAAGAAATATATTTTTAAGTGACCTGATTACCATAAAAGAAATACTAAATATTTCTTACGATGAACTGTTTGACGGACTCACCCCATTGAGCAGATATGAGGAAGAACATCAGTAAAAAAAGAACCCGTTAAGGTTCTTTTTAATTTAGCCTATATCTGACAACGAAATAATCTTCCAGTAATATATATTCGAATTATTCCTGTCAATTACAGAACAGCATGTATCTCCGTAATTACTTTCACAGTTAGGACCGACTATCTCCTCAACACGAGTAACATCTTTATACATTGTATCATATGCTGCTCCAATCTTAGGATATCTTCCCATAACATCTATGTCTGTATCCACATTATTTGCAGCTAAAACCAGATGTGTATCTGACGCAGTAGGAATTTTTTCAGCCAATTCGGCAATCCTGCTTTCCAGTGTATAATACTCATTTCCATAGATAGCCGCACAGTTGTCTTCGCTGCTGCGCTCCCGTTCTTCATTTGCATCTGCACAGGGAACTGTGATATTATGCTCTTCCAGAAAATCGTCAAAGACTTCCATAAAATCTGCAGCAACCTGCTTCCAAAAAGCACTGTCTGGTCTTTTGTCAAATCTGGTTCTGGAATGCTCATTATTTCCTGCTGAAACACCAGGATTATATTCCCCTTTGATTTCAATTGGATAACTGTACAGAAAATGCGCGTCTTCCGGTTCATCAAAAAGCGAATCAATGTCATTGGGGTCATATGTACCAGATACGATGACATCCTTCATCACACAGTCATAGACGCAGTAGTTCATCCCTTCATAATCAGAAAGAAGAATCTCCCACCACTTGCGGAGGTCCTTAATATCATCGAATTTCATATCCACGATTTTCTCTGAAGATTTGAGGTATTCCTGAGTATCATCGAACCAGTCTTCTTCACTGTCAACTACAATTAATCTGTATTTAATCTTTCTCATTGTTATTCTCCTTTTAGGTATTTTGATATTTTCAAAATGAAAATACCAGTATTTTAGTTTCTCTGTATTAATACGTAATATTTCACTTAATGAATTCAGGCTTCCATTCAAGTTGGTTTTTTTCCTTCCAGCCAGTCGGCGAAATATTCATGGAAACCGTCGCAAGGAGACTCGGTATTTCAATGCCGAGAGGAATTGCGACCCTCCTTTTCTTAGCTTACTCCCTGATTGTAGGCAGCAATAGAGATATTCTTTACTGACACGGATTTACCGCTATCCAGAATGACTTTGGTGCCGTTACAATGAGTTCCTTTTACTCTGTATTTTCTTCTTTCGTACCAGACCATGTTATTCGGCTGATACATGTAATGATGCTTTCTAATAGACCGTCGACCCTTGCTCAGCTTCTGACTTCGATACTGGTGCAGGTTCTCGCTGCAGAAATTCTTATTTCTGGCAGTGCGGCCATTGAACAGCTCTTTACCGCTTTTTCTCTTACCGTCACGGCTGTCAAGATACTTTGCATCATAAAACTTTTCAAGGCTCCTGTTGTTTCTCCGGTGCTGTGTAAAATACAGCGTCTCAGCTCTTTTCAGGCTGTAGTTTCCGGCAATGCAGAAAGCATCGCCATGATGTGTCTTTACAATACACCATTCCTTACGAGTCATGTTTGTCCGGTAACCGTAGGTATAACGCACATCCATATCAGGATAGATGGTCTTGAGACGTTCCACTATTTCTTTGCGGACGATGTTCATAAATGCCGTCTCCCGCAGCGACTTGACCTTAGGCTTCCAGCCGTAGAGCAGGCCGTCCTCCTGATGGTTTTCAGCCGTATGCGATAATTCACATAGCGTTATCAGATTGGCGGGCCGGTTGCTCCGGTCCTTTTTCCAGTAGCCGATATGATGAACAAAAAGTCTCAGCTTTTCTCTGCCCTTTGGATTCATCTTATGACACCGGCAGTCCGGATTTTGGCATGTGTAACTGTCCCGATAGCGGATATAGGACTTCATGTTCTCAAACCCCTCCGCTTCGCCGTGCTGATAATCGGCACCTTCAATCTCTCTGTCCTCGGCAGTCGCTTTCATCAGTGCCGGGTCGAACAGACCGATTTCTATCACCGTCTTAGTGACAGGCATGATAGATTTCAGCATCATGATGAAACGCAGATGCGTATCTCTTTTTCTCTGCAGGGACGGAGCAGTCCATCCTGCTTTTTTCTTTGAGACACGGTTGTCAAATCTTGCTTTCCGGTATCTCAGTCCTGAGCGTCTCTGCCGGCGGTACATTCTTCGCTCTTTGTTGCGTTCCACCATCCCGCAGTCCTGTTCCAGCTCAGCGCTGAACAGTTCTGCTTTTTCGGTAGATGCAGAGAAACCGACATATCTGTATCCAGCGTCCACGCCAAGTGTAATGTCCTGCATATGGCAGTTTCTGACCGGATACAGCAGCTGTACTGTAAATGGTTTTCTTCTTACCACTCTTGCCTCTTTGCTTTTTAATCTACAGCGAATGAATGCGCTGCTGCGGCACGGCATGAGTGGATTTCCGTTCATATCGATAAGATAGATATTGGCTGTCATAACAGCGTCTCCTTTCGCGTTGTTCTTCAATTAATTCAATACATCAAGCGGAAGCCGAGCTTCCATGATGCTCTCACATGCTCTGTATAAGCAGCATGCGGTAGGTTCTCTTCGCCAGTGTTAATGACAGGTTTTGTATCCCGGTATGACTTCTCCTTACTCACAGAGATGTTTACATACAGGGCGCAGAGCAGGGAACGAGAGAAGTATCCCCTGGTGCCTGTATATTCTGTCCTAACGTAGTGCTCTGAGCACTTAGGCTAATCAACTCCTGTACAGAGTTTATCTATACAGCACAATTAATCACTCGCTCTTTCAAGCTCGGTAATTTATTGACGAGTAGTTGACATAGCTCTCCTTCACTCCTTTTCAACAGTCTCAACTTTTGAAATCAGACCATCCAGATAATCAGCAAACAAAAGCGTTCTCAGTTCCCTGATATTTTCTGCTGCCAGCCCATAAACGACCGTCTTTTCTTCCGGACTGCTGCAGACACGTAAATCCCATTCTTCACTGTCATCACTGCAGTACGGCATGTACAGATTTGCTGAACCGCTGACTGTGATTCTGACTTTAGAATCCGGATTCAGACCTTTGATAGCCAGTTCACTTGTATCAGATGAAGGTGCAAATATATCAAATCCCTTACTCATGACCGCTCACCTCCATAATACCAAGGAACTCACGGATTTCCTCTATCATGCTTTTTATCTCCTGCATCTCCTGAATCAAAGCAAGAAGGCTGCTGTTGTCATTTGGAACCTGAGTGTCAGAAACACGAAACCGGTTATTGTATGCTTTGACAATATCCTCACAGCAGAGCCGGTCAGTTTCACACACATCAGTTCCCATATTGAAATAGTCCTCTCCGAGAATCTCTTTTGCCATTTTTACGAAATTGTCGCGGAGGCTGTCACGCCGGGTAAAGCATTTCTTTATCTTGAAATAATCATCCAGTGCTTTTTTAACGATTTCAAGGTCTTTTTGATGCTTGTATTCCGGCTTGTCTGTAATATTCTCTCCATGCTGCAGAAGTCTGTTTTCATAATCTTCTGTATATTCCATCAGATTACGTAATGCTGTTTTTACTGCTTTTTCTTCATTATTCATTGCTGTTCTCCTTTTTTTATCAGTTTAAATGATATAGACTATTTTGTTTTCCTCACTCCTCTGTCATCTCTAATTTATCATTCAATAATAGTCTGGATAATCCCGTCAAAAACAAAAAGAAACAGAAACGGCAGGCAGATGGCCTGCCGTAGGCCCGTTACTTATTACTCTCACTTTTTGGCGTCAGTCACCCCGGCAAGATACTTTGCAATATCCATATCCGTTTTGAAATCCGCTAAAGTCACCGGTTCCCTGATAACTTTTATTCCATACCCCGCTGCCTTGTATTTAATCATTTCCTGAAGGTCATAATAGGTCCAGCGTTCATATGGGAATTTGTTTTTTTCATCGTCATATCCATTAAAATCTTCCATGACGATGCAGGCACATCTGTTTTTCAAGGCGTAGTTAACAATCTGACGAGAAATATTATGATTGAAATTTTTTACAAATGCCTTTTCTCTCTTTGATAGACGCTCATAGGCTTTCAGCTTATTATTTCGCCCGCGTCCGCCTTTTGTATATCTTAAGTTTGACTGAATTCTTGAGCGCTGGCAGGCCAGCTGTGCCCTCATTCTCAACAGTTCTTCTGCATTACCGATTAAAAACTTGTTATGGGAATTAATAAAGGAATTGACTGTAACATGTTCCCCCAGTTTGATTCCTAATGTTCTGCTGCTGTCAAGCTTGACGTTTTCTTCCGGCTTTCTGATAGTTAGATTCATAATAATTCTTTTCTTTATGACTGATATCCCGCTTTGACCAATTTCATATGAACCGTCCATAATATGTTTGATTGTTTCCCGAAAGACTCTGTCGCCTTTATTTCGTACATTTCCAAGTGAGACTTTAAAGATGATTCGATTGACTGTTTTAATATACAGATTTAGATTATCGTCATAGATATGCTCATAGAATGCTTCATCTGATTCGTAGTCATGGAAGAACATGATATTTCTTCCTCTGACAATAAGCGGATAGGATTTCTTATAATTCGTAACCGAACGCTCTCCTTTGGCCAGACCATTTTTAACAGAGGTACGGAAGTCCTGCCTTACAATTTGAGTTACAGCTGATTTCGTATCGCAGCCTGTTGCAAAAGCGATATCTCCAAGCAGATTATCCATACTTTCTTTACTGAACAGAACTTTCTGATACTCTGCAAATTCCCTATTATTCAAATCTCTGCCGCAGGCATAATATTTACTTGCCAGTGCTCCCATCATGAGGTTAAGGGCCCGATACTGTGCATACTGTCCATTGCGGATATAGTTATACACTCGTGCCACTTCATTTTTGTCTCCTTCCGGAAATAATTTAATTTTCTTTACAATTGTTATTGTCATTTTTACTGCTCCTTTTGTCCTTTCATATAAAATTTAAAAAACCTGTCAAAAATCATTTAAAGTAATATACAGAATTCTATTTCCGGGACCGCTGTCTTTTATTTCTTCCTTTTTGATTTTACAAATATCCATCTGGTATATCTGCGATGCTGTACATGATTCGTAATTCATGCAGGCTACAAACGACACGATTGTATGCCCATCGTTGTCAACGATTACATATCCATCGCATTTTTGGGAATTATAGATTCCGGCAACATATTTCATAAGATTCATAATTTTACCCTCCTCAAAGCAGCCGCCTCAATGGATGCTGCTGTTAATAGAATGATAAAAAAATATAGATTGACTGATTTCTGGACAAAAAAAAGTGTCCACCTTCTTTGATGGACACTAATCTATTCATTATTTTAGCTGGATGCCTCGCTTACCTGAATCCTGAACTCCCCTGTTCTCTCATAATACATATCAACCTGATGGTCTCCTATTTGATACGCGGTTTCTTTTTCGAGCGGATAGTATTTTTTTGAGACATTATCATACAGGACAAATTCCGGATAAGCAGAACTGCCGTTAACATCAAGAATCTTCTCTATACAGCTGTCGCAGATACACTGTTTCATCCTCTGGACACTTATGATTCCCCTTTTACTGCTTACAGATACTTTACTGGCAGGCGTTCCTGAATCACGCTGGATTATTATGGAGCCGCCACTTATTTCGTCATATCCGCTTGTAATGCTTACATTCCCATCGTCTTTATCTTCAGTATCAATATCTAATGAGTAAAGATTCCCTGTATTGACAGCAGCAATATACACCTGACCAGTCACATTGCGTTCAAATCCGCATGAATCAGCTGTATTGTCAATATACTGGGCATACTGCCACTGGTCCTTATTGTATGCTGACAGCATCAGTTCATTCCGCAGTTCACGGGTGTATTCGTCATATTCATCATCTGTTGCCAATGTCATATAAGAATGCACAGTTTTCATCATATGTTCCATTTCCTTTGCTTCGTTTCTGCGGCTCCGGATTACTCCCAGACTGTTAATAATAATAGCCAGGGAAACAGAAAGAAAACATCCTACAAAGATATAATAGATGATTTCATTTCTCTCCAGATTCTTAGGATTTTGAGATTCTTCTGACTTTCTGCTCTTTCTAAACATTTTATCCTCCTGATTTGGGCAAAACTACGTTTTATAGAGTATCGAAAAACCACTCATTTGAGTGGTTTCACCCTGACCGATTGTGTCTATTATACCATCAAAATGGGTGGTAGCATAGTATTAAAACGAGAGGATGATTCAATGATTATACAAGACAAAATACGTGAGCTTATGGACGAACGAGGATGGACCGAATATAAGCTTTCTAAAATGGCTGGTCTTTCTGAGACAACTGTTACAAATATATTCAAACGAAACAATGCGCCAACATTTGCAACGCTCGAATCTATCTGTGATGCATTCGGGATAACTCTGGCACAGTTTTTTACTGAAGGCAGCAATCCTGTAGTACTATCCGATGAACAGCGCCTTCTCATAGCCAAGTGGTCCAGGCTGAACGAAAAGCAAAGAAGTATCCTGCTTGAGTTAATCAGCAATATCTAGTCTGTGCCCGCAGAATTGACTGCGGGCTTAATCGCCCTGCTTGTTTGTGAACAGTTCGATTTCCTCTTTCAGATGCTCTCTAAATATCAAATACAGCTGTTCTGTCCCGACCTCCTCCCATTTTTCTATTAATATTCCGAAAAGAAATTTCTGTACAGCGCGTTCTACAGTGCATACCTCTGAACATTTCATTAAAAGCCCATACATCAACTCATAGCGCTCGCCTTTGTGCAGTTCATCCATTAGCTGAAGCAGCATCCGTGCACTAACTTCATCGCTCAACAGTTTCATAGCTGAATGTACATCAGGATTGTCTCTAAGCCAGTTGAGAAGCTCAGAAATATTTTTCTCCTTTGATTCCTGCATTTGATATCCCCTTTTCAGTATAAATTTGCGGTATCGGTACCACATGGTATCTATATTACCCTTTCTCCTTGCTATAATCAAGTCTTGATACCAGTCTGTATCGTTTCTGAGGTTATATGGAGGTATGCCATGCAGAAGTTACTACAGGATGTTCATATTGGCTCTAATTTACAAAGGCTGCGCAAGTCCAAAGGGTTATCTCAGGATGATATGGTAGCCAGACTGCAGTTACGCGGCAGGAATATGTCACGAGCAACATATGCCCACATCGAACAGGGAATACGGAACATATACATAAGTGACCTGATTCTTATTAAAGAAATTCTTGATGTATCCTATGAATCTTTTTTCGAAGGCATAATTATTGAATAGTCAGGTAGACTTAATCTTTTGAAAAAAAAAGATTCGCCGAAGCGAATCAAAATAGTCAGTTTTTTCTTTGTCCTGTCTATTAAAACTGGATATCATCTTCCGCGATATCAAAAGAATTCATTGAATTATCAAACTCTTTTTCTAAATCAACGGCTTGCGACTGATAAGGCTGCTGAAATGACGGTTGAGCTGCCTGCTGTGATGGCCTTCTTTCACGTGCAGATTTTGTCTCAAGAAATTGTACGCTGCTGCACACTACTTCAACCACATTCACTCTCTGCCCCTGTGCATTATCATAATGGCGAGTATGGATTTTTCCTTCTACACTCATCAGGCTTCCTTTACTGCAGTATTTTTCTACGTTTTCAGCTGGCTTTCGCCAGATTACACAGTTGATAAAGTCTGCTTCTTTCTGCCCGTTCTTTCCGGTATAGTCCCGGTCTACAGCAATGGTAAATGATGTCACTGCATCTCCCTGTGCTGTTCTTCTAAGTTCAGGGTCTCTTGTCATTCTCCCTGTTAATGCTGCTACGTTCACTTTATGTTTCCTATGAGTACTCCTTTATGGTACTCTCCTTTCTTTCCAGAAACACTGCAACTGACATTTTATTCTCCATATCATCAGTATTTATGTTTCTACTTATAGAATGGATTATTTTTATCAGTGATAACATTTACAGACAGAAAAAAAGACTTCCCTATGAAAGCCTGTAGCAAAACATCTAAATATTTTAAAAAAAGAACCCGGTCTTACCCTGGTTCAATTCCGCCTGAATGCCTGTTTATAATGAAGCTGCAGTATTTCTACTTACATTCTGTTTGAACATTGATATTCCGCCACTGCTAATCAGAGGCTGTACCTGAAGGAGCTACCTTTAGATATCTCTGACCGCCTTTTTCCCTAAGGAATCAGGCAGGGACAGTCAGGAATGATACCTGAAACTCTGACCCGCCATTCAGCTTTATAATATATACAATCTCTTCTTCTATATACAATATAGTGTTAATGTCTTGAGCTATGAGTACGTGCTTCTGATGTTATATCCGGATTTCCCGGCATCTCGACAAACGGCTTGGTTTGGATTTACCCTTTGTGTCTCCCGGACTCCCATCCGATGTTTCCTGGGCTTATTCCCCACTGGGGCGTCTATTGTCACCGCCATCAGTTCACACTGCGTTTCAACTCTCAAATAGAATGCATAACAGCTTGTTTTGAATCCTTTGGATTCTCCATCCACTAATATCTCGCGATATTGGAAAGGCGGACCCCATTCTGCAGTATCCCGCAGGCAATTCCACCGCTTGCCACTGCTATCACAGACCTATGGTATTAGGTTTATGCACTGTGTTGCACCTTCACTAAAAACAGGCATTCATCTGGTACATCAGGATATCAGCTGCTTTATCACATTCGGCAAATAAAAGCACTCTGATGAAATATTCATTTAGTGAGTACAATTTTACTAAAAATATTACTTTCCTTATGCAAACAAGATTATATCACATTTCATTTTATTGTCAAACATTTTATTCTGTTTTCAGTATTTTTCAGTCTTTTGGCAGATGGAAACTAACTTTTAATTTCATCCAAAAAGTGATAAAATAGATTTTATCTTTATGTTAAGGAGATTTCACTATGGACAGCCGAGAACAGCCGTTAATTCAGTTACTGGCCAGCGAAAGGGTCAACGATGCCTGGAATGATGCCCGCATCAGCAATGAGGATTTTAGAAATTCAGAGCAGCACAAGATGAAGATTGAAGAGCAGCTATCAAAACTTGAGATAGATGAAGATGTCCGGAGGCTGATATCTGATTACATTTCAGCAAACAACAGATGCTGGAGTAATGTCTGCAGTACGATATATCAGTATGGATTTCAGGACAGTCTGGCACTCGCAAGGAATAAAGAAGATATTGAAACAAGACTGATGCAGAAAGTAATGGACCAGTAAAAAACGCACAAGGAGATACGAATGAAAATATCAGTTATTTTGGGGCACCCTTACGAAAACAGTTTTAATTCGGCCATTGCAGAAGCCGTAATAAAATCACTAAAAGAAAACAGGCATACTGTTAGATTTCACGATTTATACCGTGAGAACTTTAATCCGGTCATTCCCAAAGAAGAGTTAGTCAGTGACCAGACGAAAGACGATTTAGTTAAACTGCATCAGCAGGAAATTCAGGACGCTGATGGAATTGTTATTATTCATCCTAACTGGTGGGGGGCAGCCTCCAGCTATATTAAAAGGCTGGGTTGACAGAGTCTTACGTGAAAATATCGCCTATGCATTTCCAGAGGGGGATAACGGCGGCGGACTTCCAATAGGGCTTTTAAAGGCAAAAACAGGGCTTGTCATCAATACTTCAAATACACCTGCGCTCAGAGAAATCGAACAATTTGGCGACCCGTTAAATCGGCTCTGGAAAGACTGTATTTTTGATTTTTGCGGAGTGTCAGATTTTCACAGGATAATGTTTGAAGTAGTTGCAGACAGCAGCGTTTCCGAAAGAGAAAAATGGCTAAGTCAGACTGGAACTTTTATCAAGCACTTTTTGCCTAAATAGAACGTCAATATTTACAAATAGAGTTTCAGGAGGCAAATGTGAATAAAAAACCCAAAGCACATACAATGGCAGAGTCAATACTGCTGCATCTATTTCCGGGAATTGTAATAGCTTTATTTTATATTATGCTCGTACCTGCTGTAGAAATGAATGGATTTCCAAATGATTTTGCTCTATACATTACCGATATCATTGCTTTAGTTTCAGCAGAATTAGGATTACTGATGTACATTGCAAAGAGAAAGACCGGAACATATAATATAAAGTCACAAATCCCGTTATTGGAAAAATCCTCACTCAGGCAGTATTTGGTTTTCATTCCATTAATGGCAGTATGGGCGCTTGTCATAAGCATGTTACTTAGTCCTATTGAAACCATGATAAGGGATAGTGTCTTTTCGTTTATTCCTGCAAAATACATACTGGGAAATTATGATATCTCTTTTTATTCTCAAGAAAAGCTGCTGCTAACCGGAATGCTGGGATTAGCTGCCAATGGGATTATTGCACCATTATTTGAAGAATTGTATTTCCGAGGATATCTTCTGCCGCGCATAAATCTATCTCCATTAAAATCAGCAGTACTTAATGCAGTTTTGTTTTCTCTCTATCATTTTTATTCTCCATGGTGTTTTTTGAGCCGGGTTTTGATGATGGTACCTTTGTATTATTGGGTTATAAAAAAGAGGAATATTCGTTTTTCAATACTTGCACATATTATATCCAATGTACTGACTTCTATCTCATTTTTACTTAGCGTGCTGTAGAAAAAAATAATAGTCAACGCAACTTGCCATTATGTTTAAGATTATGGAATTTTACCGATGTTATTACTGGTTGACAGATTGCCAACAATAGTTGGTTGAGAAAAAAGGCATTTTATTCTATCTTTTCCTTATGGACGCATTAGTGTGGTCACAAAAAAAAGTTAGGAGATTAAATATGAATTTTAACGAAAAAATTATCAGTTTAAGAAAATCTAAGCATTTATCACAAGAAGAACTTGGAGCAGAATTGAATGTTTCAAGACAGACCATTTCAAAATGGGAAAGCTGCCAATCATATCCTGACTTCCAGAGGCTGGTTTTATTAAGTGATTACTTCGGATTATCACTAGATGAGCTTGTTAAAGACATTGATGTTCAGGAAGTACGAGAAAAAAATATCAACAGCGAACAATTGAATTCTATTTATAAAGACGTAGGAACAGCTAAAAAATTTATAAAATGGTATATAATAATTGGTCTATGTGTTGCAACTGTAGTGGTTATTATACCTATGGCTATATTTTTCTTTAACTCTTTTTTCAAATGAGGAATGTAAATATCATTTCGATTTTGAGGAGTGACAGCTCCATATTCTATTTCAGCAAAAAAAGAGCCTCCGGGCTCTTTTTATTTACTGCAAAGTGATTGTAATTCATGTATCAGATTTGGCAGCTGCTGTTCATCAAAGCGCAGCGTAAATGACGGCTGAAGATAAGTATATCCCCGTTTCGGATTGTACTGCTCAATATTTGGAATTTTTACTGCGAGAGCACGATTTTCAAATGTGTCACAAAATGAGAGATATCCTTTCTTTGACTCCCATTCAGGTGAATGGTCATCCCTGACTCCCGAACAGCTTGATAATGTCTTATATCCCAAATTATTCAACTGCGAAACAATATCAGCAATGCTCTTATCTATGATTCCAATTCCGGGGATATTCACTGATTTAACAGCCTCATTTTCCAATAGTCCGAATATCATTTTGACCAGACGTTCTTCTTTAGGTCCCTGTCGTCTGGAATACTCTATAAGAGGTTTTGCCTGCTCTTTTAAGTTATCCATATTACCAAACAGCTCTTTGGTTTTTATGTCGTCTGCGCATAGAGGGACAAGTTCTTCAAAAAGCAGATTTATTCTGCTGCTGTTATTTGACATTCTCTATTGACCGTCACATTTCAGATGGAAGCTGCCATCTCCCATCAAATGTTTCTCCTTCTAAATTACCATCTTTGTCATAGTAATTAACACGGACCCATCCGTTCTTCTGATTCGTTTTCAAGACAATACCCGCTTCTGTATCGAATGAAATCGCAACATCCTCTCCATCGACATTTTTGCCAAAAAAAGTATCATTTTCATCCCCGAATAACTCAACCAGTTTTCTTCTGGATTCAACATTCTCAAAATCATGGGCAAGTTCGTTCATTATTTCCTTAGTAGATTCCATCAGCAGTCCTCCTTATTATTTCTTTTTCCAAGTATAATCATACTTTATTTGTTTTCCATTACACCGAGAAGTATAATATTGTTCCTTAGTATTTACAATAGGAAGACCGTAATAACCGATGAAAGTACGCTATTTCCATCTCCCGTCAAATGTTTCACCTTCTAAATAGCCTCTTTTATTATAATAGCTAATGCAGACATGTCCATTCTCCTGGTTTGTTTTTAAGATTATTCCATCTTCACTGTCAAACGACACTGCAATATCTTCTCCATTGGCATTTTTACCCAAAAAGGTATCATTTCTATCACCGAACAGCTCAATCAGTTTTCTCCTGGATTCTACACTTTCAAAATTTCGCCCAAGCTCATTTAATATTTCCTTTGTATTAGACTCCATCAGTAGTCCTCCTTATCATTCTTAAGTGATAATTATACTTCCTGGGATTCTTCCTGTCAAAGCGGCTGTATCTCCCTGAGGAGCAGTGAGATGCGTTTTTTTCAGTTTATCAGGAAGTATAATATTTTCCCTTAGTGTTTTATTTCATATCTAATCCTACCATCAAAAATGAAAACGTACAAACTTCTGGACAGAAAAAAAGAGCCTCTATTGGCTCTTTATGATTTCGTCATCCTTCTTCTCGAAACTGTCACAACAGACGCTGACAGAACCAAAAGCGTTATATAACCCGCTATATTAGCTGTATCGCCTGTTTCTACCGCACGAATCGGTGAATGCTTTGGCACAACACTTATGTTGTAGTTCATACTGTTGACATTACTGCTTTCAACATTAAATTCTGGAACTGCCACCAGCGTTGGACTGATATTTTCATATTTACTTACATCCACGGCCTGCAGCAGATACACCCCATTACTTAAATCATCATATTTGGCTGTTCCATAATCGTTAGTCTTCTTAGAAAGACCGCTGATATTATTTCTTGCTATTACTGCTGAGACTTTAGAAGCTGTTTCATTCAGCGCTTCTGCAGTAGTTATATTATTCATGTCAATATCACTGATTCCAAGATTCTCATCGTTTACATACGTTCCATCAATTAAGTCAGCAACCTTAACCAGTTTAAACTCTATATCTTTGACACTTGTACCTTCTTTTCCTTCTTCAAGATAAACTGAAATGGTGCCCTTTTTATCTTCAGCAGCTGATACACTGCTAATCAAACCGATTGAAAGAAAGAAAACTGCAAAAACAATGGCCATAATCTTTTTATACATCATTCTGCTCCCTTCTTTTTTCTAAAGACAAATATACCTGTAATCGAAAACACAAGCGGAATTGCACAAAAAGCAATTTCTCTAATCGACGGCAGTTTGCTTTTAATTTTTTCTTTATCTGACTCTACATAGGGTATACGATGTCCGGATAAGACCAAACGATGCGTATTCAGTCCGTATGGAGTACAGGTAATCAAAGTCGCTAAATCACGTTCGCTTTGAACCGGATAGCTGACCTCTTCAGGACGTAATACTTCAATTTCATCAATTTTATATGCCAGCGTTTGATTTAGCACTTTCAGATAAAAAACATCGTTCTTTGTTAACTCGTCCAGTCTCGTGAACAGTTTTGACGAGGGCAGTCCTCTATGAGCTGTTAGAACCGTATGAGTGTTTGCACCGCCTACAGGAAAAGATGAGTCTTCCAAATGACCAGCGCCGACAGATAATTTATCAGCATCAGTTCCTCTAAAAATTGGTATATTCACTTCTATTTTGGGTATTTCGATACTTCCAATTACATCATTTTCAATATTAAGAACATCTTCGTATTTCAAATCACTTAATTCTGTTGACAGCCCGTTTTGACTCAAAAACAAATCATTATTCCATCTTTTTGCTGTTTCAAGCTGCATTTCTATCTGGTCCTGATTTAGTTTCTCAGTCTTCGATTCATATGTGCAAATAAGACTGTTCTGTTCTTTGGATTCAAAATAATTAGAGGCAATAGGGTAGCAGACTAATGCCAGTCCTATTATAAAAATCAAAATATCCCTTCTAAAAAACTTGAATGCCTTCATCTATACACCTGGCAGAATATCCCGACTTCTGCAAGTCAGGATAAAATGCCGCTGCCTTTCTTTTCTGCTTGTCCTTTTAATGATTTGAAATTATCGCTTAACTTCTTTTCTTCTTTTGATTAATACAGTTACCATCACTGCAGTACCTGCACCAACAAGAATCAAGGTTAAAGCTGAACCGGAAGCCGGTAATTTAGAACCCACTTTGTTAACCACTTTAATGTTGGCTGTACCAGTTTCAATATCTGTGATTAAATCGTTGCCGTATTCAGAATAGGCTCCTGAATAGAACTCTTTAAAATGAGCACTTGCTTCCAGTTTTTGCAGAGTCTTATCAGTGGCTCCATCACCTTTGACATAATTATCGCGGTTGTCCTTACCGTAAGTTGCTTTGACATCGATTTTAACCGGGTCTTTCAGAAGTCTATAACCTGCAGGAGCTTGAGTTTCTTTTAAATAATAAGTTTGAGAATCCAGACCAATGATATTGAAAACACCATCGTTATCAGAAACCATTTCTGCAGCTTCAGCGGGTTTTTCTCCATTTTTAATACTGTCACGATTTATTACTGTATACCCGTCACCAGCAGTTGCTTTTTTAACATATACTTCCTCAGTGCAGTCCTTATTGCTGTATAAGCGGAATTTGGCACCCTGAAGCTTTATTTCTGGAGTTTGGTCATTGACTTTTACTCCGTCTATTCTAAAGGTAAATGCGACCACTGTATCCCAAGGAGTTTCCCCTGTCTGTCCTGTACCGTCACTGTCCGGGTTGTTTGAATATTCTAATTTAACATCATTTTCAAACCCGGGACGTCCAGTATCCAACTGCGCATTTTCATTTAGAGTGGCATTGTATTCCACCACGATTTTTTGACCATAAAATTTCTCGTTCTCTGGAACAGTACCCTCGTATTCTGCGTAGAAGTATTTATTAATAGTTGCCTTTAAATCTGTGATTTGAATCTGGAAAGTCTCATCACTGGGAATCCCGCTCGTTACAACTTTGTAATCTACGCCATTTTCCAAAACCTTATCACCGATTTTTACATTAACACTGTCAGGATTAAAGGTTAATGCTTTATCCATTCTGTCGTGCATTGCGAAATAATACGTCTGATATCCATTTATATTTGGAGCGTAAGTTAAATATCTATATGGAACAGTTTGACCGATTTCATAGTCACCAACATCGTTCCATCCATCCTTGTTGTTTCCAATACTCGCTCTTAAATCGTCCTCTCTGATTTGTTTTTGGATTACTGGAAAATCCGACTTGATATTAACATAAACATCCGGATTCGCAGTATTAACCATGCACAGAGATGCTGCGCTATGAGTACCGTTTACACTGGTAACTTCATCAATGACATACCAGCCAAATGGCACATCCATCGTAAAACTGTCTTTTGCATTTGCTGGAACAGTCACTACCTGGGTTGGTTCGGCTCTATCCGTTACAAGCATATTCTTCAGGTCTTCGATGAAATATCTAAAATCACTGTATCGACTTTCGTTAAGCTGTGGAGCTTCCACATTATTAATCACAAGATTATTGTTCATTTTTTGAATATAGTCAATGATTGCATATTCATTATCTTTTCCAGTGACTTTTTTTAAGGATTTTTCATATTCCGGATTCATGGAATAATTAATACTTTCCATCCCTGCAGCATTTTCAGCATCAAAAATCCTATAAATATTAAATTTCTTTCCTGCTAAGGACTGAAGCACGCCATTATCTCCAGTATTTGCATTAATCGTAATATGCCCCTGTTCCTGGGCATAAACTGAACTAATAACGCCATTATTCCCTGCAGTATCATTAACTGCTAATGCACCGGAAAAAGCAGTTGAAACAGCTAAGAATGAAAACGCAACTTTTTTTAAACCTTTTTTCATAATCACTAAACACTTGACAGGAGGTTACCAGCATCTGTATGCCGCGATTTTTCTACTCCTGTTTTTCCCTTTCTCTTAAATATTTTTCATATCTCCACAATCCTTTATTTCTGAGAACTGCGAGACACAACATCTGTCAGTTTTTAAGTTCGTAGATGCAGACAGTCCAGCGTCCTACTCTTCTCTACTCTTTTTCTTTTGAATGACTCCAATTAAGCACATACCGATTCCTGCACAAATAAGAATTATTGTTGCTGATGAACCAGTATCCGGCAATTTAGCACCCCGTTTATTTACAACAGTCATATTCCCAATATACCAGCCATTTTCCATCGTGATACTGTAATTTTCACTGTTTTCATTTACCGGGACATCATTCACAGAGAATATATGTTCTTTGTTCACGCATTTGAACACGATTTTAAATGAGCCGAGAATTTTTCTATAACCCGCCGGAGACTTAGTTTCTCTTAGATAATAGGTTCCTGTATTTATTTTATCAAACAGCAGGTTTCCATTATCGTCGGTAGTACCTTTAGCAACTTCCTGGGTGCAATCCTCGTCTTTATATAAAGTGAATTCAGCCCCTGCAAGTTTACGGTCAATATCGTTTATTTTGCTAAGACTGAGTTTGAACCATTTCAATTCATTGCTTAGAGATATAGTCATTTCACCTTTGCCGGTTATTTTAAATAAACTCTCAGAAATATCAGGTCCATTCATATCAGATATGTGAACATAACCATCCTTATCGAATTCAAAATAAAATTTTGAATCGACGACTTCATATCCATTTGGAGCTGTTATTTCTTGTGCATAATAGGTATTTCCACCTGCTAACTTATAAATATCAATAATCCCGTTGTCATCCGTTTTATAACGGCCGACTTCTTTATCCGAAGTAACATCGTAAATAAGATATTCGGCATTACTTAACGGCTTCTCAGTTTCAGCATCATATTTATAAAGTGTGATATGAGTCTCGCTGTCAGTAACTGTTATAAGTTGATTTTCGTCCTGCTCGCTCTTATCCTTTTCAATTGAAAATTCAATATCATCTGCTCTGGAATATCCAGCCGGAGTACCTGTTTCACGCAGGATATAAGTGCCATAAGCTAACTCTTTTGTTACTGCATATCCTTCTTTACCATCAATAATTGAAGTTGTAACTTCATCATAAACCGCTGCATCATCCCAGCCGATTTCTTCAACTTCACTCTTCAATTTGATTGTGAAAACAGCATCATTCAGCGGTGCATTCACACCATTACTGTCTTTTGAAAGTTTTTCTATTTCAACTTTATGCTTTTTGACTTTATCAGAAACCACTGGGAAATTTCCTGCAATAACCTGGGCTGAACCCCCTATGTCGTCCTGCTTGATTTGAGTCAAATAAACACCATTGTCAACGCTTTCGCTGCTGCCGCTGCTGTCAACGAGCGTTGCCCCCGACAGCAGATAACCATCCGGCGCCTTCGACTCTTGGATAGTCATAGTTCCTATCGGCAGGGTTGGGATTCCACCTACAGTATAAAAATCATCACCGCTCACCTTATAACTATTGAGTAAAAAAGCTTTATAAGAGCCATCGGCCTGTTTTTTGGTCTTTATCACCCATGCCCTTGTTGCTTCGCCCGGCAAATCAGCAACTTTGTCATAGAGTCCTGCATAATACTTAACAGTAAATTCTGCTCCCTCTAATGAAGCATTTCCCTGAGAGTCTGATGCATTCGTATCGATATCATTCTTTTGAATTTGAATACCGACCGGGTCGTTTGCGGGCTGTTCAACCAGACATCCTGTACCATTTAGTGTAGTAGTCTGTCCAGCAGTAATGGTTACAGAAGTTTGCTGTGTATTTAGTTGAAAACCTTTCGAAGCCTTTGTTTCAACCAAGGTATACGTTCCTGCGTTAATGCTGCCGGCATATGCATCACCGTTGGCATCTGTTTTCAATGTTGCAACAGCATTGCCATTGCCATCTCTTAACTGATATTCTGCATCAGCAAGTGAATAACAGTCATTACCGGCAGTCAGTGCCGGGTCACCGTTAACTTTTTTTATGCTCAAATTACCTTGTTTTTGTTTGATTTTGAACTTGGCAATACTAGCTCCAGACTGGCTGTTCACCCGTTTGGTCAAAAAGCCAATTACGATTTCGTCACTGGTTTTGTCAAGGACTCGAACATTAATCATTTCATCTTTCCACTCAACACCTTTTCCTGTATCCGGATTAGATAAGTGAGTACATTGAAGTCTCAGCCAGGCGTCAGGACTTGCAGCTCCGGAAATATTTTCAGGACTCCAGTTCCAGAAGCTGGAATGCCATATGCCAGTTGTGGAGTCGACCCCGCCCTGCAGCCAAACGCCTAAATACATTGACTGATTTTGAGAACTTAATTTGCTGTAGTCCAGTCCGCCGCCATGATAAATCAGGTTCATTAGTCCCGATTCATTTGTTCCAAGGCCATAAGCCGGAAGTGTCGGGCTGCCCCATGCACTTGCATAAGCTTTATATAAAGAAATCTGTCCGCCCCATCCGGTGTTTATTCCATCAGGAACATCTACAGTTCCAGCACATCCCATTTGACTCATAGAAATCGCCTGTACATCAACAACATTGAAGAATTTATCCGCTACCTTTTGGATAACTGATTCTTCATCAACTTTGACATTGACTGACTGAACTGCAGTTGAAGACTGCTCAACAGTTACTTCTCCCGTTTTTGAATCGTAATTAAAATCTTCGACCGGCAGTCCATTAACAGACACCATTAGCTCTGATTTCTTTAATCCCTTATCAGTTTCAACTTTTGTTTCAAAGTCAAAACCATCTACTTTTCCATCTCCTGTTTTAACCGCATTATCTTCGTCAGTTGTAGAATACTGAACCTTTGATGACAGTTTCTTTACTGACTGTGTTACTGCCTGCAGGAACTGCACCTGCACATTCCCGGCAACATTTCCAAATAAATCCTTCGAAATATAAGCTAAACCAGTTTTTTTATCAAAATAACAGCCTTCATTAATTACCTCACCGTTGTTGTTGTTGAAAGCAAAAATACAGTCTCGAACTTCAGCAGTCGCATCATTGAACATTGTATCGGCAAACCCCACATAATAGCTGCTGTCTTCATCAGTGTTATACAGTGCAATATGAGCCGGAATAGTTGTAATAAATAAATCACCAGTGTCTTCTCTTAAAAAGAAACTGTCAATTGTCTCATCATCATCAATTCCATTTGCATCAACTAATGTATTTTTAACTACAAGAACCTGGTCTAAACGCATCATATCTGCTTTAGCATAATCAGCATTAATATTCTTTTTAATATATTCAGCTGTTACAGGGTCAAGAGCTTCATTGTTATTCTCTACTTCTACCTCTTTTTTGGCTTTAACAATATTCTCGTTACCAGCTTTCTTTTCATCGCTGGAATCAGTTCTTTCGTTTGCCTCTATTACTGTAATTTCGAGTTCAGCAGTATAATCATATGTATTTGACTTCTCTGCTGTTTCTTCCCCGTTTTCTTGTGTGTCTGCAGCAGCTTTAGTGTTATAATTCACTGTTACTGCTATTTTGGCTTTTCCAGGGCTTATTCCAGTAACATTTGCCACATTCCCCTCACCCGAAACAATCGCAGCAGCCTCATTGTCGCTGCTCCAGTCATATGTTATATTTTCAGCATTCTCCGGCAAAACGGTATCTGCCTTTATATTGACTATTTCACTCGTTTCTATTACCTCCTTTTCGGAGGTCAAGGTGACTGGTTCAGTATTTGCGCTGACAAATAGTAAATTACCTGCATTCATACCGAAAAGCACCAACACAGATAAAAAGAACAAACTTGTTTTTTTCATCTAAAATACCTAGCAGGATGACCTGCTTTCCTGCTCTTCCTTTCTATCATAATTAATAAATCATAAATCCAGTCTGTAGAACTGGTAATGCAGCCTTCGTCAGAATTATCGCCGGATTTGTGTATACGCTACTGTTTCCATCTTAAAATCAGTTAAACACCTTTATACGGAATAAGGCTGTACAATTCCATGATAACGGTGTATTCCCCTCTTCAAAAACGGCGAGTCGTTGACTGCACATACTCTTTCTTTTACTTCACAATACTTTCGCTCCTTTCAGTTGTCTTCCTATGTCCAAGACATAGAACTGTTTTTTGGAGACACTGTATTTTCAGCTGGTTTTATCTGATTCAAATGGCAATAAAATTCTCGGCAGGCCGCTGCACTAATAAACAGTATCTCTAACAATAGTATGTATGATTTTATTTTGGCAAAGGCAGACGCACAAAAAAAAGACAATCTTTCGATTGTCTCAGATAAACAGTGAATTTTGGCTCTACTTATTTTTCGTAGCACCACAGCTGCATTTATACCCTGTAGTAACGGTTTCATCCCAGGCTTCTTTTATGATAACTGTTTCATCCCATGCCGGTTTAACAACAACTGTCTTTTGTTCCTGATGGGTAACGGCATCATGATGTTTTGTTCCTGTCTGGACATTTTGAATAGTATATCTTCCATTACATCCGCCTGTATGTTCAGCCCACTTTTCAACACCGTTCTCACCGCCTCCAAAATCTCTATTACATTTTACACAGACAACATGTCCCTCATAAACAGGTTCATCCCATGCCGGTTTATCTACTACTGTTACTGTTTCAACTTTTGTTTGTGCATCATGATGTACTACTTTTGTCTCAGCATCATGGTGTACTGTTTTTGTCACAGCTTCCCAGCTATGGCTGTGAGATGGTTTACTATCATCTGTATTCCCGCTGCTGTTACCGCCGGTGCTTCCGGTATTGCCGCTGTTTCCTGTATTGCCAGTAGAAGGATTGGAAGGTTTTGATGGCTTGTTCGAACTTGTCTCAGACCCGTTTTCTACTTTGTCAACGTTTTGAACTGGTTTTCCTGTGGAAACTGAATCAGTAGAACTTACAGAATCACTGGCTTTTTTAGTGACTACCGTTTTTTTCTTGCCGTTTTCGTCAGTAATGATTTCAGTAACTGCAACTTCGCCCTCTTCGACTGCAGGAACCTCAACAACATTGATTTTCATATCCTTTTCAGCTGTATTTTCTTCAACATCACTGATAGAAACTTTTAAATCATACTGGCCAACAGTATTAACATCAACTTTTGATGTATCAATCTGCCAGTCTTTTACATCACTGTAATCTGTTACTTCCAATAATTCAGCAAAATTAAATGTAGATAAATCAGTATACTGAACCACATCAATAGTATCCGGGGCTTTGATTTCCGGCTTAGTCGTATCTCTGACTGACACATTGACGGTTTTTGTTTTATCTTTATAATTAACCGTTACCTTGTAGTCTCCAATTTTTGAATATCCTCGATTCTTCTCTTCTGTTGAACCGTCTTCTTTGGTAACAGTTTCGACTTCTTCTATAATATTACTTTTGATTTTAGTATTCTTTTGAAGATATTCTTTATCCTTTTTACTTATACCTTTAGTTTCAATCAATGTGTCAAAATCGGCATCAAATCTTTCACCATATTCAATATTGAAACTGTCCCTTTTTAATTTTAACTTTGGCGACGTGTCTCCTGCTCCATAAACGACTATACCGCCGCAAACAATGAGCACTGTTCCCACAACACAACCTGTAATAAACTCTTTTTTCTTATTTGTTAATATTTCTTTAATGTTCATATAAATACCCTAGCATTTCAGCTTTTTCCTTTCTGTAAAATAAGTTTTTTTTAATTACGAACCATTTATCAGTAAATCCAAATTGATTTCCGCCTCTCGCTCCTTTCCTATTGACACCCGTATTATGACAGTTTTAACTAATCAAAACAAATTGCTGGACAGAAAAAATGCAGTTATAGATTTAGTAGACCATTCAGATTAATGACACTAACAGCTAATATGTAAAAAAGTAACACTATACTACTGACAACCAACAGCAGGTTAATGATTTTTCTGGCTAAAGAAGCTGCTGCATAAGCCCGGTAATTCTCTGTATCTTCGAATTCATTTGTTTTTGCATCCAGCATTTCAGATAAAGGAAGTCCGAAAAACAGCACACAAATACAGATACAGGATATAATGCCGTAAAAATATACCACCATCAGATACAGGCTGAGAAAAGCAAAATTTTCTCCATAAGAAAACAATTTATTTATTACAGCAAATCCGTTTTTTCCATTGCGCAGCACACACGGAATAAGAAAGCAGCAAACGGAAAGAACTGCAGAAAAAATCATCGCCATCAGTACTATCTGTTCAAATATCATTTTAAAATCATCCATACAGTTATCCTCCTGTTATATCCTTGCTTCAGCTTCGGTATCTGCATAGACAGTAACTGTACGCTGTCTGAACACTGTTACAAATCCGCCTACTTGTGCTTTATATTTTGCCATATCTTTATCCTCTCGACCTAATCGCCGTTCCCTTCTAATAATCCTCATAATATCCAGAAGAAAAAACAACACACATAGCATCATTAAATGCTTTGTCAATTTTATCATAATTTTTTTCTAACCATTCTTCACGCTTTTCTTCATCCCATTTTTTCCATGATTTAGGAACATCATATAACATTGCCAATTCACCATTTTCGCAACAATTAGCGCTATTATCACAAAACTGAAAATTTCCGTATACTTTAATTTGCATTTAGTTTATCCTCCGTCAAACATTGTTATTTTAATCAAACCGAACAAGACAGCAGATTTAATGATTTTGCCGGCTGCTGGAACCGTTTTTTATACGGAGCGAGCGTTTTTGCCTGCTTAGCAAAAGACGCTGCTCACGTTTTGATTGACGGTCTGTCTGTTCCTGCTGCCAGGGACTGTCAATTTCGATACTGTAACTTATACTGCCGGAGCTCCTGATACTGGTATCAAGCCCGAAAGATTTCCCCCCATTAAGCAGTAAATCGATACAAATCACAACAGACAGAGCCACAAGTGATACGGCCGCTCCGCTGCGTATTATCTCTCTCCCATTGACAGGGTCTTTGTACGTCTTAAATAAACCATAAACCATCATGATGATTCCCCAAATAATCAGTCCTTTTAGCACAATCATAATTTTTGTTCCCCTGTTACAATTTCTTCGGTCATTGTGTTAATAATCGGAAAGCATATATTTTCTAATGCTCTTTCACATTCTTCTTTCCTCAACATCTTCTTTCTCCTCTAATCAATTTATCATCGTTCTAAAATAATTTGATACTCTGTTTTTTGAAATAGTTGGCTCTTTCCCATATGAATCAATCCACGGTTTTTGCTTCTGAGTAATACTTACTAAAGCAACAGCGGTGAATCCTGCATACTGATTAACAACAGCATCCATAATCAATTTTTGAACTTCAGAAAATATATTTTCATCAAAATCAACTAAGTTTAAGAAAGATTCACTATCGTAATCAATATCATAATAAGAATCAATTGCAGGTATCTCATTAGCACCAAACATCTTATATTCTCTATACACATCAGGAATAATCGGTCCAAAATCCCATGCTTCTATTTCATTATAAAAGAGCGGAGTGTCAGTTAGCGCTAATGAAAATCCTTGTGCAAAATATAGTAATTTTTGCAGTTTGAAATTCGTTATAGAGAAACTTTGTTTATGACATTCATTTATTATATATCTTGAAATATCTATTGCGTTTTTCGTTCCATTTTTCATATTGCTCTCTTTCTATTTTCCAAAAATTCATTCCGCTCTTTTTACAAGCTGTCACAAAGGCCAAAAGCATCACAATATGCAGCTCAATAAGGTCAAAAAGATGATTGTTACTATACTTACTCCATAAACTGCAGCCATTACCTTAACCACACTCTCTTCATTCTTTCGGGGCCAAAAAATTACCATCATTACCGCTCTCAAAAATATTCTTATAGGACGACTAATCATGTTCTTTATCCCCTTTTGTTTTTTGAATTATCAAGTGCAATCGAATTCGCAATTTAATTATCAAAGACGAAATCAAAAAGACTATTACCGCAGCACAAAGCCTGTCCTGACAATAGGTCATGTACCATAAAGCAAATGAGACTATTGCAAAGATACCTCCCACGGCAAACGAGAATTTCCGGTCAAACTTATCCGGATAGTTTTCCGGATATTTAACTGGCTCTATAATGCAGCTTACTGCAATTTCTGTACATGCAACTGTAAAAGCAACCAGCAGCATTTCTAAAAAAATATCAAACATATTCTATCCTCTCTTTCCATTTTGCAAAAATTCAACCAGTTTTTTTGTACAGTTTTCACAAAGGTCAAAATTCGCTTTAATTAGACTAAAGTTCATTATAATTTCCAACTGAGATACCCCACCCTCTTGATTTAAAATTGCATCTGTATCCAAATCAGAGATTCTGCAGACAGAGCCGCTCCGTCCGTTAGATGGTTCTTCAAAAAAATTCCCACATCTGTCGCATTTTCGTGCACGCATACTTTATCCCCTCCTACTTAACCGTAATATCCCTGATATCACTCAGCACAATCCGTGTAAATCCACCATTATCCGTTTCTTCTTTCATGTTTACACGTTCCAGGTAATCGTTGATATCCATTTCAATGACCCGGTCACCATCCAGAATGATTTTGCATCGGCTCATCCGGTCCACAGATACCGGAACATTTTCAATAACTGTATCCTCTTCGATTCCCAAGTCCATCATCATAATTTCGGCTTCGTCGCAGGCCTGAGCATCCCCAGCAAACACTTTTTTAAGGATTTCAAGGGGCTTTACTGGAGAATGGTCCATAAGGGTATTAATGATTTCCTTGCGGATGTATGGAATCACATCACCCTCAACGACACCGAAAGCAATGTCAATGTTTTTGGCAACTTTATTGAGCGTATTAAAGATTTCCTTATCGGATAGTTTGGATTCGCCTTTGATATACTGCTCATTCAGGTAATAACCCTTTTTGCCGTCAATCATATACTGTTTTTCAATGATAGAAAGCTCTCCTGTTTTCATATTGATAATAATTGCTTCATCAACAGCTGCTCCTGCTGTCGGAAGCATCGGCTGACTGACAACATATATTTTTTGATTTCCATCATCATCACTGTCAATACGGCATACCGGTACCATTTTATAGTTAACCTTCATGACTACCATATGTCTTGCACCATTTAGGCTGCAGTCGGCAAACATCAGGTCGGATACGGGCATTTCATCAACCTGGGTGCAGAGGTCGAATAAATCATGGGCTATTTGGGCTGATTCTCTGATATAGTCCTCTTCAGACTCCAGCATCTTTTTAGCTGCAGTAATCAGATGATGCTGACTGCCGACAACAAGTTCTCTAATCTTGCTGCTTGAAAGACATTTCTCCAGTTTTTTATCGTAGTATCCGACTGCATCGTTCTGCAGGTCCACAAAAGTATTAGAAGGCAGAACATGCCCGTGTTCCATATCAAGCTTATGGATTAGAATATTGTTGATTACAACTGTTTTTTGCATCGTGTTTCTCATAGATACCCTGTGGTATCCTCTTTCTGTTTTGATTTATTTGGAATTTTTACCGGAACCGGCATGAAAAGAATCTTACATTACTATTATGAAGTATATTTTGAATCAGACAAGTTTCTGGACAGGAAAAATAGTAGTGTATCACTGCTCAGCCATCTTAAGAAAATCATCAATCATAGAAAGCAATACACCTGTAAGTTCATTTGGAAAGTTAATCTGGTGGTTTCCGGGACGGCCGTGTATAAAAGTGTATAAAGCACAATATGCTTTCTCAATTTTACCTTGATACAGGAATTTGTAAAACATCGACACATCCCGTCCTCTGTCAAAATCATAATGTTGAAATGAACTTGGAACCTCTGTTTTAACCACACTGATTTTTTGCTTGATTTCATTTATTTCAGCTAAAGCAGATTTTATATCGAAATCATTCACCTGATTCAGCATCGCCAGTGCCTTATATCGCATCAGTTTTGGTACATTCTGTTTCATCAATTATTCACCTCCAATCATTGATGGAATTATCCGTATAAAGCATATGCAGCTTTTTGGATGTTATCATATTCGGCGAAAGAATTATAATATCTTCCAGTCTCAAATTTCCGAAAAACATAGTATCCTTTCTCTGTTCGGCAAATCATGTATTTCTTAAATAATATCCAGCAGATATGGACTGTCTCTTTGGTTTTCGAGTCATATATATCATCTCGATGTATTTTATCTAAAGTCAGAGCTCTTTCTTTGACATACCGCATACCATTTTTTGATATTTTCAGTTCAGAAGAAGTACTGGTTTTATAAGATTTACATGTTCCGAAGCTCTGAGAGACGCCAAAGTCATGAGTGTCCTTTAGCGATTCTTCACTGTATTCATCTGTCTTGTTAAAAAACTGCGCAAACAGTTCTTCACCAAACATAAATTTCACAAGGCAGGCCATAATACCTGAGCGGTAATTCCACAAAATAGAAAATATACCAATAGTTATAAAAACCGGGAGTAATCGTACCAATGAAGCAAAATAGTATTCTAATATTAACGGCATTATACCTTCACCTCCAGATTCCTGAATACTTTTCTATCTGTCCTGACAATCTGCATTTCCCTGCCGTATTTACATGCCATTTTTATCATGCTCTCGGTTCCTTTTGATTTGCCGTCCCAAAATACCACTACCATATGAGCAGTCTGTGCCATCTGTTCGTTGTGAATCGGACCGACAGTTCTTCCATACTTATCCCAGTCAGCCGGATATCTTTCAATACGGAGCTGATGTTCTTCGGCAAAGCGTTCACCCAGGGCATCTGCCCCTTGAGCACCTCCTGAAATAATGATTAACCTCTGTCCAAATACTTCTAATTTATGCATCATAATTCTTTCGACCAGGGAATAATCCATAAAATCCCTGCCGCCACGACACATCTGTAATCTCCTTCATCCCAATAGGAAGGAGTAATAACGGCTGCTTTGCTGTTCTGGTTTTCCATAGTGATGTCTCCTTTCAAATTATAAAACATTTTTTATTATCCAGTGCTGTTCCCTTCATTATTCGAATTATTGCAGCTATCCATAAGAGAAATTCCGCCAGGAGGTACCCCTTCTACTATTTTCCCGTTCTCATCAAAGTAATATACTCCTCCGGTTTTTCTGTTATGTTCAGACACTGGAATGCCATTATATTTATATATTAAGTCCATGGTTTCTTTCTCCCATGCCTGCGGCTCTGTAATACTTGAGCAGGATAATTCATCAGTATTATCAGCCAGCCACCCTCTTCTATCAAACTCCAACAAAACATCCAGAGGCTTCATGCACTGACATCTGTTATTTTCTTCCAGTATCTGAAATATATGAGGGCAATTCATAATTCCGCCAAAACCCTTATGTTTTCTGCCTCTGGAAATCACAATATATCCCGGCTCAGTCCCTCTGTAAACAGCACAGTTTGGTACCATTTCCTCAAAAAACGTAAGCAGGTCAGCCTCTTTTGATACCTGTTCCTTGAAGTGTTCATCAATAAGTTCTTTAAAGGCATCATAAACAGCAGGACCTGTCTTTACTCCATAATCTAAATGTGTTAAATATTCTTCTTTGCTTAACATTTTCTCTCACCTTCATTTTCGTCAACCATATTTTTAATATCTTTGAGCAGATTAGGCGGAATCTGAATCACTGTGACCAGAATGTTCCTATCAAACAGATAAAGCTTATCTCCGTATGCTCTTATATTTGTTGCATTAGAAATGCCTTTACAAGTAACACTGGTGACCCATTTATGGAGTCTTCCTTTCATCTGACTGTGACGGATTCCTTGAGTATAGGCCATGTCTACCATCCTTTGAATTGCCTTTTTATTAAGACCGCTGCGCTCCTTCAATCTTTTCCGGGCATGTCGGCTCACTACTGCATTCACATCGCCTCAGCCTCTTTTCTTTTAACAGATGTTCCTGTTTTCATCATGTCTAAGCGTATTGAAAATTCAACGATTTTATTGATAAGAAGCTGTAAGTTCGCGTATGTATCTAAATTGAATTCAAAATCATTATTTGAAAGATGGATATCAATCATTTCCGTGGTCTTTTCATGATAAAGGCTGGCATATGCCACAGCTTTTTCTGAACACATAATATCATTTTTATAGTGCATGAGACATTCCTGATATCTGGAATCAATATCACCTGGACACATTGCTGCTTCATAGCTGTTGCCCTCTTTAATTGTCAGTTCAGCAAGAAGATACATTCTGTAAATCTGATAGAAACTTTTCCTGTTATACCCCTGGTCATTATCCAGTGATTTTAAAAAGCTCTTGTACCGCTGATATGAGGTTCCTTTAATTGTCTTATAAAACCCTGTTAGATTCATAACAGAAATCTCATTTCTCATTGAAAACATTGCATTAATAAATGCAGTTATTTCATTAGATTTATTGCCGTCGATAATTCTATACGGTGAATACAGCAGCTCCAGATATGAAGGATTCGCTTTCGCCATAAGATTCGTAAAAAGTCTGATATCCTTCAGTTCAATAAATGCACCATCATTCATTGTCAGTTTCTTAGACACTATTTTCCCGTCAATCAGCTGTTCGAGTGTCGGAACAAAAAATGCAACGGCATCGATATCACTGTTTTCGTCAGCACAGTTATAATTTTGAGAGCCTTTCAGTACCATCAGTGAAATATGATAACCGCTTTTTTCTTCTGCTTCTCTTTTCTTTGCCTGAAGCAAATGCATAATATCTTTATCTTTCATTATTTTTCTCCTTCTCCAGAGCATATTCTCTGTCCACTTTTCTAAATTCTATAACCCATACATATGGATTTGACTGCCAGTCGCAAATCCCGGTATCTTTTTTCTTCAGTGTTGACTCATAAACCTCTCTAAAGGCCTTTACTGGCGTTGACAGCTTTTCCTGCCAGTCATTACGGTTCCTGCGTTTCGAAGCAAACTCACAACACCACTGCTTCGAAGGGGCATAATATGTACGCATATCATCGGTCATGTACTCCTTGATTCCTTCCTGCAGCGCCTGTTCATCAGTGATATCCTGCAGTCTTTCGATTCTCACATCGGTTATTTCAAGAAACAGCCGGGACGTAGCCTGAGTTACATAATAAGGGGACAGCCACTGCTCCTTCTTTTTATCTGTCAGTTTCAAAAGTCTATTCATTTCAAACTCGGTCACATCAAAACCCATACAGCGTCCGTCAGCTTTAAAACACATGGATACTTTTGGGGATTTTCGGTCTATCACCTTATTGAGATGGCTGGTCTCTCTAACAAGAACAATGTCTCCGGTTCTGTATGGGGCTTTGATTTGGGTTCCAAATATATCTCCTATATTAAAACGTGCTTTAATACCATTGAAATTGTAAAGAACGGTTTCAGACGGAACTGGATAACGGTCAGTATAGGTGTTCTTAGGGATTTTTAACTTCCGTCTTGTTACGGTCTTGTCACCGCTGATTATTGATGCAGTTAGCATTGTATCAAAAAACATTTGTTTCAAATAAATCGCCTCGCTTTCTTTCACACCTATAGTTTGACATTTATTAGAAATACTTCAAATTTCTGGACAGAAAAAAAAGACCGGTTTCCCAGTCTAAATTAGCCTATTACATCCGCTTAGAAATGATGAAAACAGAATATCTGTGGAATTCTATCAGAAATAACGATTGTCAGACCGCATTCAAACGGAGTGCCTCCATCAGCAAAGATTTCTTGAATGAGCTTACGGTCTCTTTCCATACGTACTGCACCGTCATCACCTTCATAGCCGCAGTCGCTCCTGTCATCAAATGATACATCTTCTGTCAGATTCAGAAGACTCCTCATTTTTTCAACAGACCATTCACTTCCGAACAGCTGTATATAGTAGATACCTCTGTTTTTATATAACACAAGACATACATCAAAATCATCAAGTTTACCGCAGAACGACGATTCATCAGGGTAAGTATCCTGATTTCTGCTTTTTTGGAAGTCTTTTTTCAGTTGAATATAAAAGTCTTGTACTATTTTAGGTATATCTAAAGACTCGTCTAATAAATCATATTCAGCAATTTTCTTTTCTATCAATTCAACAACATGTTCTTCCAGTATACTGCAAAACTCCTTCTTTGCATGAAATATCAAGTCAAACAAGTCAGCACTATAAGAAACTCGATACAAATTATTTACTATCAACGACATATTATTATATTCCTACACCTTCTCAGCCCTGGACACCTCTTATCAGCTGAGCGGTTTTCCTTTCCGGTGTCCTCAGTATTAGTATGGAAGGAATAGTCAAGTCATCAAACTTCTGGACAAATAAAACAGACCATTTTTGAGTATGTTTAAAACATATCTGCATGGTCTGTTTGAAACTTATTCCATATCCCTCTAAGACTATTTTACTGGATTTTTAATATTTCTTCGGTAATTGCCTTGATTAATTCGGATTCCATTTTTGTCCGATTCCGAAAGATTTTAATTTCTCTGTCTTTGCACGCTTTTTCGATGTCATTCCGGTCCATACTAATGAAAACCAGTTCTTCCGCCTGACGTTTGGCATCTTCTATCTTGTCCGAGTCAAAGAATCCTTTAGGTTTTTCAAATGACTTAGGCATATAAGGACAGTATCGAATGCCTCCATCATGGCAGTTTATCGGTCCGTGAATTGCAATCCAGTCACAATCAGTACATGACTTTGAACATTTCGTACAGCTGCATATACCACAATCCCCTTCCAGTCCGAATTTTTTCAAAGTATATTCGTTAAAAAATACCATAATAAAGCTCACCTTTCTCTATTTGCATGTACTGCAGTATTCCCCCTCCTCTTCTCTTATTCGGGTTCCGCACTGTATACAGGTGTTTTTACAAGTATTAAGCGGACACCATACTGGATACGGGAATACTCTGATATCTTTTGATGCAATCTTTTTCAGTTTTCCGTCGTACAGACAGTATTTCTGGCCCGGTTCCATAAATCCCTGTGCAGTTCTAATTCGAACTGTTTTATTGTTTGTTCTCTTATTCCCACAACTAAGGCAGTCAAGCATCAGTATATCCTCCTGTAAAATCAATTGATTATGTAACCGCAACCCTTATTTCCAAACTCTCAAGTCATACTGTACTTTATGCTTACTCGTAAACTCAACCATGTCTGGTCTACAGTATTGATTCTCCCAAATCATCAAGAGCATCTTCCATCCAGACAGTAATCCATCTTTCAGCACGAGTCTGAGCATCGCTTAAAGAGCTGCATTTCTTGAATGTAGCTACTCTAACGCCCCGTTTTAGCTCTTCCTTGACACCATTACATTTCAATGTCCGAATAAGCAGATACAGCCGGTATTCGTCTTTGCCGTTAATTTCTGATAGTTCCAATCTGAAGGAATGTCCCACATCAGCTACTGTTCCCGGGGTAAATCTTTTATCTTTGTATAACCATGGTATATTTAACTCTTTTGTCATCCGTTTTCCTTCCTGCATGTTATACAAACAGGCTCAGCTGTTGATATCCAAGTCTGCTGACCCGCAGACATATTTGCAGATTTCTGCATTTACAGTTCTTTTTCCCTTCTTTTCCTGGTCGTTCCAGCTCATAAATATAATTTCCTACCGGCTTATAATGCGGACAATCCTTGCAAAACGGATGTGTTACTGGATTGTAATCTTTCAAAGCAGTCTCCTTTCGAAATATGTGCAGCTTATTCAATAATATAGCAGTAATCTACAGACCATGCTTTTCCCAAACCGTCTTCAGGCATCGCATGCATATACAAGTCCAGTCTGACATCATTATCCGTACCGTCAAGACATGAGCCAAAGAGCGAATTTGAAAGCATTCCCGGTTTGAAATACTTTGAATCCCTGTTTATTTCATAGCTTCTTTCAAAAAGGCTTAACGTCCTGTCAAAACTTTCTTCTTTAAAAACAATCACGGCTCTGCTCCAGTTCTCTTTTTCTCTTAACTCCTGCAGTGTAAATTTCTTCATATTATTTATCTCCTCCTGTATTTTTGTCAGTTATATTATCTCATGGAAGCAGATAAAAAGGCAAACTGCTGGACAGGAAAAACGAGACTATCAGGTCTCAGAAAGGACTATTACTTTTCTTCTCCAATCAGTTTCAAGATATTGCCTCCTAAGATTTTGTTTCGGACCTCGTCTGAATCACAGACGTAGTCTATAAGCTGCCTGCTCAAAAAAGCTTCTCCATAAGGAGCATCTGAACCATACAGGCATTTATCAGGAAGCTCCGTAACTGCCATACGCACAGCAAGACTTGAAAACGCAGCTGATAAATCGAGGTAAGCGTTTGGTGCTCTTTTTGCAAATTCTATAACATCCATCCAGTTATAACCGCCCATATGACCGAATATTACCTTGACGTTCTGATATTTCATCGTCAGTTCCATAAGGACTTTTATTCCGGATGAAGTAACTGGATTAAATGTATGAATCCATACAGGAAGGTATTGAAAATCTACCAAGGCTTTAAAAACTGTCTCCAGCTGCTGAATCTGTTCATCTGAACCTGGAGTAAACTCACCAATCCCTTTCAGTCCGTTAGAAACTATATAGCGCTTAATCCATTCTTTCGTTTCCTGAATGGTCAGCCCCAGCGGCACAGAACCAAAACCGTAGAATCTGTCAGGATATCTTTTCAATACTGCAGCCAGTTCTAAAATATTCTTTTTATTACGACTGATATTCGCCTCTTTCGTATTGCTTCCGCCAAGAATTCTGTAAAGTGTTTCCATTTCTCTTTTCAGTTCATCAAGTGAATCTGCTTTTTCCGGATGAGGTGCAGTACAAAAGAGAATCGCTTTATCAACTCCTGCTTTTTCCATTTTTTCTATTTGTGATTCTGTAGTTATCATTAAATGTTCGTGGCTGTCTATAATCATGGTGACCATCCTTTCTGTGACTTGACATTATTGTTATAATGAAAACGTACCATACTTCATACACAGTAGCAAGTACGCACATTTTTGATATTAAGTATCTTTTTTGATATGTATATAACATAGAAAGGATGATTACGATGGCAAAATCAGTCACACCGCATGATACATGCCCAATGGCTTTAGGTATCAATGTCCTAAGTGGAAAATGGAAACTTAAAATATTATGGAATATCCATAAAGAAGAGAAAATCCGCTTCAATGAACTGCAGCGCAGATTGGGTAACATCACCACAAGAACATTAACAGCACAACTGAAAGAACTTGAAACACAAAAAATAATTCAAAGAACTGTTTTTCCCGAGACACCGCCAAAAGTTGAATATTCCTTCACGGAAACAGGACGCACATTGGAGCCTGTATTAAAATCACTGTGCGACTGGGGAATACAGTATTTACAAAGAGTGAATGCTGATAGTGATATCCTTCAGTCTTCAAAACAGAATGCCGGGGGAGATGAAAAATAATGAAGATGCGTCAAAATTATACATGTCCTCTCGAACTCGTACATGACATGATTAAAGGAAAGTGGAAACCGATTATTCTCTGGAGACTGCGTTTAGGACCTGCTTCTCTATCTAAACTGGAACAGGATATTGAGGAAATCACTCAAAAAATGCTTTTGGAACACTTAAAAGAGCTTATGGAATATGGGTTTGTTGGTAAAAATACATACCACGGCTATCCTCTCCATGTCGAATATTTTCTGACAGCAGATATGGGTGAAAAGATAATAGATGCACTGAGAATCATGCAGCATATCGGCATCGAATATCTGAAAAAAAACGGCAAGGAGCAGGAACTTATACTAAAAAATGTAGTACCTGATTAATTGCCCACAAAAAAGTGGGTAATTTACGTTTCTTCAGATTCCTGCTATCATGCAAAAAGAAATAAAATGCAGGAGGGATATTAATGAAGATTACAAGTAATGGGATTATTGACGGCTTGATTCAAAAGCAATACGGCAAGTTCGGATACCAGTTTAATGAATCTGGCATTCCGAGCCGCTCTCTGCCGTTTAAAATCGAAGATATGCCTGAAAACACAGCTTCTTTTGCGTTTATACTCGAAGATAAAGATGCTTACCCTGTTACAGGTTTTGTATGGGTACACTGGCTGGGAGCGAATTTAACAAGAAACGAACTGAAGGAAAATGAAAGTCAGACTGCTACAGATTTTTTACAGGGAGCAAACAGCTGGATAAGCATTCAGGGAAATCAGCAGACTATAGAGCAGGCAAGCTGCTATGGAGGAATGACACCGCCAGATAAAAAGCATACTTATGAACTGCATGTATTTGCACTTGATAAACTGCTTGATTTACATACCGGTTTCTATCTCAATGAGCTGTATCAGCAGATGGATGGACACATTCTTAGCGAAGCAGTAATAAAAGGGGCTTATGAAGCTTAGTGGAGTGCCTTTTATGCGAAAACAGAATTAAAGTTTACTCAGAAATAAAAAAGCGGCCGGAACTCCGGTCTGCTTTTTTTATAAATTGTCAAATCTGTTTCCCTGACGGACTACATTGATACATTCTGAGTCCTCTGCAATTAGATAGGAATTCAGTGGAATGGAAACGTCAGCAAATTTATCTGACTTAAGAACAAACATACCTTTGTCATACCGGACTTCTGTCGTAATTCTATTTCCATCATATACGATTTCAATCAGGTCATTTTCCCACACACGTTCATAATGCACCCCAAAGCCGTCTCCCCATCTGCAATACAGTCCAGTGAACTGACACAATGTTTCCGGAATGATATCCATCTGAAGTTTTCGGTTAGGAAGACCCCAGTCACTCATCTGGTCAAACAGGATATAATGATGGGTGATATCCGGATTTTTTTCATAGTCTTCATGAAAACAGAAAGTCGTATCGCGGGTCCGCCAGTAGTATCCTTCTATCCACCCTTCCCCGTCACGGCCTTTGGCCTTATATAATATTTCTCTCATTTTATCTCTCCTTTTAGATTTAGTTAATTTCTCAATGTTCTGTACCATCTCTGCCTGTTGCATATGGGGGCAGACGTATTCCGCGGCCGGCTGCTGCAGTTCCAGTCATGCCCATGCACAGTGCTTTCAAATACCCATCCGGCAGCCTTCAGGGAATACCCCGGTTCATCCTGAGCTATATAGGTGATTATTTTCCCATATCCCATCTCTTTGGCAATCTTGGCAGCTCTGCTGTAAAGCAGTGAACAAACATTTTTAAAACCGAACTTGACACACATCCTCGTAAGTTCAAGTGTATGACCGTCATCAAGGACGCGGCTTACCGGGCGTCCGGCTACAGCGACTCCAACCATCTGACATCCGTCACTGACAGCGACTGTAAATTTGCATCCCTGTGGAGTTTTGTGTGTCCGATGATACTTGTCTATAAACGCTCTAGCTGTTCTAAAGGATATTGGAATGACCTTATAGCTGACTGGAGTGTATTGAGGAAAATATTTTTTTACCCATTCAGCAGCCCCGCTGTATGAATGAAGATTAGCTGACAGAAGTTCATATCCGTCAGCAAGAAGAATGTTATCACAGTATACTGGCTCATTCAGAACCTTGAGAATACTTTCTATCTCTTCATCAGTCAGCAGCAGATACTGATTATTAACGTTATTTACAAATACATTAACCCACATACCTGCATCTCCTCTATTTTTCTGGCTTTTTTAAAGTTTTCAGCAGTTTATTAAACTCTCTTTTTGCAAATCCAATCTGAAACGAAAAATCACATTCACAGTTTTTATACCGCTCGTCGCTGCATCGCCTGCTGAACGGGCTCTTGATTTCTCCTACGGCATCAGTCGCTTCAAGAAGATTATTGCCATTGTAATGAAATGTGTCATAAAACCGTTCATTCCACCAGCCCTTCATTATTTTGGGAACATCAGTACCACACAATCTTTCAATCGTATTCCAGTCCTTAGGATGGATTGCAAACCAGATAGTACATTTTCCCTCACCGGTGATACTGCGATAGTGTTCCCTCCATTTGTCAATCACTTCGTTCAGTCTGAAACAGGTATATGGACAGCCTTCAGATATAAGAACATAGCATCCGTTTTCTTCATTTAGCTGACCTGCATCTCCATAGGTGCTCTCGGATTTGCTGATTACTCTGCCGTCCCGTCTGATATATTCCTCAAGGCACAGCTGAATCAGATTCTGAATCCTGTTTTCAAGCATCTGACGGTACCATGCAGACACAGCATCCTTCCCGCCAAAATCCAAATATTCCTGATACATCTTCTCTTCGATGTACTCAGCCAGTTCTTTTCGCCCCATTCGGTACACTTCCATATCCATCCTGTCTTTTGTCCCAATGAATTCCGGAATATAACCAGTATCTTCTCCGGCTGTTTCCGGCAGGGCGTCATACCGCAGTCTTGAAAGGTCATCTTTAGACTTCCTGCTATCGACAAATCCTTCCCCGTATAAATCAACGAATATCTGTCCTGTATTCCTGAAAAAGCCGGTCACAGTCCCCCTGCTTTTCGAATTATAGTCGAACCGTTCTGAAGGGCTGCCTGTAAAGATATCTTCATCTGAAAATCCTGATGAATACCCGCTGTGGCAGACGACCAGGTCATTCGATGCATCTGCCGGTACCGGAAGATTCAGTGCCCCGCCTTCAAGCATTCGGGTGATATTGGGAAGAAACAGGGAATTGACGTATGTCACAGGCATATCAGGGGTCTTTCCGGAGTATTCGCGACTGACCAGCAGCATGGCTACAACAATCGGCATGTATACTTCAGGCGTCAGATTCAGAAACCTCAGCTTATCTTCATCTATGCGGTATTCTGTTGCATATCCTTTATAGTCGTACTCTGAGTATGAAAAGATATAGTCATATGGAAAAATATTGTCTTTCTTTGCTTCGGTCCATCTGCCGTTTCGTGAATGCTGGTGCTGCCCCATATATGCTTCATTGCACCGGTCCGAAATACTGAGAATGTTCCCAGCACTTACAATAAAGAAACCAAAGTATCCCTCAGCAGTATTGTAATGACGGATATAGCACAGATACATCCCTTCTGAGGCATTATCCAGATTTAAAAGACATTCGGCCAGTGTTTCAAAAACCAGTATTCTGGTACTGAAATTTTCTACTGTTCCGACAGCTCTTCCGGAAGATTTAAACAGCTCTACCCTGCATCCCGTCAGCTGTGAAATGACACCGTCGAGAGAATCTGTAAACTCATAAAGCAGACGGCTGCTGTTAATATCTCCGAGGAGTTCATGACCTGCTATTTTTGCAGAAAACTCCTGGAGCATACTGCTGTATTCGGTTTCTGTTTTGATTATTTCCGGGCTGTTGAACAGTTTCCACATCTCCCGGGTTTCTTTGAGAGTCTCGGGACTGCAGATGGCATCTTCAACGGTTACTTTTGTCACCTTCATGGATTCCTTCATGATATATTTGGCATATATGAGGGGCAGTCTGCCGCTGGGGTCATACCGGGTGAGCAGGGTCTGGATATTCCGGTTCTTTACATGAAGCGTATAGTCCAGTGATGCCAGATTAAATGATGTCTGGTTTTCGTCATAGTTTGTATATCGTGCCCAGGCATCAAGCACTTTTGAATAAATATTTTTCATCGTTATTCTCCTTTTTGACTGATTCTGTATTCGGCACATGATGATTTACCTTTACATTGATTATATAAATATTCGCAAAAAGCGGCAAATCACTGGACAGAAAATACAGAAAGTGCCGTTATTCTGCAATTGACATATATCTGCTAAAATCATCCCTGGCCATCAGAATCATTCCATAATAGATTATCCGGTCATTCAGGGTCTTTCTGCGCCGGCACAAAAGTACTGACCTGCTGTTGGGTGTATTCAATTCATCGCAGTACAGATATTTGGAGCCTTCATCTACCCTGACAAGCCGATGTCCGGATTTATTGGGGATGGTCATGGGGATGAGCATCTGCTTATTAAAGACATATTTCTTACACATCGTTTCTTTCTCCTCCTGATTTTTCACTAATAGAATGAATCGAATGACAACACTGAAACTGTTTCTGGACAGAAAAAAAGGGGATAACCCCTAGTTAAACTAAATTAAATATATGTAGCGTTATTGAGAGAAAGGACCACAGCATAATTAAAAATAATATCATTAATTCAATTCGTGTCGCAAACAGTAGTGGACCGTTACATTTATATAGGTGATTAGAAGACCACTTCATGTTATGGAAATCAATAATACATCCAACAATCATAAGCGTACTAAACATAAAAAACGCGGATTCAGCATAAATCAAGCCCTGAACGCAGAATAGAAATATGTTAATAATGTCTATTGCTAAAATTAAACATTGTGTTTTTGCCATATTTTATCACCTCACTTTCTTTTACAATTATAGTCTGACACTTCTGAGAAATATTGCAAATTTCTGGACGAAAAAAAGGGAGACAACTCCCAATTAAACTATCCTAAATACAAGGTTAATGATGAAACCGATTATCGCAATAACAATTCTAATGGAATAGTCGGGAGTCAAGCAAAGAGCGCACAGCAAAAATATATTAATCAAAATCACGCTTATTAGCTTTAATAGACTTTTTTCCATAATATTTTGACACCTCCTATATGAAAAATTCTATTTTTAAAAAACATGTGTCATATACACCAGAACAGCACCTGCAATGCCGGTCAGTGTAACAGCAGTCATTCTCATTACGCTGCTTCTTGTCCTGAAAGACTCAATAATTCCAAATACCATGACTGCAGCTGCAGGCGCAGTCTGAATAATTACATCCATACAAATCCTCCTATGCTTTCGCTATTTAAACAAATTCTATTGTTTCCGACTGATAGACGCATTTAACAAGCGTACTTTCAAATCTGAGGGAGTCAGATATATGCATATGTCCATGAACCCACATTCGAGGGTGCTTCCCGCAGAGATACTTCAGATACTCACGGCTCCCCTGATGAAAAGGGTCGGCAGAGTCATCCAGCAGTCCCATGACAGGTGTATGAGAAAACACAATATCCACCTGCGGCATATTCTTCAGTTCTCCGGGAGAATCTTTATATGGAAGAAACAGCACCTGATACCCGCATATTTCAGTTTTCTCGCCATAAGACATCCATCTTATCCAGGGATAGTTTTCAATAAATGACTCATCATCGTGATTTCCCAAAATTGCAAATACCTTATCACTAAATCGAGGATTGGACATAATCAAATCCTTAATATCCCAGTATAGTCTGCCTCCTGTATCTCCAAGAATTATAACTGCATCAGCTGAATCGTTCAGTAAAACAGACTGACCATGAGTATCAGCAATACATTGGAACAGCATATATAAACCTCCTTTGAATTTTTCTATCAGTACACTAATAGTATGGATGATTATCTTTAAACAGCAAAAAAATCCACCGGAATATTCCTGTGGATTCAAAAGATTGTCAATTCTATTTAACTATATTTAAAGGTCTGGATGAGTACCCAGTCTTATATAGGTCAATTCGTAAGATTTTGCATGACGGACTGTCCAGCTCCAGCGGTTGATAAAATCTATATCCTCTCTCCTGATTTCCCGTTTCATTTGGCAGGTCACATTCCATAGAAGATAATCGGACCTTCCCTCATAAAGCGACAGGTCCCCGGAGTAAACAGCAGCACATTTTCCACAAATAATCAGCCGAAAATTTATTTCATAACTGTATCTGCTAAGACATATACTGAAAACTTCTATATAGATATCATCATTAACCCTAACTCTAGCAGGTGTCTCTAACAGACCTTTTATTGACCAGCGTTCGGGTTTCAGCTTTAATAGCAGAAGATTTTCATTACAAAAATCCATCAGTTTCCAGTAATCTCTTCGGCCTGTTCGATAATACACAACTGCACTTGCAAGATAATGAGGAATTATATGGGAAGCATTTCTAATTTCTTTTTCCATTATATCTACCAGAACCTGTCCCCAAATTCAGCGAGTATGGAAATTCCCTTATTTTTATCTTTTATTTCAATCAGCTCATCCAGTGTTTTCGGCTCAAACCCAATAACATCCGCAGAAACGTTAAACTTCTGTATGTGGAACTGTATTTGGCTGTCTTTATTATGCACATGTCCGAACAGGTGATAAAAATCTCTAAAATAACCGTCCCACTCCTCTATTGGGTAATGAAACAGAACAACTTTTCTATTTTTATCCCATATTTCATCATAAGGCTTTATTTTGCAAAATGCTCTTCGAAACTCGGCATTCTTGAGATTGTGTTTGTCATGATTCCCGGTAATAAGAATCTTCTTACCGGGCAGCGCATTCATAATATCAGCAATCTCTTTTGCATGATACATACCGACATCGCCTAGAATATAAACCGTATCATTACTGCAGACCTTGGTTTTCCAGTTATCGATGATTGCCTGATTCATCTCATTGACATCATTAAACGGCCGATTACAGAGTTCAATCATCTTATCGTGGAATAGATGCAGGTCGGATATGTAAAAAATCCGTCCTGTATCTCTCTTTTGAGTATCTGTTTTTCCTGCTTTACTATTGTTGTATTTCATTGTTTTTCTCCTTCTCTATCCAGTATATTCACAATAAGCAACCAAATATCGAACAGGAAGCTTGTCTTTCTGCTTCTGTTCTTCATCTTTAATTTGCTTTTTCAGCTGTATGATATTATCCCTGTAACGCGCAATTGTTTTCTTCGTAGTTTCTGAGCGCAGGTCAGTTTTACAAAGCGGACATCTGTCATAACTGATGTAGTCTTTATTGATTTTAGAACCGCACTTAGGACATGAGACATATGAAGCTTTGAATTCAGATACACTATGCTCTTTTGCATAAGTGTTCATCTTATCAGTTTCCCTGTCCATTCTTTCTTTTAGACTTGAAAGACGCTTTGTTGTCTTTACGCAGCTTGTATCAAAAAATGCCACAACAACATTGTAATTACGCATCCACGAAGTAAATTCATTCATACAGTAACGCTCGGCAGCATCAAAATCTGCAAACACTTTTCTGGGATGAATATCCCTGATTTTCATGATATGCAGACCCATGTTAGGAAATTCTTCAAGGTCCGCTTCATGCCGGACAGCACTTGAAATGTCTTCCATGGCTTTCTTCATTGTTTTTTGATTCTTATTGTTTATTACTAATGTTCCACCTAACCAGCTCATTTTGTTATCCTCCGATTTTCTTAATTATTCTTCTACCCAGTAAAGGACATAATATCCAATACATCTCATCATTCTAGCATCTGGATGCTTTTTTTCAGCTTTTTTATAATCATTAAACGAAATGCAGGGCAATAAAATTCTCTTTTTCCCACGCTTATTTATATGATAATAAATACCTTTTTGCTTTAAAACGACGTTTTCAGGATTTTTTTGTCCTAAAAGCTTTATACACTGAATTGCTGCAAGTTTCTTGTTTTTCTCTGCTAATTCAAAACCTGTCATAATTTGCATATATGTTTTCCTCCGTATAAAATCCAGTTAAACAGTTGTCAAATTCTCTCTGATTCACAAATAATATCTATCAGTACCAGTCCATCCGGAACCTGCGTACTTCTAAAGCAGTATGGAGCATAGCTCTCCACATCTTCTCTTCCGGCCCCGTCATCATTCTGCAGGTAAAAGAATTTTATAGAAATCCTTCCTTCACCTGTTATGCAGATATGAGGTTCGACTTCATCCGGCGACTCAGTTGGTAAAAAGTCACCCTTATAGTTTTCGTACTGCAGATAGTTCCCGTCAAAGGCTTCATATATATATTTTGATATGATATCAGCAAAAGCCCTTGAATTCGGGTCATATCCTCCGGTATTCTCGAAAACAGCATATACGGTTACCAGATAATCACTGTCTCTCATCATTGTCACGCTCCTATTCTGTCGCAGGCAGCCATAAGGCCCTGCAGATTTTTACTGTAATAACGGTCAAACCACTGCCATATTTCAGTCTGTGCTGTTCCTGACTGCCAGAAGGCCCAGAAATCAGTGTCCATAACTATATCGCAGTTTCGTTCTGTAAAAGGTACATCTTCCAGTTCCAGCCACAGTTTTTCGCAAATCATATCAATGATAAGCTGCCTGTCTTCTGATGGAATATGGTCTGTAAAATCAAAATCTTTTTCAGTATCAGGTTCGACAACATAATAATAGAATTTCCAATGGTCTGAATTAGGGGTATATGAAACATAGAAATTGACCCAGGAATCTGTATCATTAATTAATGTTCCAAAATATGCATCAACATCAAACCAGGTCTCAATATAAAATTCATATGAACTCACAAAGTGTTCACCGATTTTTTCCTCAGAGCTATCAATATCACCTATAACGATTTTGTTTCTATCGAGTTTACCTGGACAATCTTCATCATGGTGATTATCTGTTTCTAAAGCTGCGTTATCGTTTTCCCTGCTTCCAAATACAATCTGATTATTTTCTTTATCAATCGTATAGGGCAGTCTGCTTTCTGAAGCGTTAATACGATTATGAACAGTGATTTGACTGGAGTTATCAATAATAATATTATTGATGACCACATCTAAATCTCCATACATTCTTTTCTCGTCTCTGAGTATTTTAATTAAATATCCTAATTTCATTGTTGTTCTCCTTTATTCGATGTACTGACTCTGCTTAAATCAGGTTCAAACCAGTCATCAATATCGCTGTCAGTTTCATATTCATTCAGCTGATTAACAGCCGACTGATATACGCATTCACTGCAGTTAAACTGGTCATTACACATAGAACATGCAATAATCCATTTGCCGCAGCTGGGACATCTCGCTATCCTGTCCATTATTATTACTCCATAATTGCAATGCGGGCAGATTTCATCAGCATCAAACAATTCTATTTTCTCTTCTGAAGTTTCTTCCGCCTCCATTTGTACTGATTCGATATTCCATTCGGCATATGTTCCCTCATCTTCTACAGATATGATTTCATCCATAGAATCGAAGTCGTCCGGCAGGTTAATTTCATTTTCATCACAGAACTCTTTGATTTGCTCTCTCCTTAACTTAACTGCTTCCTCAAAAGATAAGCAGATATCCGGGGTATAGCAGGTATCATTCATTCTTCCGTAGATAGCATATACATACTCTTTTTTTACAGTGTCATTCTTCATTTTTCATTCCTCTTTCTGTTAATTTAAACAGAACTGACATATTCTTTTTTCACTCCTCCTTTTCGTCAATGATTTCTGTTCTAATCATAGAATGGATTTCCTGCAACACTAATAAAAAACACAAAAAAAAAGACACCGCTAAGTGTCTTCTGATATTGCTGTCTTACCCTTTATAAGTATTATTTAACATACTGTTTTTTAGTAATTCTCGTGTTAAGAAATAAGAACATCCACTCAAATATTCACGAAATCTTCCTAACTGCTGTTCTTCATTAAAATCGTTTCTGGTATTAATATCTCTATTTTTTTCTAATTCATCATATCTAACATTTTCTAATTTGTCATCCATATTCCTTCTCCTGTTTAAGTCTCATCTCTGAAATCAGGAGCAGAATCTATTCACAAATATTCTGCACCCTTCCAACAGTTCCATCCTCCAGCATGACCTTGATTCCTCTTGGGTGTTTTGCCGAATTGGTCAAAATCCTCTTAACGATGCCATCGGTCAGTTTCCCGCTCCTCTGGGCCTGTTTCTGAACTACCTGTACCTTTGTTCCTGGTTTGATGTTACTTCTTACTGTTCCGTCCATATATATCACCTCTTTTATTTGATGCCCAACAGCACCTTTTTATTCTTGATTTGCTGAATCTAAATACTGAATATATTCATTTCCCCATATTTCAAGAGTAGATAACACTTTTTTGAATTTATCGCCTATTTCACTCAGCTGGTACTCGACCTTTGGAGGTATCTGCTGATATTCAGTACGAATAATCAGACCTTCCTCTTCAAGGGTTTTCAGCTGTCGAGATAAAGTGGTATGCGTCATTTCCTCCGGCATACGTCTTTGCAATTCATTAAATCGGATAGGGCCATCTGCCAGCAGATACATAATGTACATAGACCATTTTCCTGTAAGCACCTTTTGGGCTGTTACATATGGGCAAACACCAAACAAATTCTTTTTCATCAACACACGCTCCTTTTTGATACCGGTATCATTGAATATCGTACTTGTATTCTTGCTCTTGTGTTATATAATTATACTACAAAGTATCAAAAAAACAACCATGAATTGAAAGGAGTTTTTAACATGAATGAAGCTATGGAGTATTTGAAATCTTGTGGTACATTTTATCTTGCTACTGAGGAAAACGGACAACCGCATGTCCGTCCATTTGGAGCAGTATGCGGTTTTGAGGGGAAACTGTACTTTGTTACCAACAATCAGAAAAAAGTATATCAGCAGATGAAAAAGAATGGAAAAGTTGAAATCTGCGGTATGTCTAAGGGGACATGGATACGAGTCGAAGGAGAAGCAAAAGAAGATTTGCGCCGTGAAGCAAGAGTAGCCATGATGGACAGCAATACGGCTGCATTGAGCAGTATGTATACTGTAGATGATAACTTAATGACTGTATTCTATTTTGAACACGGTACAGCTACAATCTATTCCTTTACAGAAGAGCCAAAAGTAATCGAACTATAATTGCAAAACCAGTCGGGGCACTTAGCGGTTAAGATACTCATTCAGTGAGTCCACTGCTTTTACATAGTAGCAGTCAAGAGGGGCGGCAGCATTCTTTGTTGTCGTCCCTTTGTCTGCTGCAGTTCTGTTTTTCATTTTCATCCTTAGTTCAAAGCTTCTTTTAAATTGCATTCGTAAATTGGATTTCATGAAAAACTCTGATATAATATATATACATTTTTAAGAATAGAGGAAAAAAATATGCTTGTAAAAATACAACAGACAAAATCCAATTTTGAAAACATATTCGAAGTATCTTCAAACGGTCAGGTACTGTTTAACGCAAAAGCCCCATGGCTGAAAATCTCAGCGCCCTTTAATATGGAGAATGTTCGTAAACTGGTCTTTTCTGACGTAAACGGAACCATTCTGTACACGACAGGGTATAATATTATAGACAATGCACTGGAAGAAAGTATACCGTTTAAATACCTGATTTCAAAAGAACAGAAATTTGGACAGTTTGAAATCATAGGAAAAGATGGCAAAGAAGGCACTTTTTATACAATGCAGAATGGAATGTTTGAAAGAAAATTCTGCATCGAGCATATGGGAAAAGTTTACTGGGGATACAGCATCGATAAGGGAAAAAAGAATATTGTTTCCATTTACGATGAAGATACACAGATAGCACAGATTACGAAACCTCTTACTGTAATTGAAAATCTTGATATCTATTTTCTGCATATAAAAGAGGATTTTGCATCATTGATTCCTGTCCTTTCATTTTTTACTGTCTACTACGATTATAGAAAATATAATAATGCTGGGGAATTCACAAAAAATTCTGTTGAGATTTCTGTAAGCTATTCCTACGACAAAAACAACAGCAAATACAATCCCAACTGGATTGCAGAGGAATTTGGACAGCAGACACTTGACGAGCTAAATGCGTTTCTGGATAACTTAGAGGCAGAAGGGCGTGCCCAGGCAAAAAGAATCGGCAAATTAGTTGCTCTTTCTTTTTTGATTATATTTATAATAGCATTGATTATTCTATTTATTGTTTTTGTATTATTATGATGATTAACAGCCGTAACATGATGTCACGGCTGTTTTTTAATAAACTCGTATGCGAATGATACTGCCTCACAAGTCAATTTTTCACACATATGCGGTGGGTCGTTTTCAGTAAATCCATCAGGACGTAAATGGTAACAGCTTAATGAACCAAAGCGCTGCTTAAATGCTTCTGCATAATCGTAGCAGACGGACGCAATTGTTTCCTCAGTTTTGCCAAGCTGGCTATAATAGATTCCAATAAACATTAATCCGCCTTCAACCAGCCCGCACTGCGCTCGGAATCCTCCTGCGCCATGCAAGCCAATAGCCGAATGAAGTGTTTGTGCATTATATTCAATATTAAAGAGTTTTCCCAGGCAAATCAAAATGGTTCTTGCACAATTTACATCATTATTCCAATATAACTCATGTACTTCTTCTATTATATTCATTTTACAGACCTCGCTTTTTTAGACTAGCAGAAAGCAGTCTACTCGTCAGGCTGTTGACCGTCATGTGCTTTCCACATGCATTCTGTAATTTCCATATTTGAGAAAATTGCCTTGAATGATGATTCTTCGGGAGAACAAGCATAAATGCCAAACTTTATAGCTTCATTTCCTTTGTGCATATGGCAAATTCTCATCTGTTTATATATAACTCCATCCGCTGAACATTCTATACAATAGTCATCTTCTCTTCGACTAAACCGATACCACATTGACTTTATGTTAGTATTGATTTCTGTAGTCGCCCAATCGGAATATCCATGATTTGTAACCACACTGCCCAAGTGTTGAAAATCTTCATTTTCATATTCTATAGAAGCTTTCAACCAATTTTCGCTGTCTAAATACATTACAATACCACATTGGTCAAACCTATGATGGCTATCATCAAATTCCGTCTTGACCACAAAACTGAAGAACTTTTCATCTGTTTCCATTTGAAATACTGGTGCATTATCGTTTTGAAAATGATAATATGTTCTCTGCCATAAATCAGTATGAGGTTTTGTAGTGATTTCTACTCTGCAGTCAATGATTTCATAATCAAGCGGTTCTCTCGTCCACTGAAACTTACTTAAATCCATAATTTCTTCCTCCATAAATTCATACTTTCGTAATAGATTTTAATTCTTCCATAGTGATTCTTCTTTTTTAATTGTTTACATTGGTTTCAAATTTCTATTGAGTCTGTCCACCATCCAGATAATTCGTTTTTCCCGTCCAGCGTCTGTCTTTGCATCAAGATATGCCCGCGTATAAGTCTTCTTTACGGATGGCGACATAGCTTGAAAATTTGTGTAAGCGGGTTCGTGCCCTTCCAGCAGCTTAGACAGACATTCTATCTGTTCCTCTGTAATGACTGCCAAAGGGTTTGAAGTATCCCACTGACCGTTCTTCTTGGCTTCGTCTATCTTTTTCCTGCCAAAGTCCGTCATAAGCCCCTGTTCCTCAAGTTTTTTCACCAGCGTCTTGTTTTTCTCCGACCATTTACTGTTCTTTCTTCGCAGAGAAAAATACTTCTTGTAAGTCTTATCGTCAATCCTTTCCATCTGTCCATCAATCCAGCCAAAACAGAGAGCTTCTTCCAGAGCTTCTCCCGCTTTTACAGTTTTTGGTCCGCCAGCCTTACCGAATAAAAGCCAAATACCATCATTTGATAAACAATGCTCACTGAGCCATTCACGGAATTCTTCTCTGTTGGCAAATTTCATTATTTCGTTCATGATATGTTACTCCCTATTGTTTGTCTTGATTGCCCAAAGCGCGCAATTCCAGCTATTCTCTCAGATAAAATTAGTTATGTTTTTCTAATTTATCCATTTATAAGCAGAAATGTATGCGCTCCTATATAATTTCAAAATTGGCAAATCTTCGTAGATATAAAACATCAGAGGGTGTTTTGTTAATTTATTTGGTAAATCATTACCAAACTCTAATATAAAACACTCCGTCAAACCATCTGATGTGGTTTTATTACCAAGAGCTATTATCAATGATGTTTCATCAATAACAACTTTCTCGTTTGTTTCCGAAAAAGAAAGTTCCAATTTTCTCATGCTTCCACCAGCTTACAATTTCATATTTTTCTCTCAGGCAAACTGGGAGTTGTCTATTTCACATTATGTTTATTTTGCGTGTTTCTTCTCATCTTTCAAGGCTTTCATATACTCTGTTGAGTTGCAATTCGGACACCTCAATTTCCTATCTTCAGCGGCGTTCACTGCTATCAGTGAACGTAAAAAGCTTGGTTTAAAAGAACAGTGACATTTAGGGCATATATAATGGTATTTCCACCAAACATAAAAATGAATTAACAGAGCACCTATAATAACTCCGGCAACAAGAATCCAAATTACATTGTCAGCCATAACACACACCTCCTATTATATAAATAACCTTTATTGCAAATTCTTTAGGTTACAATCGATGATAGGGTAAACGAAAAAGCAGTTTTGGCATTCCAGTAAACTGCCCCTTCGTTTACACTATTTTCGATTTGACCTAATTGAACAAAGTAAGCGTCCGGACAGCCAGTACCTATGGACTTTCAATCTTTTGCTCTTACTCTCGATCATACCGGATTCTTTGTGTAATTGCTACAGGAATCAAATGTTCTCTGATAAATAGGTATAACAATAAAACCTCAGTTCCTGAGGCTTTTGGAACATATGAAGGCTGAAGTATTTTAACACCTTTGCGGTATACGCAGCTGAGGCTTTCCAAGATGGCCACCACAAGCTTTGCATACACAAACTTTTATCCCGTAAAGCTGCTCCAGTATTTCAGGCATCTCTTTACCACGCAGGCTGGAGAGATATTTCCTGCAGCCAAGCAGGTTCCTGCATAACGTAAGCTTCCGGCTCTTGGTACGGGAGCAGAGTAATCCATAATGCCGTATCCTGACAAAACGTTTTGGCGGCACATGCATTAAAAAACGTCGGATAAATTCGACACCGGAAAGGGTCAGTTCTTTCCACTTCCCCTCATTTCGGTAGTCTTTCACACTGAAAGTAACGGTTTCTTCATCCATGCGTAGAATACGGTGGTTGCTGATAGCAATCCGGTGCGTGTATTTTCCAATATAATTGATCACAGTCTGGGCACCGTTAAAAGTTTTTTTGCAGTAAGGGACCCACTCCACAGAGTAGCAGGTATCAAGCAGTTCTTTGAACGCATAATGGTTACGGTATTTTTCAGCAGTGCCATGAAATTCAAGCCGACCTGCTTCCCGGAGATTTTTTAACTCTTCCAAATACTTTCCACGGAAGACTTTGGAAATAATCCGGATCGGAAGGAAAAACTCTGTGCCATTATCTACCCATTGATTTTGGGGAGTCAGTCCTCCGCCAAGCACTATCGTATGGAGATGGCAGTGGAAGTTCATTTCAGATCCCCATGTATGAAGGATGCAGGTATATCCAACAGCTGCTCCAAGATGCTGGGGATCGGCTGTCAGTTCACGGATCGTTGCAGAAGCAGCATGATACAGGGTGTCATACAGTTGTTTTTGATTGCTGTAAATCACCGGGTTTAAAATATCTGGAACTGTAAATACCAAATGGAAGTAAGGTGCATTAAGTATGTCTTCCCTGCGGGCATCCATCCACATTTCTTTGGGGACAGCCTGACACATGGGACAGCAGCGGTTGCGGCAGGAATTATAATGGACCTGGACAGCACCGCAGTCTTCACATACACTGACGTTTGCACCATAGGCCCCGGTTTTGCAGTTCAAGATGTTCCGGGAAACTTTTGACTGTTCTGGAGAAGGAGAATACTTTTCAAGGTACGCCGGATAAAAACACTGAAAAATATCCTGTACCGTAGGTTTATTCATGTACAGCACCTTCTTTCCGGTCAAACGGACTTTTTATTCCCATGAGGGATTTGTTGCTGACATGAAGATAAACTTCCGTGGATTTTGGGTCACGGTGTCCAAGCAGTGCCTGGATATTCTGCCGTTCTACTCCCTGCTCCATCAGATGGGTTGCAAAGCTATGACGGAGACAGTGCGGGGTTGCTTTCTTTGGGAGTCCGGTATCGGATACTGCCCGCCGCATCACCTGCTCCAGTGTACTGACTGTCAGGTAATCTCCAGTAAATTTATTAGGAAACAGGATCCCACGGGGACGTCCTTTCTCAAACCAGTATTGTGTAAGGATATCCAGACACCGTTTAGAAAGAATTGTATAGCGATCCATCCTGTTCTTCGTATCCCGGACATGGATCTGCATATTTGTGCGGGAAATATCATCATAATGCAGATGGATCACTTCGGAAACCCGCATTCCGGAAGAATACATCGTTGCAAACATGGCCTTATACTTGATATCATCGACAGCTTCCAGCAGAAGGTCGATTTCATCAACAGTCAGTACTGTTGGAAGCTTGCGTTCCAGGATCATGCGTGGGACTGTGATATCATCCCAAAGGATATGCAGGACATTCCGATAGAAAAAACGGATAGCCGAATTATATAGGTTCAGAGTTGTGGCTTTTAGTCCTTCCTCTTTTTTGGCAAGCAGAAAAGTCCTAACGTCCTGACAGGTAAGTTCTTCCGGGCGTTTCGCTTGATATTTCAGGAAGTAAGAAACATAGTTTTTATAACAACTGATGGAACGTTCTTTGAGGTTGCGGATTTTTCCGGCTTCCTCAAGCTGTTCTAAATATTTTTCGTACATTATAAAATCCTCCGTGTAAAATAAGTAGTAATCAAAACACTGCTTGACACGGAGGCGCATTTGAGTCGTAAAACCGCTTGCCAACCAAGCGGAAGGGTGGTATTCTTTTCATAGGCAGTGGGAAGGTCGATCCTGTTTGATTGTTTCGTTGTGGTGACTTAACAATACTACTTTTAGGACTTGCTTTCCACTGTTTTTTGTTATCAAAAACAGAAAATCGCTATGCCACAGCCTTGGCAGGCCATCGCGCAGCGATTTTGTTCAATGTGAATTTGTAGAGTTTCTAGCCTATGTTTCACTTGTACTTCCAATTTCAAGCAAATTCCCCTCTGGGTCAGCTACATAAAAATTGCGGATACCGAAAGGATAAGTGATGGGTTCTCCCGTGGGAAACTGCACACCCAACTTTGACAGACGCTCATACTCCAAATCTACCTCAGCAAAATTGGATAGCCAAAGAGCGATTTCAAATGTCTGATTGATACCCTTTGGAAGTACATAGTCTTCTCCTATTGCCTTTACAAATTCTTTCCTGCTATACATAAATAAGGATAGTTCTCCACTTGCAGTTTCAAAATCCGCAAAAGGTCCACCACTCCATTGAGTTTGAAAGCCTAGTGTATCTCTATAAAATCGAACCATATTTTCCATGTCACCGACCAGCAGACTCACACCGATACGTACATCTTTTCCGTTCATTATCAATACCTCCTCTCATACAAATTCTAATTTTCCAGTTTGGCAAACTGAAAGTTGCACTTTAATCTCCAATAATTATGATTTTCTTGTGTACGTTACATATGAATATGGTATTTCAGTTTCAATTCTTTCGTTGATTTCTTTAATAAAAATGTTCTCATCAAAATCAGGAAAGTATGTATCGCCGTCAATTACTTTTTCAATTTCAGTAACATACATTTTTTTCACAATTGGAATAGCTTCTTCATACAGCTTTGCTCCGCCGGAAATATACACGTCCTTCTCTCCTGCTAACTCAATGGCCTCCTTTAAAGACGATACGGTATAGCAGTTCTCACCTTCAAATTTCCGGGTGCCGGATACTACTATCGTCATTCTGTTTGGCAAAGGCTTACTAATTTCCTCATATGAGCGTCTACCCATAACCACCACGTTCCCCGTAGTCAGTTCCTTAAATCTTTTCTGCTCTCCTTTGATTTTCCATGGAATTGCTCCCTGATTTCCAATGATACGATTTTGAGAATAAGCTACAATTAGAGCAATCATTTTGGTATCCTCCCGCAACGTCTAATCTTCCCCATTACAAGCTGTAATTTTGCGATTTATATAAAAATTTACAACTTCTACGTTTCCATCCATTACTTTATTTCCAAGCCTAAATCCGCATCTCTTAGTATAAAACTTTATATTTTTTTCTTTGTCAGCAGGCGTAACCAATGTAATCTGTCTCCAGTCAGGACAAACAGATAACATATATTGAAATGCCTGCGTGCCTATTCCCATTCCTTGATATTTAGGTATAACACACAGACAGCCAAGATGATAGTATCCTTTTTTCTCTTCGGAAACAGAAATTACTCCAACAGGAACCGTATCATAAATCACAATATATTTGGCAGACTCCTCAAGAGAAGACTCCATTTCTTCTTTTGTTTTTCCATAACCAGGACATTCCCCATACCGGACATAATCATCATAAAATGAAGCGTTATAAATATCAATCAGTAAATCCGAATCATCTTTTATCGCTTTTCTATATGTTAGTTCCATTTTTTCTCCAAATTATTTTATATATATAAACTGGTTTTTAGATATTGTTGTTACTTCAAAGGATATAGTTTAAGCTTACTAATTTCAGTTTTGAACTTATACAAATCATTACTTTTAAATCGTTGTCCATGTGCTGGGTAAATATAATCTACATTTTCATCCAACAATATTTCCCATGAATTTTCAAATTCTTTTTTATTCTCTACCCATATCGTTATCCTATGTAAGCTCGGCAAACCCTTCATTGCGGCATCTCCACAAAATATCTGATTTTCCACTTTTAAGGAAATAGAATCCGCTGTATGTCCTGGTGTGAATAATATTTTGCCAGATAATAACTTTTCAATTCCAGAAACATTATCTTTTGTTATCTCTATAAATCTTTTTTCATAGGTTTCATCTATTGCAGGAAAAAGATGTTTTCCATTGCCCAATAACTTCATAATGCGACAAAAGAACAGTGCAAGCCTGCTACTGCAGCCACCCTCAAAGGAATTTTGTCCTCTTGCCAAAACTGAAAATGCCTTATCACTTATAATACAAGTAATATTGGGATGCTTATCCAATGCCTCTTTCAGAAAACCGGCATGGTCATCATGGGCATGTGTTAGAAAAATATATTTAATATTGGCCCAAGAAATTCCTTTTCGTTTCATAGACGAAGTGCATTTTGTATAACTATTTTCATAGCCTGTATCAATCATTACAAACCCATCATTAATCTGGTAAAGATATGTATTCATGACTCTGTTTCCTGCATTATATATTTTCATACATCTCCTCCAACAAATTATTTGTAGATATATCGGACTTCCCGCAATTCTTTCCCTTCGATATTATCATCCCAAAAATCATCCGTCGGTGTGCTACTCAAATTCACCTATTACATTTCCGCTTTGAATAATATGACCTTTTGCCCTTCTTAAAAAAGTACCTTTCGTAGAATTGGCACTTAAATTTAATTCACAATCCAAAGCATAGATAGTAAAGATGTAGATATGCTTTTTCCCTTTCGGAGGTTTGGGTCCAGCATATTGATGGAAACCATATCCAACCCCTTGAACTGCATTTCCCAACACTATCTTACCCGCTGGAATTCCTTTCTCGATTTTATCAGTTGCAGGAATATTCCAAATAATCCAATGGGTGAATTTTTTTATTGGATGTGTCAAATCCTCCAACGTAATGGCTAAGGTTTTGGCATTGGGCAACAAATTTTTAATAATAAACTCTGGCGATATGTTTTGTCCGCGCCCAGTATATTCAATCGGGATTTTTTTACCCGTTTTCATTCCGGTACAAACAAAATTTAATTCCGTCTTTTCCATAACAATAATTACCTTTCAAATCTAATTTTTCTCTTTGGTAAACTGGAATCTTACTATGATGCATCAGTCATACTACATATTTTTCAAGTTCTGTATACCATGGGAATTTTACAGCACCGTTGTCAGCATCAATAATTTCGACATCATCAGTTCTCTGTGCGAAAATTTCACCCTCTAAGACTGCCTGTGATTTGAATGTCTGGAAGTTATCAAACACCTGTTCATCAAGGTAAAACAGCGGGTCAAAAAAGCCTCGGCTTCTGCTGTAGTCGCTTGTAAAACCTACCTTATGTTCCTAATATATTTTGGTAATGTACAATTTTGTCTTCCATTCGACCCATCTTCTTTTTCTGCAGAAACAGGGATATCAGCCGTGATAATACAATAAGAAGGCTGATTTCCTCCTGTGTCCATAACCGCAGTCCCGTACATTCGTCAAATCCAATCATTCCAGTAAATGTTTTATTCTCCATTATTGCACACTGCAGCGTAGAGCGGATACCCTGTGCTGCTAAAATATCTGCCTGTCCGGGATTTAATGTACGGATGTCCCTGCAGTAAAAAACTGTATTATCTTTAAAAAGGTCTTTATAATTTCCATGCTCGCTAAAGCTGAGATTCTGCAGATTTGCAATTTCTGATGTAATTCCTTCACTGCACCATTCATATGTATTCGAGGTATAGAGATTATCCTCTGAATTTTCGAATATATATGCCCGGCTGACATCGAACTTTTTCCCGATAATCTCCAAAACATCGTTTACCGATTTATCAAGGTCTTCTGAATCATACAGCATTTCAAAAATATACCCCAGCAAATCCCTGGAAACATTGGACGCATTATTTTCTGATTCAATTCTGGTTCTTGGCGTGAAGTATTTATTGTCTAACACACTCTCTGCTGAAATATCATCATACAGCATATAACTGTTCTTGCCTAATTTTTTCACTTGATATAGTGCTCTGTCCGCATTTGAATACAGATTTTTGAATGTTTCTCCATTGCCTGGAAAAACAGCGATACCTATACTGCTGCTGACAGAGACCGAATTCTTTTCATCTTCAAATAAATGGTCAAACATTTCTGTTAATTCTTTTGCTTTCTTTACAGCATCGTCAGCACATGAAATGTCTTTCATAAAAACCATAAATTCGTCACCGCCGATTCGGCCAACGATATCATGCTTGCGCATGATGGCTTTCATTCCGTCTGCCATAGCAGTCAGCACCATATCCCCGACTATATGACCATAGTTGTCGTTTATCATCTTGAAATCATCTGTATCGACCATAAACAATGCAGCCTGGCTGTCGCCGTTGTTCTGGATATATTCGTTAATCTGCCTTTCAGTCTCTGCCCGATTTAATACACCAGTCAGCGAATCAGTCTCAATAACATCTGCCTTTATTTCATTTCTTTTTCTTTCTTCAGTCAGGTCTATGCCCATACTGTATATCGAGGGAACACCGTCCCGGCTGTCTTCACTGTTCACCTTATAAAGAGTAATAGCCCATATTCTTTCTTCTTTTGAACGTGTATAGACCCGCACTTCAAGAACTGCATTATCACCTGTATTTTTCAAATCTGAAGCTATCATACTTGCCCGTTCAAAATCATCGGGATGCATATACGTACAGCGGTTAAGGCTCTCCATTTCAAACTGTTTTTTTGTATATCCCAGCATTTCCAGAAATTTATCGTTATACCACAGGATAGACCGGTGGTCATCTGTTTCAAGCCTTATCAGCCCGACCTGGATGTTTTTTAATCCGACTGTTATATCTGCTGCCTTTTTATTGATGCTGTCAAGCGGTATTGACAGGCTTAGATGTGCTTTACGTCCATTCCACTGAAGAATCTTCTCTCTTTTTTGAAATGCCTGTCTCAGCTGAGAATTATAAAACTCCCAGTTATATACTTTATCTTTTGAAAGAAGAGAGTTCGTACAGAATGGACATGGTTCATCTCTCCCATGAATCACCTGGAAGCATTTTTGACCAGCTGCCTGTTTGGCAGATATCTGCATTGCATTACTAAAACTCTCATTGGTATATAAAAGTTCATATGTTTCCATATCGCTGATATAAATAGGACTTTTATATTCTGATATCATCCATTCAAGATTCTTCTTATACTCTTTTTCTCTGATATAGGATTCTTTTTCCTTTTTCATGAGTTCATTGATATCTGTATAAAGGATATATACCATTGGAATGCCATTGCTTTTCGGAGAAGAAAAAGTACAGCTCAGCTTCATCCACACCGGGTCCTTATGATTGACCGGCATGCATATTTCATATTCAGCGCAGCTTTTCCCGTCTTCATATTCCTTTTGGAGATAAGAAATCATGGCACCAAAATCACAAGATTTCAGAAATCCGAACCTTTTTAAGCTTGGAAATCTAAACAAAAACTCCTTTTCTGAGTAGCCGGTCTTTTCATAGAATGCATTATTCGCCCATATCATTGTAAGAGAATCATCCAGATAATGCCTGCTGAATCCCATATTCAGTTTTAGCGCAAATTCGGATAAATCCTGATTATCTCCCAAAGAACATTCTACTGTATTCTCACCTATGTTATTCTGCATGTTGTCCTCCTGTGCTTTAAGCTCTTATACGGGCTACAGGTATAGTATATCATTCACAGTCTTTTATGACAATCTTCAAAAGATACCCTCCAGTCTTATTAAAAGTATATTCAAAAGAAAAAGATGTCCTCAACGGGCATCTTAGTTTCAGTACCATCCGTTACTGTATTCTCTGATGACAGGCGTCTCTCCGAACTGATTTTTCATGCTGCTGTATCCAGCTGATTTGAGCTGAGATTTTTTCATGGGATAATAACGGTCAGCGTCATATCGAAAGCCGCAAATCGAATGCGGAGCTGTGATATCTCTGTCATATCGTGTAATCACAAGTATATCAGCTTCAAACACCATTGCTGACAAAATCAGATATCTGATACACTCATATTCATAATCAGCCTTCTTTCCAGTTCCGCCTGCGTCGACCTGAAAACTGCAAATAATATCATTACTGCCGGCAGCTATTAATATCCGGTCATATGGACAGTTCCAGAATATGTTGAGTGTTTTTTCAATATGGTCCTGTGTCTCTATGCTTGTTATTTCGTAAAAACTGTCCAGAAGCTGAAGTGTTTTCTCGACTTCTTTTGGGTACCGTGTGTTTTTATGAAGGTACCGCAGATTGATTACAACTGCTGCTGTTAATGCTGTCAGGATTATATAATCCATAAATGATTCCTCCTTCTTATACTAATAGTATTGTAAATAAAAAGTCGCGCACTGATTTCCGGACTAAAAAAAGGTTCTACTCACTGGCAGAATCCTTTTTATACGAAATGTCCATGTCTGTTAAACATGGCTCCTGCTGAAATCCATGATTATTCTTCAATACATAGGCAAAGCTCTTTAGAATCTTTATATTGTACTTATCAGTTTCTTCCATCAGCGCTTCAAGTGCTTCATCGCAGTCCATTGCGCTCTTATACACCCGGCTTGAAACCATTGCATCATAACTGTCGATAACTGCAGTAATCTGAGCTGCTAAAGAAATCTCATCACCAGTCAGACCGTTTGGATAGCCGCTGCCGTCCAGTCTTTCGTGATGCTGCCCGATTACATCAAGACACATCTCAAGCAGCTGAATATCTCTCTTGGAATACCGAACGTATTTGTGTGTTTCATTCAGCATATCAACACCGATAACCGTATGCTGCTGAACGATGGCGTATTCATCTTCAGTCAGCGTACTCGGTTTTGCTAAGATTTTTCTTGGGATTTTCAGTTTACCGATATCATGCAGAGTGATTGCTGTCTTAAAATCTTCTGCGAATTCTTCGTCAAGATTCAGTTCTGGCCAGTCTTCTTTCACCTGCATGGCAGTCATGTATCCTAGTTCAGACAAATTATCTGAATGGTCCTTAAATACGCTGTTTTGCTTTTTGACAAGCGCATCGATAATATCTAGTAAGTTTGTTTTCATTGTAAATAGCTCCTTTTCCATTTTGAAAACATCCGGACTTCATATTCGTTCATCTCCTTATCGTCCTTTATTATGTTTCTACCTATAGAATGCGGGCGGCAAACCAGATATAAAAAAAGGCACCTTTCGGTACCGGTTTTGCATCCTGCAAATCTTATTTGTTTTCTTCCTTCATTGATTTCGGAAGCAGAAATGATATATTTGACAGGGTTTCAATTTCCTCAAGCGATGTATCAGCAGAATTTAGCGCCTTTTGAATCCGGTCTGCTGATTTCTTGATTTTTTTATTCTGCCTGTGAAAACCGCATGTTTTTGTATTTCCAGAAATAAGATTGCCTTTTCTGACTACTTTGATTCGCCCGCATTCACACTGGCATTTGCAAAGTGTCGTACCTTCCTCATTCTGTTCTTCATCAATTACCGTCAGCTTTCCAAACTGCTGTCCAATAATGCTTTTGGTATTGCGCCTGCGCCGTCGGCGCTGCAGTTTTGGTGGTTTGTTTTCGACCCCTTTTAAACCTGTACCGGAAGCATAGCTTTCTTCACCTGGGGAAACCGTGGGATTAATGCAGTGACCGCAAGAATTGCTCAGGCCTCTCAGCAGCCGGTCGCGTCTTACCGTATCTACTGTTCCGCAGGCGCATCGGCATAGACACCAGAACCCTCTGTCTTCCAGCACTTTCCATTTTTCGAATTTTTGACCTTTTAGGCATACATAGTTTTCGCTGCTCATATCAGATTCCTCCTTACAGTGCCGGAGCTGCCATCAACAGCAGGAACAATACAGCTATAAGAGTCCAGATGACTCTTGTAATAAACCGGTCCCCAATATCTTTCTTAGATACCGAGAACAGATTTGAGCCGCTGTTTGACAGTCCCTTAAGCATATCATCACCTTTGTTTGATTTGATATAGCAGAGTATGATTAGAATTACGGATACAGTAAACAGCGCAATCTGAATACCAGTTTTAAGTGATGAAGGCAATGAAGCACTTCCTGCTGCCGTTATCAGATATGAAGCAGTGATATCAAACAGTGTTAGAAGCACTGCAGCTGCACTCCCGACAATAATCACTGTAACACCTGATTTAACCATTTCTTTCATACTGCACCATTTGATTTTTTGGGATTCTTTTGCTGCTGAGCGCAGTATCTTTTTGATTTTTCCTGATTTGCTGTTCTTTTTCTTATCCATCGTATCTGTCCTTTTTTCTTGAATTCTGGTTGCGTATTTTGCCTGCGATTTCAAGCGTTACTCCGGTAACGATAATCAGTGATGTCCCGCCTATAGTAAGTCCCATATTTGCCGCATCCCAAAACATTGGAAGCAGGACCGGAATCATTGCAATTACCAGAAGTGCTGCTGCTCCAAAAAAACAGAGTCGGTTCATAATTCTTTTTAACCAGTTTGCTGTTTCCAGTCCCGGACGAACCCCGACAATACTGCATTCAGTCTTTTTCAGATTTTCGCTGATATCTTTGGGATTGATGACTGTCTTTGAATAAAAGAAAGTAAAGTAGATAATCAAAACTGCATATACAGTGATTCCTCTTGCTTCTGTAAGAGAGAACCATCCCAGCCATCCCGGATGTTTTCCAGTAAGCTGACAAACCAGGGATGGAATCTGCATAAGAGATGTTGCGAATATTACCGGGATTACTCCGGATGGATTGACCTTTATCGGAAGATAATCATAAGATTTTCCAGAGGGGATATGGGACATTGAAGAAAACTGAGTACGGATGCGGCGTTCTGATTTTTCTACAAATACTACGAATATGACAACAGCGACATATGCAAGAATCAGCAGTCCAAAAGGAATCAGTGTCATCAGGTCGCTGTAAGATACGATATCATCAAAGACTTCGCATATCGTTACAGGGAGTTTATACAGGATTCCACATGCGATTATCAGGGATGAACCGTTCCCGATACCGTAGATATCAATCTGTTTGCTAATCCACAGCAGGATAAGGCTTCCGGCTGTAAGCATCGCAACGGTGAATATATAGCTGTATATATCATTTGAAATAAGAATACTGTACTGACTGTCAAGTACATAGGTTACTGCTCCTGCCTGAAGTACTGCGATTACAGTTCCCACAGCATTTACGATTTTATTCTTCTTTTCAGTATTGTTTTCTTTTTTGATTCTTGTAAGTACTGGAATCACATCATTCGACATCAGTTCGATAACAATAGCTGATGTGATGAATGGTGAAAGTCCCAGAGCGAACAGAGTGAAACTGTCAAAGCTTCCTCCGCTCATCATGCTGAAAAAGTCCATTGCCGGAAAGCTGTCCATATTTCCGAGCCTGACGCTTGCAAGCATGGTATTGCTTCCGAGCCGAAATATGAACATCATTGCCAGTGTAAATGCCAGCTTTTTCATAAGTTCTTTGTTTTTTAGTGTCTTAATTATCTTTTTCAATGCTGTTCTCCTTTATTTTGCCGTCAAAGCAGCTTTTTACCTGTTCAGATTCTTCTGTATCTGTTTTTACCGACTCTATGCAGTATCTGCAGACCATACTGCCCTCTGGAATTTCATCTCCGCAGCATACGCAGTAGTTTGAACCGCTGTGAACCGGTTGTTTAGTTTTTTCATGTCTGCCAGCCGGCAGTTTCATCGTTATACAGCTCATCACCATCAGCCCCTCTCTATTTTCATTTCTATTTCTATTTGAACAATGTACCTGCTTCCTATGTCTATATCTATATCTATATCGGCAGCACTTGTTCTGGTGACTTCCGGTATCTCTTCTCCGTCTTCGATTCTGCCCTGGATGCACAGTCCGAGGCACTCTTTTGCCATCTCGACTGCATGTTCATGACTCTCTCCACACGTTATAGCTTCAGGAATATCTGGAAAAGTCACTGAAACAAAGCCGTTCTCTTCATTAGCCAACACTGCTGGGAAGCTGAATTTCTTTATTTCCTGTTTTGAATGCTTAAGGCCATGTATAGGGCAGGATTTTTCAGGAGTGGTCCTGGTCTGGATATCGGCCTCGTATGATTCATTTTTACTGATTGATTTTTGGTACTGTTTATCTGTTTTTTTCATTTTGCTTCTCCTTTACGTATTTATGCTGGATATCTTTCGGTCGGAAAGGTTCAGCCGGCCCTTTGACTTTCCATCGGCCGGTAATGGTCCTTCTTGCTCTTACCTTTTCTGCGGCACCTGTTACTGCTCCATCGTTAAATGCCAGCTGAAGACCGCACCGGCTGCAGTACTGAGGGAAGCTGCGGGGATATATCTTTCCACAGTCCCTGCAGCAGTATACTCTTTTATATTTTGCCATGTCTCAGTGCCTCCTTCTACAGCATCAGCTCAGAAAATCTTCCAATAATGTGTTCTCTACTTATTTTTACTGTTCCATACGGTTTTCTCTGGTCGATTCGCTGAACATCGACCATTCGGGCATCTGAATAACTTATTTTAGCAACAGTATGAATACTGCTGTCAAAATAAACGTCAACATAGTCTACATATTCGCTTTTTGATAAATCATTATTTTTTATGCTGTCTGCCTTTACCGAACAAACTGGAATCACGAACATCTTGCATCCGATATCTTTGACAATATAGCACCAGTGTCCGCCTTCCAGCTCTTTTGGAAATCCGCAGGTAAGATTGATATACGCTACCTGGCCTTCTAAAGGACGGATACGGGGCATATAATCTTCACCCTGTTTGAAGTTGCTGTAATAATAGTCTAACTGACCAGTCTGATACACCATAGCAGTCAGGTACCGGTGTGCATCATATACTTCATCAAGGCTGCTGATTGATTTTTCAAGTTCCTGTATCATTTCACTGAATGATTTTCTTTTTACATTTTGCGTACTGTTTGTTTCTTTGTCCATTTTATAGTTCCTCTGTCCGATGTCTGGCTGGGACATCTCATATACCATCAGACAGTTTTCCTTTCTGTGATGTCCTCACCTAATAGTCTGTCATACATGTAAGTCTTCTGCAAATGACTGGACAGGAAATCCTGGTATATATGTTCGTATCACTGCTTAGTTTCCGTATGTTCTCTTCGTTTAGATGTAAAGGTAACTGAGGCAGATATCCTGAGCAGACTGCTGATGTGTTGAGTCCTGCTGTTATGTACTGAAGCTTAGATTGATGAATGTTATCGAATGACTGAAATCCCATCTGAAACCCTGACTGCTCTACTGCCCAACCTTATCACTTCGAGGCGGAGGAGTGAGCAGAGAACTCCCTTTTCTGCTTAAAACTGGACTGTTTTGAGTTTTAAACAGACAAAAGTGCCATGACATAGTACTGCAGTCATAGACACTCGTTTTAAGCATCAGGGAGAACCATATAATACAACTTCTCGGCTTTCGTCGGTCGCTTATATTTAGATAATACGCCCACCTGCACAGTGATGGACTTCACTCATTACGCCCGTGTAACGGTTTGTATGTTCCAACTTGCCGTCATCTGTTCTCCGGAGACCTTCGCCTCCCGTACTTTTCCATTTCCACGCCTTTGTCAGCCTTGCGGGCTGCCGGCAGCGCTCACCGCATGCATTATCTAGGGGAAGTTGTCCTCTTGTGCACATCCCTGTACTAGAATATCAGTGCGATTTTTCTCGCCGAGGTCTTCCGGAATTTATACTTCCGGAGCGACAATGCCAGAATACGGCTCGCAACACCCGCTTGAAAGTGTGCTCACGGACGTTCAACCTGCATCACTTTCAATGTCGTTTATGTATCTATTCACTTGTACTGGACATATTCCATATCTTCAGGTTTTGTTTCAGACCTCTGCAGCACAGCCAGGGAAGACAGAAATATTTGGTATGTTCATAAGTAGTATGTATGAAAAATAAAAAGTCCGGAGCAAAATCCGAACTTTTCTTTATTTTTTCAAAATTTGAAAATCTGTTGACAAACCTTAATCATTTGTTTTTCTAACGATACCAATGAATCCCGGAGGACATGCGTATTCAGTACCGTTTGCAACGCTTGTGATAATACAGAAGTTTTTCCGCGCTTTCGGGTTGATACCGGTCAGACGATACTTCTTATTATCCGCTGCAGTGAATTCCCTGTTATACATTTCTGGCTTTATTAAGCCAAAGGTATATATGCAGTTATTAGCAAATTCTTCCTTAGGTGATTTTATCGATGACACATTTACGCATTCAAGTTTAGTGTGAAAGCTGTCCTGACTGTATGAAATGTTGCCAAGAGTCATCTTGATATCGTATTTCTCTTCAAGCTCCAGCACCGTTTTCTTAAAGTCCTTTCTGAATCGCTTTATGTTTTCACTATTAATTTCCATTGTTATTCTCCTCCTCAGTGTCATTCTTGTCAGCCTGAATCCATCCCTGGTCCGGTGTCCAGACCATTTCAACTGGATTATCTTTCAGTTCCTTGAGCAGTTCTTTTGTCAGTTCGATATCCTTGATACTGCTGGCAAAATCGACCCACTCAACTGAACTTTTTCCTTCGACATATTCATTTGCCGCAATCATTCTGGCCAGGATAAGTTTTTTGTCTTCTCTTGAAAGAACTGCCGGTTTGAATTCTTTGATGATGACTTCGACACCTTCCTTTACTTTGAAGGGTGTATCCGGTTCTCCATCAGGGTCGTTTCTTGGACATGACCAGTACAGACTCGGTTCATTAAATCGGCCAAGCTCAATATCTTTTACATAAGCGTCATAATCACCGACCTTATATACCGGACGGCTCCAGAAATCCGTTCCAACTCTAGTTAATACTACTGTTTTCTTCTCTACTTTTTCATGCATATTAGCATTTCCTCCACTTGTTCTAGCATTTTTATCCTGTCTTCATCACCGTTTTCGCTGCATTCTCCAATAAGCTCTTGAACCTTGTCGATTATTGAATCCAGTAAATTAAAACAGATATCAATATCCCAGTCTCGGTAATGAGCTCTTGCAGCCTCATACTGCGGGTTATATGGATATCCGTCTTCACTGTAAAAATCATCATGCAGATAGTATTCAAACTCACCGCCCTGTCTGTTTACTGATTCAGTAAGTTTTCTGTAACTCTCAGCATCAAGGCAGTTGAATACCAGGTCAATCAGATGCTTCCTGCATAACGTAAAACAGTGTGGCCCGGTATTGATTCTGAATACCTCATCTTCATTACAGCATTCACACATGCTGGTCATCGGTTCCAGTTCAAGCGCATCACTCAGATTGGCAATCAGGTGATTTGCACAAAGGACGATTTCATTTTTGCTGCCTTTGATTTCTGCCAGTGCTCTTTCTTCACCGCAGATAACGCACTTCTCTTTCTTATTCATTTGTCATTCTCTTTCTATATTATTTGAAGCACATATCAGATTTTCAATTTTCCCCTCCTTTTCATCTGTTGTAAGCTTCTAAAAGTAGAATGACTTATCTATCTCAAGCATAAAAAAACCCGGAATAATACCGGGTTTAATAAATTCTGTATGTTATTTGTTTAGTATTGATTCAATCTCATTTCTGTCAGTACCTGCAAGACAAAGCGCATCGGCAAGTCTTAAACAGTCATCATTGACAATGTTCCAGTATAGCGCGCCGCCCATCGTATTTCTTATGGAAACGTATTTTCGCAGTTTCTCCATCCCTTCTTCAGTCGAAGTAAAATTAATATTTAACATACGATTCTTCCTCCTATGCGGCTATGATATCTGAACGAATCAGTCCGCCTATTGAAGCTCTTACCTGAACAGGTCCAATGCCTTCATCTGCGGAATTGTATATATACATCCGGTTATTATTGTCAGGGCGCTCGTTTCCCCACTCTTCTGCATTTTTTGATACATAGAGAACATCAATCATGTCTCCGATAGTCGTATGTGAAGTAATGACATGATATGGCGTGAATCCCAGTTCTTTTACCTGTGCAGCGACAGCTTTTTCAGCATCGCTGAGGTCGTAAAGAAAACCTCCAAATTCTGATTTGAGTATCTTGCCATTCTTCATAAAATCACTGATAATGCTCTGACGCAGTCCTAATCTTTTCATCCGGTACATAATTTCATCTCTGATAATATCTTCAGTCACTTCATCTGGTAACAGCTCCGGAATCGTTGGAACAGATTCTACAGTATCTGCATCTTCATCCGCTGCAGCATTGATACATCTGATGAGATTATCCAAATCTTCAGAATCCTTATACCAGCTGTCTTTCTTGGATTTGCTGAGTTTTTCGATTCTCTCTTTTTCTTCCTGTTCAAACAGGATATTATGAGTACAGACATTAAATACCCATCCATTCTGAGACAGATATTTGAGCTTTGATTCGTTTTCAGTAATCCATTTCAGCATGCTCTTTTTGTTTTTCCACGTCCGGCAGTCATCCAGTCCACCGCATCTGGCATTTCGTCTGCCGATGCTCTTAAAATAGAATGTTCCGCCGTTTCCAAAGAAACCTCCATGGTCGCACTTTACCTTAAGAACATAGCCCTGGTCATACAATTCAAATAAATAATACTCATCACTGACTCCGCCGTTGATTTTTAACGGCTTCTGCCAGAAAGAGTATGTTTCAGGGTCTGCTTTGTGTTCCTCCGGTTCATATGAATAAAATATACCGTTTCTCTGATACATTGAGGAAATTCCTGTATCTTCAATCACAGCTGTATATCCGAGTCCTAAAACGTCTTCACTGCTCTGCTGAGCGGTCACACTGCGGATTACATCGAAAATACTCCTGCTTTTACGATTTCCTATATCAAGCGTGTTTACGAGTGCAGGTTCTCCATTGGTGTCCTTCTTATAAATTTTTACTTTCATATTGTTATTCTCCTCATTCTTTGATTTAGAAACATACAGATTTTATTTTTCACCCTCCGTTCTTCTATTGATTATGTTTCTATAATTAGAATGGGTAATTTTTCGATATAACAAAAAAAAGACCCAAATAATTCGGGTCATTCCATTATTGAATGCTTGACTGGAATAAAGAATCGGTTTTCTTCAAACTGGATATGATAGCGCTGCTTTTTCCCTCTGTAAGCAAATAGAACCGTAATTATCTTCTTTTTCCGGTTTATATAAAGTACTCTGCATTTTTTTCCTACTTTTATATCATATAAAATCATTCCCGAAAGAATAAAACTTATATCATTTATGGACCTCATATCTTCCAGTACTCCCATATCATCAGTCAAACCGGCCAGCCAGGCTTTATTAACCTGAAGTACCTCTGATATTAAGGTAAGTTTGTCATCCCGAGGTTCACATTTCCCGTTACAGTAGAATGAAATCGTCACTGGCTTGATTCCGGTTTTTTCTGACAGTTCCTTCTGCCGCATTTCCCTCAGTTCCATAGCTTCCTTCAAACGTGCTGCGAATCTTTCTTTACTGCTGGACATATTTTATTTCCCCTTTCAATCAACTGTTTACTGACAAATCCATTATATGTTCAAAACAGAATTGACGCAAACTGCTGGACAGAAAAAAAATCAGTGTGTCTTCAGCTGAATGCGCATCTGTTCCTGCAGCCATTCCCCGGGGGAATCGTAATAGAGTTCTTTTAGCCTTGACTGTATCATGGCGATGTTCTTTTTACTATCCGGAGGTATTAAGAAATACTCGACAGTTATATCTTTAATCCATGTTTTGAGGTCTGCATACTCAGTTCTTTTAAGGAATTCGATGCACAGCTGTTCATTCAAATAACAGTAATGGATACCATGGAACTTAATCTTGATTCTGTTCAACACATTTCCCCTCCCTTTTTAGCAGTCATATATTAGAATGGCTGAAATCAGAAATTGTGGAAAAAGAAAAAGCCCTTATTGAGCTTTTCCTCAGGAAACAGAAATCTCATGATTTTTTCTTTCGATTCTGCTGCGTCTGTCAAGTTCATCCAAAAAACCAAGCACAAGATTTCGTGCGTAACTGCAGTCAAATTTCTTTGCAAAGTCACCTGCATCACGGACAACATTCTCCCAGTAGGCATCATCTCTGATATGCTTCTCGTTACCGTTGAGGTATTTCTTTACTAATCCCCAGTAATCCGCATGGATTTGGAAAAAGGTTGATTTTGGACCGATATCCTCATAAACTGCCGGAATCTCATCTGCCATCGCTTTCACTGCTTTCGCTGAACGCTCCTAAGATTTCATTGAGAAACCATATTGCATGAATTATCATTATGGCGCCGATAACAATCAGCACAGCTGCAGTAAAAACAGAATCAGTTCGAATAGTCTCTGCCCCGGTAAGAATCAGAATCAGACCAATAACCGCAGCTGTATAATGGGTCGACTTTTTAGCTGCAGCCTTTCTTAAACAATCACTTAATTTCTTTTTCATTTTATCATCTCTCCTTTTCATCTTGAATATATTGTCTACTAATAGTATGTCTGACTGCAGGCAAAATAAAAGCAGGCCCTGGTATCTGACCTGCCTGTGCTGCATTATATGTCATCGCGTTGACTCAGCAGCTTTTGTATTGATTTTTTGCTTAATCCGATTTTAAGAAGTCCTGCTTCTGCAAAAAAGGCAGCATCTGCTGTTGTTTTTATTCGGCCTTTTTTAAGTGCCTTGAATGCCTGTGAACTTGGTAGAATTTCAAATAAAAATACCTTTTCACTGTCAGGACGCTCGAGTGCAATCCCTCTTTCAACAAGCAGATAATACAGTCTCATCGCCCTGCTGTATTCACCGCCGCATAACTCGAACAGGTCCGCAGCTGTCTTATTTCTGAAACATTCGATTGACGAGATTTGATTATCAAAAAAGCATCGTGTATAGGACGGAGGAAGCCCAAGTGACCTGGCGAACTCGCGGTACTTTGCATTTGATTCAATTGTAATGCCTAATCTGCTGCACGCTGCTTCCAGTTCCTCATATGATATTTTACCAAGGTCACGAAACCGCAGTATATCTTCTTTTGAGTATCGTGTCAGCTGGGACAGATACAGTATTTTTCTTCTCTTCAGTATATTGTTCAATTTTACAGAAAGTCCTGCATTGCATAATGGCACCTCATTATCAGGTATTGGAATAATCCCTTTTTTCATAAGTTCATCAAGTGCATTGATAAGACAGTCCCTGTCGATTTCTTTGTCTCTGCATATATTATCTACTGTACCTTCACTCAGTTCTGATAAGTCAGTGATTTCCGCCTCGACAAGAGTATTATAAGTTTCACGGGAGATTTCGGTGTTTTGCTTTCTGGACATATCCTTGAGCTTTCGCTGAAATTCCATCTCTTTTCCATGCTTGAACTGAATATTATATCTTCTGCATACTCCAGACAGTTCTTTAAAGGATTTTTCCCCAAAATAGTAGAATTTGCGTACTTCGTCTTCTGAGTATCTTGATAAGTGTGATAGAAAAAGCATTCTTTTGCTTCTTAACATATTGCATACTCTGGTCGACAACCCGGATTTACATATCAGCACTTCACTGTCAGGAATCGGAAGAAAGCCTTTTTTCATAAGTTCTTCAACCGCCCTTATGAAACATTCTACTGGAACGCTGCCGTCGGTATCGATTGAATCCCAATTGTACTTCTGCAGTTGCGAGATTCTTTCAATACCCATTTCACTGAAAACCCTTTTTGCCTGTTTTGATATCATGAGTTCACTTATTGATTTTTCCATTTGTCCTCTCCATTATAGGTGGATTTCTAAATATAGAAATTCTTCATTTAAAAGCAGTTTTTTTCATTTTAATCAAGGATATTTGTACATTAGATATAATTTTACCATATTTAATATTGATAATAAAGCCATATATTGCCAAAAATTCTACGTATTAAAGTGATATTGCCATTTTATTTCGGGATATTATTAATTATGGAGGAAAAAGCAATGTATGAAGAATTTATCAGAAATCGAATAACAGAATTAAGAATGAAAAAAGGCGTTTCTGAGTACAAGATGTCTTACGATTTAGGACACAATAAAAATTATATCCGAACAATCACATCAGGTTCCGCTCTTCCTTCTGTTTCTGGACTTTTGAATATATGTGAGTATTTTGAAATGTCGCCTTCGGAATTTTTTGAACGTGACTATCCTCAGGTTATAAAAAAGGCAGAAGCGCTTATGATGGAGCTTGACGAAGATGATTTATTGTTTGTTCTCAGTATGATTCAGCGTTTGGTTAAAAATAAGTAATGAAAAAAACACCATTGGAAGACTGTACAAGTCATCTCTCTGGTGTTTTTATACTGTCCGGTCATTTTTACAATAATGTACGAAATCTGTTCCTTTATCTTTTGGCTTTTCTATAGCCGGCTTCCTGCGCTTCCTTTTCACTATGAAAAATCACGAGGTTTTTTGAATCTGCCATCTGCTCATAGGCCTGCTGTCCAGGCATATGATATATCTTTGAACTGCTGTTTCCTCTTATTTCAGTCTCACTTTCAGATGCTGATGGTTCATCTGCGCTCTCTTCACTGAGATAGCTTTCACCTGTAGCGTAGTCAATCGTGACTCCGGGCTGAGCGTTATAAACATATACCTTGAAACTGATGCCTTCCCCGCTGTCTTCCACAGACTGTGCTTCCATTATGACACCACTGGCCAGAAGGTTATCCCCTTCAAATACCGGCGTCACTCTGTATAAGACATGATTATCCGTCTCTTTTATGTAGTCGGCTACCATGTTTTCGAAAGGAAGCATCCCGTCAACATTCATGTATCTGGTACCGGTTATCAGATTCTGTTCATTAGCATTCTCTCCCGACAGCTGGAAACCGATTAGATGACAGCGGTTATATAAATACTTGCCATCAACACAGTCATATTTGACTGTATGCCACCCCGTCGGCTTGACCATCCCGATTGCGCCCCTGTCTTCTGTAGGCATCGTTTCTTTTGAAAGATTCGCATAAGCAGTACTGCATCTTCCAATGCTGTCAAGTTCACCGTATTTTTCAAACGACTGTTCTGTAAGGTCTTCTGCCGGGAACGAAGGCTGGTTGTCATCCAGAACTGCATACGGCGAACCAGAGTATTCCGGGATACTGTCCAGCGTGTATGATGTATCATTCGTCTGCTGGGTATTTCCCTGCTGTGGCTGGTTCTCAAGAGCTGCAGAACAGCCCGAAGTAAACAGCACCATCGCTGCCGTCATAAATATTAATAATCTGCTTCTGATTTTATTTGTCATTTGATATACACCTCTTTCGTAATCCTGTTATGGGAAATCCCCTGAAAATCCCTGACTTCAGTCAGTATCCAGTCGTCAAGAGACAGTTCAAACCTGAAATCTGAGGGATAGTCCCGGTTCCATCGGTATAATACGATTCCATTGATTTTCTCTTTAAATATTCCGATATCCTGATTCTCTATAAAACAGTAGTCGTTTTGACCTGCCTTATTTAGAAAATCATCGGATACTGTGCAGGCTGTTTTAGGGCTGTATTCACTGAACATACTGTAAGAATATTCGTTCATATACAGCGGCCGGCTGCCGAGCATCGTCTGGATATCGGACATAACGGATTTGTCACGGGATAGACGCCTTTTATTGAACATCATTCCTCCGCTGTTATCGATACATGCAATAATTATCATTTTTTATCTCCTGATGTTAATAGATTTGATTCTGTATATATTATGGACCATCGTTTCAGCTTACGCAAACCGGTGGACAGGAAAAGCTGATTTATCCAAATAAAAAGCCGCCGGTTTATAGGCAGCTTTCTGAAGTTATGTATCAGCATATTATTTAGTATATACATGGCAGTAAATATTGTAATCATTATCCCATGTATTGAGTCTAATCCAGTAGTTTGCATATTGGCCATTATAATAACAGTTATACTCTTCGTCACCGATTTTTTCTGCATTTCCCTGTTCACAGAAGCTACTAAGGGCCTCCAGGTTCGGAAACATTTTTTCCAGTTCGATAAGTACCCCAAGGCTCTCAGTCATAAGTATTTTATCTTTCAACTCGTTTCTGCATGGAAAATACTTGTCATTCCAGCTGCCGTTGCTGAAATCCGCTCTGTAGTGCCCCACTTTTTTTAGCGGCTGTTCTCCAGAACTGTCACTGTCCGGTGCTGGAGCAAGCTGGCTTTTTTCAAATACATTTCCAAAATTACATTTTTTAATCAGTTCCATAGTATTCCTCCGTATTCCGACTGGCTATGCTGCATGTCAGATTGATTTTATCACACATTGCTGCAGTCTGTAAAGGCACAGCATTCCAGTGGATTTTCTTTATGCTTATTTAGATTTCCAGGTCTGTTCCAACAAACGTGATACTGATTACCTGATTGTTTGCGAATCCGTTTTCTCTGCAGAATTCACGAAAAAGTTCGTCAAGTTCATCTGCCATCTGCTTTTGCGAGCCGCTGACAGTAAACTGAGTTTCGTCGGTTACTCCTTCATTATTAATGAAGTCGATGTCAAACATGGCATTTGTCATATCATGGAACAGCGGTTCATTTGTTTCGCTCTGCAGTCTTTTATACGCCTGTTTTACTGTAGTCACTGCTGGAATCTTCTGAGCTCTCTCAAGAAACTTACGGTATTCTTTCTGCTCTCTGGTCATAAAAAGTATTCTCCTTTTATTGTTATTCGAACAAATGCTGATATTTCATTTTCCTCCCTTCTTCGCTTATATTTATTCAACAATAGTCTGGCGGAATCTCTGACAAGCCAAAAAAAATCCCCTTTCGAGGATTCTTTAACGATACTGATGTTTTCTTTTTGACTGTTCTTTCCAGCTGCGCCCCTTGCGATGCCAGTCGCATGTACTCCAGCTGTTGATGAACCGCCGTTTTTCTTTTACAGGTTTTAGATTAATACCTGACTCATCCCTAAATCTCCTGATTTCATCCGGAGTAATACTTTGACGCATCTCGTTGGCATTTCCGCCCCAGTGACACTGAGCTGGGTGACTGCTGTAAAGGCGTATTTCACGTTCCGGCATAAATTCCCGAATATTCCGGATTCTGACTGTCTCATCTGTTATCACATACCGGACATTACTGTCTTTGAATGGCAGAGGGATTAATCCGGCATTATACTGGAATGTATCACTGAAGAGATTCAGCTGATGACGGCTGTAATACAGCTTTTTTAAGCCAAACAGCCCTCTTACACCTTTTACTCCATCGACGAAGCCGATGCAGTTATATGGGGTCCATTGATGGATGTATACGGTTTTATAGTCTGAGTCGGGGGTGGTTTGGGATTTGACATTGATTAATCTAAGAGTCTGTTTAAAAATATAATATCTTCTCATAATGAGAACCTCCTTCTGTGCTTAGCGCACCTAGAAGGCATTGCAGCTGGTATAATTGAAATACATAGAATTCTCCTTTCAAAATGCTGTTTTAAATTGCCGGCTGGGACATAAATATGTATGTTTCAACACCCTGAATGCTGTATGCTATGAGTTTTTGTCCGGCATAAATCGTAAACGTATACGTACACATCCGCGTCACCTCTTCCTATTTATATTGCCATATCAGTTTTAATTCAAGTTTAAGTTGACCTGGCTGCTGTCTTGACACTCCCACCTCTAAAGAAGGTGGGATTCCTGTTTCAAAGACCACTGCATCGCCTAAAGGCTTTAGTCTTACACAAATCTCCACAGGCGTAGATTATAGTGTTCCCACATGCCCTGCGGTACACTTTTTCTTTATATTCAGGCTGCCATAGACAGTCCTTTGTATAATATATTGATGCTGGCATTAAGGTCACGGTCATGAACTGTATGACAGACTGGGCATTCCCATTTCCTGACGGCAAGGTTCCTTACCTCCGGATTCTTATATCCACAGCAGCTGCATGTCTGTGAGCTCGGATACATAGTCGGCACCCTTGTAACGGTTCTGCCGTACCATGATGCTTTGTAATCCAGCATTGAAAAGAACTTTGACCAGGATGCACTGCTGATACAGCGGGCCAGCTTATGATTACGGACCATCCCTTTTACATTTAAGTCTTCGATACATATCGTTTGGCTTTCACGAATCAGCTTCGTTGACAGTTTCTGTAAAAAGTCATTTCTCTGGTCTGCAATCCTTTCATTGATACGAGCCACTCTCAGGCGCTGCTTCTGACGGTTGCTGGAACCCTTTTTCTTACGGGACAGGCGCCGCTGTTCACGCTTCAGTCTGCGGGTCATCTGTTCCAAATGACGGGGATTGTCGATTACAGTTCCGTCACTCATATGACAGAAGTTCTTGATACCGACATCGATACCTACGCTCTTATCGACTGCAGACAGCTTTTCAGGTTCAAAATCAACATTGAGAACGATGAAATACTTGCCTGTCGGCGTTCTTTCTATCACGGCATGGTTGATATGTCCTACTTCCATGGTCTGCTTAAAGCGCACATAACCGAGTTTCGGTAGCTTGATATACTTTTTGTCGATACGGATACCGTTCTTCTGATTGATAGTGCGATATGACTGACGATAGTCATGCTTGCTCTTGAACTGCGGATGCCGGCTCTTCTTATCAAAGAAATTTTTAAAAGCCCGGTCCAGGTCACGCAGTGACTGCTGAAGAGCGATGGAATCGGCATCCTTCAAAAAGGAATAGTCTTCTTGCTTCTTCAGCTCTGTCAGCATGGCCGACGTCCGTGCATAGTTCGCTTTTCCACCATTTTCGTAAGCTTTATTGCGCATATCCAGACCCCTGTTATATATCAAACGGCTGCATCCCAGTGTCTGGCTGATTTGATTTCTCTGCCGGCTGTTTGGATACAGTCTAAATTTAACACCTTTGTTCACAGCAGCTCGCTCCTTTCTCTGTTCTATACTCGTAGTATGACAGCTTTAGTTGTACGAAGTAAACTTCTGGACAGGAAAAATGAATTACTGCTTATTAATAGTAACCGTAAAAATAAGGAGAATAAGGGTGATACGGATAATAGCCGTAATGATTTGAATTTTGTGCCTCAGAAGATAGATTTGCTATGATGAACGCAGTCTCATTGCTGCTGTTTTTGAATTCAATTCCAGTCCCCTGGATATATTCAGTACTCAGTTCAAGATTAGAAGCAAAATACTTTGACGCCTGTTCCAGTGCATTCCACTGTTCAGTGTTCATCTGATGCAGGTCAGTGATTCTGCTATTTTCCATGCATCGGTAGATAGCTCTGACACTGTTTTTCAGTACCGTAGAATTTTCTTTATTAAACGTGATATCACATTGGGATACATATCTCATTATCTCGCCAGTGTTGTCAGGAGTGATACGGTATTTGATACGGTCCACGATATACGGTTCAGTAAACTCACTATAGATATCTTTCAGGTATTCTTCCCGGGTATGGATAGTATCTTTTTCATTTCCTGAACAGCCGCTTATTGCAAATAAGAGCATGAGTGCAAGAAAAGTAACTGCTTTCTTTTTCATACATTTTTTTCCTTAATCCAGTTTGTTCTTGTATCCAGCAGCATCTGAGCCTCATCTTCGTCGATTTCTACATATGAATCATCAGTGTTTTTTAAATATCTATACCATTTTGTTTTGAGCAGCCCATTGACTGTATTTGGGGTATTGTCGGGGTTTGAAGCACTATCAACTGCCATAAAAACAAAATCCACGTCATTTATCATCTTCACAAATGCAGTTTTTACCGCATCATTATGAATCCAGTAACATAGTTGCCAGTCCTCATGCTGCTCTATTTTTTCAAAATCAGTTGCAAACTTACCGGTCCTTTTATCCAAAGGGGGATTTTTACGTATACATTTTTGATAAGCTTTATTAGTTATTTGAACCTTTGATTTTTGAGGTAGAAATTTAATACATTTTGCACCCAGTTTTGGATAATATTTTTCTAGTATTTTAATTTCCTCACCGGTCCAAATAGAACGACTTCGAAAACCATGAGAACTAAGATGAAGTGTATAAGCTTTTGACTGGCATGTATCCGGATTTCTGTTCACAAGTCTTTTAGACACTCTTCTTCCTTCTAATGGATAATACTTTTTGAGGATTTGTATCTCTTCATCAGTCCATTTATCAAAGCCCTGAACTGTTAATCCTAAGAGATTGGCCTTGCTTTTGCAGGTCGCTTTTTTTCTTTTTGGAAGTCTTTTTGCAACATTCCATCCCTCTTTTGGATAATACTTTTTCAGTATCTCAATCTCCTCATCAGACCATTTGGTTTCAGACCATTTAGCTTCAGATTTTATTCCAAGAACGTAGGCTCTGCCGGAACAGCTTTCTTTGGAATGCCCAGGCAGTCTTTTTGCAGCTCTTCCGCCTTCGACAGGATAAAACTTCTTAAGTATTTCATCTTCATCTTTTGTCCAGCTGGTTCTAATCATTTTAACCTTCAATTTGCATGCTCTGGCAATAACCGAATTTTCAGTGCGATTTTGCAGCCTGAGAAAAACCTTTTTTCCTTCAACAGGATAATATTTTTTTATTATTTCATCTTCACTTTTTGTCCACACAACATTTGATTTCTTATTTTCCATATTATTTGCACACCCTCAGTCAAGGACATCTTATTACATTAAACTGAGCGGGTTCCCTTTCTGATGCCCTACACCATTAGTATGACATTTATATATTGATTGAACAAACTCCTGGACAGAAAAAAAAGCTGCCATAATGACAGCTTTATATCTCTAGTTTTCGTTCTATTGTCCGTCAATAACAGTTACAATCTGTTCGGGTTCGTCTCTTTCGCTGTACACAGCTATTTGAATGCGATTCTTGTCCGGGGTATATTCCATAAGACAGCCATAGCATTTACTCATTATGATTAAGGACGTGTATCATATGATTCTCCAGTTAAAATATTACGGTTCGGGTTTTTTCTACAATAAATTCCTGATAATGTCAGCTCCTGCAATAAGTGTACCAATCGAACTTCCTATATTTGCAAAAATCATGATTACCATAGCTTTCAAAAAGCGGTTCTTGAAAAAACGTTTGATATGAAATATATCGTCCGGCACACGGTTTATATCATCAACTGTCGGTTTTCTAATTGCAGCTTCGGTAAGACCGACAAACCATCCACATGCCAGAAACGGATTGAGTGATGTAATCGGTGCAGAAATAAAAGCTGTTATAATACTAATAGGATGCCCCATCATGACAGTTGTAAAAGCACCGGCTAATACGCTATTCCATATAACCCAGGATTTAAGCTGTTGCAATCCTGTTTGATAACTGCTAATAAAACCATAGGCAATTAACAGAAAAACGGCGCTTGGAATCATCCACGCAAACACTCGAAAAATACTTTTCGATTCAGGAACAGATGTTATGCTTTCCAGGTTCTGCTCATGAAATATTTCCCTTTGTATTCCGGCAGCATGAGCTGCACCGACAACAGCAACAATCTTTTTTCCCGGTGCGGTTTTGATTTTATAAGCTAAATGCTGGTCGCGTTCATTGATAAGTATTTCGGCGATTTTAGGAAATTCTTCGTCAATGTTTGATATTGCCGCTTCTAAACTGTCTTTTTCCATGAGTATATTTAGGTCAACGTCTTCACCTTCCCCTTGTTCTTCAGTAAGAAAACCGGAAAACAGTTTGCATTTTTCCAAAAGAGACAGCCTACGCCAAACCCTCAAAAATGTCGTCTGAATATCCCTGTCTGCAAGGACTAATTCACAAGAATGCTCTTTTGCACTTTCAATTCCCTGCAGCATTTCCTGACCGGGTACAGTATTCAAGTTTTTTGCTATACGTTTTTGATAACTGCTTAAAATAATGCTGGCAAACAGCAGTCCTGCTTTCTTTGACCTGATAACCTCTGCAACACTGGTGTTTTCCCATGCCTTTGGATTTTGAAGGTTTTTGTAACGTTCAGCATCTAACTCAATACATATCGTATCAGGTAATATATAATCAATAGTCTGCTTTACCAGTTCTACACTTTCATGCAGTACATGTGCTGTTCCGATAAGTGTAATTTCTTTATCTTCGTATCTGATTGTTGTTATATTATCTGCCATTACACATCTCCATTAAGCTATTCTTATACCGACAAAAAGGTAAAGTATCAGAAGGGAAATAACTACAGTAAGAAAAGTAAAGAAAGCCCCTTCCAAAACTGATTTAATCATCCCTTTCTTCCAGCGTTTAGACAGGTCCTGAACCGCTTTTGCTTCTGCTAAGTTTTCAGCCCTGCCAGTGATAGGCAATTCGCTATCCATAGTCCGTAATTCATCACGGCAGCTTTCGCAACATTTAAGATGTTCTTCAACCGCGTTTTTGCTTTCTTCACTGCAAATGCTGTCATGATACAGCGGCAGCAAATCTTTAATGATGTCACAAGAAATATTCATTTCAATTCCTCCTGTAAATGTTTTTTGGCTCTGTAAAAAATCAGTCTCGCCCAGCTATCTGTTTTTCCGAATAATTCCCCAATTTGCGAAAATGGCAGTTCACCGAAAACTCTCAATGTAAATACTTCTTTATAAGGCTCATCAAGATTATGCAGCAAAGAATGTAATTTTTTTGCCATATCCTTGTCAATATATGATTTTTCTAAATCTAAAGATAAATCCGGGTATTCCGTGTCTGTCTCCGGGGAAAGACGCTTTTCTTTTTTACAATATGAAAAGTAAGTGTTTTTAGCGATTTGACAAAGCCACACATATAATTTGCAGTTGCCATTAAACTTGTCTATATGGCGCATTGCCTTAAAAAATGTTTCCTGAGTAATTTCTTCCGCAACTGTTTCATTTTGAGATAACGATAAAATGTATCTGTAAACTTCAGAAAAATGTTCTGCATATACCTTTTCAAAATCGGGCGTCTGCACTGCCTCACCTCCTGTACATCTATAAGACTTCTCAACATCTAATCCGTTTCAAAAATTTTCATTTTTATTTTCATACTGCGACAGGTTATTTATATCTTTCGGCATCAGCCGCATAGGCGGTAACATGAAGACAAAAAAAGAGGCGTTTCTATTTTCCCATGCGGGAATTAGTAAACGCTGTCTGTGTGGTGTATGTTCTGTTCTTTTTAATTGAATATGTCGGTCCAAACGGTGGTATAGCGGCAATTTTCAAAAGGATTTCAGCACCATATCAAAGTTCGTTTGCTAAACCGTAACCTGATAATAAAATCAGCCTGCAATCCTTTAAAAACGCCTGTAATTCAAGACTTATTCAGATAACCTAAAATCTTTATGTAAAAGACCAGTATCCGGCCTTTGTAAGCTCTTCCCAGTTGGCAGCCACTATTTTCACTTTTTTATTAAAATCTACCCTCTGTTCGGTTTTGTATACCAGACCTTTCTCAATCATTTCGCCGAGCGCTGATTCAACCAGATTCTCAGGAACATCGTTATGTCTGGCCACAGCACTGACTGTCCCTCTAAAAGTTGGAATGATGTTGCTGCGTCCTGATACATATGCAAGGTTTTTGACAATCAGAGGATAGACTCCTTTTATGATTTCATCATTGGCGGGCAGTTCTGTTGTTTTGGATGCTGCCTCTTTAAGCCGCGCACTGATAGCATCCTTTGTCCCGTATATTTCAACATTCAGCTTCAGCTTTTGAACAAGATACTTGACCACTGCCTGAAAATGTCCGTCTCCTGTAAAGATGATATAGTTTTTAATATCCGGATGTTCTATCGCATACTGGTATATATAATCCAGCATAATGAAGTCTGTCATATCTTTTTTATTTTGAAGTCCAACCTGTTCAGTTTCAATTATGGTATTTGTGACCGTCCGCAGTTTATTCAGCTCTTCACGAATTCCCTTATGCGAAAAATCTGCAAAAACCATGATATCCTCAATCGTATAATTATTTTCGATGTCTTTCCGCCATTGCTTTGGGTCCGGTTTAATACGGTAAAGTTCCTGAAAGGAATAATACCAGTGTTCGTAATCTACAAATACGATGGCCTTTTTATTATCTGCTGTACCTGTGTTTAGTTTCCTGCTGATTAGTTTTGATAATGACCATTTCAGATTTATCCTCTCCCTTCATAATGCTGCCGAAAATTTATTTGTCCTGTCTGTGTCTTCCGGTTCAAGCTTATATATCTGAATCCCTACAGCTTTTCAAGGAGCTGATTTCGATAATCTATATCCAGAACTATTCGATGAAAATCCTCCATCCTCCCATCATCCATAAGTTTATTGCATAATTTTACTGTTTTGTTTCTCTTCCATTTAGGATTGATAGACTTCTCATTGAAAAATCTGGCATAGGAGAATCCAGAATCCACTGCATCCGAGTTTTTGAATAGACTCACAACGGCTTCAGCCAATCTGACAGCAGTTGAGTCTCTATACAGTGCTCCAATGTCTGACGCTCTGCAGTCCATATAGTTATCTATATCGAACGATAATCCAAAATCATGTTTCGTATATCCGTTTTCACCTTCAAATGAAATGGAGCCTACTATATCGCCTTTTTCAAGCGGAAAATTGATTTCTTCTGTCAGTTCAAGTTCATATTCTATCCCATTGATATTTGTCGTCAGTTCAAATGACTGGGTTATGACCGCTTCCTTATTTTCTATATCATCCACATTATCTGTCTGCATGAAGGATATCGGTAGATATTCCAGGTCATCCCATTTTCGTTTTCCTTCACTCGTGCCTTTAATAAGAGATTCCAGCAGTAAATTCATGCTCTCATTATGTATTTCTTCATAAATGTTCATATTTTATCTCCTTATTCAATGTGATATTTTATTATATCATAAATCTGCACTCTGCGGTATAGCACACTACCAAAAAATTGAGTGGTAAGAATTTTGCCTGTTCAAAAAGAAAAAAAGACCCCGAAAGGCCCGATATGATTCTTAATTACTGTCCCAGCTTGATTCCATAAGCATCCAGAGTTTCTTTTAGAATTGACCCGGAATCGTCTCCGGCGCTCGAATTATCGATTGTAATGACCGTTTTTAGATAATAGATACTCTGGATATGGTCTGCCTTTATAATGACTGTACAGGGGAAAATATTCCCATTTCCGTCATTGATGCTGTAGTTTATCTGCCGGATGCTGAAACTTTCGCCTGTGCTTTCTGCTGAAACTGATATATCCTGTACCCCGGGCAGCTGACTTACTGTATTCTGCCTGCTGTTTTGTTCCGTCTCACTGAGGCCTGATACAGATATTTCTGAATCATCTTTGACAAGTTCTGTCTCTACTCCGATTCCCTGTAGAGTTGACCGGGCTTTTGAATCGGATTTCTCTATGGAGTCTCCATCAGGCATATATATTCGCAGGGTTGCATTGTCTTTTTTTAGATTTATACTGGTAAGATAGGAATACCGGATTTCATTCTGGTTGATTTCTTCTCCGCTTACCGCATAGGACTCAAGCTCATCTTTTGAACCCGAACCGCTGCAGCCGGTGAATATGATGATAAACATCACGACAGCCGCTGTATACTTTATTTTTCGATAATCCATCGCTTTGCCTCCTTGTCTCTCTAATAGTATGAATGATATTGAGTATCCTGTATTAAAAAGAGCCCCGGAAAGCCTCCGGAGCCGTAAACACGCACTTATGCTTCTGATACCTCGTAGTCGGGATATCATGGGGCTGTTTGGGTCCCTATGTATTTTCAGATTATAACAATCCACTTGTCTTCTATCTTCCTTATATAAGAGCACAGATAACAGTTCTTCTCGTTTTTTATATCAGTACAGTAAAAATCATTGAACATGGCTCCGATACTCTCATAAACAAGGATGTGTTCCTCTTCTGACTGATACGGGTCAGTTTTGGCTGGCATCAGTTCCCGGTTTCTTTTTCTGAATCTTTTTTGCTCACTTTCGGAAAGTACATCAAATACAAAATGCTTAAAGGGATATTCATTCTGATGCAGCAGCGTAAACACTACCACCTGCTCTGTATCCGTAAGATTTTTATAATCTGTAAATTTTTCCAAGAGTCCTATACAGTCGAATGTATTCATGAAGAAATCAACGTCTTCGCTCGTAAATACATTGTATCCTCGACGGATATCACTTATAAGAGTTTTTGCTGTCTCCAGCTGATTCATAATCATTGTCCTCCCTTTCTGCTGCCTTGTCATTTATAGTATGACTGAAAAATTCAGGTTTGTACGGATGCTGATAAAAAAACTGTACTTTTCTATACAGGAAATCCCCGGTATCTTCCGGGGACTTTGAGGGACTACGCTCTGGACACTTTATATTATGACACGAATATCGAAAACTCATTTAATTTAGGATGTTTTGAAACTGTGTCCAGGCATTTTGGTTTTTGTAAGGTGTGAATCAGGGCTGTCCCGGCCCCGAGAGTCGGAAATCAGTTAACCGGCTCTATATATAGTATGTATAATTTTTGGGATTTGGATGGGATTGTTAAAAAAAAGATTAAAAAAACTCTGCCCGTTATGAGCAGAGTGATTTGTTAAGTTTTGTCCTGGTTATTTTGCGGCTTTCTTTTTCTTTCCTGCAATCAGGAATGCAGCGCCGGCAATAAGCAGGATTCCTGCACCGCCGAACAACATATACATAGTATTGTCGTCTCCGGTTTTTACTTTTGCAGGAGGTGTTACAAATTTTACTGTTTGAGCTTCATCATTGATATCAGTATGTGATGCAACTTCGCTTCCTTCGATTGTAAGGCTTTCAAAGACAACTGTTGTCTTGTTTCCAAGCCCGTTTCCGTTAAATGTGAAGATTACATCAACAGTACCGTCAGCTTTTTCAGCTGTGAATTTTGCTTCAGCAGTAACTTCTTTTCCATCAACGAGTAAAGCTTTACCAGTTGCTTTGTCCATCAATGTTCCTTTGACAACATATTCTTTGCCGGGAATCAAATTCTTATATTCAACTGTGTCTTTGATTGAAACTGTCCCGCTTGCAGTTATTTCTTTGTCTCCGTCAGCTGCATCAGTCGCAGTTGTTCCGATTTCAGGGAAATAAATGCTTTGGTCTTTGTCTGTAATATCTTCATGCACAGCAACGATGATATCATTGTATGTAACATTTTCAAATACTACAACAGTTTGTCCTTTCAAAGCTGAACCGTCGAATTTAAATACTACATCAACTGTTCCTTCGGATTTTTCAGGAGTAAATACTGTTTCCCCTGTAACTTCTTGTCCATCAATTAGAAGTGGCTTCTCTGTTGATGCATCCATTAGTTTACCGGATACTTTGTATTCTTTGCCTGGAATAAGGTTTTCGTATTTTACTGTATCCACAATCGTTACATCATGGTCAGCATTTGAATTCTGAGAGTTGCTTTCCTCATCTTTAGCTGTTGTACCGATTTTTGGAATCAGGATAGTTTGTCCTTCATCTTCTATGTCGGCATGAGCAGCTACTTCGAATCCGTTATAGTACAGATTTTCAAATACTACGATAGATTTTCCTTCAAGTCCTGTTCCGTCGAAAGTGAATGTGACATCAACAGTTCCCTCTGTTTCTTCAGCAGTAAATGTAGCCTGTGCTGTTACAGATTTTCCATCAACAAGAAGTTTCTCTCCCGTTTCCTTATCCATAAGAACACCTTTGACAGTGTATTCTTTTCCTGCAATGACATTTTTGTAAGCGACTGTATCGATGATTGTAATTTCATTATCTGCATATGAATTTTGAATTTCAGTTTCTGAATCCTTAGCAGTTGTACTTACCTCAGGGAAATGAACTGTCTGTGCTTCATCATTAATATCAGCATGTGTGGCATACAGCTTACCATTATATTCTAAATCCTCGAATACAACGATTGTTTGTCCAGCCAGATTTGACCCGTCGAATTTAAAAGTAACTTTTACTGTTCCATTTGTTGAGTCGGCTTTGAATTTAGTGCTTGCAGTGATTTCTTTACCATCTGCATCTAATACCGGTTTCCCTGTTTCCTGGTCCATAAGTTTTCCAGTAACAGTGTAAGTCTTTCCTTTACGAAGATTTGTGTATGAAACAGTATCGATAATCGTAACATCTTTATCAGCATTTCCTATATTTGAATTAGTTTCGCTGTCAGATGCTTTTGTTCCAATACTTGGGAAATGAATTGTCTGGTCTTCGTCATTGATATCTTCATGTGCGATTACTTCTGTACCTGCAAGATATAATTTTTCGAATACCACAACATCAGCCCCTGCAAGTTTGCTGGCATCAAATGTAAATTCTACTTCAGTTGTTCCTTCAGCTGTTGCTGGTTTGAATGTCTTAGTAGCAGTAACAGGATTTCCAGCTGCATCTACAACAGGAGCCCCAGTCGCTTTATTCATCAGGGTACCTGTAAGAGTATATTCCTGACCTTTTTTTAATCCAGTATATGAAACTGTGTCAATGATTGTAACTTCACTGTCTGCAGCTGAATAATGTGAATTTGTATTCTCATCCTTAGCTACAGTTGATAATGTAAGGTCACTGTTGTCCACTGTTCCCATATTGACTGTATAGTTGTTTCTTGAAATAGTAACGTTGAATTTAACAAGTGTTTTACCCTCGTTGGCATCACATCTTAATTCTTCAACAGTGTAAGTGTCATATGGCATGGCTCCAGCTGAATTATCTGGTTTGCCTTCGCCGAACCACAATCCTTTGTCTGAGTCATGCTTGTTGTAATCAGCAGATGAAGACCAGTACCCGTTTTCATCAGTATATACTGTATGTGTTTCACCAGTTGTTTTTGATGTGATTTTGAATGGAATGTTGGCCATAGGTTCACTTGTTTCAGCATCCTTCTTAGAGAATTCAAGGTCTCCTCTGACTACTTTGTCAGATACTGAATATTCGTTTCCACCGTTAAGTCTTGCCAGATTTCCATCCTGAGTTACCTGAGCGACATATTTACCTGTGATTTTATCGCTGCTTCCTGCTGGTGTGAAGTATGCCCCTTCAAGCAAATAACCAGTTGGCGCTTTAGTTTCTTCGATAGATACTGTTCCTAAAGGAAGTGTCGGATTAGGGTTTCCATTAGTATAATAGAAATCATCACCAGATACTTTATATGCATCAGACAACATAGTTCGATATTCTACTTTTCCACTGCTGTTTTTAACTGCTTTTGTTTGAATGACCCATGTGCGTGTTGCATTTGCTGGCAGATTATCTTTTGTGTAATAACCATCATAATATTTTACAGTAAATTCAGCTCCTTCAAGCGACGCTGTCCCTTGAGTTGTTGTATTCCCTGAATCCTGGTCGATTTTTGCGAGCGTAATTGCCATAGGGTCATTTGTCGGCTGCTCTGAAACCCTCAGGGTTGCTGTTCCTCCCGGTTCTACAGTAAATGGATAAGAATTCCCATCCACAGCAAATCCAGGGCTGGCACTTAATTCACGAAGAGTATAATTTCCTGCTTCAATTCCTTCAATCTTTGCATATCCATTTGCATCAGTTGTGAGTGTTGCAATCTGAGTATTTCCACTGAAAATACCGTATTTTGCACCATCAAGTGAATAACATGGATGACCATTGGTTAAATCAGGGTCTGCTGAACTTTTATATAACTCAACATCTCCTTCCGGCTGATACACAAAGAAAGCCAGATTTTGGAGTGAACTGTCATTGACCTGAGCAATGTATGCTTTAAATGAACCTGGTGGCGATGGCATCGTAATGACTTGATTATACCAGTCAATTGCCTCCTGTAAACTTACTCCACTTGGATTACCACATGCAAGCGACGTAGCTAGTGTTGTAATCGTACATCCTCTTTGGGTGTTTTCAAGGATTGCCCCTGGTCCAAAAACTCCATAATATAAGACTTTTCTTAAATTCTCGTTTGTGGACTCTGTCACAGAGTTGATTGGTTCTCCTACCTGCGGCGGATTTTTGTAATGTTCTGTACACCACGCATGAATACCTGTCCCTTGTGGAACATCGACATTGAATTCACCAAGTGTGAATCCTGCGTAATTGTACTGTGCGTAATGGCTTACTGTTCCAACTGCCGCGTTTGCTGTAAGCCCAGTACCAAGCAGTGATGGAATTACCATTGCAAGAGCAAGGATAAACGACATCACTTTCCTTTTTGTGTCTTTGATTTTGATAGACATCTTTCTAATTCCTTTCTTGAAATATTTGAACTTGTTCTTTTCCGAACTTCTCATAATCCTTTTGAACGGATTTGAGTATTAAGCAGGACAGTCCAGTTCCCCTGCCAGGCCAAGGGGCTCTTTCATTTAAGCAGCAAAGCTTGGCCTTATATAAATAGTATGCAAGATATGAATTACAGTATTTTCCCGCAGACAAATCTTGCTCACTAATAGTATGATTGAAACGAAAAAGTACTTTGTCGAACATAATAAAACAGCCATTTTGGATACATAACAGTTTTTCTTTTACAGAAAAAAGGAGTATCTGATTTCTCAAATACTCCCATTGATTAATTAAATTATCAGTTCTTTAAACCTTATTTCATCATTTTATCAAAAAGCCTTGACAGCTTTTTTGCACCTTCTTCAGATTCTTTAGAAGGCTTACGATTTACGTCGTTCAATACTCTCAAAGCCTCTGAGCCTTTTAAAGCCGGTGTTGGCTCCATTTGAGTAGAAATTCTAAGACCTTCTGCTCTTTTATTCATATCTATACAATCCTAAATTACTTTGTAGCCCCGCATGAGCATTTGTGACCTGTTGTTACTGTCTCATCCCAGGCCGCTTTATCAACTACCCATACTTGTTTTGTTACAGCATCATGATGTTTAGTTCCTACCTGAACGTTCTTATTTGAATAACTGCCTGGGTCACATTCAAAAATGTGTTCGATATTATTAGTAATATCTTTCCCGCAGCCATTACAGATGCTTCTGTTTTCATATATCGGTTCATCCCATGCTGCCTGAACCACTTGAGTTTCGTTATGTCCCTGTGCTTCATGATGCACTACTGATGTTACCGGTGTCCATGAATGACTGTGTGCAGGCTTTTCTGGTGCAGTGCTGCCTCCGCTGTTACCGCCGCTGTTTCCGGAAGATGAACTTCCAGAATTCCCGCTGCTTCCCGTATTTGAACCGGTATTTGTGTTTCCTGATGCTGAACTTCCTGAGCTGGAGCTGCTGCCTGAAGAAGAGCTGCCGTTAGACGTAGACGCGTTTCCGCTTCCTGACGGCTTATTCCCCTGAGGAGCTGGGGTTGGTGTTGGAGTCGCTGCGTTTTCGACCGGTGTCTCAGTTTCTGGAATCTCAACTGCTGTTCCGTCAGATTTTGGAACTGTCACATTGTTGTCTCCAATTACTACCTTGCCTTCATCGGCCAGTTTTTGGGCTTCTTCGGGTGTTACGACTGTAACCGTCTTATCAATGACAATCTTTTCGGATTCCTTTGCGTTTTCATCGGTATCTTTATTCAGGCGTTTATTCAGTTTATCTGTCTTGACTGTTACGGAATATGTTATTTTGTATTCTCCGGGATTTTTAAGGTCTACTTTGGAACTGTTGGCATCTACATACTTGACGATATCTTTATTTACCTTTACACCATGCAGATAATCAATCCCTGATGCATCCTGAACGATATACTTGTCATCAATCCCTGATACAACCCCTTTCAAATCATCTTCAGTGTGAGTCTTAGAAATTTCGACTTCGGTTACGGTTTGAGCCGGGCTTGCCTTGGTTTCTCCGGGCATAAGCCAAAACACTCCGCCAGTTATCAGTCCGGCCGCAAGTAATCCGGCAGCTGTACATGTAGCCGCTTTTCGCTTTTTATCTGCCCATAATACATCCTTTACGGATTTCATTGCGGGTTTTCCATGCTTCATGGAATTCTTGTTTAAATCAAAAAGTTTCTTTTTCATAATCGGGTTCTCCTTTTTTCACCAGGTTCTCTGGACGTTTTTTTGTTTTCTGATTTTCGTGTCTTATTTAATTGTAGTATTCTCAGGCTCCGGGGAGGTTCTCTTCCCCTGCCTTACACAAATATTATGCATTATTTATACTCAGTTCACAAAAATCTGGACAGCAAAAAATCGCCCCCGGAAAATCCCAAACGCCCCGTATCTGCACGGTTTATTGAGGTTTTCAAGAGCTGTCGAAATTCCAGCGCTGAATTTCCCTAATTGAAAATACGAATTATTTGGATTATTTCCGGACTGTAGTCACTATACTGACATATGATTTGGAGTGTATTATGGGGTATCCTGGATGAAGAGATATGGATAGATTTGGGATTGTTTAGGGTTGGTTGATTCAAGTACAGCAGACTTCAACTGTGACGTCACTATACTGATACTGTCCCATGAAAACCCGGTTCAGTCTATGAATCCAGGATGATTCTTTTTTATTCGGGAAGTTTTTGGGATGGGGAGGAATCAGACAAAATATGAGTAGTCGGTATACTGTAAACTCTATAATAATCCATGAGAAATACCGATATTATCCGCTTGTCAATGGATATAAAGAGTATTGTCGTCAGTATAGTGAAGTTACCGTAGTCAGTATACTAACAAAATGTCGTCAGTATAGTGGAAATACTGTAGTCAGTATATTGCAAAGAAAGGTAAATGTGTAGTCAGTATACTATAAAAGAGCATGTGTTTTATACTTTCATAAACCTCCAAATCAATCCCGTAAATTATTTTTGGCCTTATTTGGAATGATTTTTGTATTTTATGGGCTGAGATAAAGAAAATATGTTTTAAGTCAAGATAAATCCCAGCTTAATACGTAATTTTACCCCAAAACAATCCCAAAACAAATCCAAAACAGGTCATTTGGCAGAATAACACATAGGTACTCTAAAAAAGCAGGGTATTTTGAAAATCCCGGTTTTTGCCCGAATTACCCCGTACAATAATAAAAGGCACAAAAAAAGAAGTAAATCAATTCCTGAAATACTTCTTTTTTGCATATGCATTATTAATACAATATAGGTTATTCTGCCTTTTCAGTTGTAGCCAATATCTGGAGAGCAGATATAAACCAGAGACAGACCCGCCATCCTTGTTACAGTCAGACGTTCCGCTAAAGACATTATACCTCTCTATGTACGTACATGTCAATACTCATGGACTAATTTAGTCCTTGTCGTTTTCTCTAATTTTTTGGGCAAAACTTAAGTTTCCCAGCATCAGAACCGGTCATTTGAAGAAAAACTGTTGCGCTGAAAGCTTCTCCGTTGTTTTTCTTCATGCCTGTAACTGTCACCGATTCACCATTAAGAAGTTTCTTTATCTGAGTGACTGATAATTTTCTTTTCGCGATTGACCCTATCATGAATCTGCATCCTGTTTCATGATATCCCGTACAGCTGTATCCCCAGTCAGTTGCTCTAAGGGGTTTTCCGCAGAATGGACAGATTAGCTCAGTTTCACTACTAAGGCTTACCCGCGCAGATTCTTTATCAATTTTAAGAACAGCCGAAAATTTCTTTTTCGGGTCTTCCTTGCTGGAAAAACCATTTATGACTCCTGTCACACCTTTCGTAAACAGCGCTTTGATATTTGATGGTGAAAGTTTCTTACCACAGATTGTTTTTGATAAACTAAAACTGCATTCTTTACTTTGATATCCTGAACAGCTGAATCCCCAGTCAAATTCGTTCATGGCTCTTCCGCAGACAGGACATTTATATTTTGCTTCAGCAGGCTGTTTGACCATTCCGTTAACTGTTTTTGCGCTGATGACCTGCTGCGTCCACTGGCGTACATGGTTTTCGAGGTCGTACATAAATTTCGAATAATTATCATTACCTGTTTCGATATCGTCCAGTCTCTTTTCCCATTGTGCAGTCATCACTGGTGATTTCAGGTCATCCACAGGGAAACTTTCAATCATCATCATTCCTTTTGAAGTCGGGATAATCGTTTTTCCTTTTTTCTGTGTATATCCGCGTCCTTCAAGTGTACTGACAATAGATGCCTGCGAAGACGGTCTTCCAAGACCTCTCGGTTTTCCTCCAGGACCGTTGGCCATCAGTTTTTTCAGCTCTTCGTCTTCTATATTTTTCCCGCAGTTAATCATAGCTTTGAGGATTGTTGCATCAGTATATCTCTTAGGGGGTTCGGTCTGGCGTTTTTCAGTAACATACTGTGCGGTGACCTCTTCTCCTTTTTTCACATTTGGAATCAATGACTGACGAAGCATTCCCAATACCTTAAGAAATCCCGCATCAATCACTGAGCTGCCTGATACGGTGAATATTTCACCGTCTGCCTCGGTTTCTATTCTTGTCTGGCTTAATACTGCTTCCGGATAGACCATGCAGATTACTGAACGAGCTATCAGGTCATATACTTTCTGTTCAGCCCCACTAAGTGTTGCAGGTATCTTAGTGGTCGGTACAATCGCATAATGACTTTCTACCTTGGCGCTGTCAAAATAATGACGGTCTTTTCTTAAGAACGCATTGACAGATAACGGTCTATAGGTTTGAGTTGAAAAAAGATTGGAAATGACTCGGTTCATTTCGTCAACCATATCATCGGGGAGGTGTACTGAATCTGTACGGGGATATGTAGTATAGCCTTTTTCATAGAGTTTTTGAGCTGTTTCAAGTGTCTGTTCAAGTGTAAGCCCAAAAAGCCTGTTTGCATCCATTTGTAATGAAGCAAGGCTGTAAAGAAATGGTTTTTTCTTTGTGTATTTCTTTATTGATACATCTTTAATTATTCCTTTATGACTTCCTGACTGCAGTTTATTGAATATCGTTTCTGCTTCCTTTAAGGATTCAAACCTTTTCTTCTCATGAAGTGCAATATAGCTGTCTCCTGAAGCTGTCGTGAACTTTCCGCCAATCACCCAAAAATCCTTTGGTTTGAAGTTTTTGATTTCAATTTCTCTTTCTACAATCATATTTAATACAGTCGTCTGGACCCTGCCGACACTAAGAACGCCGTTTCCGGGGTATTTCAAAGACATTGCCGCAGTAAGTCCGGCACCAACAATAAAATCACCTGCACTTCTGGCACGGCCGGCATCTATCACACTTTTTCGCTGTAAGCCGTCAACCAGATGACCAGAATCAAAGGCTTTTATAAATTCTTCCTGTGACTGTTTATTGAATAATGCCCGTTTGAAGGGCACAGTACAATTCATATACCTGTAAAGATAGTAAAAAATAAGGTCTCCTTCTCTATCATCATCAGTTGCAGAAATAATACAGCTGCTGCTTTTAAACAGCTTTTTGACCACTGCATACTGTTTTTCAGAGCCGGTCAGTTTTAAGTCGTATGACTCCGGTATGAACGGCAAAGGAAGCCTGCTCCAGCTCTTATATTCCGGATTATAATCATAAGCCTGTTTTAATCCGCACATATGCCCGAATCCCCAGGTCACATATGCCGCCTGACCGTTGTAATTAATTTTAAAATATCCATCGCGTGTTCGCTGAGATTTGATTGCCTTATCCCACTTTTCAAGATTTGAAAAGCTGATGTTCTGTCCACTGTCCAGATGAATGCAGTCGAGTGCTGCTGCTATTTTGGTCCCCATGTCAGGTTTTTCAGCATAAATAGTAATCATTCAGTATCACCAGCCTTACTGTCAACTATTTCAAAATTCTTATAGATTATTTGTTTCAATAATCTTCTGATTTTAGCATTTTCTTTTGTCTCATACCCTGTTTCATCAATCCACAGCAAAAAAAGTATGTATTCCGGTAAATTTGGTACAATTATCTTTTTAATTGTTTCCAGGTCCGGAACATATTCAAGTGCTTTAAAGGACATATGCTCAAATACCTCAGCGTACTTGTTATAATCTTCATAGGTACAGACGATTTTTTTCATTTCCATGTAATTCCTCCTTGTCTTCAATAATAGTTTGTTCGAACATTTTATTTTGGGAGATTCTGGACAAAAAAAAGAGAGAAATTAATTCTCTCAGTTCATCCTCTGTTTATCTCATCCAAAAGATTATGAAATCCAATGTCAAAATTATTGCCAGAAGATTCCTGTAGCTGTGATTTACCAGAAACCGCTGATTTCATTTTTCTCTGCTCTTTTTTATCATTTCCATCCTGCTTGCCGTAAATTGTCCCGTTTTTGGTATTTTGACATAAAACAATACAGACAGTTAAACTTTTCATAATTAAACACTCCTCATTCTATCTGCTCACTTATAGTATGTATGATTTATAGAAGACTGCAGACTCAAAAAAAGTCCGAGCACATTCGGACTTTTCTTTTGTTTTAGGAATTGATAATATTTACCAGTTCAGATACTGCCTTTTCGATTTTTCCGTCATTGTTGATGACAGCATCACACATGTCAATATTCTTGTACTCATCTCCCAGCGATATGATTCTGTTCGTCTTATCTGGATTAGGTATATTTCTTTCCAAAATCGCATTGATTAAATCTTTCTTCGGACGATTCACAAATACAAGTATAGTCTGGTCTGGAAAATGTTTTTTCAAGGCAATCGCTCCACAAATATCAAAAGCAGCGATAACATGATTCCGTTCAAGAATATGCAGAATATCTGTCTTGCTTGAGCCATAATACTCATTTGCATAGCTGGTCGTTTCAAAAAGGTCATCCTTCATTCCATGAAATTGCTTACGGCTTACAAAGTGATAGGCATCATCATCTTCCGTATCTCTTTTTGCTCTCGTAGTATATGAGACCAGTTTTTCAGCCAGCTGCATATTCGTAACTCTTTCAATCAGTTCTGTTTTTCCACACGCCGAAGGCCCAACAAGGCCAATAATCTTATTTTTCTTTGCAGGAAGAATTTGTGTATATGACTTATTGATAATGTTTATCAATGTGATAAATTCATCAAAACTGTTAACAGCCAGACATCCTGTCATATGCTGATTCCAGGGTTTTCTCATCAACACTGGATAGGCTGATTTAGACTGGATAATATTGTGGCTGCCGTCATCCAGGATAACATCAACATCTATCATGTCCTTACGAAAACCTATAATAATGTTCTCCTTTGGTACTTCGGGAAATTCATCCATTAGCCGCTTTGCCCTGATAGACATAAATTCAGGAGCAATAGCCGTTATAAAGAAAACTTCTGCTTTTTTAACCATTTGACGAATAAAGTCTTTTGCACCTGCGATAAGAGGCTGGCTTTCGAAAAAGTCAGGCTTCTGGAAATAGTCAAATATAATGTCAGTTCGCTTTCCAGTCTTTCCCCATGAATCCAGTTCTTCAATCGATAATGGCGGTTCAATACCATATTCCTTGTTGGCCAGGTCAATTGCATACTGGTCACACGAAAACAGGATATCGTCCACGTCAATTCCTACTTTTAGTTTAAATCTCTTCATTTTTCAATTCTCCTTCTCATCTCTAATTTGTTTCTATTAATAGAATGAAATATTGAAGGAATAAAAGAAAAACCGGTATAATAACCGGTTGAGTGGGACTTATTCCATTTGTGTGCTGTCATACCAGGTCTGAGCGTTCAGTCTATTTGCATCGTTTTCAATAAATGCATTTTTACCTGCTGTTCGTACTTTATTTCTTGTAGACTCCGCAACATTATCAGAGCTAATTACATAGTAGTAATATGCTGTTACAACTGTATCCTTATTGAACTTTCCATTATTGTCATTAAGAGCCTGAGCAACATAACTGTTTGCAGCTTCAGCCTGACTGCTTTCCGGTTCATCTTTATCAGATGTATCGGTACTGCTTCCTGCTCCTGAAAGTGATGGAACATCAGATTTAGAATAGGTATCATATGCGCTTAAAAAGTTTTTGTTTAGATTGGATAAGGTGTTTTGTTTTACATCGCTTCTTTTCTCATTTATCCAGGTTCTTCTGTCATTATATTCTCCAGAGATTTTGCTTTTCTGTGATGCACTGGAACTGCTGATTAAATTAGATAGAGTAGCATCTGACGCTAAATCAGGCATGCTGAGCCCCTGGCTGGCTTTTGAAAAGATATTGCCGATACTGATACTGTTTTTAACGCTGGCAAAACTTCCGCTCGATGTTGCACTGGAATATGCACTATCTATTGCCGATTGACCTTGGGAGAGCATATTTTCTACAGTGAAACCTTCTGGAATACTCGGATTTTCCAATGATATGCTGCTTAATACATCACCATAAGTATTCTCAAAAAGGCTCAAACAGTCTGTTGACTGTCCACTCAAATCGTTTTTTTGAGCATTCTTCACCATATTCTGAGCGAGATTACAGTACTGCAGATTGACTGTCCCAAAATCCACCGTACTTCCTAAATTCAAATCTGAGATGTCTTTATATTCCTCAGTTGATATTGAAAAGTTGCTGAACTGATTGAAGGCTTCTGACAGTGAAATATTTTCGCCGCCTTTTACACTTGTGTTCATAGCGCTGTAGATATCATTAAGATTAGCACTGAAAAGATTGAATGACTCCGAAGTGTTACTTTTACCTTCTTTAGCGTCATCACCAGACTCTGATGATTGTGATTGCTGATTCAAACCATTTTCATCAAGCCCGTCGACAGCATAGATAGATGCCGATGGCATTAGCAGCATGCCGCATATGGATACGGCAAGAAATGTTTTAGCATAATTCATATATAATTCCTCCTTTGTTTTTATGTCCTTCATTAATAGTTTGCAGGAAAAGATATAGAAACAATTTCAGAAATTCTGCTTCATTTTCAAAAAAAGATGCCATACTATTAGTGATATCGCCAGTGCGATTAAATCGGAAGGAGTGTTTATTATAAAAAATATTGGATTGATTATGGAGTATGAAGATATACTTCTTGGGAAGAAAAAAGACTTTTCGACAACGTATATAGGAAAAGAAAATATGCAGGACAATGCACTTTGTGTAATCCGTTATGCATTCGAAGAACTGCTGCAGTGGTCGCCGACTACAATCCGTGACTTTGCTTCGCTTGAACTTATAAAGAAACTGCATCTTCAGCGTGCTGTAAACAAGATAGAGTTTCCGCCGGAACTGGACCCCAAAAAAGATTTGTTTTATTTAGCCTGGCTGCTCTACCCGCATACAGTGCATCATACACGCAGAGACCTTGCACTGCAGATTTACCAGAGTGTTCTTGACGGGAAACTTGTAAAATTCCCCAAGAATTTTTTCCTGACTGCAAACGGAGAATTAAACGCAAGTATATGTCTCCAGTATGCAATTAATCAAAGACTTTACATATCTGACATTAAGGAATTGTATTTATTTTTCTCAAATGTCAAAAATGCCAAAGCTTTTCTCGAAGAAGTTCGTTTATTGACACCATGCATGGACATCTATGAGTATCCTATCGACATGCTTCACAACTGTCTTCCAAGAAAACAGCAAAGCGAATTCTTTTATCGCTATGCAAAATTTTTGACAACATTAGCGATTGCAAAGGAGGACTATAAATGAGAATTCAAATTAGCGGCGTAGAGATACAGCTTGACAGTCAGGAAGTTAAATCAGCTAAGAAGATGACCCTTGAATATCTTAACCGGATAAAAATCGAAGCCCAGGCAGCCGGCCAGCCAACTTATTATTTTACGACTCTCATCGTAATGCATCTGCTTTCTCAAGAACTGATTGACGAAATGGACAGCAAATCTCTGGAAATGATACTGAACAGAATCAATAATAAAAAGAATCCAAAATAAGGATTCTTTTTAATTTACCTGTGAATTAATTTCGTGAACGAGAATCGCACTCATATTGTCAGGATACTTTACAATATTCTTAGCCGCATCAATCAGTGTTGCTGATGCTGAAACACAGTCAGTACTGTTCAAAACTATTTCTGTGATGGCATCAGGCTGGATTGCATAATGGATACCGTCTGTTGTCATTAAGAACAAATCCGATGGTTTTAAGCTGCCTCCAAATGTTTGAATCTTTGGTTTATCTACTACTCCGATTCCTCCTGTTACATTTAGACGGTCTGGATGGACATGATATGTTTCAATATCGATTTTTCCTTCGTTGAGCAGTTCTGCCGCTTTCGTATGGTCTTTGGTAAGCTGTATCAGTTTCCCTTTCCTAATCACATAGAGCCTTGTATTTCCGGTATGAGCCGTGAAAAACTGGTTGTCCTGAGTAAACAGACAACAGGTTACACTAGCAGCAAAGCCTGAATAAATCTCCTCATTGCCCATTTTAAAAGCTCCCAGTATTCTGTTTGCGTCCAGCATAGAACGCTTAAGAAAATATTCTGGATAACTTAACAAAAGGTGCTTATTCTCTTCAAAAAGGCTTTCTATCTGTTCGATAATTGTCATTGATACAATTGCTGCCGGCTGAGGAACCTGCGGTCTTGAACATGTTCCATCAGCAATGACACATAAAATGTTATTCTCATCAAGTTCTTTAAACTGTACAAAATCTTCCTGGTATTCTCTATCTACGCCTATATCAGCTGTTGCTCCAATACTATATTTCATTCATCTTTCCTTCTTTCATCTAATTATTTTCTGATTCCATTATTTCCTTTGCAGCCATATAATTTGCAAGGTTATCAATTATGTTTTGCTGATAGGCAAGATATTTGTACCCCAGTGTTTCGATATCAGCATAATTCTCTTTAACTGATGCCATGTCCAGTATTTGATTAAGGATTTCATAGCATCCTTCAACAGCTTCACACCCTTTTTTTGAGGAATATGTATGACTGCCGGTTTTGACGGGATGTTCGTCCTTTACATCCTCATAGGCCGCTTTCATGATGCTCAGCTCATTTTTGAGTATAGTGAGATGGTTTAGAAAATCTTCATCTGATATACTCTTAGACAGATACAGTGCAAAGATATCGTCCATTCCATCAGCATATGTTTTCATCTCTTCAATGTATTTATCCTGTTTTTCAAACCATTCCTGTCCCGTTATCTGTCTTAAATAGGACTGATATATCCTAAATCCCGCAAACACCCCTGAAACAGCCAAAAGAACAGCAATCAGCGCAATAATCCTTTTTTTTGTCGTCTTCATTCTTTATCCTCCTTAGCATTATCACTAATAGTATGAAAGAACTGGATTATACAAGCAAAAAAAGAGAATATCTTCTCTTTTTTTGTTTTGGTGCGTTTCTTAATTTTCGCTGTCTTCTTTATTCTTTTTAGGTTTAAACATAAAATAAACGAGTGCCCCGCCGATAGCGATGACAAATACAGCTATTCCGGCAAACTGAACAAATCTGTTATTTGCAACAGAATCAGATGAATTTTTTCTTTCATCTTTCGAATTCTTTTCCTCGATATCCTTAGTCAAAGGACTCTCCTTTTCTGAGGCTGATGAATCATCAACGGAAGATGTTACATTATCATCTATAACTGAATCATATAAACTGAAGTCATACGTGCGTGATGTGCTTTGTGTATTTGAATTTCCGCCAGTGAAGTCATACGCTGTATTTCCAGATGCAGCTGCAACAGCTGACTGAATATTCAATCCGGTAAAATCAAGCACATTGTTGTTTTCCGGAGTGGATTCAGGAGCTGAATTTGAAGGAGCATCCGGCAGCGAAGGAATAACTGGTTCCGGGTCAGTTGGTTTTTCAGGTTTTGATGGGATATCCGGCAGGTCCGGTTCCGGGTCGGTTGGCCCTGGATTTGGTTCCGGATTTGGTTCCGGCTGGATAATCTGTTCTGTAAAAACAATCTCAGCCTTTTCTGCTGCGTTCGCAATTACTAAACCTTTGTCCGATTCAGCACTTGCACTTACAGTAACAGATTCGCTATCACTGGAATTTACAGAATTGACCATACTGACTGTCATTGGTTTTACCTGATTGAAGCTGCTGGCATCTGTTGTGATTTTTAAAACAAGATTTTCCGCTGCAGAATCCAGCACTACTTCACCGTCAACAGCATTTTGTTCAGCATCACCGATAAATAGTTTACAAGATGCATTGTCAAACTCCGGCATACCAACCTTCGTAATATGCATTCTTCCTGGCACATGGACAGTTACATCAAATGAGCTGCATCCTGTATTTCCCTGTCCTGTGATTCCATTAATCTCTGCCACCAATTCTTCCTGATAGGTAACCGTATTGGACGATAATGTTATCTGCGGTTTCCCTGGAGCAAAATATCTGCATCCTGTTGTTATCTGTTTAGTGATAAAGACTGTTCCTGCAACATCATCAGCTGATGAATATCCAATATAGGAACCTGTTGCCTGTACTGACTCGCCAGCTGTATCTGCATCTATTACCCCAGCTACTTTGATTGAATCTATGTTTTTGACAGTACCGCTAATATCGCTGGATGTTTCAATTAATATGGACGTTACATTTTGATATATGGATAGGTCAATACTGCTTCTTTCTTCTGATTCAATGGCTGCAATTTCGCTGTCTTCAGACAGCAATTTCACAGAAATCATTCCATCATAATCAGACCAGTTTCCCAGTAAAAGGCTCTCCGCTGTAAACCCTTGAGTAAAATCAATTTTAAAGGCGCTCCCTCCTTCATAAACGGATGGTAATGCTGTGCTGTAAGAGAACGTATAAGTTTGCTGTGTTTTGGACTGCTTGACATTGGCAGTTTCTTGAAGAACTGTAAGATTCCCAATTTCATTTTCAGTAGCTGTTGTGGTTTCAGGGCTATTGCTCGATGGCAGTTCATAAGCCTGTACCGGCATAGAAACTGATACGGACATGGCAACAGCCAGAATAAGGCCTGATGCTTTCATTAAAGTATTTCTTTTCATTTTCATACATGATAGACACCTTTTTATTTTGCGGACTTGATGTCTGTCTCCTTTCTTGTTATTTCCGCTGCAGAGACAAGTGAGTGCCTCTATATATAGAATGATAGATATCGAAAACGGACTTATTTTTCCTGACCGCAGGCGTATAAAAATACTTTGCTATTCTGTGAAAAATACGATAAATTAAAATGAGATGGTGATATAATAAGAAAAGAATACAATATCAAATCGCAAATATTAGGAGAATAACGATGAATGAGAATTATTTAACGCTTGAAGGTGAAAACGTTCGATTGCACGGCTTCTGCCGCCTTAATAACTGTATGTATGTATCAATTACAGTCCAGAACCGAATCGTCCTAAGTCAGCTTCCAACCAGTTCGAATGGATATGAAGTAAAAATTGACCAGGACTCAAAAATTATTCGGGATGACCACCTTTACCATTTTCTAAATCATCACAGGAATTATCTAAATAAAAGATTTATTTATAATGAAATATCTTCGAGTTACTATCCTACTGATATTCAGGTCTAATCCGCTGTCCTAAAAAAGACTCAATCCACTTGGACTGAGCCTTTTCTATTTGAATGTTTTTGAAGAATGGTCCTGTCTACTATGACCTAAAACTGCTGAATCTGCTTTCGGTGCCTGTATTTCGTGTTCTTTAAATCCTTTTTTCTTTTTATGCAGCAATTTCTTGATTATTACTGTACAGTATATCAAAAGCAGTCCAGCCAGGAACCCAATAATAAAACTGATAAATACTGCATAAGTGTATTCACATAATATATTCACTTTCAAGCCTCCTTTCAAGCCTTATTTCACCGGCTCAGGTTTATCATTCTGAATCATTCTGTAATGCAGAGTGTCAATCGCGGTATTTACCAGCACGACTTCACCTGATATGAGATAAATAACGCTTAATATCTTTTTTCCGCAGGTATAGTCAAATACCTGATTTTTCTTTCTTTTTTCTCGGACATCCTCTTTAACCGTGTTTGTGCTATAGGAAAGATAAAGCTTAATATTTTCTTTTGGTATGTAACAGTCTTTGCTTACCTTAACGTCTTTCATAGTTTTGCCCCTTTACTCTAACAAGCTTACAGAATGGACAGATTCTCAAATTTTTCCTAATTGGATTTCCGCATCGTTCGCAAACATAGATTCTATAAGGTTTTCCGCCTTTGTGGATTGTTTTTTTCTTAGCTGACAATATAATTAACCTCTCTTTCAATGTCTTATCAATAGTATGTATGAAATGGATTAGATTCTGTCATTAGAAGAGTTTTGCTGATTCATCATTTCCCAAAAAAGATTATCATCTTTTTGCAAAGAAGTTTCAGGGTGGCCGTTTTTTGAGTAAAGCATATAGTTTAAGTTTTGAGGATTTTGTTTCAAATTACTTTTTTCACAAATTCTTATTCTACTGTTCGATGCAGAGTTACGAAGTATATTGTTTTTCTTGCTAACCAGATGATTTACACACAGTACTCCAATAATGCTGCAGAAAACGAATATAATCCCCAGTATTAGCAGCATTCAAGCACCTCCCCTCATTACAAAAATAAGAGCTGTATATGCCCTTATTTGTATACAGAAGCCATTTATTTGCCAGCTCTCCTCTTGGCATACCTGTAAGCTCTGTCTTCCTTTTTACGTGACTGGTTGATGTATTCTTTTTCGTCAATCATATCAGCGTTGCAGTTTATCTCTGTCCACGAGCTTTTTTCTGGTGCTATACGCCGTTTTAGAACGCCTTCATCAGGTTTTGTATCGTGCCTGATTTTCTTGATTATCCCAGGTACTTCCACCTTCCCTATCTTTTTGCGTTTTTCATCTCTTCTTGGAACCTTTTCAACAGCCATTACCCATATACCCGAAAGCATACCGCAAACCAGCCCACCAGCCATTCCAATAGCTAAAATCATAAAATATGCATATTCATTCATAAATATCTCCTGTTCCTATTCTATATCAACTCCGCTGCCGCTATTTGAGTCAATATCATTATAAAAATCCTCATTAGCATTTTGCTCTACTGCATCTGGCTGCATATTATCTGCATTGTTCTGAATACCCTGTTCATAGACCGGATTATCGAAAATATCGTTGTCAAAACGGTCCATATCCTGATAATCATCAAAATTATTATATACATCAGAATAATCATTATTATCAAAATCTAAATCATCATAACTTTCGCCGACATCAACACTGTCAGGCAGTCCGGCTTCAAGGTCATAAGCAAATTCCTGTCCAATATCCTCAGGGAAGTCCATATTATCCAGCTCTCGTCCGACTACAGCCTCAATATCTTCAATGGAGTCCGGAAAGTAAAAATCATCCCCAGCCACCCCATCATATACTCCTTCAGAATCAAAGACATATCCCATATATTCTCCATATTCATCCGTTTCAAAGTCCGCCGTTTCAAAACTATCAGCAATGCTTCCTTCCAGTTGAATTAAATCCTCAGCATCAAGCCCCTTATCCGAAAGAGAATCAATAATATCGTAAATGTTATCTACCGGAGAACCGTCAAGAACATTAGCCACTTCTTGTATAATGTCAGCAGCTCCTTCTGAAACCCCGTCATCAACAGTATCCATTACCGCTGTAGAAAGTGCGTCTATCAGGTCTTCAGGCGTCAGTGTATCATCTGCAATTGCATCGGCAATATCATTTAAAAGCATTTCATTATCATCTTCACCGTTAAGGAAAGATACCATTTCATCTGAAATCTCTTGAATAATGCTCATATTAGATGAATTATCATTCTCTTCGAAATCACTTGCAACCGCATCGACAGCCAAGCTGTTTTCTTTTTCTTTGATTAAATCTTCCTGGTCAACAGTTCCCGTTTCCGAAATATCGGACAAATCAATCGGGTCAGTATTATCATCGGATTCACCAAATCTATCAGCAGATTCGTCAATACCATTATAATCATCTTCTACTTCCTGTCCGTCCAGCAAAGCCGGGTCCTCTATTTCCTCATAATCGGAATCGTCATATTCATCCGTATCTACATCATCTTCAGCAGATTCTTCGTCCTTGTCAGCTTCTATTGAATCTATAATCTCCTCTGTTTCAGTTTCCACAGTATCTTTCTCTAAATCGCCCTTATCTTCGCCATCATTATCTGTACTGTCATTCTCTTTTTCAGATGCAATCGCGTCCTCTGGTAAAGTATCATCCTTTTTTTCTTCACCGGATATCTCAGTGTTAAGATTTTCTGTGTCTTTTTCTTCAATATCTGAATTATCATCTAAAGCAATTTCAGTGTCTTCCCTGTCATGTTCCGTTTCTTTTTCAAAGGAATCGTCATTTTCTTCATCGTGAATATCCAAAGCACCTTTACTGTCATCCGAATCACGGTCTACTTCATCCGCAGTCTTTTCTGCAACTGCAGTATCCTCTTTCGTCGAATCATCAGGGCTCATTTTATCGTCCGCATCAGCCGCATCAGTATCTGGTTTAATGTTCTCTGTGTCGGATTTTACATGGACATCTGTATCAGGTTTTGAGTTCTTTTCAATATCACTGAATATTCTGGTTGTCTTATCAATCCCCATTGCAGCAACTTTAAAAACCTGACCTATAGTATTGCCAAACACATTTCCAAAATGTCCCAGGACTGTACTGATTTTACTGTAACTCTGATAGTTTCCGTCCTCACCACGATACACTTCCTTGAAACTTCTATCGCCGCTGTGATTTGTAAAAGCATTGATAATGACTGTGTTCATAATATTGGAAGAGTAAACATCCATACGGCCTGCAAGGGCTTCAACTTTTGAAACGCCCTTTTGTATAAAGTAATCTGCTCCCACTGCACCGCCCATTTCTTGATATTTTCGTATTGCGCTGTCATGCTCCAGTTTTGCAATCTGATAGTGCGAATGGCTGCTTTTATACTTAAAAGGAATATCTCCGAAAGACTCCATTTTCTTATCAAAATGCTCAATATCCTTCTTTATTTCATTCAGTTCAGATTTAAGATTTTCACACTTTTCATTGAATAGCTTATCTGACAGTGCCTTGTCTCCATTTGCTTCTTTATCTGCCTCAGTTCTCAACTCAGCAGCTTTTTCCTTGGATATAGACACTTCTTTACTGCTATCAGTTCTACCATAAGGCATAGCAGTCTTCTTTTCATACCGATATTCATCACTCTCGCTTTCGAAATCCTGACTACTGAAATCAGTTTGAGAATCATCGACAGAATCATTCTTATCCGATTCTTCTTTTTCGATTTCTTCAATATATGGATTCTTCTCCCGTTCAACATCCTTTCGTCTCGGAGATTTATCAGCATCAAGATGATTATCTATGACTTTACAGACAGCTTTGAAATATTTTTCGTCTTCACCGCTGAATAGATGTGCAATTGAATCTTTTTTTGTATCCGGAGAACGTCGTGAGGAACTGTCAACAGCACTCTCCGGTGCTCTTCCATATACGCCTTTATTTAGAAATCTGTCAGCAAGACCGCCTCTTGTCATGTTCCCCTTATCAATCTTGCTTCCGGCATATTCTCTAATACTCTGTTTTTCGTATATATCTGAGGGTCCATATGTAACAGGTCGTACATAGTTAGGAACCTTTGACATATCTTCTTTGACCATATCCGGATTAAAGCGGTCTTCATCCGGCCTTGCGTCTACATTTCGATTCGTTTCCGGTGTAAGGTGCGGTTCGACCCGAAACCCTGTTGATGTGTATACCTGCCCGGTATCATCATCAATATGGACTTTTTCTATATCGCTTGAGTGTTCATTGTATTCTTCAACTTTATCCCGGATGCTTTTGTCAATATCATTGCTGATATCATCAATATTGAATCCTTCGATGACTGCAGCGCTGTGGCGGTCAACCGGGAAACCGTCATCTTTTAAGCTCACGCCTGCACAAAGCAGGACAAATCTCTCCATGTCACTCACAGGCGCATTATTGATAATACCTTCTCTATAGGAGCTTTCAATGATTTTCCCATAGTCATCCACGAACGTATGGCTGAACATGGAATCGATTGAGAGCTGCTGCCCATCACATTTACGTTTAATATCGGTATATGCATCCCTGATAACATTTACCAAACTGTTAAGCGCCTCAGGTTCAACACTCTTTGCAACTTTCATATAGTCAAAATAATTATCTATAAAATTGTTTTTAAGTCTGCTGTACTCGTTGCTCAGGTCTTTGTATTCTTTGGAATCTGGAGATTTCCCGCTCATATCCTCAAAGACAGTTTTCAGTTTTTTAACTGTATTATCAAGACGATATTCAGCCTTTGCAATTTTACTTCCCTGAATTTCCCGGTACATTTCAACCCTGTTATAGATATTCCGGACAGCTTCCTTGTCTTTTGTAAAGTTTTCCAGCCGTGTTTCCTGCAATGGTCTCCGTTTATCAATTGCATCGTCCATCTTAGCAGTAAAATCAGTAAAAAACTGAGGCAATCCTGCTTCCACTTTCTGTGTAAAATCATGGCGGTCAAGCGCAAGCATATCAGAGTAATTGTCAAGAGGAGCCACATATTCTGTTGCGGTAACTTCAAAGGGACCTTCTTTGTCCTGCAGATATAAAGTCCCCCGGACAATACCGGTATCATCAGCCACAAATGTATTGCGATAAGGGACATCTTCCCCCTTGACCTTTATTTCATAGGTAACGACATTAACGACCTTGAATTCCTGTCCGTCGATATCGAACCCTTCTCCAAATTCTTTGTATGCCCTGATATACTCCACATTTTCCTTATCAAATTTAGGGTCTCCCTCTGCATTGCCTTTGATTACCCTGGCTGCAGAATCATATGAAATATCAATAACCTGTATATTCCCATTTTCACCCGTATCAAATCGTGTTGTATCGATACCAAGAACCATTCCAAAGTCCGGGTCATAGTTTTCACGAATAACTGCAACATCTTCCTGACTAAGGCGATTTTCTGCTGATACTGCATTATTATCAAAACCGTCGCGGAATTCGAATGGAATGAATCCGGAACTAAAAGATTTCTCGTAATCAGTTGATGAAAAATCAAAGCCGACTTTATTTTCCATATCTTCTGGTACATCTGCCTTTACCGGAATCCTGCTTGCAATTTCCGCTTCAATATCTGGTTCAGGAAGGTCTGCATACATCATCGGGTCTTTTTCGAGTTCATCCATATCAATATATCCATCGAAGACTTCCAGCTTTTCATCATGCTCTTCTTTATTCACAATCCCTTCTGTAAAATTTTCCTTAATAAACTTTTCTACATTTTCAAATGAGCCTACTGTCTCTCCATTTTCGTTTTTACCATAAAGATAAAAACTTTCACCTTCTACATTTGCAGTTATTTCACAGTAACTGACTGTGCCCTCATTCCAGAGGACCATTGACTCAAAGGTTATATTTATATCCGAATTACCAACTGCCTGATATGTTTCCTTTGCATCGTAATCCATTCCAATTATATATGCGGTATCTCTGACATCAAATTCATCAGGAGCATATACATTTACTCCGGCTTCTTTCAGCAAATCGACTGTCTCAAATCTATCGTTAGCCATTTTTTTGTACCCTCCTTATAAGATTACTTACTAATAGAATGGACGATAAGCAAGAGGAATGGAAATAAGGCAAACTATATATGAGAGTTAAAATCTCACAAATTTACAGAAAGAGGAAAACAATATGAAAAGGAGATACTACCGAAACAAAGAAAAATATATACTCTGTTTCGTTATCGGAGTAATGATACTTGCCGGAATATTCACATTCATCAGCCAAAAGAATCTGGATAAACTGGATGTTTATCTCACATCAGATAAAGTCGATGAGGAAACGGGCAGTAACAAAGATGATGAACTCGACATTGATATGTCAGTCTATACTGACGAACAGAATGGATATTCTCTTAATATCCCGTCTGACTGGCAGGAAATAACAAAAAACGGATACAAGACTTTTGTCCATGCACCTTCCGGTTCTTCCATACAGATTCAGGTCCACAATTATGACCCGCTGATTAACAACGTAGCATCTGATATGCTCTCAACGTCTGTCGCTGATGAGGGAAAAACATTTGTAAGCTATACTAAACTGTCGACTTCAAGCTATGAGTTGAAATATCAGGATTTTCAAAGCAGCACTTATGATTATATTGAGGAAGTGTACTGGGATAGAAATCAGATTGTAAAACTGTTGTGTACATTTAATGACTCGAATTATGAAAAGATACTGCCGTACTACGAAAAAATAATCAATTCCTTCTCCTGGTCAAAAAAATCTGAGATTCCTTCAGATTATTATCTGTACTACAATGAGGCCGCTAACTTTGAAATGGGGATTCCTGCATCCTGGACTGTGTCGCAGGCAGATAATACCATTTTAGCAATGTCAAACGAAAGCAATGCTACATTATCTGTTACTGTAATAAACAGCGAATCATACCTTGATACGGTTACAACAACTGATATGGCAGCACTGCTGAAAAACGGAAAAAACAATTTTTTGCTGCAAGATTACAGCTGCAGTGATAAAACGAGTGCTACTGCTTCATATACTTATATTTCTGGCAATGTCCAGTTAAACAGTAAAACTTACATCTATGCAAATGGAACATATATCTACTTTGTATGTATCGATTATGAGTCAGGAGCAGTTGATGACGATATGCCGGAAACAGCTGCATCATTATTTAGAGAATTCATTTCAAATGAGTAAATCAAAAGACCATGGCAAAATTGTCATGGCTTTTTATTATTCAAAGCTTCCTATACGTGTCCCTGTATAATTTATTGTATTTCCTGCATCTGCTGAATATGTTTTTACAGTTCCTGATTGATATATGGTTGTAAACTGGCTGTTATAGATGAGCCATCTGTCATCCCTCTTTACAAGGGTGTATTTGGCACACACATCATAGTCGCCCTGAGCAATATTTCCAGATTTGTAATTTATCGATAGAAGTCCGTTGATAACAACTGTAGGGACATCTGTATTGTCATTTACAGTAATACAGAGCGGTTCGAATTTTGTATAAGATGACTCGACTCCCATATTTCTAAATACGCTGTACTGCTTTGCGTTTTCTTCCCGGTTAGACCCCTGGACATCAGAACTGACACACAATGAAAGCAGTGACTCTGAATAATCTCCTGTGTCCGGTGTCAGATTGAACATAACACTGTTGTAACTGTCCAGAAGCGACTGGCACTCATCTTTAATCTGACCTTTTTCTTCTTTAGTCAGTTTCCCAGTAAGGTCAATCGTTGAAAACTGCCATTTTTCCTTTTCTGAACTGGAGTAGGCCTCAAGACTGCTGCCCCCATTACTCTTTGAAGGTTTAGAGCCTATGAGAAAAATTGTACCGCACAGCAAAACCAGTATGAGCACTCCACTGATACAGCTGATGATTAGCTTTTTTCTTTTCTCTGTCATATTATTTTGTCCTTTCTGTTCCTGATGATGATTTTTCAACCTCACCAAGACCGTTGATAGTCACGTTCTTATTCATCATCGTAACCCATTCATCTGCCTGTTCCATCTTGATATTGACATACTTTCCTTTATCCCTGCTGTCCGGTGAAGATACAGACAGATTATAGAAATAAAGAATGGTCTTGGTATTCGTATCAACCAGATACTGTCGAACATCGTAGTAAGCCCTGATATACCGTGTAGCAACCTTATGCTGCATCGTTCTGATAGTATAGTCTCCAGCTGGTACGCCTGTGTACTTCATAGAGGTGTAATTTCCTACATCTGTTTTAATAACCTGTCCTGTGGCATTATCAACCAGTTCCCATTTTATTGTAGCTTCGCCTTCTGTATCCGGTTCATAGTCCTCATATTCCAGATACTGCATATTTATATTTGAAATATGATAATCTGTCAGAGCTGTGACACTTACATAATCCTCCATTGCATTGCTCATGTATCCTTCGAATATTTCCAGCCTGTCCGTATATGTGTTACTGTCTTTAAGTCCGCCGCTGATAAGGTCTTCTCTGACAATTGTATTAGCCCATGAACTTATAAGACCGCTGTTCCCTCCTAATCCAAGAGGGAATTTAGCAGTTTTGTAATTATCAATGTTTAGATTTTCTTTTTCGGCAATCAGTTTCTTTATTTGATTATATTCCTCTGTTGTCAGAGAGCTGATACTGTCGGCAGTATCTACGGATGCTGCTGCGATTTCAGACCCCTGAACATTAAACTGGCTGTTTATGCTGTTACCGGTACTGCCTGTTTCGCTTAACAGAGATTTAAATGCTCGAAGGTTATCGACAAGCTGCTGCAGGTCATCAGATGCCATATTTGTCTTTCCGCTTGTTGTAAGGCCTGCATAGGAATCATTCCCGTTTAACTTATTTTGATTGATAGAATTCAATAAGTTTTTAAATATATCACGTATATTCTGTTTGTATTCGTAAGCATTATTTTGATTTTCGTTCCATGCAGGTCCTGTTTGTGTGTTGTTGATGCTCCCTTTCGAGCTGTCAGTACTTTCCTCCTGACTTGTATTGGTATCAGAGGTCGTGCTCTGATTGGTTGAACTTGTATTAAAGTCCGTGTCAGCTTCAATATTTCCCGTTCCGTCTCCGTTATCAGTAATACTGATGTCTCCCCCGACAGCATATATCTTGCCCGGAGCCAATAGAAGTGTGGAACATAATAATGATACTGCTATGCTTTTTTTGAGTTTTCTTTCCATCTTATCTCCTCCTATGCAGTGAAACAAATCTTCCCTGCTATTACTAGAATGCATTATTCTAAGCAGAAAGCAAAAGGCAGCCGCATAAACGGCTGTCTCAGGTTCTGTTCGTTCATTATGGATTCAGCAGTGAACCCATCTGTTCATTAGCCTCTTCGCTTGCATTATTGATATTCGATTCAACTACATTTTTCAAAGCTACACATGCGGCAATAAGCCCTACTGTAATGACCAGGATGATTGCGAACTGAAGCATTTCCATTCCCGATTCGTCATAGAGAAACCTTGAACAGTATCTTTTAAATTTTCCTATATTCTGCATGTTGAATTTCCTCCTTTTGATAGTGTGTTATCATTAATAGTATGTATGATGCGGAATTATTTGAAAGCAGGGTATACGCCATAGTTTGTACATTTCGCTACCCGTTTGCCAGCCCACTCCGGTTTCCATACGGAGCTGCCGGGATTTCCGTTTGCCTGATAATATGAACTTTCAACTTCAAACTCTATAATATTCTGCCCCATATTGTGCCCCCACTCATTGCTTCCTTCAAGGATGGTATTTCGCTTTGAGTCAGCAACAATACAGTCAATTTCAGTCCCGTCTGATAAAGTAAATCTAACCTTATCCCCTACCATTCCAAATTTCGGAGAACAGGCAATAAGATAATAACCGTTAATGGAGGCTATATGGTCAGTAAATGTTGCTCCGTGGCTGTACCAGTATTCAGCAACTTTCTTTTGTTCTGTTCCAGCTGTCCAGCGGCCATAGAATGAATCATATTCTGTTATTGTGAAACCTCCATTTCCATACTGCGAAGGAATAATAATCGTTGAGCCGTTTAAGCCTTCTATTGTGATAAGAATTTTCTTTTCTCTGAATCCTGATGTGAAATAAGGCTCAATAGTTTTTACGTGTGCTCTTACCGTAACCACAATATAGCCGCCGCTCTCCCACTTGTCTGTCCCGCCGACAAAATCAATATTAGTCGTAACCTGACTGATATTATCTGATGTCAGCGTATTTTCCGCAACTCTCTGTGCCTGGTCTCGGGCATCCTCAATGGTTGTGCAAACAGAAGCAGCCCGGCTGACTGCTGTTGCACTTTTAGAAATACTGCTGACTGACAGCGACAGCTGAATAAATGCCGCAATTGTAATTATCAGCACTGAAATAATCACTGATATGACTGCAAATCCAACAAACTCCCCATTTCCTTTTTTCCAGTTAATCTTCTTTCGCATTATCGCATCTCCTGTTCTTAATATGCCTCTACCGGAATACGGAACACGTGTGTTGTGTTACTCTGATAAGTTGCAGCATAATTTTGGAATTTAACACATGCATTTGGGTTATTTCCAAGAGTCCCGGACCCTCCTCCTGAGCATCCCAGTGTAAGCCCGTTACCATAGTAAAAAACCACATGATTGATACCATTACAGATGATGACATCGCCCGGCTGCATATCAGCGACAGATACTTCGTACTGAGTACCGGCGAATTTTGCGACTAATGAATCTGTGGTATGTCTTTCTCCGCTGCTGCCGGCCTGGGCATAGCACCAGCTAATATATCCCGAACAGTCAAACATATCTGGTCCTGCAGCCCCCCAATAGTACAGGCACCCCAGTTTATTTTCACCGATTGAAAGCAGCGGACCGCCAGTAAATCCAGTAAAAGCCGTCGATGAAGTCTTAAAAATAGTATAATCCTGACCTGTTCCTCCGTGAAATCTTGTCAAATACGGAGTTGTAGTTGAGAGTTTAACCTGTACAGTATTGTCATCTTCAAGTATGCTTTTATCTATTTCAAGATTGTCGGCATCGACACCTGTTTCAGTTTTTATAAGGTTCTTGATTTCATTTGCTTTTTCTACAGCCTTATCATAGTCTCCTCCATTATTGACAAGGTATGTAGCAGTACCGTCAGCAACAGAATCTGCTGCTGTCTGTGTATTTCCGGCCACCTGACGTATACAGAACGTCTGTATAAACATGATTGCTATGCATAGACCTGTCAGCATCATAAACGTTCCAAATACCAGCGTTCCGTTGCCTTTTTTCCATTTAACTTTATCTATTCTTTTCACACTTAACTACCTCCGCTGTTTTCTATCATTATTGTTGCTGAAGACACTTTATTTCCGGATGTGAAGGGTTCACATGTTTGTACATAACCGGTAATCGTCACTTCAAGGAAGTTCCCTTTTTCCCATTCTGTATCTGAGCCTGCAGCATAGCCGACATCTGCCCGAATGGAGTCGCTTTGTATATTTCCGCACTGTGAAAGATACTGTTCGGCTTCTTTTTGGGCTTTTTCCCGGGCTTCATCAAGTGAAGCACAGGTCACTATATCTCTTGATATCAGTGCTGAAGCATTTTCAATGGTCCCCATAGCGCTGTTCAATATCATGAAACTTATAATTAAAATAAACAGATATGACAGTAAGACCATCGAAATCGAATAACCAATGTATTCGCCCCCGCCCTTTTTCCAGTTTATCCTGTTCATAGGCATATACCAAAATGTACTGCCTGATATACTGCGTATCCAAAACAAGCTGTACACAGATATGGGGCAAATGCATATCCTTTCTGTTCAAACTCAATAACCTTTTTATTCAGCAGCAGACTTGATATGGATAATTTAAGCGTTTTAAGGGCTGTTTCTCTTTCCTTGAACAGTTTGTCCAGAATTAAAAGAACTGCCGCTGAAGCTATAATAAAACAGCCTGCAGTAAATCCTGCAAGCATTGTTATCATCATCCAAAGCTTCAGGTCACCCATGCCCATAAAACCGAACATCCCGAATATAAAGATAAATAATACTCCCAGCAGACTGTATGCTAAACCGGTAAAGTTCTGGCACAAACATCCGCCAATTATTATTCCGGAAAATGGAATCCAATTGGGTATTTTCAATGTCTTATGGTCATACACTGCTGCTGCAAAGCTTAAAATCAGGAGGACTGCAGTTTTTAGAATCATATTAAATGTCATGAAATCCCTCCTAAAATCCATTCAGTACCTGTACCATAGCCGGAATCATCAGAAATGCCAGCAGTGGAACAAACTGAAATATTGCAATCGGAATCAGAATTGTATTTGTCGCCTTGCCGGCACGCTCCTTGATATTCAGCAGGTGCGTCGTTTTTATATCCTTGGCCTTTCGGGAAACAGAATCTGCCACAGATACCCCTTTACTGTATGCGGTCGTCACATCCATAACAAAATTGCTTAAAGTATCGACATTATATTTTGATGCGACATTTTCAAGTGCCTGCTGCCAGCCGCTTGCCCCTAATTCCATTTCATTTAAAGCTTCAAGAAATTCTTTTGACAGCAGACCATCAAGTCGGTTGCATAGAATATAGATTGCTGTTTCGATTGGAAGCCCCACCTGCAGTTCGGTTTGTAAAAGGTCCAGAAAACGCGGCAGTTCATTGGCAACCTGATTTCGCATTTCATCTGCCTTTTTGTCCAGTTCATACTGTTCGATATATACAAAGCAGATAAAGAGTACAGCTCCTGCGATTAATGCGACAAAGTTCCACAAAACAGCGAACAGTGCGGATACGAATAGTATTGCAAATCCATATAAATGATTGACTATCAGATGCTTTGTATTAGGCTTTGTTCTAGTAAGTCTGCAGCTTTTATAATACTTCTCAATGTTTATTCCTATTTTCAATGCTATGACATCCGGGTCGTTCATTCCAAATACTGCTCCATATACTTTCAGGTAAAAATCATGAAACAGCCATTCATCAGATTTTCCTTTTCTCGGGCTCTGGACCGTCTTTTGATATTGAACAGCTGCTGCTGCAATAACAATCATAAATATGGCAGTTCCGATAATCACAGATGCCATCAACGCGTCTTTATTCATTTTCTAAGCTCCTTTGCTGATTTTTTTGATTGTTCGATGATTCAGAATTGAGCCTGTTATCATCATGACTATAAAGAGGACAAATAAAACTATATAAAACGGACTTGAAAAATAAGTATCGACGTATTCCTTGTTAGAAATGCTGAACCAAATTATTACAAGCGGTCCAATAAAATCCATCATCCATACCATAGAACTTGTTCCGGAGAATATACTTTTAATCTCTCTTTGAAGCATGATTCTGTCATAGATACTTGATGCTATTTCTTCGATAACCTCAGCCTCATGACCGCCGACTTCATTTTGAACATCAATTGCAATTGCTACATCATGAGCCGCCTCACTGTTGGTCCCTTCTGCAAAATGTGAGAAAGCTTCACAGACGGATATCCCCATCTGAAGGTCGGAACTGATTTTAGCGTACTTTTTACGCATGGACTCATGAATAAATCTGCAGTTTGCCACATCATCGACTGCCTGTGAAATACTCATACCTGCCCGAAGTGAAGACCCCAGCTGTTCCAGAGAACGCGCAAAACGTTCTTCAAATTTTTTATCCGCATCATGCCTGAGAAATTCCACGACCATTTCAGGCACAAACAGTCCCATAACACCGATTAGCACTGAAATTATACCGCTGTTTGACATGATATACATAAACACTCCGCATACGATTGGTGCAATCATCAGTATCTTTAAATAAAGACTTATTGAAACAGTGGAATTCTTTTTCTCCAGTTCTCTTTTCTTTTTAGCAATAATCAGATTTACAAAATCCTGTTCTTTTGAGATTTTGCTATCTGTAGTGATTTCCTTAGCAATAAAATATGCTGCTGTTAGTGCTACAAAAATTATATACAGCACGATTATATGTACCGCACCCATTAGGCTCTCTCCTCTCTGGATACCGATTGATTTGATACCCTTTCAGTTTTATCTTTTTTTAAAATACTTTCCTCAAATTCAAGTCCATTATCTTTTATGATTTCGATGATTTTTCTTGGGATATATCCGGTCAAATAATACTGGTTTTTCTTTTCATCATATCGAAAGATATCCTTGATGTTTACTTTTCCGGCAGCATCTACACCACTGACATGCGAAATGTGTGTTATTCTCCTGGTTCCGTCTTTAAATCTCTTGATTTGTACAATAATCTGAAGAGCTTCTGCAACCTGAAGTGCAATTGACTTTTCGCTGAAATTCACTTCCGGATTCCATGAATAAAGAATCGGTATACGAATATTACAGAGGTTAGCAGGGCTGTTGGCGTGAGCTGTAGTCATTGACCCATCATGCCCCGTAGACATTGCAGATACAAGGTCTACAATTGTTCCATCCCTGATTTCCCCTAAAATTATTCTGTCCGGACGTTCCCTGAGCGCATTCTTTACCAGAAGTTTTTGATTGACGTTCAGCATCCCATCTGTCGTTGATGGACGGATTTCTCGGCGTCGGACATTCGGCTGCTGCAGCTGTAACTCACAGGTATCTTCTATCGTAACGATAAGTTCGTTTTTGGGAATGAAGCTGGAAAGCATATTAAGCAGTGTTGTCTTTCCAGTACCTGTCCCTCCCGAAACAAAAATATTGATTCTTCCCCGAACACAGCGTTCCAGAAAATACAGCATTTCTCTGTTAAGTGAACCAAGACGAACATAATCTGCTCCTGCCAGAGCCTGTTTTGTGAATTTACGGATATCAAGGGTTGCTCCGTCAACGGATACCGGTGGCAGTACAGCATTAACCCTGCTCCCGTCTTCCAGTCTGGTATCCACAATCGGTGATGATATATTAACCTGGCGGTCTGCCCGCTGAACGATTCTTTTAATAATCGTTTGCAGATGTTCCTCATTATTAAATGTCACATCTGTACTCTCAAGTTTTCCGTTTTTTTCAACGACAACATTATCATAATGCTGAACGATGATTTCGCTGACTTCCGGGTCCTGAAGGAAGACTTCTATTGGACCATGACCTAGAACAGTCATCAGTACTGTTTTTTCAATTCGTTTCTGTTCTTCAAAGGAAATATCGAGCTTACTGCACATCCGAACAATAGCAGATGCCAGTTCATCCTCTATTTCATCCTTCCCTTTTTTGATAAGCTCTTCAGAATATTTTTCAGAAAGCTCTTTAATAATATCTTTTGCGGTCTTCTGTTCATTTTCTGTTGGTTTGATGTTTTCGTTTTCTACTTTTTTGCTGATATACTGTTTTTCACTTTGCTGACTGTTTATTTTTTTTTGTAGTAATGACATTTAAATACTCCTTTCAAAATTATCTATCACTATTAGTTTGATAGATAAATCAATTTTTGGTTTGATATAAAGAAAAAAGAGGCAGTAACGCCTCTATTTCTTGAAAAGTTTGGACAAGAATCCTTTTTTCTTTGGCTGCTCAAGTACGAAATTTTCACCAATTAAATGTGTTGCGATACTGCCGATGCTTTTGGTAAATTCGTGTGATGATTTGAGAACAAGTGGTTTTCCCATATTGTTTGCCTGCTTTTCATCGTTACTGTACTTGATAATTCCAAGAACATCGAACGGCCTGCCTGTTTCGGGATTAATGAACGCTTCAATCACCTCATCGACGGACACTCCGACACTTTTTGTCGACTGTGCCTGATTGATTACGATTCGAATACGGCTCATATCAAAATTGATTTTTCGCATAGTCTGCATGAACCCGGCATTACAGTTTGCAGTATTCACACTTTGCGTCAAAACAAGAATAATATCATCTGCCTTTTCAAGCGGAATGAATGATGAATCACGCGTATTATTTCCAGTATCACAGACAACAAAATCAAACCCGCCATGTTCAACAAGATTAGTAAGCATAATTTCCAGTTCGACTTCTGAAATATCCATACTGTCTTCGTTTGTCATTGGTGCCAGCAGTGCCGAAAGACCAGTTGCTGCATCTTTCTGAAGCCATACTGATATCTGACCTTCTGTGTAAGTAATTTGCTCCGGTTCTTCACCTGCAGCTATTCTTTCGCGAATGTCTGCAGCCCAAACAGTCATACAGGCTTTTTTCGCATCAAAATTCAGAGTATTTAACACGTCTCCAAAGTCAATATTGTAATCAGCGATGCATACCTTATAGCGACCTCTGCCGTGAGAGGTTAATGCAAGATATGTAGCCAGCTCGGAGCTTATTGTTGTCTTCCCGACTCCGCCTTTCGCGGAATATACAGTAATTAGTTTTGCCGGGGGCTGAATATTTCCCATATCCCGTTCTACCGCTGTTTCATCGGCAGACAGTCCATTTCGCCTCATTTCAGCTTCTTTTCTGAGCCGCTCTTCCTGTTCTTTTTTTCTTGCCTCCTCAAGTCTGGCTTTAAGGTCGTTTTTCCCTCGACTGGAGGCAGAAACAGTATTTTGTGTCTTTATATAATCCTGCTGCATATTTTGCTCCTGTAACTTATCTTTTACAGTCATATCTTCTCCTTCATATCTGTTTAAAGGTCTATCGGGTTCCAGCGGCTTTGATAATATTTCTTTTTCAGCATTTAAACTATCCAGAGGTTCAGTTTTTTTCAGATTCTCAGAGCCATTGTTAACAGCTGCTGGTTTCCCAGCTTTTTGCTCATTAATTATATCCACCGGAATCTCATTTTGGACATTCCGCTCTTTAATATTCAAAATGCTGTTTGATTCTATTGCCTTAATTAGTTCTCCTGCTCCTTTTATAACTCCATAAGTAGGAATACCACGTTCCTGTGCAAGGGATATCCCCTCTGCTTTCTTTGCATAGCTTTTAACAGGAATACCGAAATCCCAGTTATGACTGTTAATTAAGTCAGCGGATATCAGCAGTTCATCTGGATGTTCTTTTTCAATCTGTTCGTGAATGATATTAATATTGTTTCTGGTAAGGATTTCAATACCCTCAATGTCATCCAGAATTAATCGACTTTCCACGTCAGAAGTAAATCCGTAATTTGTATCAATCAACATTATTTTTTTCAAAATATGTAATCCTCCTCTTTCTAAAATGTTTATTCAACACTTTTATTAAGAACCTGGTATATAGCTTGGTTCTCCATCAACGTATTCATAACCGGCACTGTCTATTAGGCCAAAATATATCGATGAATTCTGCACTGCATAAATTAATTTTAGCGATTGAGCAGAATCACATTCGATTGTTGCACTGCTTAAATTCCCGTCACTGTCATTTTGTACAGACAGCACTCTCATTCCCTGGAACAGCAATACAGTTCCATTGCTTTCTCCTCCGGTAGCATATATGTTGACTTTACTGCCGTCTTTTAAATCCGGTGTTACTCCAGTAATACTTGTAAGCGGCACAGTAACTGCGACTTTAGTAGGGTCCATACTCATTTCAACCGACGAACCGCCATTTACGGACAGTAATGATATTGTAAGGGGCATTCCAGATGCTACGTCCATTCTTAAGGAATCACCAGTCTTAAGTACAGCATCGATGTCCTGTCCCGTGACAAAACGTGATGCAGTCTCTGCATTGCTGCCTGCAACAATAATACTTGAGTCACATCGCACTGGGGTCAGCATTTCCTCAGTAATTACATCTCCAGCTTTATAATTGTCCTTAAACACATATACTGTGGTCTTTTGAGGATTCAGATACATGAAAGTCGCCACGCCTCCCATTACTGCAACCATAAAAGCAACAATAATTATTAATAGAATCTTTCTGTTTTTTTTGTTCATACACTCTTCCTTTCTTTAATCGATATTCGAGCTTGTTATTGCTCTTCTCTAATAGATTGACTGAAATCAAAAAAATGAAGGCAAAAAAATATAAATAGTGAAAAAAAGAGCCATAAATGACTCTTTTACCACACATGTCATGATACTCCAAGGTGCTGACTTACCTCTTTTTGGAGCAGTATTTCGTCCAGTTCAAGGTTTGAAGGTGGATTTATATTTAATCTGCTTATCTGTACCAGTATTGGTTCGGCGTCCTTAAAATCGAATGTCCTTGAAGTCTGGCATACAAAATAGCCTGTTGGAGAACGCGGGAACCATTTCACCAAATCACGGTCATCAATACGTTCTTCACGCCCAACCGCCCGCACAACCACATTGATATCATCAGGGCGTTTCAGCCTACCCGCAAAGACCAGACCGGAATTTGCAATTATTGATGATGGCATATCGGCAATCTTTTGTGTAATGGCAAATACGAACAAGCCGTACCCTGCTGCCTGGTCGAGCATCTGCTCAAACTCAGACTGTCCGCTCATTCCAAGGTCGCTTCCGCCTCCAGTTCCTGCCGCATCGTTTCCGGTAAGGATTTCATTGGCTTCCTCAATTACTAAGACAGTTTCATACTGGTCGTCCGCCAGATAACCGCCCTCATGTGCTAATGCGAATTTATAGAAACCGCTTGTAATTACACCAAAAATAAAGTTTTTGAATGTATTTTCCAGCCCTTTGGATTCAAGTACCGTTACATCATCATCCCCAATCAGGTCATCAATGCCGACTCCTTCGGAAGAGCCGTATAAACGCCGTTCAATTGAATATTCACGGTCAAAACAGCTTAATCTGTCAAGCAGTCTTGCATAAGCATCACGGGTATCATTTCCGGCACGACCGCCCTTGTTGTTTGGATTCTCCAGATTAGCCTTTTCTTCATACATTCTTCGGTAAATTGATGTAAAATTAACATTTCTTGATAAATCCGGAACCACATCTGCCCAGTTGTCCTTATCACAGGCTGCAAAGACTCCAGCTTCCTGATACAAAGCATAAACTACAGAACCAATCATCTGCTTTCCACGTTCAAGTAATCCATAGGCTCGACAATAGATATCTATAACGCCATCTATCCAGAGCTGTGGCCATACGCCCTTAGGAATCTTCCATGGATTGATTTGGATTGGTCTAAAATTAAGATTTCCCATGGAATAAAAATTAAAACGTTCTGGTTCAATGAATCTGGCCAGAGTCCTCCAATCCTGTTTAGGGTCCATCGCAACAATACGAAGACGTTTCCCAGTTTTACTGCGGCGTACTTTTGATAATTCAGCTATGAAACGCATTGCTGCAACAGTCTTTCCAGAACGTGAAGCACCAGTAAAAAAGCCATGAAGCAAAGAAGCCTCATCAATTCGATAGTCAAACTGCGTTCTATATCCATTTTTAAAAGTAAACCTTTCAGGATTTAAAATCGTACCCATATAGATTTCTCCCTTAAGCATAGAAGGTACACTGAATTTAGGAATATCCTGCACAATGCTGAACACTCCTCCCTCACTGATACGCGGCAGATGAGTATAGGCAACGTATTCTTCCGGGAGTAAAACAGTACAGTATTTATATTCTTCTACTCCGTAGACATCTTCCTTCGTAACATCAGCTGAAAAAGCAGCAAAGTGATAGAGAAGATGTTTTTGCTCTGTTTCAGTAATATCCAGTACCTGCAAAGGCTGAATCATCGCGTATTCGTTTTGCCAGGTTGATTTAGCCAACGCCTGTGCTGATGATAATGCGTCCAGATTTGGGCATGCAATATAAACATAGGTATAAAAAGCCCCCTGTCCTCTCAAAGCCTTCTTGATTCTTTCGTTCTGAAATTCCATAAGTTCAAGCAGGTCCTTAACTCCCTGGTCAAGCCATTGATAAGATTTACTGTATCCGATAGATGGACCAAGCCCCATTGAAGACGATGTTCCAAGACTTGCTGTTCCAGTCGTACCATTACTGATGCTTTGACTGTTGCCGTTGCTGGAAGTATAGCTGTTACCGTTGCTGACACTTTCTGTCTGTCCAACAGTCTGTCCATATCCTGTAGAGGCTGACTGTGTGACTGAATTACTGACTGTCTGGCCCAAAGACTGACCCAGTGTCTGAGATTCAGATATGCTTGAAGACTGACCGACATTTTGTGACAGTCCGCTGCTTTGCGACGCACCTGAGCTTAATCCTGCACCAGAGGAATTCGACAAACTAAAAGATTGTCCAAGACTGTTTGATGTATTGTAACCCAAAGACTGTCCAATTGATTGTGAATTATTTTCCGAAGCATTGACTCCCCATCCCTGAGAGATACTGTTTCCTATGCTCGTACCGTAGTTTTCGCTGACTCCAAAACCTTGTGATGTCCCAACACTCTGACCGTAACCAATCGATTCACCAAGTGAAGTGCTTTGTCCCAAAGTAGAACCACTGGATGCATTCGACCCTAGATTGTGTCCATAGCTTCCGCCATAATTGCTGCCTACCGAACTGGTCGCTCCAACACTGGTTCCTGTGGTGTCTGAGCTGCTTGCACTATGATTTCCATTAACGCCTATTCCCATTGGTGAGAAGCCCAAGCTTCCGCCTGTTGCACTTCCATCACTATGAGAGGAATTGTATCCCAGATTGTTTGACTGACTGTTTGACAGACCATAACTTTGTCCATAGTTGAATCCTTCGGAGATTCCATGAGACAGCGAGCTGCCGGAACTTTGACTATAATTTGCTGAATTTCCTATATTTACAGACTGCGACTGGTTGAATCCGATGTTTTGGCTTTGGGAAATATTATGAGACTGACTTACATTTTGTCCCTGGGACACATTATAACTGCTCCCCTGCGAAAACCCATGAGTTTGAGAGACATTTGTTCCCTCGCTCATTCCTTCTGACTGGGATGTATTTACTCCTTGACTGGTGCCAAAATTCTGATTCATGCTCAATCCCTGATTAACCCCTTCGTTGTAACTTGCACCAAAGCCACTGGATATACCCTGTGATGAAGTAGTTCCCTGTGTAAAGGAATTGGTTAAAGATTGTCCTTCGGTGTGTCCTACTGAACGTGCAAAGGTCTGTGACAATGATTCACCCACACTCTGTCCCTGTGTCTGACTGAAGTTTTCTCCTTGAGAATAGCTGACCGTATTGGCATCTGTATACGCCTTAGAGAATCCCTGAGACTGAGATGCATTGGCCATGTACATCATTGGAATTGACAGGTTCATACTTAGAGATTTTTGTCCCTGAAGCTGACTGTACCATTCTGTCATTTCTTTCTGTGACTGTCTTTGCCACCCCATAAGAGTATCCATATATACCGGAGTTGATAGAATCTCTATGACATATTCATAGTCGGCCATCCCGGTAATAATCTCTTCAAGGGTTCCCTGTGACTCAGGGTTAAGGTTATTACCGCCCATCCCCCGGTTTCCGGCATCTTCACCAGCCTTGTTTGCTTTTGGGATTCCTCTTACAACAGTAAGATAATCCATATTGTACATTTTTTCTCTAAGCCACTCTGTCTCCTGCGCTTCAACAACTTTCATCTCCAGGACACGGAAAGTCCCCTGCATCATGGCAATGAAACTCAAAAAGTCATGATGAGCAATATTTTTTGCTTCTTCAAGGTCTTTTGATACTCCCTGTATTCCGTATAAATACAGCAATCCAAGTGAGACCGGCTTGATAATATTTGCAATAACAGTAATCATGTTACAGTTACATTCATGCACACCGGCAAGTACCTGTTCCTGCATGTCCATAAAAGCTGTGGACTGTTTTGCATTTGCCGGCAGTCTTATCACCCGTGCAAATTTAACAGCTTTATAAAAGTGAGTCCTTTCCCCGGTATCGGGATTCATTACCTCAAGTTCATAACACAGATATTCAAGATTTCGATTTTCGGGAGCTTTTGATGATGTATCATCATACTCTGCCCAAGACTGGATGATTCTAAAATCGTCCGTTGGAATACTGGTCTTTTCAGGCGACAGTATTCTTTTTATTTCAAATAACGAGAGCATAAATTGCCTCCTTTCCTACTACTGAACAGTTTTTGAGTTTGACCGGCCGTTGTTCCGAAGACTTCTCTTCTGCCCAAATGTTTTCTGCAGTGTCTGACTGCGCCGGAACTGGAATAGCCGTTTTACCTGCATTCCGATTTCGCCCATCGGGAGCAGGACCGCAGTAAACCACATCATTGTCTGGATATAGCCTGGTATGGCATTTCCAGTACTTGTTGGGATTGCCTGGTCGTAACTTGCTGCAATCATTTCCGAACTCACTCCGGATACGACTCCAAGAAGAATCTTCAGCCCTAACAGTGTCAAGAAATATATCGCACAAACTATCATCGTTTGATTCAGGACTTCATGACGCTGGGAAGGCATCAGCAGCGCCACAATAAAACCTATTGCCCACATTGCCCCTGCAAGCGGGCAGATAAGCTTTGAACCGAAATTTGCAAAATTTGATATTGTAAATAGAGCAAGTCCAAACAAGCCCAATGGAATCCCAATAGCCTTTATGACCCGGTACACCTCTGTTTTGGACATATTCTGTTTGTATGTTAATGTCTGACTTCTTTTACTTTCCACATAAATCACCTCGTTTCTATGGATTTAGATAATGTTCTGCTCTTCTCGAATTGATGTATCTACCTCTTCTTTTAGAAGCAGCGCAATCGTTCCTGCCATTCCGATAACAATTAGGAAAAGCCAGAAATTACTTGTAAGCATGTATATAAAATAATTAATACCATTGATATTAAAAGCCAAAAACGAATCCAGCATAATTCTTTCCTCCTTTTTCTGATGCCTCATATATAGTTTGAAAGATTAGTAGAAATATCTAAAAAGGCAGATTCCGGTATAGTTCGGATTCTGCCATAATTAAAAATTAACTTCCGGTTCAATATTTTTACCCGGCTTAAATACATATTTCCATCCCTTGTCATCAAGCAGGTCGACATCCTTTATTTGAAATGCTCCCGTTACCCGAATAGTTATATGCTTAAGTGATGTTACTCCCCTGTTCTGTATCCAGGTCTTTATTTGAGTACACAGTTTATCCATATCGGCCCGATTAGGTACGATAAAATTAAGAATCGATGAGACTTTACACATTTTATTGCATTTACCGTTAAAATTTGCCTGTGTATGATTGGCGCACTCGTATTCGATGTACATTTTTGTACCTGTTTCATCTGTACAGATAATATCCGGAATATAAGATATTCCATCAGCCAGTTTGATTGGGTTCCTCCGATTGGTATCACATACATCTGCAAAAGTACCTTTTTCTTTTAAGACCTCTGTAACAATACGGATACCATATCCATGCTGACAGTTATCATGCTCTGCCATAATCTTATCCATTTCAGACATAGCAGGTGCTTTATTATACCTGTCTCTATATATCCGGCTGCCCATATCTGTCAACTGATAGACGTTAAAGTTCCCCTTTAGCGGATTTGTGACTTTTTCCATATTCAAAAGGCCAATGTTGGCAAGGTTGCTCATTGCAATACGACTGCGGTTTTTGGTGGCATCTGGTTTAGCTTTCAAAAACAGTTCTTCAATGTTTAAATATCTTGATACGCCGCTGTCACCGATTACCTGTAGGGCCGCCCAGTCGTACTCGCTCATTTTTGCTTCATATTCTTTGAGATTGACGGTATGAGCCATCATCTTCTGTTTCTTCCGATTTCGTTTCTGTTCTACCTGTTTTCGAGTTGGGGTCACTGGTATTGATTTTGGAGTTATCTGGACTGCAGCATTTATATCTGCCATATCATTCAAAACTATCTGTTCAATATTTATTCCATCACCATCATCGAGAAATACTGCTGCTTTACCCTTGGTGACTTTTTCACGCATCGTATGAGGAAGCGCAGCTGTGGCCTTTTCTTCCTTTTTTTCTCGGTCAATTTTTTCCTTAAGTTCCTCCTGAGTAATTGATAACGAAGAGGGAGACATCTTCATAATGGAAATCTGTTCCTGAAGGCTTTCTATCTCCTGCAGCCGCTGTTCCGACGTATCCATTGTTTTTCGCAGCAGGTCTGTCCTTTTGGCACAGTATTCGCGGTACACTTTCTTTGCTTTAAGTATCAGTTCATTAACCGGAATACTGCTCCACGAATAATCTGTTCCAAGTACCATTTCTCCTGGGTCTTTGGCAAGTACGTCCTCGCAGAATTCTCTTATCAGCTTTTCGGTTATATTCGTTTTTTCTTCCTGCTCCGCCCATTGTTTCTGCTTTGTATTCAGCTGCTCCTGCAGGTCCTGTGCTTTTGCAATTGCAATATGATACTGGTTTAATAGACTCTCACTCTTAGACATTGTTTATTCCCCCTTGATTCTTTCGTTGATATAGCTTTCAGGCGTCCATCCTTTTATATCGGTCAAATCAACACCCGTAATTTTTTCACCGATAGTAACCATATTCGATGTGATAAGAGAAAAATCAGAATATACATTATCCTTATCCTGAAGTGCATTATTTGCCTTTTCGGAATTATTTTCACTTATCGCAGTAGACATATTCTGAAGGTAGACTGCTATGTCATTTTGAATCCAGTTGAGCAGCATATTTTTCAACTGTGTGTATTGAGTGTCTACAGATGCTGCATCCGTCTTAATCGACAGGTCTGTAACTGTATCAAGCAGTTCTTCGTATTCCGGAGCAATCGTCAAAGCGTCTTCCGCTCCCTGACCCAGGCGATAATCAAGCATCAGTACCTGCTCATATAACAATCGACAGTTCTCATACTGCACGAGTATTGTTTCAAAGCTCTTTTTCTCACGTATATCGCTTACAGATAATTTTTGGGCAGCAATGTTTCCCTCATCGGTGTACTGATAATCTGTTACTGCCACTCCATATATTAAAAACACAAAATATATGCAGGCTAAAATAAGAAGGACATTAACAATTCTTGTAACGATACTCCACTTCTTTTCCTGCTTTGCCTCATCAAACTGTCTAAGAAGTTCTTCGGTTTCCAGTGTACTGTCATTTGGCGGTATATATTCTGCATTATTAGGACCAGTCCTATCTGTATTTACCGCTTTACGTAAACGGGTTTGAGACCTGTCAGCAGAACTTTCTTCGTGAATCACAGCACTCTTACCAGAATCCAATGACTGCATTGAATTATTTACTGCTGCCATCCTTGACATTACTCTATTGTTCTGCTGTTTCCTCTTCATCTAGTTCGTCCTCCTCAGTCTTTTCTGGAATATTACAGTTTTTTAAATATTCAATCGAATAAGGCACAATTTCCGTAGTATAACCTTTTTTCTCGAAATTCTGGCCGCATTCTTCACAGACAAATTTTTGAGTTATCTCTCTTGTTTCGATAGCTCCATTTATATAGATTGACGAATCAACATGCAGAACTTCGCTGCATTCAAGTGCGAGACCTCCAAATGTTTTTACCCACGGATAATCCGTTCTTTTGTCTGGCCCATCGGCTTCGATTCGCCTTTTTCTATTAGTCGCGATTTGAAATTGACACTCTTTTTTTCTGCTTTCTTCGTTTGTATAATACGAAGGCTCCCGGCACAATGTTCCAAAAATAAAAATCTGATTACTTATCTCGTCATTATTTCGCAGCAGTTCAAAGCCTTCTTTTTCATCACATCCTGTTTCCAGACGCTTTATATGTATTGGGTCTATATATACAATGACTGCCCCTTCTTTTACGTGCTCATTGCCGCAGTAGGGACATATATATCTTCGGGATGATTCCTGGGTACATAAAGAACCTTTGACCATTACCATGTCTCCCTGTTCGATATCTGCCATCTGGTTGCGGATTATTTTTTCATTTCTTGAAAAGACACAGGGCACATCTAACCGAATAGCTCCTTTTAAAATCAGCTCGCTGGTTGCATAGCTGCGTCTGAGTGTCGTTAGTGTAATCTGTCCGCTGGTAATCTGATTTGTATTGGAATCCACATATATTGCAGGTTTCTGAATTACCCTTCCGTACAGAATCACGGTGTTTTCTCTTGCCATATTAACTGTGAGAGTATCGGCGATTAAGTCCTACCCTCATCCTCCTTCTCTTAAATTTTGTTCTCTGTTTATTCATAATACATATTTGCAAGTCCAGTCAGTCCATTAAAGTCGTTTTGAAAATTGCCAATAAATCCGGAAACACTTTTCCCGTCTTCAACTGCTTTTTGATAATCTTCCATATGACCAATAGCCGTTTTCATTGCTTTGATTAATTCTTTTCTGTCATTTTCCCTGCCGTTTGAAGGCATTGTTACAGTGACCTCATCAAGAACATCTTTCATAATCTCAATGCTGTTTTTCGTTTGACTGAGCTCATTTTCATAGCCGGCATTTTCAGCATTTCTTGCCATAGTCATTCTCGTTGTAAGCTGCTGTGTATACACTGTTACCTGCTTATTAACATAGATTGAATATTCTACTGCAGACATTGGTGTCTGCGTAGCATACTGGCCGTCTTCCGGACTGTCCGGAACAATCGGGTCACATCCAGTAAGCGTCAGCAGGGAAACGAACATTAATGCAATCAAACATTTATTACCTTTTTTCATAAGAACCTCCTTTATAAGTCTCAATAATAGTATGTATGCACATAAAAAAAGCCCGGATTTTCCGGGTTCTAAAAATCAAGTGGTCTTATACATGATTTAGGGATTGCAGCATTCAGGATATCATCACTTACGTTTACATCCGTTTCAGTTATCTCTCCGGTTTCTGAATTGTGGAGCCATACCTGATGTCCTCCTGCCTCATCATACCTTGATAACTGAGTACGGATATATCTGTAGTAAATATCCGCATTAGCATAACTTATAAGAAAAACTGATTTTTGAGGCTTGCACACTACGATAGTTCTGGCAGTCAATTTATACATTACATTTCCGTCTCCATCGTCATTGAAGGTTTCTTCTTCGATTCCACTTCCGTAGATTTTTACAACTTCATCTTCAGCTATCAAATTTTTGTATTTTTTATAAGTTTCAACAAAACAGTTGACCTGAATAATACCGGTCAAATCTTCAAGGGTAAAGAAGGCCATGTCCGCTCCGTCTTTTTTTCTTTGTACGATTCTCACATTCGATATAAGACCGGCACAGCAAATTTTTCCTGGTTCAAAATCATCTATCATGGTTATCTCTTCTCTATCATACAATCCCGCATAAGCCTCAAGAGGATGTCCGGAAACATACGCCCCCAGCAGTTCTTTTTCATCTTTTAAAATATCCGTTTTATTATCAAGTGGAAGAAAGCTGATTTCGTCTTCAAGCTTTTTGAGATTTATCTTGAGTTCATCCGAAGATGCATTCGCGTTACTGAGCTGACGGCGGATACGTCTTCGCTGTTTTTCGTTATCCGGTCCGGTAAAAAACAACAGTGAAGCGGAAAGTTCATTGATTTTTTCATCCTTTTTTTGGATTCCTTTAGAGAATTTCATATAGTCATCGTATTTAGATACCAGTGCAGTTCTTCTCTCGCCAATCAGCTTGTCGAAACAGCCCGCTTTTATAAGAGATTCAATAGCTTTTTTATCGATATTCGTTCTAAGCATAAAGTCAGCAAATGATAAATAAAATCCTTCATCCTTTCGACAGCTGATGATTCCCTGCGCTGCATTTTTGACATTCTTGATTGTGCCAAGGCCGCAGATTATCTTCCCGTCCCTGTCTTCGAATTTCTCTGAAGAATGGTTGATATCCGGAGGCACCACCTCAATTTCCATAATCTTGCATTCATGCAGATAAGCCGGAAGAGATTTAATCTTAGAATGATTTAACACTGATGTCATGTATTCAGCAGGATAAAAATATTTAAGATAAGCAGTAATATAAGAAATCAAAGAATAAGCTGCAGCATGAGACTTATTAAATGCGTATTTACCAAAACTAACCAACGATTCCCATAAATTCAAAGCAGTCTCATTACTACAACCTGTTTCCACGATGCCCTTTATAAATTTAGGCTTATACGCAAGAAAGAGGTCTTCTTCTTTTTTTGACATATGCTTCCTTATGATATCAGCTTCTCCCATAGTAAAACCGGCACACTTATGAAAAATATCCATCAGCTGCTCCTGATAAATAGGCTGTCCATATGTCGGAGCCAAAATTTCTTCCATTCCCTCGACTTCATAAACTGGCTGAATGCGACCATGTTTTGCTTCAATGATTGCAGGAATCGAATCCATAGGACCCGGGCGATAAGCAGCAACTAGAAGGATAATGTCTTCAAATGATTCCGGCTGGAAATCTCTCAGCATTTTCTTCATACCGGGGCTCTCAAATTGGAAAACACATCCCGTTTTTCCTCTGGAAAAAATCTCTTCAAATACCTCGCGTTCAAAAGGAAGGCTATTGGGGTCTATGGTCTTTCCGGTATTTTTTTTGATTCTCCGGATGCATTCTGTAATGATGTCAAGATTATTGAGCCCTAGAAAATCCATCTTCAGCAGTCCCATAGCTTCAGACTCTTTCATATCGCACTGTACAGCCCACTGTTTCTTTTTTGTATTATACATTAACGGGACATAATTGCTTAATGCTTTACCGTCGCCAATGATTATCCCTGCTGCATGAACGCCAAGACTGATTGCTGTATCTTCTATTAGTTTGGCTTTGTCAAGTATCGCTGCTGTATATTTGTTATTATACTTTTTTTTGAGGTCATCAATGCAGTCATCCAGCTTACTAACGATTTCTGATGATATCTGATTTTTTACGGTATTGTATTTGTCTTCTAATTCAGGGGTTTTCCATGAAAGATATCTAACAGCGTTATTTATTGCAAGTTTTCCAGTCTGTGTAATCAAAGTCCTTATTCCAGCGACCGAATCACTTCCGTACTTGGAACTCACATATTCAATCGTCCTGTTTCTTACCTCCTCCGAAAAATCCGTGTCAATATCCGGCATAGAGACCCTATCCTTGTTTAGATAGCGTTCGAACTTCAATGCATATTTTAACGGGTCGATACAGGTAATACCTAAAAGATAATTTACCAGACTGCCGGCACCCGAACCCCGCCCAGGTCCAACCCCGTAACCAGCCCCGCCGCCAAGCTGGATACTAAGATTTTGAGCATAATTAATATAGTCTGCAACTATCAAAGTATAATCGGCATATCCAAGACTGATAATAACATCCAGTTCATAATTCAGTCTTTCTTGATATACAGCGTCAAATTCGTCATCTTTAAAATGACGTTTTATTCCGTCATTTGCTGCTTTTCTTAAGAGCATAGCAGAGTCCTTTACTTCTCTTCCGTTTTCATCTCGGTATTTAGGATAATGGGATTCTTTTGGGAATTTGACATTGCAGGAATCGCAGACTGTCTGAATATTTTTCATTGCTTTTTCAACATATTCATGAGGAATGATTTGGGACAGCATCCGGGAAAGCTCCTCATCGGACTTCATGTACAGTTCTCTATCGACATCTGATATTTCTTCATATTTTTTAAAGCGCAGAGAACGCATCACCTGTCTTGCAGGCGCGTCTTCTTTCTTTCGAATATGGATGTCATTAGCTGCAACAAGTGGAATATTAAGTTCTTCCGCTATTGGAAGAAGTGTGTCCATCACCTTTTTTCCATCAGCCATCCCGTGATACTGCAGTTCAATATAGAAATTGCCATCACCAAAAAGGTCCCGATACCAGATAATCTCATTCCGCAGTATGCTGTGCATTTCATCTTCTGTTAGCAGCTCCTCTTCCAGCCGACGAATCTCATCATATACATCGGTATACTTTTGATGAGTTTTTTCAGCCTCACGGCAGCGATTATTTATCAGTGTGCGTCTTTTCCTTGTGCTTTCCAGCTCTTTTTTTATTATCTGAAGCTTCTCTTTAGCTCTTTCACTTTCTGCAATCTCTGCTTCCAGTTTTTCCTTTGTTTCAAGATAAACTTCGCTATCCTGCAGTGATTTTAAGCCAGTGAGGCGTTTTTTATAACTTTTCTTAGCAACTGATTCTACAATACTTCTCTCAAATATTAACTTTTGAATTTTCTCATCTGCTTTTTCGACACTTTCCTTATTTGTCAGGTATCCCGGGTCCTTTGGATTGCTGTATGATGATGATTTCTTTTTTAGCTTGTCAATTTCCTTTTCAAGGTTTTTATTATACAGGATAATAGATGCCAGGACACCAGAAACGCAGGCTGAGGTTGCAATAACATTCCCACTTAAAAAACATTCATCAAGAGTCTTTTTTGTCATTTTGGGATAATCAACTCCAGCTATCTGTTCAATATTTTTATTTGCCATTGTTACTGCTCGGCATATCTCCTGATACCCTTTATAATTTTTAGCCAGTAGAACCAGATGTCCCTTACGATTATATTTTGTTTCCACATAAGCTTCTACTCCAGGAATCGGCTTGATTCCCTTTTTAGTGCATATTTTCATAAACTCGAATATACCGGTACAGGTCCCGTGGTCTGTTAATGTTATGGCTTTAGCTCCCATATCACATGCTCCCTGTACCAGTTCATTTATCTTTAAAGCTGAATCCTTAAGCGAATTATCACTGTGACAGTGGATAATTCCATACGACTTTTGTTTTACCATTATAATACCCCCTATTTGTCAATAACATTTCATCACATTAAGTAGAATGACAGTTAATTAAATAATTATATTGTTCTGGACAGAAAAAAGAGTGAATTATCACTCTTTTACTTTAAGCTGTCTGTCTAATGTCGATGAAATCAAAATAAATAATTATAAGCTGTTCCCTCATTTCCTTTAAAGATGTTGCTTTTCCATCGTACCGTTGATAGATATCTTCGATTTTCCGATATAAATCCGCAAGAGCCAAAATTATTCCTCGGCGTTCCAGTCCGGTATCTGAAAACAGTTTATTCAGGGTTTCATCACTGCCTGATTGTATTTTTTCGGCGATTGAAGCTATATCAGACATTTTTTCTGTACACTTGTTCCTTACCATCCATTTAAACGTTTCTGTGTCCTCTTTTGCTATATTCAACCAGGGATTATACCCAAGCCCTTCTATAATTACATAATCACCGTTATTGTCTCTAAAATATTCAGTGTTTTCAGGCCTGTTAAATGTAACATTTTTTGCAGCACGTGGATGTGAAGTGCTTGCAAGTCCAATTAACAATTTTTCATCATTTGAGAGTTTCAGTATCTTTTTTGTCTGTGTTTGAGATGGCTTTTTTGATGCTTCAAAATCCTCCTGATGACCTGAAAGCTCTGCCAATGTACACATTGCAGTATAATAAGACATTCCGCCACACCACATAAGCAGATTTATTGAATTAATCTGTTTATGACAGACAAAGCAGATAAGCTTTCCATGTCTCAACATACAGGAGCCATAATGCTGGTCATTATGGTCAGGTCTTGGACACAGGATACTTAATGATGAACCAATTCTCTTTGTATCAATTCCCAGGTATTCTATAACATTGATTATAGGTACTTCTTCTAATAATTGATTTTTATCTTCATCAGAAAAATACAGACTCATAACAATACCTCCATTTCATCTTTATATAGTTTCTATATATAGAATGCCTTTTATCAGCCGGTAAAAAAAACAGCCAGCTTCAGCCGGCCGTTTTCAATATAGGTAAATGATATTATTCAGCTGTATCATTTTCAGGAGCAGTATCAGAAATATTGCTGCTTTCTCCATCCTGAGTATCTGTACGATTCTCTGAACTATCATTTTGTTCTACAGTGTTCTCAGAGTTATCGCCCAAACGATTCTTTTGGGTATCTCCAGATGACGTTGCAAAGAAACTGATTCTGTCACCATTAAGTGAATTGAATCCAAATCCTTCAAAATCAAAATAAGAATACGAAACAAGTGTTCCTGATTCATTCATTATTTTTTTCGCTTTTTCAGTTGTCGATAATACTCCTACAGGTTCAAGCGAATCTTTATCTGCTAAAAGAAGGTCTCCTTCATATGTATATCCATATACAATAGCCACATATTCTCCTTCATTTTTGTTGTATAAGGAAACAGCAACACAGTCATTCTCTTCCTTGATTGTCTGACGCACAAACTGAAGGTCGTTAAGTTTATTGGTATTCATCGTAAACCGATAGGTATCCTTCTTCTTATATTTTACTTTTTTAATATCTGTTATCGTGCTGTCTCTTGTATCAGGGTCAACATCCATTTTGGTTTTGGCAGTAGCTGTGATAAATCCTCTGTCTGGCAGGATTTTTGACAAAAGTGATGTAGCAAGATTGTCCGATGCATATATGTGCATCCCAAAGAATGAAAAGTCTACAGTTCCTTCCAGTTCTTTCTTATATAATTCAACCGTATCTCCACTTGACACCTTCCAGACGCGCTCATCCTCTCTATATGTAAGTGATTTTCTGACCCCGTTTTCTACTTTATAAGCATATTTCCCTTCATCTTCCGGAAACTGAGCATATCCGGAAAAGTTACAAAAGCGGTAACCCGTTGTTGTTTTAACGACACTTCCGTATGCTTTAGACTCATAATCATCAGCCCATAAAATGACGTTGCCAATTTTATACGGAGAACCAAGGCTCTTATCTTTCTTCTCATCATATTTCTTCTGCTGGTCTATCAGATAATCCTTATTAAACTCTTTCGGATTTGTTTTTGTAACATACAGTTCACAGTAATCCGTCAGCCCATCCAAATCAGAATCAATGAACCACGGATTTGTGCCTTCAGATGATTCCTCAGAATTTTCGATTCCATCGCCGTCAAAATCTTTTGATGGATTGTTTTTCAGAGCATCGCTGCTTAATTTAATTGCTGAGGTATCATACTTGACTGCAGCGTTTTCGCTGCTCACTTTTTCTTCACTTAAAAACATTTGTGGCAAATATATAAACGATAGAATCGCCGTTACAGCAATGATAGCAATTGCCAGTCGGGTATCTCTCCTCTTCTTTTCCGGATTAATGATTCTACCATTTGTATCATATACAGGTATCGCTGTATTCGTAACAGGAATCCCTCTTTTTTGTACAGCCATTTCTTTTTGCTGTATAACCTTGTTGATTCGGCTCATTTTATCTTTCCTTTCCTTATTAGTTCTCAACATTAGTATGATAGAAATAAACAGAAATGGTCTGCCACACGGCTAAAAAAAATACATTTGCTCCTGCTTTTTTGTTTTTCAAGCACTGTAATCATACTATTTTTAGATAATTTAGAAGAGACGACTGGAGGCAAAAACAAGGTAGACTCTTCAATTATCAATATCAAAGAAAGGGAGCATTTAAAATAAAATGCTCAACAGGAGAAATCGTATGAATAATTGTACTTATGTTGGTAGATTAACTAGAAATGTTGAATTGAGAGGACAAGAGCAAAATGTTGCAAGTTCGGGAATTGCTATTAAGAGACCATTCCATCGTGAAGGCGAACCGGAAACAGATTTTTTTACAGTTACAGTAATTGGTAATCGTGCAAAAACTTTTGCCAAATATGCACATACTGGTTCCAGAGTTTGTGTTGTTGGACGTACACAAATCAACAGTTATACAAATCAGAAAACAAATCAAAAAAATATTTATGTAGAAATCATTGCCACAGACTTTGAATTTCTGGATTCTAAACCAGAGGGTTCAAATAACGGAAATGTAAATCAGTCTATGCAAAACGGTCAGGCCACTGGCACAATGTCTGGAGCCCCACAGGGTCAGTCTCCTGTACCAGGGCAAGCAGGAGCTTATGGAGCACAACAAGGTCCGGCACCGGTAAAAACTCAGCCAGCACCAGCGCCTTATAATGCACCGCAAAATTCACAGCAAAATTTCAACTTGCCACCTGAAGGCTCATTACCTTGGGATGAATAAGAGACTCCATCGGAGTCTTTTTTCTTTGTCCAGAAACAGCATTCACAAAAATAAAATCTCATTCTATTAGAAAATCAAAATATAGGGAGTAAAATATGCCAATGGAGAATAACATACAGGATTTTACAAAGGATACTGATAATTATGATTTTATACTTTTTGCACGTTATAAGAAAACACCCACCATGGAACTACGAAATTTAATCGTTACAAATAATCTAAATCTCGTATATAAAATTTCATCGTTATATAAAACCGATTCGATTGACGCCAAAGAACTTCAACAGGAAGGATTTATTGGACTGATAAAGGCAGTCGATACTTTTGATTATAACAGAGGTATAAAATTTTCAACATATGCAGTTCAGTGGATTCGACAGGCAATAAGCAGATACATTGATAATAACAGCCGGACAATACGTTTACCGGTTAGATATATTTGTGACTATCGCAAATTTTCACGCTTAAAACAGCAATATATTCTGCAGTATGGAGCTGAACCTACCAATAAGTATTTGTCTGATAATCTTGGCCTTTGCAAACAGCGTATAGAACAGTTAGCTGATACTGCTAATATGAACATAATATCTCTCAACACACCTGACCGCACTGGCTCAGATAACTGCGAGGCCTCTATTCAGTTGCAGGATGTCATTGATGACTGCTCTGCTGTACTGCCGCTGCAGCAGATTGAGCTGGACATTGATATGAAAATGCTGCTCAAAAACATAGAGAGAATAACCACAGCTGAGGAATATGACATACTACTGTTGAGGTGCGGTTTTTATAACGACCGGCCTTATACTCTTAAGGAAACTGGAATTCAGTTGGGAATTGCACCGAATCAGGTACACCGTATTGAACAGCGGGTACTAAAAAGAATAAGAAAAACTGACTTTTTCAAAAACATACAGGATTTCAGAGAGTATCTTTATTAATCAGATAAAGAAAGGACATTTTTATGCGAAAAGTAAAGAAACTATTGGGTTTTATCCTTATTGGCGGAGCAGTCATTTGCTTAACTATGGCTGCAGTTGAATACATGAAATATGATGAAGCGATACAGGAATATGATGATATCGAAGAAACATACACTACTACTGAAGATTCTCCGGAAACTCCAGATATTGCTGATGAATCATTTTCAATTGACTGGGCATCGCTTAAACAGCAGAACGCCGATTTAGTTGGGTGGATTCGGATGGATACAGGCGCAAGTTATCCGATTGTGCAGGGCACAGATAACAGTTATTACCTTAAACACAGTTTTAATAATACTTATAGTATTAATGGTGCTATTTTTATGAACAGTCATAACAGTAGCAGCTGGGAAGATTACAATACTGTCGTATATGGACACAATATGAACAATGGAAGTATGTTCGGAAGCAATAAAAAATATAAAGAGGCTGCATATCTCAAGGAACATCCTTATTTCTATGTCTATATACCTGGCAGATATTACAAATATCGTATCTTTTCGACAGCGACTGTCAGGGAAAGTTCCGAAGCATATCAGACTGTATTCACCGGTCCCGCTGATTTTAATAACTATCTGGATGCGATGCTTAAACTGTCTTCTTATTCTGCTGGAGTTAAACCTGCATCAAACCAGCATGTTGTTACTCTGTCAACATGTACAGGTAAAGAAGATAAACGATTTATTATACAGGGATATTTAGAAAATGAGGTCATTACAAATGAGAAAATTCAAGAACAGTAAATTGGGGAAAATAATTACAGCAGTATTTTGTGTTGCAGTGCTGTCATGTACTATAGTTGTGTATATAGGCGAAAGAGTTAAAATTCATGGAGCATCTATGGAAACCATTTTAAAAGATGGCGATAGTGTCATAATAGATAAGGTATCATACCGATTTACCGACCCGGAGAGATATGATATTATCATATTTCCATCAAAGGAGCTTCAAAATGAGATTTTAATTAAGCGTATCATAGCCTTACCCGGAGAAAAGATTCAGATTAAGAACGGTCATGTATATATAGATGATATGCTGCTTGATTCTGATACATACAGCAGAGAATTAACAAATTTTGCCGGTACAGCGGATGAAGGTTTTACACTTGGGGCTGATGAGTATTTCTGTCTTGGCGATAATCGTCAAAACAGTGTAGACAGCCGTTACGATACAGTGGGATGCATAAAAAAATCTGATATCATTGGAAAGGCAGTATTTAGAGTGTTTCCTTTAAAGAATTTTGGAACAGTTAAATAAAGACAACAAAAAAAAGTGGGACATAATCATCTCACTTTTTTTATTTTGATGGCAGATAGTTATTCAGAAGTGTTCTTCGTTCTTCTGAACGGTCTGTCATGATTGCGGTCTGCATCGCAGAGCCTTCATTAATGATAAGCACACCCTTTTTAGCCCGCGTAACTGCCGTATACAGCAGATTTCTTACCAGCATAATTTGGGGTTCCATTGGCATTACAACGATTACATAAGGAAATTCGGACCCTTGTGACTTATGAATCGTCATTCCGTATGCGAGCCTGACTTCGTTAAGCATATCTCTTGTTAATGTAATCTCATTGTCTCGAATGCTGACAATAAGTTCGTTGTTGACAACAGCCTTAATGGTGCCAATATCTCCGTTAAAGTAATCCAGTGCAGGGTTATTCTGCATCATAATGATTTTATCATTTTCCTGAAACGTAGTCTTGCCGTATACCAGTCTTTTGGAACGGTTTCTCGGATTAAGAATCTTTTGAAGTGTCCTGTTGCAGTTGTCTATCCCTGAAAGTCCATCAAGAGCCGGACATAGAATCTGACATTCAAAGGGGTCTTTGGGATTATAGCATTTCTGCATGATTTCCATGATTTTTTCCAGCGATTCTTCCTCATTTTTAGTCTGGATGATTTGAAAATCCGGACATTCTTTCAGGTCTACGTTCCCGCTGTTGATTCGTAAAGCATTTTCAATGATTGGTGAGCCGCCTTTTTGACGAAATACTTCCGTAAGCATTATTTTTTGAATCACATCATCGCTTACTTTAAGCAGGTCATGCAGAACAGCTCCAGCCCCAACAGATTCAAGCTGATGGATGTCACCAACTAAAACCAGTGTCGTCCCTGACTTAATCGCACCTAACAGCATGTCAAACAATTCGATATCCGTCATGGACATCTCATCAACGACAATTAAATCCGCTTCAATAGGATTGGAAGCATCTTTATGTACGATATCATGTCCATAAGGTCTGTAGTCAAGCAGGCGGTGAATAGTCACAGCTGGCATTTCTGTTGATTCAGCCATTCTCTGTGCAGCTCGGCCTGTCGGAGCACACAGTTTTATAACATGGTCCGGATGCATTTTCTGATAAGCAAGCAGAATGCCTTTTATGGTCGTGGTTTTGCCTGTTCCTGGTCCGCCAGTAACAATCTTTACTCCGCGCTTACGCAAAACAGTAGAAAAAGCCTCTCTTTGCTGCGTACCATAATGCATTCCACATGCCTTTTCAGCATACTCCACCAGCCCGGAATCATAGGGTTCCAGTTCCTGATTTTCTGACAAACGCAGGATATTCTTTGCTGTATTGATTTCTGCCTCATGCAGCCGTCTGCTGTATATAGCCTCAACACCGTCAATACATTCACTCTGTATATCACCGCTAATTGATGATATCGCAAGACTCATCGGTATAGTACTGTTTTCATATGCACCTTTTCTAAGCGTATAATTAAGTGCTTTGAAAAATCCGTATTGAGAAATCCATGTATGTCCTGAATTTCCAATTCGATTGATAGTCTGCCGGCATGCTGCTTTTATCCTTTTTTTAGATACTGCTGTTGCGCCGGATGCTCTGCTGATTTTGTCACATTCTTCAAAAGTTAATCCAACTTTTGCGCCGGAAATATAAGGATTAGTTGATATTTCATTAAATGCATTGTCACCATAAAGTTTAACTGCTTTGACACAATAAGCATAAGATATATGCATTGGTGCAAGAAAAGCAAACAGTTTTCTTTCTTCGACAGTACTGTTTATTATCGAAATCATGTTTTCGGCAATTTCTCTTCTAATGCCGATATCTCGAACCAGTCTTTCGGGAGCATCTGATTTCTTAGCAAAATCAAATATGTCTGCCCCATAACAGGATACAATTTCTACAGCAGTCTCATAATTAATATCCGGCAGAGACGCCAGATATTTAATCGTTGTCGTTTCTTCTCCGGTTGCTTCAACAATATCCAGTATTTTAAAATCCCAGCATAATCCCTTGTGATGTCTATCCATGAAATAACCAGTAATTTTTACGGGCGTATATTCTCTGTAAAACGGTACATTATATAACGAACCGTCACAGAGTATTAAATTCCATGTCTCGTCTTCCTTAGTACTTTCATTTCTTTTAACAATCTGACTCTCGGACTGCTCCTTGAGTACCAGTTTTTGCTTTGTGGCAATTTTGAAGTATGAACCTCCGTTCTTTTCATTTCTCCATAAATAATTCACAAAATATCCGTAGAAAACAGTCTGAAGCGCCGCATCTTTATTTTCTACATTGCTTTTGCAAATAGTGTCATTCTCATTTATCATTAACGATTTCTCCTTTCGTCACTAATCAAAATCTAATAATAGAATGTGTGTGGCGTACATAACTTAAAAAGCATCGGCAAAAACCGATGCAATAAAAAATGACCTGAATTCTAATTCTATGAGATTTTCGCTATGTCTCTTGAAACCATGCTCTGATGATGTAGTCCATCTTTGATTGATGTCTGGATAATACCGGCAGCTGCGATTATATCCCCTTCGCAGCACTGCTGCGCCGTATCTGACTGACGTCTAAAACATGTTACATCACAGCGGTTTATTCTGCTGCCGTCATTTACTGCGACCGTCAATATCGTAATATCTGGTTTAGGGGAATAAATATGTACGATTTCTCCGGAGATTAATGCAATATTCTTATCTGGTGGATAACCGCCATCACCTTGTAATTCTTCCAGTTCAAAATAGTCAACCAGCATCCTTTGAGTTAAATGAATTTCATCACCTGAAAATTCCTGTCGATGCTCAAAAGTTCCGTCTTTTTTCCGAAATACCCTGCTGTGAATGTGTGCTTTGACCGTGGCCCGGTCCCCGGCACGATATCCAGCAGTCATGTCTGCCGGAAAAACAAATCTAGGAAATGCTTTTTTCCCGTTTCCTCCATCACTCACGATTTGGACTGTCGATGTCTTTCTTCCAGAATTTATCATTACTATCGTTCCACTGACAGTAATTTGATTAGTTGCTTCTACCATATAATTTCTCCTTTACTGTTTTAGTCCAGGTTTTCCTGGTTTCTAATAATAGTATGTATGATTTCTAATGGCAAAGGAAAAAGCCAGAGTTTCCTCTGACTTTTAGCTCATGAAAATCTTTTCAATCCCATTAATCTGATTAACAGCTTCGATTGTGTCTGTATGGTCAACAGTGCCTAAAAAGACATGTTCATATGCTTTGTCATCAGCAATCAGACTCATAAGAGACTTTACACATTTTGCATCCAGACGGTCAAGATTATCAATTACCAGATACTTGCCTCCAGTGACAGCCTGTATAACACTCATCATGAGATATGCAACAAAAACAAACTCTCCAGTGGATACAGAACTCATTGGGATAAATCCATATGCATCTGCGTCATGAGGTTTTACAAGGAATTCAATTCCTTCTTCACATGTAATCTTAATCTGGAATCCATCTCTTAGTACTTGAGCTTTTTGATTGCACAGTCTTTCAAATGGAATCAAAGCCTGTTTAAGAATAAGCGAACGAACCCCATATTTAATATCTAGTGCCTGTGCTCCAAATTCGCATAAAGAAGAGTCTTCCTGTATTTTCAGCTTCTCCTGTCTATATTTTTTCACCATTTCAAATGAAGCAAGAATAGATATCTTTCTATTGATTTCCTCTTTCTCTTTGGTAAAATCAACAGCAGTGATTTCTGCAGGTTTTTCTGGTAATTCAGGAATGATAAATTCCTTTATCTGTTTTTCATAACTTTGTTTTTGATTAAATGCAATAACGTTCTGCTGATATTTTTCAATCCTTCTGTCAAGCCTTGCAATCTGTTCTTCACATCGTTTTATAAAATCGTTCTGCTCCTTAACTGCCAGTGAGTTTTGTCCAATAAGCGCAATCAGTTCATTTTTGACTCCTGATTTATCTGTCGTACAAGTCAGTTTTTCGCTGATTGGGCATACAGGTTTATCAAGGTTAGCCAAAGTTCGATTAAGCATCTCCATATTTGAATTTAGTGTAGCAACCGTTCGATTTGACTGATTCACTGCATCCTGAAACTGAGTTCGGTTAGATTTCGCTTTTTTCAATATTGATTCATCAGGTCTAACAACATCTTTGTATGATTCATATGCTTTTCTAAGCGATTCAAGCCTCTTTTGAGCATCTGTACGAATCTTTACTGCTCTGTTATAATTCTCTACTGCTTTTGAATGATTTCTGTAATCTGTTTCTTTCTTGGCAATGTTATAAAGGGCGGTTTCAAGATGTTCCTTTTTCTCATCCGGCAGTGTCTGTTCATCAAATACGCATCTTGCTGTTACTGCTTTTAAGTCGGCATTTACCCTCTTTCTCAAGTTGTAAATATCTTTATATGCTTTGTCGATGGCATCGAGGCTAAACTGAGCCGGCATAGCTGGAAATCTTTTCTGCAGGAATGTACGTTCTTTCTCAGTAACAGGCTTTCCATTTTGCTGTTCAATAAGTTTAATCATGGCGTCAAAATTTATTTGAACAGGCAGGATAGACAAAAACAGCTCTGTCAAATCTTTTTTGGATAATGCCCTAAAATAATCAACACTGCTTAACGCATCAAAAAGAGTAGATTCAACCCCGCATCTGGTCCGTAGAAATTCATTAACTGCTTTTGCAGAGGCATTTTTACCGTTACATTTGCAGGTGATTCCATCTTCCTTTCGAGTACGGCTTATAGAAGAACCGTCTTCAAAAACAACTGTAACTGTAGCCTCATTCGATTCATTGTCAGTTGTACTGATATCGCTTTTTTCAGCTTTTCCACCCAGCGCAAATCTAAGTGCCTCCAGAACTGAAGACTTACCGCTTCCGCATTCTCCGATAAATACATTGATTCTTTCTGGATTAAGGGTCATTTCAGTTATTCCCCTATAACCTCTTATTGAAATTTCTTTGATTTTCATTTTTCATTCTCCTTTTCATCTGTAATTTCAATTCTACTAATAGTGTGGATTCACTGCGTTTCAAACAAAAAATCTGGACAAAAAATCCTGTCCAGAAGAATTGGAATATTTTCTCTTCATTCATACTATTTGTGTAGCGGAAGAAAGTCAGTAATATGACTACATCCGATACAGTATTCTGTAACGAAAAAATAAGGAGGAAATTGAATGAAAACATCAGATTTTAAAACAAAGACAATTATTGAAGCAAGAAATTTTCCACGCCCGGAAGGACACTGGCCACTTGGGCTGGATATTGGATATTCCGCTGTAAAAGGCATGTCGCCAAATAAAGTGTTCTGCTTCCCGGCTTATGCTAGAGAAATTCCTCAGAATCGTGAGATTTTGAAAACGGCTGACGATTCCGATATCAGATATCTGGATGAAGACGGAATGTGGTCTGTTGGAGCACTTGCATATGACGAACTGTATGCTAAAACAGCAGACGACAGCGACGAAGAGCTTTACGGTCGAAAAAGATATTATTCTAAAATGTTTAAGGTTATCTCTCTTACCGGGATTGCTATTGGACTGATGGCGAATGCATTTGGGTCTCCACGGCATAAAAAGATTTCCATTCAGGGCGGACTCCCAGCAAAATACGATGCAGACGGAGAACTTGTTCGGGATGTCTTATCTGGAACGCATCGGTTTGAAATCCAGTTAGGGAAAGGTCAATGGCAGAAATTTGAATTTACAGTATCAGGCAATGATATATACTTTATGGCTCAGCCGCTCGGAGCCCTGCTCTCAGCTTCCATTGATAAAAATGGAAAACAGCTGCCTACAGCAGGCCGCTATTTCCGTCAGAATTTAATTATTTTTGACCCGGGCTTTGGAACTTTGGACGAATATACAGTTACCCGCGGACAGGTGACTGATACCGGAACGTATCCCGAACTTGCAATGAAAGAGGTTTTTAGAAGAACTTGTCGTGATATCAAAAATCAGTACAACTATGAAATTACTATTCCTGAACTGCAGAATCATCTTGAAACGGGAACTATCAAGGTTGTTGACCGAAAGCAGATGAAATCAAAGAAATATTCCATCGAAGATATTCTTGATAAAAACCGCATCGGTGTATGCCGCGACGCAATTGAGAAAATGAAGTCAATCCATGATTATTTCTCTAAATGTGACTGTATCATTGCTACCGGCGGGACTTACGATGCATGGGCCGATGAATTCAAAGAGACATTCAAGGATATGGAAGATTTGATGATTGTACCTGCAAACATCAATGATACCTCACTCTCAAATGTATTTTCAATCGTCCGAGGTTACTATTTCTTCCTTGTCAACCAGCTTAAACGCAACTAGGAAAGGGGGAATAACCCATGAATGTAATTGTAAGATTCTACTGGCAGCATGACCTTGACTTAGTTGCATTAGCAATGCATCCGGATTTTGACATGGGTCCACAGTTTAAACGGGCTGTCATCGCATATGCACACGGAGACGAGGAATTTAGAATTCCTCTTCCCCGCAGCATGCCGTATCGAGTAGAACTGGACAACTGCTGTACACACTTTAGATTGACTCCGGGCAAGGATGATGATGTTATAGAATTCCTAAATGGATTCCGGACAGGATTCCGTAATTCCATCATGAAGCAGATATTCAGACAGTTTCTCGAAGGCATCTATATGGACCCGTACTTAAATGAAGATACTTTCCGCTCAAAGTCCCGCGTACACGGGAAATCGGCAGCAAAAACCGAATCCTCCCCCAAAAAACGCAGGACTGAAGCGCAGCCGGTGAAAAGAATACAAAAGAAAATCATCATTCAACCAGCAGATAAAACTGTTTCAAATGAAACCTTGCCATTGTCAGCTGTCAGTGCTGATATAGAGACTGCTGTTAACAGCACCGTCCATCCTGCTTCTACTGTTACAGAAAAGACGGCTGAAAAAGCAGAAACAACCAGCATTGAAGCACATACATCTGCAATAATCACAGATATGAAAACAGTCGAACCGATAATTGATTTGGCTGAAGAAGAAACAGGGTTTGAAGATGGTGATGGATTTGACCTTTTTAGCTCTGTCGGAAGCATGATGCAATAAGAAAGGAAACATTATTATGAGTGATAGAAAAAACTACTTCAATAAAAAAGATGTTTATACTGATAAAATCGAACCGCTGATTAATCAGCTGAAGAAAGCATGCAATCTGGAAAAAATGCCAATGTTTATAACTGTTGCTGTACAAAATGGGCCAAAGGGAACTGAATACAAATCAGACATGATTCTTTCAAGCAGTGACATCAAACTTACAGATAACCGTATTTCATCAATACTTTTGAAAATCAACGGCTTTGAAGATAAATTCCCAGCGCATATCAATAAAGATATCCAGGAATTACAGGAATATCTCGACAGAATCACTATCGAGACAAGCGGTGACAACAAATCCATACGGCCGGATTTCGAGCTAAAAGACAGCCGTATACCGGATTTGTATCGTATCATTGAAGGCGGCACTACTGCAGTCCCTCCTAGAGAAATTATTGAAACGCCGATTACTTCTGAGGAAGCTGATGCTATTTCAACTGCACAGAATTCCATTTTGCCAGAATCCAAAAAAGACTTGGAATAGTTCCAGGTCTTTTTTTGGACAAATAATAAGCATGGTTTGTTATTTTAAGTATGCATCAAGTATTTTTTGGGTCTTTAAAGAATCTTTATGTAGTAATATCCCCTTATCTTCCAGTATATCCATTACTGTCTGACGATTAGTCTGTGCCGCATCAAATGTATCCTCCTTAAATGATATCTCAGTTATACATTCTGTTGTATCGGTACTTTCTGTATACACGGGCCATACTTCTATATCCACATCGATATCGAATATTGTTCCCTCATATTTATGATAATAAATGGGACCGCATTTTTTACCATTTTCGATTGTGTCTTTTCCCCAGTTACTGCCAGACCAGTTTTCCAGTTTACCTGGCATGTTATCTTTTAATATTTTAATTGCAGCTTTTTTATTTGGCAGCTCCATATCATCATAATCTTTATTAGACTCCTTTTTGTTGTTACTTAGACTGAGTGTCATTTTTTCATACCCCCAATCGACTTGTGCCTCATAATTGGTATCAGAAATATCGAATCCTTCTTCGTTAGCCAGTGATAAAGCAGCATCAATATCACCATTCTCTATTGGATATCTTTTTTTATATGTTAAATCAAAATTATCCTTATCTTCTTTTATTCTTAGCCGATTATTCCAGCCTTGATTGGAAAAATCATATTCGGGAGTCTCAATGTATAATACTCCTACAGTATTATATTTTTTACCGGTATTAAAATAGTCCCGATATTCACTGTTTAATTCATAATCACTGTTTAGTACCTGGTCTGAATCAATAAGAAATTTCAATTCGTAATTTGGTACAAGATTTTCCTTAGCATGAACCGTGGTCACGAATGATACATTCAACGCACAGATTACAGCCGCCAGTCCAACAAAAAATCTTTTCATCCTTTTCCTCCTCTAAATGCTTAATTTGCTTCTTACCGTTGCTTCTACTACTGATTCCCTATTATTTTCTATTTTCTCTGGTGAATGATACAATATCACTTTTCTAAATGAGTTCTTTTTCAGAATTTTTACGACTTGCGAATATCCCATATGGACAGGATAATCCAAAACATTTGCCATATTATTCCTTATGAGAAAATCTGAATATGTATTTTTATATATATGTCCTGTAAATACAATATCACCTTTTAGTCCTATTACTTTGTTTGCAAGAGCTTGTGTGCAGTCATTACTTAGTTGGGCATCTGATGCAAAAAGTACAGCAGGTACGCCATTCCAATTGTTCAAAAGATTTATTGGAATACTAAATGTCTTTTTGTACCATGATTTATATTGTTTGGTCATTTGACAAGCTAAAATTTCATCTAAGTAAATTGAAAGTTCCTCGCATTCATCTTGGAATAAGTCTATAATTTCTGTTCCCCTGCCATACTTTGGTACAGGTAGAAGAACAATTTTGTTATTCTTAATACTTTCGAGTACGAAGGAGCGAATAGCAGTTCTGTTATCCTGATTATCAAAAGAAGTATTTCCTCCACCGCAATCTAAAACTGCAAAATCCGCATATAATCCACTCAACTTATCGCATTTATAAATACTGGATTCTTCCGAATAATCACCTGAGAATAAAATACTTTTATTTTCAAAATTGAGAAGATACCACAGACTCCCTACACAATGGCCACTCTTTCCATAAGTAACATAAAGATTATCTGAGATTGTGAACCTATTATAATTTTGTACTGGTAATGATAAGATTTGCCATTGACTGTATTTTATCAGTGACTGCTGCCTTGTTTCTTCAGAGCAAATAATTATACCTTGAAAACCATTCCCTATCAACCAGTTAACTGCACCAGCATGGTCCTTATGAGAGTGAGTTAAAAATAAAAATTGAATACTTTGTATTTGCTGTTTAGTTAAATAAGGATAGCAATATGAGTCGTCTTCAATTGCTCCGCAATCAACCAATATTGAATAACTATCCCCAGTAATCAGAAAACTATTTCTACCATGTTCATTACATCCGCCTGCAATATATAAATTCATACTCAGTATTTTTTCCTCGCAGTCACTTGATTTAAGATAATCAGTAATGTTGTTGTTAACAGCACGCAGATTAATGCCATTGCCATTGCAACAGAGGCGCTTCCCTGTTCAAATTCTCTTACTATAAAAGTAGACACAGTTTGAACATTTGGAGGGGAAATAAGACTTGCGCCGACCAGCTCACGAAAAACAATAATGAAAATCATCATCCATCCCTGCAAAACCCCACCCTTGATAAGTGGTAACGTTACATGCAGAAACACATATCTTCGACCCCCGCCGCATATTTTACCTGCTTCAAGAAGTGAATCTCCAGTCTGCATCAGAGACGAGCTTACATATTGAACCGAATAAGGGAGGAACATTATGACATATACCAGAACCATGAAACCTAACGTATTATATAAAGGAATCCATTTGTATATTTTGTTCCAGAAAAGCATCATACCTATTACAAGAACAATATTAGGCAGCATTTCAGGCAAAAGAGCTTCTACTTCAATCAGTTTTTTCCATTTTTTTGCTTTTCTAATCAGAACAACCAGCAATGTACCGATTATGCTCGCTATTGTTGCAGATGCCACTGCTAAATAAAGGCTTGTCGTCATTGCTTCCCACCCTTTATTGTTTTTGGTAAAGAGTTCTACATAGTGGCTGAACGTAAAATTCCCTGCTGCAAGACCATAGCCTCTCAATTTGATAAGAGAGGTAGCGATTACGGAAAAATACGGTATCCCAATGGATAGAATTATTATAACAAAGATGTATAAACCACCAAGTGTTTCAGTTAATTTACTGCACATATACATACTTTCCCGCTTTCCTTTGCCGCCAAGCAGATTATATGTATGTTTTGAAGTTGTATTGTTCTGAATCCACCACATAATCATGCAGATTAAAACCAATATACTTGATAGACTTGACGCTTTGCCAAAATCAATTGGAGAAGTTGAAGCATAGCGATGGATGTCTGTTGTAAATACATAGAATCCTATTCTATTCCCTATCGTTGAAGGCGTACCATATTCCGACAGCGTCTTTACAAAAACCAGCAGTATTGCTATTGCATAATTACCAGTTAATAACGGCAGCATAACTTTTTTCATCCGATAAATAAAGCTTGCCCCGCCTACTGCTGCGCTTTCTTCAAGATTCATTCCTATATTTAGAATTGCATTCTTAATCATTGTCGTCATAAATGGAAAAACATGAAAGCTCATAGCCATTACAAGACCGCCAAGTGAAAAGAATTGTTCTGATAAACTGCCAGTATAAGGAAAAAGCTGCTGAAACAGTCCTCTTTTTTGCATAAAAAGAATCCATCCCATTGAGGATATGTATGGCGGTGTCATAAAAGGAATCATTAATACAATGTCTAGCCACTTAAATTTTGAGAATCTTGTCCTTGCAAGTAAAAATGCCAATGGAGTTGAAATAAAGGTTGAAACTAATACAACCAAAATTCCAAGAATCAGTGAATTTGTTATGGTTGTAACATTTCCCTTTGAAAGTACTGTTAAAAATGCAGTTTTTAAATCTAAGCGACCATCTACGATGACCGCTTTACTAAAGACAGATACAATCGGGAGAATGATTAAAACAAAGAGCAGAAAAAATAGTGTGAAATATATTGTGACTGCCCTTTTATCCGAAAATTTCTTCACTCCAGTATCTCCTTTACTGACAGATTTCATTCAGCTTAGATGCGATATCATCTGAATTTGACATCATTTTATTCCAGTCAAGGTTTTCAAAGGTGGGGATATCTGATACATTTGTACGATTGTCGCATGTAATATCAGTACGTCCAGGCAGCAGGTAAGCATCACTGACCATTTTTTGAGCTTCATCAGACATTAAGTAATCAATAAAAGCTTTTGCATTTTCTACATTTTGGCTGCTTTTCATAATCATAGCCGGTCTTGGATTAATAACAGTACCAGATTTTGGATAATATATGTTTAGCGGCTCACCTTTTTCAATACTGGAATATGCATTATAATCAACCCCAGCTACCAGTATCCCCTTTTCACCTGTAGTAACACTCTCAAGTGCCGCTTTATTTGCCCCTGCAATCATTAATCCATTATCTGCCATACCTTCCCATGCACTCCAGTCATTGTCAGTAGCATTCATATAACCGGATAGAAAATCCTTGCAAGAACCGGATTTTTCCGGGTCTGGCACTGCAATCATATCTTTATATTTACTATCTGCTAATTCAGACCAATCGGCATCTAAACTATCTATTACCGTGGTGTTGTATATTACACCGACAGCAGACGCACTTGTACCAAACAGCATGCTGTCTTCATCAACCCAATCAGTATACAGTTTATCAGCATTTCCCGCTTCCGGATAGCTTTGTATCTCTCCATCCTCTTTCATAGAAAGCCCATCTGACCACGAAGCAAGAACAACAACATCTGCTACGGGATTTTCTTTTTCTGTTTCAAGTCGTGCCAGTATTTCGCCTGTAGTCCCTTCAAAGAGATTGACTTTAACACCTGTTTGCTTTTCAAAACCTTCGACATACGCAGTATTTAAATCAGTTGGACTTGGCATATAGACCGTAACGGAACCGCTAAGTTCAGGTGATGCTGTTTCATCCGAATTTACTGCTTCCTGGTTATTTGATGGAGCATCATCAGATGTATTGTCGTTTGAACCACATCCCATTAATCCCATTGTCATTGCTGTTATTATTGTCGCAATCAATAATTTTCTTTTCATTTCTTATCTCCTTATGTAGTTAAATTGTAACCATATCATTTTCATTAATATAAACGGATATTTCAGAACCTATATTATATCGGTCTGACGACTCAATCATCCAGCGCTTCCCCTGCACATCTAAGTGGAGATTATATTTTTCTCCTAAAAACTCGATACTGTTTACAACAGCTGGAAATTCTTTATAACCATCCTTATTGCTTAGTACGGCCGCCTCAGGTCTAAACATACAATCATTTGCCACCCAATTCGATTTGCCAATAAAATTGGCGATAAAGCGTGTCTCGGGATTATGATATATGGTCTCTGGTTTCCCCTGCTGCTCAATTTTCCCTTTATTAAGAACAATAATCCAGTCACTCATACTCATTGCTTCCATCTGGTCATGCGTAACAAAGACAGCTGTAGTATTTAATTTTTTAGTCAGTTTTTTGATTTCCAGTCTCATTTCTTCCCTGAGAATTGCATCCAGCGCCGAAAGCGGTTCATCAAACAAAATACAATCAGGGTTTGTTACAATTGCTCTGGCAAATCCAACCCTTTGCTGCTGTCCTCCTGATAATTGTGATGGATATCTGTTTTTATATTCTGACAGTTGAACCGATTTCAAAGCTTCACTTACTCTTTCATCTAAATTGGAAGTGTCTCTTCTTGCCCGCAGACCAAATGCAACATTCTCGAAAACACTTAAATGTGGCCACAATGCAAAATCCTGAAACACAAATCCAATATTTCTTTTTTCCGGTGGAATATTAATCTTTCTTTCATCTGAAAAAACGCATGTCCCATCATACCATATCTCACCAGAGTCCGGTTTCTCAAGCCCAGCAATCATCCGAAGTATTGTAGTCTTCCCACATCCTGATGGCCCCAGCAATGTCGTAAAATCATGATTCTCAATTTCAAGATTGAGACCTTTAATAACCTCGACTTTGTTATATGATTTGCATATATTACTCATTATTATTTTCAATTTCTCTCCTCCTTCCTCAAACTGTATTGTAATTGATTATCGTAAAAAGCATTATCATGTTTATGTAAAATGATTGTAAAGCACCTGTATTCAAAAAAAACAGCCTATGACATAAATGCAAAAAAAGACCTGGAACAGTTCCAAGTCTCTCTCTGTGGTTTATAAAGTAGGATTTATCTTATGATTTATTCGTACTTCTTATTATTCATTTGTCAAATTAAAAAGCTTAAGAATTTCGTAATTGTCCAGCATCCCAGCCATATAATAAATTGTGTGCCGGTCAAAATCTGCCTCATCTCTTCTGGCAATGTAAGTATTAATTACATCCATTTGTTCCTTGGGCAGCTTTAATGCCATCACTTCTTTGTAAGCCTTTTGCTGCAGCTGATATCTGACCTGATACTCTCTGTCATTATACAGCAGGATGTTTGAAGTTTTATTTTTCAGGCTGTCTATGCCAAGTTTCTGAAGTTCAACCAGTTCGTGCATATCAGGTATCGCATTTTTTAATGATTCACCAAGCTGCAGGAATCGTCCATATTCAGTATGCTCTTTCTGAAATAATTCTATTTCTGCCTTGTCCATTGCTGCAATCACCTTATCATCTAGTTTCTTACTGTCATTCATCATTGTACTTTCCATTATTATTACTTCCTTCCAAAAGAATATATGTTTGTGTATTTACCTTTGTCCTACTTGATAACTTTACAATTATTGTAACAACAATATTGCCACCTAGCAATAAAAACAAATCGTAAAATTAATACATGTTTCGACAGCTTAATATGCTATTTCATGACAAAATATGCATGTTCAGAACTTATGTTTGTGTATTTGATATTGTACATTTATCTTTGCCTTTTACGCTAGAACTTATATTTTTTGTCTATTAAGTCTACACTATATATAGCTTCATTTAGATATAATAGACAGGAGGGTACATAGTTGATTGAGGTCAGATATGGGCATATTAAGATAAAACTGGAAGAAATGATTAAGAAAAACGGCATCAGTAAAAATAAATTGTCTCACAGGGCTGAAGTACAGAGGAGTCAGATTAATGCCTACTGCAGCAATTCTGTGTCAAGAATTGACTTAGGCGTTCTGTCGAGATTATGCACTGTGTTTGAATGCAGGATTGAGGACCTGCTTGAGTTTGTTCCTGCGGAAGAGTCTTCCGAGATTTTTAAAGAAGCAGACTAAAAAGAAAAGACTTGGATTATTTCCAGGTCTTTTTCTATGATACTCAGTCTACACAGGTTTTTCCTTCATCTCCTTATTCAGCCATTTCAAGAAATCTTTGTCATCCCAGTGCTTCCCCACTTCATGAATAAATCCAGATAAAGGATAGAAATGTGCCCGCTTTATAATATACAGGATTTGACAGGATTCAATCTTTTTGTCCGGCGTCACCTCAAGATACTTGATACCAGCACTGTTTTCTAAATCATGTGCTACTTCTCCAATAAATGCGTTTATTACATTGTTTGCTTCTCCGTATTTTACAAGCGTATCATTATTAATCAGTAATGCAATCTTCTTACTCATTTCATACTCCTAAACTTTAAATACTGGAATGCAGTCTCCACAGAACAAACATATCCGTCATCTTTTAATTATCCTGTTTTCTGCATATTTTCTTTCCAAATATATTTTGATAAGTCTGCAAATTCGCTATTCTTCATCTTATCGAGCCTGCAAGGGTCATGTGCATAGGACATCACTCTTTCAAAATCCAAATTATTTTTCTTCATCCCAAATGGAAGGACCAGAGAATTATAGTATTCTCTTGTCATATAAGAAATATCATACTGTTTATCTTCCATCAAGATTTTATGATTTCTCTGAAACTCATTATAACTGAGTACAGCCAAAATCACATCAAGAATATAGCGGTTTACTCTTATTTCTGATGGACTGTCACGCCACCCGAACAGTTCGTTTCCTCCCGGCAGATAAAAGCTTCCATTTTCATAGCAGAGAAAAATATCTGCTGGTTTTGTTGCAAGCTTATAAAACTCCTCATAATTCCACGGATGTTTGACCCATTCAGAATCATAATTGGCCATCCCCAATTTTTTATCTGAGTATATGCGCTCAGAAAAATATTGAAATGACTTGGAACTGTCAATTGTCTTTACTGGAATAAAATGGTATCCTTCATACTCAAAAATGTCTTTATTGTCTATCATTGTTTGTTATTCTCCTCTTTTTTCTTATACGTCTGTGGTGATTTTGAACTCTCTCCTGCCCATAGGTATAGAAACAGATGTAGTCCCATCATAAAACTCTAAACATCCTATAAGCTCAAATAAACCGTCATATACGTCATGCTCACTGTATAACTGGACAGAAGATAAATCTGCATGTATGAGCCTGTTTATTTGTCCATTGGCATATTCACCATTAAAGTATACTCCTCTATATAAAGCTTCAAATCCTGAATTTGTCCTTAAAATCTCCGATGAATCCCAGGCTACCAATATGATTCCTTCTGGAGTATTCATTTCTATGGATTCTATTACAACATCATCTATATCTGCTGTTGCCTGAATTTCTAATAACATCCCTGTTTTCCTGCTTTCAGCATTTTATAATAGACATCATCCAGTCTATACTTTTTGACAAAGGCATAAGCTTCCGGTTCACAGCCGTCAATTATGTTATGTACTGTCGTGATGTTATCACTTCCTGCTTTCATCTGGTTAATTGCCAGTATTTTATTTTGTGCACTTGGGACATTCTTAGGAAAGCGCAGGAAATAGAACTTCCAGTGCTCTCCTTCTTCAACAGTTCTGTCAAGGATGTTGAACAAAAGTCTATACATCAGTGATTCATTTAATTTGAGAGGAATCATCAAGAAATCCATTATCTGCATCGGTTCAAAATTTCTATTTAAAATATCCAGTCTTAACGGCGGAGCTTCTGACTCAGTCAAATCAGTATTCAGATGATAAGGCTGTTCGAATCTTTTTTCAAACCACCGAGCTATTGTTTCAAACTGTGTTCCTTTGTCAAAGCCATTCCAGGCAGTATCCAGTTTCCAGTCTTTAAGATGATTCTCCATCTCGTCTTTAAGAGATTTTATCCAGCAGTCTTTTTCGATTCCAAATAACCCTTCATGATTCTGAAGGTCATCAAAATCCTCCACATATGCCTCTGCTCCGTCAGGGTAAAGTTTCAATATGGCAAGCTTACCAAAATACTTTACAGCAGCATCTTTCCGCACCGGATACATACCGCCCCAGCAGTAACCGTAATCAAACATATCACGCTTTGTAATTCTTCCATCAGGCAAATAATTATGATATCCTCTATTTCTATTGTTTTTCATTTTTTTTCTCCTTTTTACTCATGCTTAGTCTCCAATATGTTTATTCGTCAGTATGAACAGATTCCAGATTCTATTGCCGTCAATCAGCGGTCTGTAGTGAATCTCCTCTACATCAAATAATTCAAATACTTTAGTGTTTTTACCAAGGCCACTCAAAATCACAGTATCAAAATCATGTGCAAGTGCCTCGTAATCATTAATAAAATATTCAAAACACATATTAGAAACAGCAAATCTGCATCCATCGGGAATTTTGCATGGATATTTTTCCGTAAGGTACATACACTTGTCAATGTTCCATTTAGGGCTGTCACCACTAGACTCAATTCCAATATACCCGAGATTTTCCTCAAGAAATGCTTCGCTTTGATGACCATATGCACATCCAATATCAACAACTGTATCAATGCCATGCTCGCACATATAATCCGTACAGAAATCATAGAAATCATCAAGCTGTATAACATGTTCCAGACAATCCAGTTCCATTGCAGTAAGACGGTATTCATCTTCCGAAATGCATTGACTTAAAGCTTTATCTAAATGCTTTTGGTGTTCCATCAGGGTATTTCTCCAGGATAATGCTTTCTCCTTCTCCTTTCTTGCAGAAACCGGAGTTATTGGTCCGGAATCTAAAGTTTTTGTGTAAATGTTGCGTATCATTTTTTTCTCTCCTTCCATCTTATATTAGTGTTTCATAATTAGTGTGTCTGATGGGGCATCTCGATAAGAAAAACAATAGTCCCAACCATAAAAGATTAGGACTAAGAGATATAAAAGCGTTCTATGGTCGCATATTATCAGCAGGCTTTTCATGAATACATTCATTTTTTCCAAGTGAATCTATTTCCCTGGAAACCTCGGTCATTCTTTCTATACTGCGATAATTCCTCCTTGCTGCTTTTTGACGTTTAGTATAACCTTCATCCTCACTCAGAATGATTTCATTTTCATCTGTTTTGCTATTCATATATATTTCTCCTCTCGGTTTTAAACTTATACTAATATTATGCATGTTTATGTTTTCTCAAGCAAATTTCTGGACACGAAAAAAGGCTCCTCACTGGAAGCCTTTTAGTGTATATTAATTCATTGTTATGAGTATTTATTCACATTACATTATCTTGTTTATTTTTTATTACTAGCAAAAATAGTTGAAATTGATGCTTTTGCAACAGTACCAAACTATACTAAGCAGTGCTTATTAATACAAATATATCCTGTTTTTGAGGATTGTCTGATACTGTGAAGAACTGCTTAACACGCTATTTCATACACATCCGGAAAGCACATGGCAAAGCGGATCTCTACGTCATTCTTATCTTTCATTACAGAGTTGACTTCACCACCGATGTAACGGGCAGCCTTGTCAACTTTCATTAAAATTTCATCGCTTAAAGCTAGAGTTCTCATAGTATTCCTTTCAGAGGTTATTGTATCAACATTGTGTTAAGCAGGGAAAATCCCCCACAATATTCCTATTATATACGGAATGGTGGGGGATTTCAAGGGAGAGTCGGATAGTTTGCAGTTTTTATCTGACAGTATCAGGCTGTAAAAGCGTGAGTAATGTTTCGTATACATATGTATTTTCTCTGACGATTATAGAAAGTTCCTCTTTGGCCTGATTCAGCTGGTGAAATAAATTACGGACATCAGATCTGCCTTCTTTGAAATGTTTTGAACGCAGATATCTGTTCTGATCATAGTAATATCGTTCGTCCAATATGATAACAAGACGTTTTATGTCTCTCACGGCAGTAATCTCATATTCATAACCCTGATGTATATAATCTTCCAGTAAGGCAGCCGTCTCCTCTTCATTATTTGCATATACAACAGAAACATGCGGATAGGGTTTTGAGGTTTTTCTGTCTGTAAGGTGTATCATATTCTGGATAAATGAGGAAAGTTCCGCATTGGTACGGATGCGGTTGGTTAAGTGAAACATCTGGATTTCCGGCAGGTTTTCTATGAGTTTTAATGTATTTACCCCTAATTCTTCAGGACATATGGCATCTTCGGAATCGCTGGAAAATATTACAGGAAACTCCCCCTCCGATTGCGTTAACAGAATCTGCAGTTTTTCTGAAGAAAGCAAATGTGCTTCGTCTACCAGAACTGCACTGTAATGTTTCAGCTCTGTATTTTCGGTCAGCTGATTGTCCGAAAGAAAAGCAATACGTTGTAAACGTTTATGCAGTATTTTCCATTCTTTTCCGGCATTGCCGCAGTGAATCATGCATATCTGCTGACGCCTGGACAGTTTCATGGCGATATCATAGAGAAGCAATGTTTTTCCTGTTCCGGGAAGTCCGGTAAAACAGAAATATTCGAACCGGCTGATACGGAGTTTCTTTAAGATCTGGCGCTGGATATCCCGCTGCTGGGAAGTCAGGAAGTATTCTTTTTTCAGGAAACGGGCCGGTTCTGTGATGGGGGAAATCAGATATAGTTCGGCCTGAAACAGATCGTCAATATTCCCCTGATAATCACTGCTCTCCTTTTGCAGTGATCCGCACAGCTCTGTCCAGTCGGCTTCTGCAATATGATCATGATTGGTAAGCCTGACAAGGCGATTCTGACTGCTGATATACGTATAAGACTGTATGGAGCGTCCGAGAACGGAAAGGTAATAACGGTTCTGCATAAGCTGTTTACGAATTGCCTCCTCAGATACAGCTCCGCTTTTCAGTTCAATATTTATGATCTGGTCGTCTTTGATCTGGAGAAGATCAAATTCTTTCCCGAGTTTTGGAATCTGGTAGGAATAGAAAAAGCGCAGGGAACAGACTTTAGTCATATGCGATTCTAACTGGCGTACCAGTGCTTTCATACTCTGAAGTTCCCATTCCCGTATTTTGAGGAAATATTCCCGACCGGATAACTGACGTTCCAGTTTTGACAGAGAATCTGTATTCTGATTTCTCGTAAGTGCATATATGGATATTGATCTCATAACTTTTACCTTTCATTTTGCCGGAATTCTTTTATACTATTATAGCAAATATCAGTAATCGCAGGTAGCCTGAAAACAAAAAACAGCCAGGTAGATTTTTCCCTGGCTGTTTTCCCCATCTGAATCAGATTCAGAAATTGTTTTGGAATATTTATTTTATATTGTGGTTTGGCTGAATTACTCAGCTACAGCGATAGCTTCCACTTCGCAGAGTACGTTTTTCGGAAGCTGTTTTACAGCAACGCAGGAGCGGGCCGGTTTGCTTGTGAAGTATTTCTCATACACAGCGTTGAATGCAGCGAAATCTGCCATATCAGCAAGGAAGCATGTAGTCTTGATAACATTGTCAAATGTAAGTCCGGCTTCTTCAAGAATTGCTCCTACGTTCTTGCAGGACTGCTCTGCCTGTGTTTCGATTTTATCGCCTGCAACTTCACCTGTAGCCGGATCTACCGGAATCTGACCGGATGCAAATAAGAAGTTTCCTGTCATTTTTGCCTGAGAATATGGTCCGATTGCTGCTGGTGCTTTTTTTGTTTCAAGTGTTTTCATGAGTGAATTCCTCCCGTACGATTTAGTGTGATTGATTGTCTGTATCTGTATCCATATCTTACCACCAAAAAAATATTTAGTCAACGGCAAAAAAATTGTCACATGGAAAATTTCTCTTTTATTAATGAAAGAAAAGATGAAAAATACTGACGATAATCTGATCAGTGGAAGCTCTTGAGCCAGTTTACCAGAGAATCATGCCAGATATTATCATATACTGTTTTCTTCATCTGGTCTGTAACAAGGCCGTTACCTGCCATTTTGGCAAGGATTGCCTGCTGTAATTCATCTACAGTCATGTCTTCCGGGGATTTATTCATATCTACAATTACTGTCTTTTCCTTTTCAGCAGCGGCTTCCGTATTTTTCGGAAAACTGTTTTCTGCTGATATGGCTGAAGTATCGGCAGTTTTTTCAGGCTGAATATCTTCTGCTTTTGCTGCTGCGGTTTCTTCTGTTGCGGTTATTGTTTTCTGTGCAGGAGACTCAGTCTGTGTGGAAGTTGTTTCTTCTGTTTCTTCCTGTACTTTTTCGATATCTGCAGTTTCTGTTTTTACCGGTATATATTCTGGCATTTCACCCGCCGGAACCCAGATTTCACCGCTGTTTGCGGCTACTGTTACATTGATACGTCCATCCTGAACAGGTACTTTACGGCCTGTGAGGGTTCCGATATATTCTGCGCAGTTTCCTGCCGGAAGGCTCATATCTGCTGCATTATCATCGTTATTTACGGTAACGATCACACGTATTCCGTCAAGGTCACGGGCAAATGCAAACTGGCGGTTGGTAAGCTGAAGTTCAGCGTAGCTTCCGTAGCTTAATGCAGGTGTATGCTGTCGTATCTTTCCAAGAGCTGCAATCAGGGCTGTACATGGATTCTTCTGTACTGCATCTGCATAGTCTTTGATATCCAGAGCCGGTCTGAGGCTGTCATCGGAGAATTTCTCTTTCTTTCCTTCAATACCGAACTCAGAACCGTAATAGATACTTGGTACACCCGGAAGTGTATAGAGTAAGACATGAACAGGTGCAAAATGTGCTTTATTTGAAAGCTTGGTATAAATACGTTCTACATCATGGTTGTCCACAAAGTTATAGAGATCAAGATTTCCCATATTCTGGAGATATTTTACAGTATGTGCGATTTCGAAATAGTTGTGATCGTTATGTCCGCTGTAGAGTGCTTTATGCAGGGCATAGTTTGTTACACTGTGGAGCGTTTCTCCATTTACCCATCTGCTGTAATCGCCATGGATCACTTCGCCCATAAGCCAGAAATCTTCCTTTACTTCTGCTGCTGTACGGCGCAGGGCACGCATGAAATCAAAATCAAGGACATCTGCCGCATCCAGACGGATTCCATCTACATCAAATTCTGATACCCAGAAACGGATCACATCACAGATGTAATTCTGTACTTCCGGGTTTCTTTGGTTTAATTTTACCAGAAGGTTGTATCCACCCCAGTTTTCGTAGGAGAAGCCGTCATTGTATTCCGTATTCCCTCCGAAGTTCACATTGCAGTACCAGTTGAGATATCTGGAATGTTCGCGGTTTTGCTGAATATCTTTAAATGCAAAGAAATCACGGCCTGTGTGATTGAATACACCATCGAAAATAACTTTGATCTCTTTTTCATGACAGGCTGCCACGAAGTTTTTAAGGTCTTCGTTGGTTCCGAGACGGGAATCTAGCTTTTTGTAATCTGTGGTTTCATAGCCATGTCCTACACTCTCGAATAAAGGTCCGATGTATAATGCTGTACATCCGATTTCTCTGATGTGGTCGATCCATGGAAGTAATGTGTTCAGACGGGAAACAGGAGCACTGTAGTCATTGTGCTTCGGCGCACCGGTTAAACCCAGTGGATAGATGTGATAGAAAATTGCCTCATTATACCAGCTCATAAATGACACCTCTGTTTTTAAATTTATAATTTCAATTTTATGGGGATTTTTTTACCCTGATATCATACAGGAAAGAAAATAATTAGATAAACTGTATTATAGTTGAAATTATATTCATACGATTCTTATAATAACAGATTTTTCAGACAGAATCCAGTTTTTTTTCAATTTTGGCTTGTATATCTCGGGATTTTGACATATTCATGACAAAACACCTCGCAGGATAGTGATGGATGAACAGTAACTTAAAATTTACTCTACAAAAAAATCCACTTAAGGTATATAATATTGCTGTAAATAATCTGGATATGCATAGAAATAGAAAGAAACAAACATGGATAAGCAAGGAGAATATAAACTATGAGACATATAGATGAAATTCAGATTGCCGGAACTGCAATCCTGCTTTGTGGCGCGATGTTTGCGGTTTCTGCTGTGGCACCTACCGGTAATACAGTGTCAAAAGCTGTTACAAACTTTACGGAAGCTCCGGAAACTGCTGCTGAGGCTCAGGCACAGGCAGAGGCTCAGGCTGAAGAGGATGGATTTACCATTTACACTCAGGAAAGTAACTATGATGATTCTGATTATGACAACAGTTATAATGATATTTCTTACGATGACTCTTCTTACAATACTGATACAACGCAGGACAGTTCTCTGGATGATACAGGGCAGGAGAATGATAATACAGATACAGGAGATGGATCTTCTGATGATGGAAGCAGTGATCAGACATCGTCTGACGATACAGGGGATGATTCTTCCGATCAGATTGATTATCCCAGCGATGACAATTCCGGTAACGAGACAGATGGTTCTCTGGATAGCTCTGACACATGGGAAGATAACGGAGAAGAAGTTCAGTAGATAGATTATTAATCGATTGGACGCAGGACTTCACGCTAAAGCATTTTCAAACACGATCCAGGATGGACTGGATTGTTTGTATTATAATTATGTTTTTGTTTCTCAATAAATGGTATAATCAAACTGTTATTAACATTCAGGAGGCTTTTTATGAAGAAACAAAACAGGTTACTATCACTAATTCTATCTCTGTTCCTTCTGCTGTTTACCTTAGTTCCGCAATCAGCACTGACGGTAAAAGCTGAAGGCAACAGTGAGATGGCAGTTCATTTTATTGACGTTGGACAGGGAAATGCCATCTTAGTACAGTCCGGAGGACAAAATCTTTTGTACGATGGCGGGGATCAGAGCCATGCTGATCTGATCATCTCCTACTTACAGGAACAGAATGTGGAAAACATTGACTATATGATCGCTTCTCACTATGATGAAGATCATATCGGCGGTCTTGTTCCATGTATAGACAATTTCTCTGTAAGTAATATATTCGGACCAGACTATGTACATACTTCAAATTTATTCAATAATTTTATGAATACTGCCACTGCAAATGCAATTATCGTACAGTATCCTTCTGTAGGTGAAACATTTGATTTTGGCACCGGAAGTTTCACTGTTCTTGCACCAAATGGTATCAGCCAGAACAGTAATGATAACTCTCTTGTAATCAAACTTGAAAATGGTTCAAATAGCTTTATTTTTACCGGAGATGCAGAGGAAACCAGTGAACAGGATATGATCAGTACAGGTATGAACCTTGACTGTGATGTTCTTTCTGTTGGTCATCATGGGTCTGCAAGTTCAACTACCTGGGATTTCCTTGAGGCGACTTCTCCATCTTACGCAGTCATAAGCTGCGGAATCAATAATCAGTATAATCATCCGTCAGCAGATACAATGGGACGTTTATCAGATATGGGAATCCCTGTATTCCGAACAGATAAACAGGGTACGATCATTGCAGTCTCCGATGGAACAAATATTTCCTGGTCACAGGAGCCATGTAATGATTATTCTTCCGGAGACTCCTCTGTAAATGCTTCTGCAGGTGGCACTGGTGGAAACTCCTGGCAAGAAGAAACTACCACTTCTGATCCGGTACCTGAACAGGAAGAATCCAACAATGCAGATCTAGGAACAATGGTATGGATCCCTGCAACTGGCGAAAAATATCACAGCATTCCCAACTGTGGAAGAATGAACCCGGATACAGCCAGACAGGTATCCAGATCAGAAGCCGAAGCTATGGGATACGGACCTTGCAGTAAATGTTACTGATAAACAAAAACAGCCGCATTTGCGGCTGTTTTGTTAAAATCCTTCCTGTCTGCGTACTTTCCAGAGTTTTGCACGTTTCTGTGCAGCTTCATTCTCTATCTGCTGAGTAACTCCCTCAATGATAAGTCCCGGTACTTCCACAGGATGCTGATGTTCATCTGTTCCAACCATAATAAAATATGCGCGGTTGATCATGGTTCTGGTTCCATCAAGGGCTTCACAGTAAGTATCAATACGTACTTCCATGGAAGAACGTCCCACATGTGTAAGCCGTCCGATGAGAACGATGGTATCGTTCACTCTGGCTCCGGCTTTGAAATACATATTGTCTACTGCAACAGTTACCACATTCATTTCCGCATGACGCTTGGCAACAATACCTGCTGTTTCATCAATCCATGCAAGCAGCTGTCCGCCAAACAGATAACCTGCGGCATTCAGACACTTTGGCATTAATAAATGAGACTGCTCTGTTAAGGAATCCTCAACTCGTTTCATTTTTCTTTCTGACATTTCTTTTCTCACTTCCCCTTTATCATGCTTTCTGTTGGCTATTATAGCACGTTCCATGATTTTGTGTTATATTTTTCATAATTTTCCTTCTGTATAATTTTAAAGCGTTATCACTTTAATATGAATGTATGAAAAAAAATACAATCTTTGTCTTGCCTTTCCCATCACTTTACTGTACAATGTTTAAATAGGTACAAATACAAATGTTCGCCATAGTAAAACACTGATCGCAAGGATGCATCTGCAATTCACTGTATCAGTGTTTTTTAATAAAATTCACTATAATATGCATTATTTACGAGTATTGCTATAAGTGAATTTGCGAATATTGCTGTAGATAAATAACGGGGAAATGAGGAATGATATTATGGAAAAACATGAAATGATGAGTCTGGAAGATTCCGGACAGCTTCGTGACAAAATAAGATTCTTTGAACAGGAACTGCTCAAGAATCATCATATCGATCCAAATCTGTATGTAGAATATAATGTAAAAAGAGGTCTTCGTGACTCCGCAGGTAAAGGTGTCCTGACAGGTCTTACAGAGATTTCTGATGTTAATGGTTATAATCTGATCAACGGCAGACAGATTCCGGCTGATGGACGTTTATACTATCAGGGAATCAATGTACAGGATATCATCAGTGGTCTGAACGGAAGACGTTTTGGATTTGAAGAAACAATTTATCTTCTGATCTTCGGTAAGCTCCCTGATAAGGAAGAACTTTCCAGATTTCTGGATATGATGTCTGATATGGAGGAGCTTGGCGGTCGTTTTGTCCGCGATGTTGTTATGAAGGGAACCAATGCCAATATTATGAATGCCATGCAGCGTTGTGTTCTGGCTCTCTATACATATGATGACAATCCGGAAGATATTTCTCCTGAAAATGTACTTCGTCAGTCTCTGGAACTGATTGCAAAGCTTCCTGAAATTGCCGTATATTCTTACCATGCATATCGCCATTTCAGAAAGGATGATACCTTATTTATCCGTAATCCGCAGAAGGGGCTTTCTCTTGCCGAGAACATTCTTCTTATGCTTCGCCCGGATGGAAAATACACAGAACTGGAAGCAAAAGTTCTGGATATTGCACTGATCCTGCATGCTGAGCATGGTGGCGGTAATAACTCCACTTTCACCACTCATGTGGTAACTTCTTCAGGGACAGATACCTACTCTTCTACTGCTGCATCCATCGGATCTCTGAAGGGACCTCGTCATGGTGGAGCAAACCTGAAAGTTCAGAATATGTTTGCTGATCTGAAGTCTCATGTAGATCAAGATCACTGGGATAACGAAGATGAAATCATAACTTACCTCAAGAAGGTTCTGAATAAAGAAGCATTTGACCATGCAGGGCTGATCTATGGTATGGGGCATGCAGTCTATACACTTTCCGATCCTCGAGAAGTGATCCTGAAACGCTTTGCCCAGGCACTTGCTGAGGAAAAGGGAATGACAGAGGAATTCGAGCTTTATAACAGAGTAGAAAATATTGCCGGCAAACTGATTATGGAACATAGAAAACTGTTTAAGAATGTCTGCGCAAATGTGGACTTCTACAGTGGATTTGTATACAGCATGCTTGGTATTCCGGAAGAATTATTTACTCCGATCTTTGCTATTGCACGTATGCCGGGCTGGAGTGCTCACCGCTTGGAAGAACTGATTAATGCAAATAAGATCATTCGTCCTGCTTACAAATATGTAGGACATCATACAGATTTTGTTGCTTTTGACGAAAGGTAAACAGATGAAACTTATTACTGGCTGCGGTTCATTCCGCAGCCGTTTTATTATGTCACTAAAGTGAGCTTCCCGCAGGAAGAGAATCCTGCGCTACTGTCCACTGGTAATATCGTTACTGTTCACTCCGTTCACAGTAACGTAGCCAAAATTCATTCCAGATTGC